>Ga0209186_1001754_pt1 | contig 15811 bp, 14 predicted proteins | sample SidtaG_FD_187426 | JGI IMG/M metagenome (GOLD analysis project Ga0209186, IMG submission 187426) | Marine algal microbial communities from Sidmouth, United Kingdom - Sidmouth_Male2 metaG (SPAdes) (version 2) | ecosystem: Host-associated > Algae > Red algae > Unclassified | place: Sidmouth...
TTGGGACGAAAGGGGGACGGTGCGCCCGGGGCAGAAGTGATCTGGCGAGGCTTACGCAAACTCGATACAATATCGGAAGCCTGGCAGGCGTTTAAACTACAAAATACTTGTGGGTAAAGCTCAGCGCTTGCGACCGCTTTGGATGACGTAGGCTCGGGAACACGCTGGCCGGGCCGCTCCCACGTGTTCCCGCTCCGGCGCGGTCCAAAGCTCCGGCATGCCGGAAGCACTCCAAAATACTGCCGCCACGCCACCTAAGTTTGGAGTGCTGGCGCTTGCCCGCTTGCGACCGCTTTGGATGACGCGTGCTCGGGAACACGTCCTCCCAGCCGCTCTCACGAGTTCCCGTTCCGGCGCGATCCAAAGCTCCGGCAAGCCGGAAGCACTTCAAAACATAGCCGCCTCGCCACCCAAGTTTGGAATGCTGGCGCTTGCGCGCTTGCGACCGCTATGGATGACGTAGGCTCGGGAACACGTCGTTGCTAAACCGCCCCATCTCCAAAAATGTGAGCAAAACGAGGAGCGGCAACACTCACTCGGTGTCCCAGAGGTTATAAAGGGCATCGGACGACAGCGATCAGAGACATCTTCATGCCAGCTTCCCACCTTCGAGCCGGTAGGTCTTGCCCATGTCGGCGGCGACGCCGGAGTCGTGTGTGACAACGATCAAAGCCAGTCCCTCCTTCTTGGCCAGGTCCGTAAGCAATCCGGTCAGGCCTTCCGCGTTGGCGGAATCGAGGGCTCCGGTCGGCTCATCGGCAAGGAGCAGTTTCGGTGAATTGATCAGTGCCCGAGCCACTGCGACCCGTTGGCGTTCTCCTCCAGAAAGTTGACCGGGGCGGTTCGACAAGCGGTCGCCCAAACCGACCAGTTCGAGGAGTTTGCGGGCCCGCTCGTCTGACTCCGATGCGTCGGGCTTGTTCGCCAGTGCAAGGGTCGGTAGAAGCACGTTTTCCAAGGCCGACAACTGGGGCAAAAGATGGTGGATCTGAAAGACGAATCCTATCTGACTCGCCCGCATGGCAGACAGTTCTTTTTCCACTAGCCCGACCGTCGCCTTACCGAGGATTTCCACCGTTCCGGAGTCGGGCGTGTCGAGAGTGCCGAGGAGATTGAGGAACGTCGATTTGCCGCAGCCGGACGGCCCGACGATGGCAACGGTGTCACCCGATGCGACTTCCAGGTCTACGCCATCCAGCAAGACGACCGGCTCTCCCCCGTCGGTTGCCGGAAAACTCTTGTGCAGGTCTCGTGCGGATAAAATGGTCTCGGACATGTTCGTTTAGGACAGGAAAGATCTACTCCGGCTTGCTCCATCGCTGCGACTTGAATTCGAAGCGAGGCAGAGAATCCGCGGCAACTTCAGTCACTGGAATGCGTAGCGCAAACCGTTCGCGCAGGGCGGACTCGAGTCGGGGCAAGACGGTCGGGTCGGTGGTTTCGACCTCGATCTCTAATTCCGCCATCGACTCGATGTTCCGCTCGAGCACTCGAAACTCGACGACCTCCGGATGGGACCGAACGACTTCCTCGACAGCGGACGGGTAGAGATTGACCCCACGCACGATGACCATGTCATCGACCCGGCCGAGGATGCCGCCGTCGAGATGGACCACGTCATCGAGGACCAGCTTCCGCACCCGGTCACCGCTACGATACCGAAGCAACGGGCACGCAGTCCGAGCCAGCGTCGTCAGAACCAACTCGCCCTCGTCGCCGTCCAACACTTCCTCTCCGGTCTGCGCATCGACGATCTCGCAAAGGTAGCGCCCGTGGTCGAGACATAGCACGCCAGCGCGTTCCGGATGCTCCCAAGTCACCGGGCCGACCTCGGTCATGCCGTGATGGTCATAGACTCGCGCGCCGCGCCAGAGTTCGGACAAGCGGGTGCGCACAGACGTAAGGCTGCCGCCGGGTTCGCCCGCGACGATGAGGGTATGAATGTCGAGTTCCTCTGGCTCTGGGAATCCGTCAGTGCCGATGAGTTCGCCAAGCCGGATGGCATAGGTCGGCGTGCAGCAGAGCACCGTCGCCTCAAGACGAGCCATATGTTCCAGCCGCGCTTTACTGCTCAATCCGCCACCCGGCAGGCTCAAGTAGTCGGTGGCAGCCGCCTCGAAGGCAGTCCAGAACCCGAGGAACGGACCGAAGCTAAACGCGAAGAAGACTCGATCGACTCCCGGCTTGAGCCCAGCTCCACGGAACACCTCGCGCCACGAGCCAAGCATGGCCTCCCAGCTTTCCGGAGTGTCGAGAACCGGCATCGGCTTGCCCGTGCTGGTGCCACTGGTCTGGCAGAACCGCGTGTAGTTCGCCAACGGCTCGGTCAGGTTGGAGCCGAACGGCGGGTGGGCCTCGCGGTCACGGACAAGGTCGTCCTTCGTGGTGAACCAGAACTTACTCGCGAACTCCTCTACCGACTCCAGCCCGGCTCCATCGCCTAAGTGACTCTGGACGGCACCCGAGTAATACGAGTCGCTAGCCGCGATCTTGGCGAGCAAGACTCGGAGCTGGTCCAGTTGAGAGTCGAAAGAAGCCATCGGTATCGGTCTCGTCTAATCTCCCCCGGCAAGGCAGGTGCGCAACGGTTGATCCGCACTCGATCCGTCAGTCTCTGCCGAAGAGCCGGACCGCTGCCAAGACCGTCAAGACCAACGCACCAGGAATCAGAAGCACGCCCCAAGGAAAGATCCGCGAAGGCTGCTCGACCCAGGCCAGCTCTAAATCGTCCCGAGAGGGCCGAGCCGTTGCCCCACACCGTGTTCGTTGATCCGAACGGAGAGATCGTCTTCCGCCACAACGGCCCGATCAAAGCCGAACCGCTTCAAATCGAAATCCTGCGCCACATGGGCCGGTATTTCGTGCCACCAGCGGAGTAGTAGGCCGAAACCGACGTTGGCGGGCCGCCACAGGCGCGAGTCTGGCTCTAGATTCCCCCTATTGACGGAAGCGAGGCCTTTGGCGATACTTGCGGTATCAGCACCCGTACACCAGCCCCCCTCTCCATCGTTGTCGCAGGCCTTCTACTCGGCCTTTTTCCGTCCTACCTGATCGCCCAAGAAAGCGTGGAAAAGACTCCCCGAGCCGCCAGCTTCGAGTCCCTGATGAAGACTTCGATGGAGGCCCGGGCGGAGGCAGACGACCTCGCCGCCGCCGAAGCCCTCGCCGGTGCAGCCAAGCTCCAACCCGGCAATGCCGATCTGCACAACGCCGCCGGTTCGCACTACTTCTTCGCTGGTAAGCCAAAGGCCTCGGTCGAGCAATTCGACATCGCCGTCGAACTGGTCCCCGCCCGCGAACCGCACCACTGGCAGCGCGGTATCTCGCACTACTACGCCGGCATGTTCGAGGCGGGGAAGCGCCAGTTCGAAATCCATCGCGAGGTCAATGGCAACGACGTTGAGAACTCCGCCTTCCACTTTATCTGCGTCACCAAGGCCGAAAGCCCCGAAGCCGCCGCCGCCCAATTGATTCCGGTCACCGGCGACACTCGTGTGCCGATGGCCGAGATCATGAAAATGTTCGCCGGAGAGCTCACTCCAGACGAGGTGGTCAAGGCTGCCGGTGCGGACAAGAACCACCTCTGCTACGCTCACCTCTACGCCGGACTCTACCTCGAAGCCCTCGGTAAGAACGAAGAGTCCCTCGCCCATATACAGAAGGCCGCGATCGACTACAGGCAGGACCACTATATGGGTAAGGTCGCGCGGGTACATTACCAGCTACGGACCGCAGAGTGAGGCTTTGAGGATTGGGGTTGTAGATCCAACCAGGCATTCGTCTTGGGCTGAAAGTCCGACGGCACGAAGCCCGGGGTTTCCAACCGTCAGAGCGAAGGTTCCGACCGGGAGCGCCCTGAAAGGACGCAGGCAGTGGCGCCTACTCCAACCGAAAAACTTCGACCTAGAAGGCCTGCTTGCAGGGCGACCCAACCTCGGCCGGCCAACACCACCACAACGTCGCACTGCGAGCAGCCCTCCTACCGGGGAAGCAACAAGACGGCATTTCCCCTAAAGTTGAAAGTCGAAACCCGGGGCTCCGAGCCTCCATGCGTTCATCATCTTCGAAAGATATTTCTCCAGCCCTAACAAGTTGAAGGATAGTCCAAGATGAAACTATCAGCAGAAACATTCGAATAGCCTCTGCTCCCCATCCGTCAGATGGAGCAGACGTTATGACGACCAAATCACTCACCGCATTGCTCATCGCCACGATCACATTCGTGGCTCTCCTTCCACGCCAAGCCGAGGCTGGTCATCCGGCCTCCCGCATCGTCAGCTACCACTCCTGCGGTGCTCCGGTCCACCTAGTTCCTGTTCTCTGCGGCTACGATTCCTATGGAAATCCGGTCTACCACTACCGCCAGGAGGTGCGTGGATGCAAGTGCGGTCAGAGGTCTCACGCCCACTCCTCGCACAGCCGCTCCAGCTACGGCAGATCGCGGATCTCGACAGGTCGTTCCAGCTACCATGGTCGCTCCAGCTACAACGTACCATCGCGGAGTTCCCACTACCGCTCCGGCTACCGCAATAGCCGCTGCCGATAGTCTCTTTAGCCAGCCGGGATTGGTCCGGCTAACTTCACAAGGCGCGCCCGGAGTCGATCCGGACGCGCTTTTTTTATGCCCAGTTCCGACTTCCCCGATTGGACAAGCCGAGCTTCCAACCCGACCATTTGGCGACTTGTCCGCCTACCCTGAAACCCGCGCCTACCTAGCCGAACTACTCTGCGACGCCGAGGTTGATCACACCTCGTTTTCCCGGCCATTACGCCGGTGTGAACTGTCGCGTTGCCGGGGCACCTGTTGCCACGACGGTGTCTTCCTCAACCCCGACGAAGCCACAGCGATCCGCAGCCTTGTCGAAACCGAACGCGCCACCTTCGAGGCCCTGCTCCCCGATCTACCGGACAAGGTGGTGGTCTACGGCAAGACCGATTCCTTCTCTGGCCCGAAGACTGCCACTGTCCCCTACCCGATGGCGGACAAGGCGGAAAACTACCCGGCACATTTCCCCCAACACCGCTGTGCCTTCCTCGACGCCGAATCGCGATGCACCCTACAGATGCGCTCCATGTCCAAAGGCCTGCACCCCTGGCACGACAAACCTTTCACCTGCTGGATGCACCCGATCTCAATTATCCAGCGACAAGGCCAGCCAGCCCTCCTGACCTTACACAACGAAGCCACCGATCCCCAACAGCGCAAAGGCTACCCAGGCTTTCACTGCCACACCCACTGCGGCAAGACCGAGCCCACTGGCGATCCCGCCCACCTCGTCCTGTCCGAAGAACTAGCTGAATTGGGAAGGATCGGAGGGCGGGACTTTGTCGGCGAAATCAAGGATCAGCCCGCCCCACCGCCGGATCGGATCAAGGTGACGGGCGGAACTAGATAGATAGCTAAAAAGACCACTCTCCGGTCCCCATCAACCCGCACCCTCCTCTGTCATCCCGCACCGAGTTCCCGACGAGTCAGGAGGGAGGGTGCTGGGATCTCGGGATACAAGTTGGTGCATTCGGCGCCCTGTGTTCCGGATCATCCCCAGGCCCAACGCCCATACTGCCAAAGCCTCCCCCAAGCTCCTTGTAATTTCTCCGAACGTGCTAGAGTTCGCCGTCTTCTTCGCCGTATCTTCTCTTCAGAGCCCATGCCAGACAGCCAACCAGATCGCCGGGAATCCGGATTCGCCTTCTTCGATCTCGACCACACCATTTTGCCCTTCGATACCCAGGCGCTGTTCTGCAACTACGTCTTACAGCGCGAACCGCTGCGTCGGGCCTACGTCATCCCGTTCGCTCCGGCTGTAGCGCTGGCTGCGATCAAGCTCCTCGACACCCGCGGGCTGAAGCGTTCCTACCTGTCCTATCTTTGGAACATGCCGGTGAAGCGCCTGCACGAGTACTGCGCGGACTTCGCCAAAACAGTCGTCCGTCCGGCTGCCTACCCCGAGGTCGTGGCCGAAATCGAACGTCACAAAAAGGAAGGCCGACTCGTGGTTCTGAACACCGCCAGCCCCGACTTCTACGCCCGCGCCATCGCCAAAGAATTCGGCTTCGACTGCTTCTATGCCACCCCCGTCGATCTGGACGGTCAGGAGCGCGTCCCCTACCGCCCGCCTATCCTCGGCGAGAACAACAAGCGCGCCGCCAAGCTCCGCCGTATGGCCGACATCCTGCCCGAACACATCGACCCCGAGGCCCCCGAGGCCATTCCGGACAGCTTCGGCTACTCCGACAGCAAGGCAGACATCCCCTTGCTCTCCCTCTGCCCCGACGAGAACAACACCCAAGTCCACCCAAGCGAGGAATTCCGTGCCTACGGCAAAGAACGCGGCTGGAACGTCATCCACCCCGACCGCCCGTATGCCAACAAGCTCGGCGACTTGCTGACTTCAGGACGGCTGTCGCTGGGGCTGTATCAGGGCTGAGGAGAGGCTAGCCGAACAAACCGCCGGCTAATTGCTGGTAACTCTTCTCCTTGAATAACGAATCTCCGGCGGAGTGGACAAACACCAGCCGTCCGCCACCCGATACATACTTCTGTAACCCCTGCTCGAACGAGCGGCGAAAGCTCGAGTCGGTGGTGGCCAGAATGATGGCAGAAAACTTCTTCAGCGCCTCCAGGTTCAGCGCCCCAGCGACGCCACTGCCCTGAGCTGCAATACCGAGTTCGCCAACGACTGCGGAACGCACCTCGTCGCCGTCATCGTGGACCAACAAAGCCTTGTTCTCAGCAAGGGCCGAGACGGCAAAGAAAGCGACGAGCAAACTCGCCAGAAATGTCCGAATCATAGAAGAGGGACTACTACTGCTGATTTTCCTCACTGGTGTCGGCACCGGAAGCGATCGCGATGCCTTGCTCTTCCTCACTGAGGAATGGCAGGAAACGCTTCTTCTCGATCGACTTCATGTAGGCCTCGAGCGGCGAGATGATGCCCTCGCGGAGCTTCTCCCAGATCGAGTCGTCCATGAATTGCATCCCCTCGGCCTTACCACCGATGATGACGTCGTAGAGTTTCTGTGTGGCACCCTCACGGATGATGGCACCGACCGCAGAGGTCGTGATCATGATCTCGTTCACCGCAACACGACCGGGCTTGTCCGACCGCTTGCAAAGAAGCTGGGCGACCACTCCTTGAAGCGACGCTGCGAGCATGGTCCGCACCTGACTCTGCTGGTCGGATGGGAAGACGTCAATAATCCGGTCAACGGTCTTACGGGCGTTGTTCGTGTGTAGGGTTCCGAACACCAGAAGCCCAGTCTCCGCCGCTGTCAGCGCCAGCGAGATGGTCTCGAGGTCACGCATCTCTCCCACCAGAACGATGTCGGCATCCTCACGAAGCGCTGCCCGCAGACCGTCCGCGAACGACGGAGTCTGAATCGGCACCTCGCGCTGGGTGATGATCGATTGCTTGTTCGAGTGCACGAATTCGATCGGCTCCTCGACGGTGATGATGTGGCGAGAGAAGTTGCGATTGATGTAATCAATCAGCGCAGCCAGCGTCGTGGACTTACCCGATCCTGTAGGACCAGTGACCAGGACGAGTCCCGAGCGAATGTGGCCGAACTCGGCGATGATCGGCGGAACGTTCAGCGCCTCAAGACTGAGGATCTTGGTTGGAATGATCCGGAAAACGGCGGCGTAGCCATTCCTCTGCTTCAGGAAGTTGCAACGGAACCGGCTGTCCTCGTCCATCTCATACGCGAAGTCGAGATCGCCTTCCTCCTCGTATTTCTCCCACGCTTTGGGCTCACAGATTTCCTGGAGCATGGGACCGATGACGTCCTTGGTTAGAATTTTGTCGCTGATTTCGGAGATACCTCCGTGCACGCGGGCTTTGGGCTTTGCTCCCTGTTGCAGGTGAAGGTCGGAGCCGCCGAGCTCGAGGAGCTTTTTGAAGAGTACGTCAATCTGGGCCATGGGGATGGTAAAGTAAGAATCGAAAAATTGCTGGGAATACTGGGTGGTGTGGTGCTGTTGCCTTGGATGCCTACCCTTCGAAGTAGGTCTTCATGGTCACCTTGTCCATGCAGCGCCCCATGACCTCTTCCTGGCTGATCAGTCCTTCTTCGTACAGGGAGATCAGTGAGTCATCCATGGTCACCATACCGATTTTCTTACCGGTCTGCATGACGCCAGCAAGCATGAACGTCTTGCCCTCTCGAACACAGTTAGCTACTGCCGGAGTATTGATGAGGATCTCCATCGCCAAGGCGCGGCCTTCGCCGTCGATCCTCGGGACAAGCGCCTGCGAGATCACGCCACGAAGTGACTCCGAGACCATGATCCGGATCTGTTCCCGTTGGTCGATCGGGAATACGTCGAGCACCCGGTCGAGGGTTCGGGCAGCCGATCCGGTGTGAAGCGTTCCAAGCACAAGGTGACCGGTTTCCGCCGCAGTAATGGCGAGCGAGATCGTCTCGATGTCACGCATCTCTCCGACCATGATGATATCGGGGTCTTCCCGCAGAGCTCCACGAAGAGCACGTCCGAACGACTCGGTGTGCGTGTGCACCTCGCGCTGGTTGACGTGGCATTGCTTCGACTCAAAGACATACTCAATAGGGTCCTCAAGAGTGATGATGTGGTCTTCCCGGTCTCTATTGATCTCATCGACCAACGCAGCCAGCGTCGTAGACTTGCCCGATCCCACCGATCCAGTCACCAAGACGAGACCGTTTTGGTATTGGAGTAGTGGCTTGATCGATTCCGGAAGATTGAGCTGCTTCATCGAGCGGACCTCCGTGTTGATGATCCGGAAGCACATGTCGATGCCGAGACGTTGCTTTACCACCGAGGCGCGAAATCTGCCCAAGTCATTCTGGTAGGCAAAATCCACGTCGCCTCGTTCTTCGAATCGAGCTCTCTCTTCAGGCCCGAGGAACTCATAGGCTAGTTTCTCGCACTCTTCCTTAGTCAGTCGCTCGGCGTTCGGCCAGATCGGCTGAAGGGTGCCATAACGACGCCAAGCAGGCTGAGCCGTGGTCGCGAGGTGGATATCGGAGGCATCGTAGTCCTGACCGATCTTTAGGTATTCATCGACGTGGCCGAGGGTGCCGACCGTCTCTTGCGGTGCTGCAGCTGGATCTTCTGACATTGGAAATTTGGAAAATTGGGGGGACTTGTGCAGACACTAGCCGATTCGGCCCATGGACATCAAGCCTGCTTGCTGAGAAATTCCGAATGATTCGTCAGGAGCAGATCTGGCCAGCCTTGATTCCGCCTCCGGTCTCTGCCAAAGTCCCGCATGCCGTCGATGACCTTGTCCCCGTTCGAAGTGGTTCTTTATGAGGGTGAAGGGGCCAGTTCGCTGGACTCCAGCCTAGTTCCCGCCGTTATGGCAGGGCTTCTCGACCGTGGTTACCCGACCCACCGGGCTATCGGTGGAGGCACAGGAAATGATCAAGCCGGTGCCAGCGACGGGCTTCTGGTTCTCGGGGATTTCGGCGGCAATCCGCCTGAACTCACGGACGCCGGTGGTGCCATCAGCATAGAAACCCGTGATATCAGCGGATTAGCGGCCGATGCCATTCTCGCCGTAGTCGAAGAAGCCCGAGGCGAGCGCCCCGTCAATGCTCCCAACGAGAAGGGCTCGTGGAAGCCCTGGTTCCCGGTCATCGACTACGACCGCTGCACCAACTGCCTGCAATGCCTGACCTTCTGCCTGTTCGACGTCTACTCCGTCGATGATGACAAGCAGATCACCGTACAGAACAACGACAACTGCAAGACCAACTGCCCAGCCTGTTCCCGAGTCTGTCCCGAAGTCGCTATCATGTTCCCCAAGTATCAGGGGAGTCCGATCAATGGCGCCGTGGTCAGCGAGGAGGACCTCAGCCGCGAGAAGATGAAGGTCGATATTTCCTCGCTCCTCGGCGGCGACATCTACTCAAGCTTACGCAACCGGAGCGAACAGGCGAAGTCGCGATTCTCCGCCGAACGGGACTCCGACAAGGCCCTGAAAGAGCGCAAGCGCTGCCTGACCAAGCTCCAAGCCGACGGCATGATCCCCGCCGAAGTCCTGGCCGAGCTCGACCTCGCCTCCCTTCCCTCCCCCGAGGAGATCCAAAAAAAGGCCGAGGAAGTCGAAAAGTTGCTCGAGGAACAAGGCGACTAGCCCACCCGGCCCAGAGCGCCCGACATCCAGAACCGAACTTCCGGCGAAAGTAAAGAATGGAACATAGCCGCAGGCAATCTCTGGCGAAGAGACAGCATTCGAAAACCCCGTTCCCAGTCGCAGCCGACTGACTCTTAATGGCTCGGCTTGAAGCTTGAGATGATCAGGCCAGCCATTTGTCAGTTTCCCATCAGTATCGTTACGGCACCATTCATATGCCCTCTGCCTCCAAGGAACACATCTCCCCGATTGCCCTCGGTGTGGTCTGCCTGATCGCTCTGGCTTTAGCCGCTTTCCTCCGGCTCAACGATCTCGATCGCTACCCACTGCACGCCGACGAGGCCGTGCAGGGGATCAAGCTGGAAGAGTTTTTGGACAAGGGCACCTTCGACTACGATCCCACCGAGTACCACGGCCCGCTCCCACACTATCTCGCCAAGGCGACCCTTGGTGTAAATGGACGACTTTCGAAACGGGATTCGATCCCTCTCGACGAATCCGACCTGCGCCTTGCCCCCGCCCTCGCCGGAATCGTCGTCGTCCTGCTGGTCGGCTGGCTGGCCGTGGTCGCCTGGGGAACTGCCGGCGCCCTGCCAGCGATGTTGCTGGCCGCCGTCTCACCCAGCCTCGTCTACTACAGCCGAGACTACATCGCCGAGATGTTCTTCGTCGCTGGCACTTGCCTATTCCTCATGGGCACCGCGCGATTCTTCGGTGACCGAGGCAAACGCGATCGCGACATCCCCTGGCTCTGGGCCGCCGCCACCGGTGGCGGTGCGGGCCTGATGCACGCGGCCAAGGAAACCTGCGTTCTCAGCTTCGCCGCAGCCGGAGTCGCCGCCCTCATCGTCTACGGATTCGGCAAGGCACAGCGAAAGTCCCTCTGGGTCGGCCTTGCCACAGCAGTCCTCACCTCGGTGGCGATCTACTCAGACGGGTTCCGTAACTGGTCGGACGTCGCCGAAAGCTTGGCCACCTACCTGCGCTACCTCAACCGCGCCGAGGGCGAAGGCCACCAACACCCATGGTGGTTCTACGCGCAACGCTACGGGTGGTTCCGCGGCGGCTATCTGTGGACCGAAATCGGAGTCTTCCTACTCGGCCTGATCGGCTTCATCGCCTCCTGGGTTCATGGGGTCAAGATCGGCCGGTTTCTAGGACTCTACGCCATCTTGCTGTTCGCTATCTACTGCGTCATTCCCTACAAGACTCCATGGTCCATCCTACCGGCGCTCATCGCCTGGTTTCCGCTCGCTGGCGGCCTATTGACCATTCACAGAGGCACCGCCCAGCGCGCGATCTGGCTCATCGTCCTGCTCGGCGTCGTCCTCCACCTGTTCGTCCAGGCGAACCGCGCCACCGGCCGGATGGCGACCGACCCCCGAAACCCCTACTCCTACGCACACACCTCGACCCAGCTCAGCCAACTGCTCGATCTAATCACCGAAATCGACACCATCGCCCCCGGACCGATCGACCTTGTCATCACCGATCCCTGGATGGCTTGGCCGCTACCGTGGTATTTTCGCAACCGCGCCAACGTCCGCTACCGCACCGACTTCCCGACCGAGCCGACCGCCAGCCTAACCATCGCCGCCGCCACCGTCCTCCCTGAAAAAACCCATCCGTCCTGGGAAGCGCTCCACCCGAAACTCTACGGCCTGCGCGCCGACCTACCACTCGTGGCCTACATCGACAAGACTTTGTGGACCGAGCTCCTAAAGCGGAAGGAGAAGGCCCGTGAGTAGTAACGACGAACCCGAGCTCTACCGCTTCGCCACTACCGCCATGGCCAGCGAGTTCGAGATCCTCTTCCCTGCGCACACCGGCCATGACCCGGACTACTTCTCGCGCGCCTCGACCGCCTGCTTCAACGAACTAGCTCGGCTTGAAGAAGAACTGAGCAAGTACAAGCCCAACTCCGACATCGCGCGCATCAACAGGCTTCTCCCCGACCGCACCGCGCGAGTCGGCTTCGCCACCTTCGACTGCCTCAGCATGGCTCTCGCCGTCATGACCGAGACCAACGGCGCCTTCGACGTCACCGTCGGTCCGCTGATGGACGTCTACCGCCACCGCGACGGAACGCCCCGCCAACCAAGCTCCACCGAAGTCGCCACCGCCAAGACCTATACCGGAGGAGCCCTGTTCGAGCTCGACGCCGACAACCTCTCGGTCACCTCACGCGGCGCAGGACTAAGCATTGATCTCGGCGGAGTCGGTAAGGGCTACGCCTTGGACCAGATGGCTACCGTCTTGGAAGAATGGAGCATCGAGCACGCCCTGCTCAACGCCGGTGACTCCACCGTCCTCGGAATCGGCTCCCCCCCCGCCGACGAGGGTCAAGGCTGGCCGGTCCGCGCCGACGGAGCCAACCCCGACGACGGTGAACTCTACCTGCGCGACCGCGCCCTCAGCGGCTCCGGCTTCCTCCAAAAAGGCGCACACATCATGGACCCACGCAAAGGCCGCCCCATCCGCCCGAAACGTCTCCGCACCTGGGCCATCGCCCCCACCGCCGCCATGTCCGACGCACTGTCGACAGCCTTCTCGGTCATGAAAAAGAAGGAAGTCCGCGCCCTCTGCGACCGCCACGAAGGAGTCGAGGCGATCTTCTGGAAGCCGGAGTGATGACCTTGTGAGTTGAATGAACCGTCTGACTCCGGTAGAACACCGATATGAATAACAATCCACCGAGTCTACCCCCGCCGAAACCGACCACATCGCAATTTCACATCGGCCTCGTGAATCGGATCATCCTTATCATTTCTTTGCTACTCGTCGTACTTGTCAGACTCCCACTTCTGGACTCAGCCTACGGATTCGGACAATTCACCGGTACAATCCTCGCAATGCTGTTGTTTCCCTACCTATTTGGCTGGCTCGTGTGGCGCTTGCGAAAGAAGCGCAAGGGCGCCGGCAAGCTAGTCTTCGGCCTAGTTCTAGGACTCTCACTTCTAGGTCAGCTGAGTCTGGCAGGTCAGGAAATGAACAAGCGAAACGCTTTTAATCAGGTGGAAACCGAGCGTTCGAAGTTCAAAACGATCTACAGCGAATCCGAGGACTACGAAGAGATCAGTGAGGCCCGCCAGAATACGCTCTCAACAGCCGAGACATGCCTCAACGACATGGTGGCCAATTCGGCTGGTATCGAACGAACCACCTACGAAATTCTAGCGACACATGCCGGGAAGTTCCTACCCACATCCCATTCCCCGTGACAGATCCCCCCCTTCCCGACAAGTATTGTTGTCTGCAGCTTCTAACCAATCCTGCTAACCTCCCGCCCATACCACCATGGCTACTCTCGCTATCGCACTCGGGGCGCTCGTCCTCTATCTCGTCGCCTACCACACCTACGGACGTTGGCTGGCGCGCAAGATCTTCAAGCTCGATCCTGACGCTACCGTTCCCAGTGAAGAGCTCCGCGACGACGTCGATTTCTGCCCGACGGACAAGTCGGTCATCTTCGGTCACCACTTCACCTCCATTGCCGGCACCGGCCCGATTGTGGGCCCGGCCATCGCGGTCATCTGGGGCTGGGTGCCCGCACTTCTCTGGGTGCTGTTCGGCTCGATTTTCTTCGGTGCCGTCCATGACTTCGGTGCGCTGGTCGTCTCACTCCGCAACCGCGGCCAGACCGTCGGCGAGATCGCTGGGCGCGTGCTCACGCCGCGGGTGCGGGTCTTGTTCCTACTGATCCTGTTCATGGCCCTGACCATCGTCTTGGCCATCTTCGGCCTAGTCATCGCCGTCGTCTTCAAGCTCTACCCGTCCTCCATTCTACCCTGTCTGTTGCAGATCCCACTGGCCATGGGCATCGGCTTCCTGCTCCACAAGAAGGGCGCAGGCATCCTGCTCCCGTCGCTGGTCACACTCGGCCTGATGTACCTGTCGGTGGCCTTCGGCGACGTCGGTGTCCTTGGACAATTCAACGCCGCGCTCAGCGCATGGCCGATCCTCACTTGGTGCGTCGTCCTACTCATTTACAGCTACATCGCCTCGGTCCTGCCAGTGTGGACACTGCTACAACCACGCGACTTCATCAACAGCCTGCAACTGCTCACCGCACTCGGCCTGGTCCTCGTCGGACTGGTAGTCGCCGGTATCGTCGGTGGCGCGTCCGTCGATGGCGAAATCGCCCGCCCCGCCCTTGAAATCTCCGCCCCCGCCATCCGCACCAATGTCGAAGGCGCACCGATGATGATCCCGTTCCTGTTCGTCACCATCGCCTGCGGAGCCATCAGCGGATTCCACTGCCTAGTCTCGTCCGGAACCTCATCCAAGCAGATCAAGACCGAGACCGACGCCCAGTTCGTCGGCTACGGATCGATGCTCACCGAAGGCTTCCTCGCCGTCCTCGTCATCCTCGCCTGCGTCTCCGGTATTGGACTCGGAATCCCAGAGATGGCCGAAGGCAAGGCGACCGGTGCCACGCTGACCGGATCGGCAGCCTACGAGGCCCGCTACTCCAGCTGGGGAGCCGCCGGAGGATTACCTGCCAAGGTCGGCGCCTTCGTCGATGGCTCTGCCAACTTCCTCCGCGCCCTCGGACTACCCGGTAAATTCGCCATCGCGCTGATGGGAGTATTCGTCGCGTCCTTCGCCGCCACCACACTCGACACCGCCTGCCGCCTGCAACGTTACGTCATCCAAGAACTCGCCGGCACCTTCGTCAAGCCGGACAGGCAATCCGCCAACCCCCTACGCCTTCTAACCAACCGCCACGGCGCCACCATCTTCGCCATCGCCATCGCCGGCTGGATGGCAGCCATGCCGGTCCCCGGAGCAGAAGGCCCATGGGACTGGAATACCGCAGGCAAGGGCGGCCTTATTCTCTGGCCCCTGTTCGGCGCCACCAACCAACTCCTCGGTGGCCTCGCCTTTCTGGTCATTCTATTCTGGATGTGGCGGCGCAACCTGCCCATCTGGTTCATCGTCATCCCCACCGTCCTCATGCTCATCCTCCCGGGCTACGCCATGATCCACCAACTGTTCCTCCAAGACAACAGCTGGCTCGCCGCCGAGAACAAAAACTGGCCTCTCATCGTCATCGCCTTCTCCACCTTCGCCCTCGAAATCTGGATGATCTTCGAAGCCCTCTACGCCTGGCCCAAAGTAAAAGGTCAACTCGAACAAGCCCTACCACCCTTGTCCAAGGCGGTGAATGAGGGTGGGAGAAGCTGCTAGGCGGGGCGTGGTTTCCTCGTCGCCAACCCGTCATCCAGAACCGAGCTCCCAGAGCGCATGGGAACAACGTCGCTCAAGACTGAAGACTGAGGCGCCCGTAGTTATACTGGATGGTCACCCCGACCTCGAACTCCTACTTCCGGTGCCGCCCCTACCCTCCGACCCGAAGTAGCTCCGCCTCGAGCGATAGCCGCCGGCGAGGCCATAATGCCCGACTCCAATTCGATCTTGGACACGACCTTGAACTTCTTCTCCGGGCGAAGGACCAGCGACGAAAGGACAAGAAAAATTCGAAGCGCCTTGCCCCTAGTTAGAGCCTGTCCCAAAGTTAGCCGATTTTCTGGAGCGGCCGAATTGGGTGCGTTCAGAAGACTATCTGACGTGGTCTTTTGCTCGTAATTTCTCCCATTGAAGCATTTGAGGTCGCTGGTTTGTCTAAGTTGCTCTGAAGTCGATATTTTTGGGCACGAGTAGGCTTTGGCGGGGCGGGGGCTTCAGTTTCT
>Ga0209186_1001758_pt1 | contig 15791 bp, 11 predicted proteins | sample SidtaG_FD_187426 | JGI IMG/M metagenome (GOLD analysis project Ga0209186, IMG submission 187426) | Marine algal microbial communities from Sidmouth, United Kingdom - Sidmouth_Male2 metaG (SPAdes) (version 2) | ecosystem: Host-associated > Algae > Red algae > Unclassified | place: Sidmouth...
CTTCCCTTAAAACCCACTTGGACGATATAAAAGACACAGAAAACATTTAAAGTGTCAAAGTAGAATTAAGGAATGGTTGCTTCATCTCTCTCGAATGGGCAAATTTTGGTTTTGCTTGTTTTTTTTCAAAAAAAATTAATAGACTTGTCATATTTCACCTGCTACCTGCTACTAATGATAGTAAATGGACACAAATAAAAACATCGAGGATTGGTTTTCTGAGTTAGTTGAAGTCAACAAAAACCGCATCAATCAAATCTGCTCGGTCTATGCCAAAAATGAGGAAGACCGTAAGGACTTGGTGCAGGATGTGCTGATTAATATCTGGAAATCGCTGCCATCATTTGAGCAACGAGCAAATGTAAATACATGGCTGTACCGCATCACGCTCAATGTGTGCCTGCGCTCCAAGTACGAAAAGATAAGGCGTAGAAAAACACAATTGGAAAGCATTCATTTTGAGCCAATTGTAGCTGTGCCGAAGAATGAGAAGTACGAGCATTTATACCATTGTATCAACCAATTGAACGATACCGACAAGGCGGTGATTATCCTGTTTTTAGAGGATTTATCTTACAAAGAAATAGCAGAGATTATCGGGATTTCGGAGAATTATGTGGCGGTAAAAATTAAGCGCATCAAAGCGCAATTATTTAAGTGTTTGAACACATTAAATTCATAATATCATGCATGACGACGAACTGAAAAAAATGTGGCAAAGCGCATCTCAACGAGATGTGATTCAATTTATTAATTCAACAAAAAATTTAAAGGAAATGAATACAAAGATTCAAAAATTAGACCGTGCCATTGAGCGACGTAATTTGCGAGAAATCGTTATTTGTATCATCGTGTTGTTATGGTTTGGTGTGGGCTTTTTCACCGAGACATCTGTAATTCCCAAAATTTGTTTTGGAGTGATTATGCTTGCTACCGTATTTATTATGTATAAATGGTTGTCGGTGAGATATTCGCGCAAGTTGCCCGATGCTTCTATGAGTATTCGTGAGCAATTAAAAAATGATTATGACTACCTCATCGTCGAGCGACAATTGTTGAAAAATATTGCGTACTGGTATATTCTACCTCTTCTAATTCCGGTAATTATATATGCCCTGAATTGGCATTTGCCTGTATGGATGAAGGCATTATATTTAGCATTTGTCGGATTGGTTGGCATTTGGACTTACCAATATACCATAAAGTGGTCAAAGCAATTTGACGCTCCCATTCGAGAATTGGAAGAAGCTATCCGGCAGTTAGAAGAATAACCATTATCCCCCTCGGTCAAACGCGCCATTTCGTTATAAAACGGGGTGGCGTTTTTATTTTTTCATAAAAAAGAATGTTACACAAGCTGGAAGCACCGTGTTACATTACGCAATTTTCTCTCCTGTAGCAGCTTGCCAGAGGTCATACCATTCCACCCTATCCAGTTGAATATCAAGGGCATCAACAGCCGTTTTGACACGTTCAATTTTGGTCGTACCAAGTACGGGCAATATTTGTGCGGGATGGCAACGCAACCACGCGAGTAAGAGTTGGTCGAGCGAAATGTTATGCTTTTCCATCAAGGGTTGAGCAGCTTTTTTGACGCGCTCCGCGACCTCATTTTCACCAAAAATAACTCCGCCACCAAGCGGCGACCACGCCTGCACACGTATGCCATGTCGCATACATTGGTCGAGTGTACCATCTTCAAATGTATGCCTTGCCGTGATAGAAATTTCGACTTGATTGGTCGCAAGCGGAAAGGCTTCGTTGAGCAATTGAAATTGGGAAGGTGTAAAGTTGGAGACACCAAAAGATTTGACCTTTCCGGCAGAGAGCAATTCAGTGAAGGCTTCGGCTATCTCGTCGGGTTCCATCAGGTAATCAGGACGATGCAGCAACAGCATATCAATGTATTCGGTCTGTAATTCGCGAAGCGAATTATCGACTGACCAAAGAATATGTTCTTTACTTGAATCATAAGATTTAATACGAAATTTCGGGCGATTTTCACAGACACGGCAGATGCCACATTTGGTGATAATTTGTAGGTTATCACGTAGTTGTGGTGCATTTTTCAGCACTTTCCCAAAGTCTGCTTCTGTGGTATAATCTCCGTAAATATCGGCATGGTCAAAGGTGGTCATTCCCAAAGCAAGACAGTCTTCTATGAAGGCTTGCCATTGAGCAGTGTCGTAATTGGCATCCCAAGTGCCGAGACGCATTGTACCTATGATGAGTTCTGAAAACATGTGTTGATGTGTTGTTGAGTTGATGTGTTGATGTGTTGACGAATTGACGAGTTGACGAGTTGATGTGTTATCGTTTTTCGTCAACTCGTTAATTCATCAACACACACCAACACATCAATTCGTTATTTCATTTTAGGTCAAAAATAGGGGTTTCACATCGTATAAAGTAGCTTCTATGCTCTAAATACAATATAATTCGACAATTCAACAACGCATCAACTCACCAACTCATCATTTTTCACTATTTTTGACGAATGAAACGATTGTACTACATTATCCCATTATTGATTTTGGGGGCTTATATCTTCGGACCGCGCCCCGACTATGAAGACTGGAAAGATTCTGAGTTGGAAATTACGAGTTCGGGTATGCCCTTAAGTATCATCGAAGACCGTATCAAGGATAAAAATCTCGACAGCCTGAAACCCGGCAATGCCTCTCGCATTATATGGGCAGATTCCGCTAAAAAGGAAAAAACAGCATACAGTATTGTGTATCTGCATGGCTTCTCGGCAAGCCCGATGGAGGGCGACCCGATACATCGCGAATTTGCAGAACGATATGGTGCGAACCTCTATTTGCCACTGCTGGCAGGACATGGCGTGGACGACCCGGAGTCGTTTAAAGATTTGATGCCAAGAGATTTAATTATGTCGGTACGGCGAGCGATAACCATAGGTACAGCCTTGGGCGAAAAGGTAATTTTGATGTCTTGCTCGACAGGAAGTACGATAGGCACTTATGTGGCTTCGTACAATCCCGACTTGATACAGGGGCATATTATGTATTCGCCAAATATTGATTTGAAGGATAAAAAATCGCGTTTGATAGTCAATCCCTGGGGCTTGCAATTGGCACGCTATGTCAATGGCAGCAAGTACCGTGAGATACCCAATATGCCCGAATCTTGCCACCCTTACTGGACGATGAAATATCGTTTGGAGGGCATACAGGCAATACGCAGCTTGGTGAATACGACGATGAATAAGGATGTTTTTAAGGAAATTGAGCATCCGATTTTTGTGGGTTATTATTATAAAGATGACAAAAATTGTGACTCGGTGGTATCTATTCCTGCCATGAAAAAGATGCTGAAAAAGGTCAGAACTCCTGATGATAAGAAGCGTATGGTGGCATTTCCCAACGGTACACATGTATTGCCTTCCGGTTTGCAAAATAAAAATTTGGATGAGGTAAGAAAAGAAACATTCAAATTTGCAGAGGAAGTACTAGAGATGAAACCGATTAGGTAACTGACCATCGATTAGGTTACTATCGACTCTACTTGTGGAAAGAGACGCCCCTTTATCCAATGGAACATGTTCCATTGGGGAGTCACCACTTATTTGTGACACACTTAATTTAAGTTAATATAAAATGTAAAAATTATAGGACGCGAGGTGAGCATATTTCTTTCGTATTTATTTGGTTTTTAAATTATTAGAAATTAAGAAAATGAAAATGTTATGTGCACGTACTAGAAGCATTTTTACATTTTACATTTAAAAAAAAACAAATAAATCTAATTAATAGTGTACTAAATTTTGTATTTACAAACAAATTAGTTAATTTTATAATCTCCGATATTTATCTTCACTATCCCTCATGTGATAACAGTACGTCTCTCCAATGTGCAGCAAACATATATGTGGCATAAAAACTATTCGTATATGAATAAGTTAAGCAGTTTAGTGCGTTTATGGGATAAAACTTCTAATCTGGGTATCACAGATAGCCTCAATCGTGATGAACGTAGGCGAGTGAGACTACTCAACCAATTTGCCTTTGTTGTTATTCTGGCGGGGATTCCTTCTATTTTTTATAGTCTTCTTGTTGCTAAGTACTATGATATACTCGTGATATTTGTTACCTATTCATTGTTTTTTAGTATTCTATATCTACAGCATCATCAGAAACACCATGCAGCACGCCTTTTATTAAATATTGCGAGTCCTCTTATTATTGTAAGCGTGATTATTATTTTTGGAGACAGGTCGGGGGCAGAGGTGTTTTACGCACCTCTTTTTGTTACACTGGCAATTTTTTATAGTACATGGCGGACGCGTATTGGTTTATTGTTTTGGTTGGTAGGATCATTTGCTGTAGCGCAGGTGTATGTGGCTTTTTGGGATAGCCTTATGGAAGATTATTCCACCCAATTGCCGGGTGTGTATGCTTTAATAGTTTCCAATATTTGTTGTTTGATGATGTTTGCATCATACATTATGGACAATAAATCCTATCAAGTGCAGGCTGACGAATTGCTTGAGATGCTAAAAGTGAATAACGATAAACTTCATTTTGCCAATGATGAATTGGAGCGTTTCGCTTATGTAGCTTCCCATCAATTGAAAGCTCCCGTTCGCACCATCAGCAATTTTCTCAAATTAATTGAAAAAGAAATCCAAAAACAGCCTCCAAACCCTAAATTATTAGAATATCTCGAATATGTAAAAGGGAGTTCGGACGAAATGGCAATGCTTATTAATGACTTGCTGGAATATTCAAAATTGGAGAAGGAAGAAATCACTTTTGAAACTATTGACCTCAATGACATACTGCTCATCGTCCAAAATAACCTACGTGCTACGCTCGACCAAAAAAATGCACAAGTAACTGTGCATGAGCTACCTACGGTAAGTGCTAATAAAACGCACATGGTCATTCTGTTTCAAAATTTAATAGAAAATGCCGTAAAATACAATGAATCTTCTGAGCCTGCCATCAATATATATACTGACGAGACGGGCGATTTGTATGTAAAAGATAATGGAATAGGGATTGATGAACAATATCATCAACGTATATTTGGTGTGTTTATGAGGCTGCATGGACAAGATGAATATGCGGGAACGGGTATTGGTTTATCGGCTTGTAAAAAAATTATGGAAAGACATCATGGAGATGTTACAGTAAAATCGAAGCCCGGTGAAGGGACAACTTTCAAATTATACTTCCCGAAAAAAGAACCCATATTAGCCAGTCAAAATGGACATTAATACCCGAAAATCTTCTGCTTCTTCAAACAGCCTGTCGTGATAGCCCGTCGCACTGAATTTCAGATTAATCGGTACATCATTTTGGCATTTTAATTCGATACGAATATTGCCGTATTTTTGAGTAATTTGCTCATTTTCATTGAGTTTTGCTTTGGGCTTGAGGTAATGGCGTTCTACCATTTCGTTCTTTCCGTTACGATTATAAATGCGGCGATCCGAAACATAAATTTTATAATCTGCTGTCAGTACACGTTCTTTAAGATAGTCGAGTAAGTGCCGCAATTCTTTTAAATCATAACTACCAATTGAGGCATGAATCACAAAGCCTTTCATCGAAGGTGTATCCAAAAAATCCAATGACCTATCCACTTTTGACGGGTCAATTCGATGCGTAGCATACTCATCCCCTAAGCTGTTCATCAGGCGATGTCGCGCCAAATCTGATTTCCACGCCTCATAATCTGCCAATGCAGACGTACCGCGCTCCAGCGTCTCGTGTATATACGGACGCACATGCGAGCTTGCTTCGACATCGCGGAATAGGTTTTTGATATAAGACCAAATTTGCATTGCTGTATTGTTTTATTGTTTGAGTGTGTAAAATATTAGGGGAACTTTAATTTGTTTGAATGTATCATAAATTGGTAGCATTAATTAAAGGTACGGTAGTACCGATTCCGTTTGTAGTAAGGTTTAAAGAACAACCGATTGAGGTACGTTAGTACCGACCCCGATAGCTATCGGGGTTAGTGCGTACAAACGGGGTCGGTACTAACGCACCTTATTAGCTTGGGGGAACTTTCTTGCTACAAACGGAGACGGTGCGCTGCACCTTTTATATATAATTGCCCCTAATGTTTTACACACTCTTATTGTTTTATTGTTTTATTGTGTCACCGTTTTTCATGCGTTTGTATTACGAAAACACAATAATACAGTAACACGACAACACAACCTAATCAACATTCACCTTCTCGGCTAATGTCATCGGTATTTTTACGAGTTGATTATCAATTTCAATTTCAATAAAATCTTCGTTTTTATGCTTCACAATAAATGATTCATCATGCCCGATACCCAATTGCCAAAGGCGCGTAACAAGATAACTATTCAATTGGTTTTCAGCAACTTCTCCGGTAGAATTAATCGCCAAACTACTCAGTGATTTGTCCGGCTGATAATCATTCTGCGGAATAGGTGCGCCGTGTGGGTCAAGTTTGGGATAACTCAGATTAGCCTCCAATTCATCCAACATTTCATCTGTCAGTACGTGTTCAAATTTTTCGGCTTCCTCGTGGATTTGTGTAGCATCCATGCTCATTTCCTGCACCATATATGTTTCCCACAAACGGTGTGCGCGTACCAGTCGCGTTGCTCGTTTCATGCCTTCTTGCGTAATAGCAAGCGCACCGCTCGTCTGTGTCACCAAGCCCTGACGGCGCAATAGACCAAGATTATATTTGAGCGTATTCATATTGAATCCCAATCTTTCTTTCAGGTTATCAAGAGATAATGACTCGCGCTCGTGCAGCTTCAAGGTTTGTTTTAATGTATCTTCAAATTGAATGCGTCTGCGTGTTTTTCTTTTATATAAAAATTTAAATAACAAACCCTTTTCCGGCGCGAAAAACACCGCCAAAACATAGAATAGAGTAGCCGTCACCGCCATTGCCGGACCGGGTGTTGTGTTATAAAAGTCCGTAATAATCAATCCAATTACAGAGGAAAGTACGCCGATTACTGCCGAAATGACAATCATATAATTCAGTCGATTCGTCAGCAATAACGCCGTAGAAGCCGGTGTAATCAGCATCGCCACCACCAAAATAACACCCACCGCCTGCATCGAAGCCACCACAGCAAATGACAATAACAACATCAAATAATAATGAATTGTTTTTACAGAAATACCCATCGTCTCAGCGATAACAGGCTGAAAAGTAGTTGCAAATAAGTAACGATAAAACAAGACCACACTCAACAGCACATACGCCGCAATTCCCGCTGTCAGGTACAAATCCGCATCCGACAAACCAAGTACATTCCCAAACAAAAAATGATCGAGGTCGAGGTGTGCCCCTTGGCGTGCCACCTTAGAAATCCCCATGACCCCAATCGAAAACATCGCTGTAAACACGATACCAATCGCTGCATCATTTTTCGTTTTTACATTATGCTGAATCCATGTAATCAACGCCGCCGTAATCAGCCCCGCAACCACTGCACCCGTAAAAATCGCCATCACTCCCGAACCTGCCACCACAAAGCCCACCACCACACCGGGCAGCACCGCATGAGCCAGCGCATCACCCACCAATGACATATTTCGCAAGACAATAAAACAGCCCAACACCCCACACATCAAACCCACTAAAACGGATGCGATAAGCGCACGGATGCCGAGTGCGTAATTAAATAAGTCAAATAATTCCATGTCAAAATATTCTAAAAATCACAATAAGGCCCAACCGAAAAACCGAAGATAATGTTTATAATCCGTAAACTTATTTCGTTATCCAATCCAAATAATTCTCCGAATTAATCACCTCAAATTCAGCATTTTCATAAGTATTAATCCATGCTTTCGGGGGCTTTGCTTGTCGTTTTGGATTCCATTTAAATTCAAAACCATAGAGTTTGCCGCCGCGTTCTTCCACCCAATCAATTTCTTGTTTGTCGTAGGTGCGCCAGAAAAAATTATTGACAATCATTTTATTATAACGTTGAAATTTGAGACGTTCACTCACCATATAATTTTCCCACAATTGTCCGATGTCTTGCCGTATTTCAATTGGATTGAAGTTGGCAATCAATAAGTTACGTAAACCATTATCGTAAAAATACCAACGATTTTTCTTAGCGATTTCCTTGCGTAAATTGCGGCTAAACCCACCTACTTTATGCAAAACAAACACTTTCGATAGCAAATCCAAATATTTTTCCACCGTATTTTTACCCATTGAAAGCTGCCGCCCGAGTTCTTCCAAAGAGACTTCACCGCCGATTTGAAAAGCAATTAAGCGCAACAAATCATAAATCTTATCCGAATTACGGATGTTTTCAAACGCCAAAATATCTTTAAACAAATAATCGTTCACAATCTCGCGCAAATACTCCGCTTTTCGTTCATCACGCTGAAATTGAATCAATTCAGGATAATTACCATACACTAGACGATGCCTCAAATTACCCTGTTTCTCCACGATATTTTCGGTTTGACTCAATTCCTGTTCTGACAAAGCAAACAAATTATACGTAATTTTCCTCCCCGTCAATGGTTCCCCCATTTTATTGCTAATGTCAAATGCAGACGACCCCGTGACCAAGACCTTTAAACCTTCGATATGGTCTACCATTAATTTCAATTTCAAACCGATTTCGGGAATTTTCTGCGCCTCATCTATCACCAAAAATCGCTTTCCTCCCATCACCCGTTTGTAATTTTGTATACTTCTGTTTTGCAGCAATTTATGTGTGTCAATATCCTCTCCACTCAACAGCAAATAAGGGATTTCCACCTTTTTTAACAGTTGGTTAATGAGTACGGTTTTGCCCACACGTCGCGGTCCGAGCAACACTAAGACTTTACCCGAAGCCAAACTTTCAGGTATTTGTTCTTCGATAATTCTTTTAATTAAATTCATTTTCGTCTATTTATAGACGCAATTTAGCTAAATTACGTCTATAAACAGACGAAATTTAGCTAAATTGCGTCCATCGATGTCAAAAACGCGTCATTTCAGCTTTATTTTACGGCTCAAAAAGCGCACGAAAGGTTCGCTACGAATATAGTTGATACTTACGCTTGTTACTTGCATTTGAACTTCCTAACTTTGCGCCATGAATTTCAAGGAAGAAATACAGCGACGACGAACTTTTGCGATTATCAGCCATCCGGATGCCGGTAAGACGACGCTGACCGAGAAACTCCTCCTTTTCGGGGGAGCGATTCAGACGGCGGGTGCCGTGAAATCCAATAAAATCAAACATTCTACGACTTCCGATTTTATGGAAATCGAGAAGCAGCGTGGTATCTCGGTAGCGACTTCGGTGATGGGATTTGAGTATAATGGCTTGAAAGTCAATATCCTTGACACGCCCGGTCACCAAGATTTTGCAGAAGATACGTTCAGGACATTGACGGCGGTAGATAGCGTAATTGTCGTGATTGATGTGGCGAAAGGGGTAGAAACACAGACCGAAAAACTCGTCAAAGTCTGTCGGATGCGCGATACACCTGTCATCGTTTTTATCAATAAATTGGATAGAGATGGAAAGGATGCCTTTACACTATTAGACGAAATTGAATTGAAGCTGAAATTGAAGGTGCGCCCCCTGAGTTGGCCCATTGGCATGGGACCGGATTTTAAGGGTGTTTATAATTTATACAAACAAGAACTGCTGCTTTTTCGTGCCAATACGACAGGCGACGAAGAGGTAGATAATATAATTCGCATTACCGACCTCGATGACGAAACGCTCGAAACCCACGTCGGCGAACGCCTCGCCAACGAACTCCGCGAAGAAGTCAATATGGCGGATGAGGTGTACGACAAATTTGATGCAGAACGCTACCGCGAAGGGCAACTTTCGCCCGTATTTTTTGGTTCGGCGATTAATAATTTTGGGGTAAAAGAATTGTTGGATTGCTTTACGGAAATCGCGCCACACCCACAACCCACACACACAGAAGAACGCGAAATAGACCCCTTTGAAGATAAATTTTCGGGTTTCGTTTTCAAAATTCACGCGAATATCGACCCCAATCACCGCAATCGGATTGCCTTTGTGCGTGTGAGTTCGGGTTTGTTTGAGCGCAATAAAAATTATCTGCACATTCGTAGTGGGAAAAAACTGAAATTTTCGAGTCCTACTTCGTTTATGGCATCCAAAAAAGAGGTGGTTGAGGAGGCATTCCCGGGCGATATTGTAGGCTTGCATGATTCCGGCAAATTTAAAATCGGCGATACGCTTTCGGAAGGAGAAGTCTTGAATTTTAAGGGTATTCCCAGTTTTTCGCCCGAAATGTTTAAGTACGTAGAAAATGCCGACCCGATGAAATCCAAGCAACTCGCCAAAGGCATCGACCAACTCATGGATGAGGGCGTCGCGCAGCTTTTTACCCAGACAATTAATAATAGAAAAATCATTGGTACAGTGGGTGCGCTCCAATTTGAAGTCATCCAATATCGCCTCAAACACGAGTATGGCGCATCATGCAGATACACGCCTGTGCGCTTGCACAAAGCCTGTTGGCTGAGTGCCGAAAGTGATGCGGATTTGACGGAATTTATGAAGAAAAAACAACGTTCCATTGCGCTAGATAAGGATGGCAAAGAAGTTTTTCTGGCAGAATCGGCTTGGATGCTCGAAATGGCGCAGAACGATTTTCCGAACGTGCAATTTCATTTTACATCTGAATTTTAATAAAAGAAATCATAACTTGCAGATGCAACGTCAACCTCAAACCCCAAAACAGGTGAAAATCAGGATTTAAGTTGCGATAGAAAATTTGAACTTAGTATGCTCGTAACCTACCTCGTCATTATCATTTTCCTCTTGCTTTCGGGTTTTTTCTCCGGAACAGAAATCGCTTTTGTCTCTGCCAGTCGCCTCAAAATCGAACTTAAGCGGCAGCAAGGCAGGTTGCGTGGGCGTTTGTTGTCAGGTTTTTTTGAAAATCCCTCGAAATTTATTGGTACTACATTAGTCGGAAATAATATCGCACTGGTATTTTTCAGTTTATTATTAGAGGAACTCATCGAAAGCCATTACAAAGTATCGCTTGTTCCGTTTTTGCAAAAAGACTTTCCTTTTCTGCTTTTTGTTACCTTGATTACGACGGGCATTGTCCTGATTTTCGGTGAATTTATTCCCAAAATCCTCTTTCGATTGAGTCCCGTCAATTTATTATACTTTTTTGCTTATCCTTTGTATGCTATTGGCTTTTTGCTTTCGCCATTGGTGTGGGTCATGGTGCGGGTGTCGCACAAATTATTGGCTTTACTATTTAAAGCCGAAGTCAAAGTAGATGAACAGGTATTTACCCGTACCGATTTGGAGGATTTTATCAAAACCAGCGATACAGACGGTGAGGATGAAATTGATAAAGAATTATTTGAAAATGCGCTTTATCTCAACGATGTAAAAGTACGCGAGTGTATGATACCACGTACTGAAATCAAGGGTGTGGACATCAGCGTCAGTCCCCAAGAACTGCGAGCAGCATTTATAGAATCCAAATTGTCTAAGCTCATTATTTATGATGAATCATTGGACGAAATACGCGGTTATTTTCACCATCAACAAATGCTGAAACCGGCGGAAGACATTACACGGAAAAATATTTTGCCCATAGATTTTGTCCCGGAAGTGATGTCGGCAAGAGAATTGATGAATCAATTTATCCGAAAAAGAGTAAGCATTGCTTGTGTGGTAGATGAATTTGGCGGTACGGCGGGTATCATTACCTTAGAGGATATTTTGGAGGAAATTGTGGGAGAGATTGAGGATGAACACGACAAAGAAGATTATATCGAAGAACAACTCAATGAGCGTGAATTTCTTTTTTCGGGTAGGCTCGAAATTAACCACCTTAATGAAAAATATAACCTCGAACTCCCCGAAGGCGAATACAATACCCTTTCCGGCTACATCGTCATTACTACCGAAACAATACCCGAACAAGGGCAAACCATTGAGTTGGATAATTACAAATTTGTATTAGAAAGAGTCAGCGAACGCAAGATAGAAACCATTCGAGTGATAAAACTCGAGGAGGAGTAAAGCGGGTTGCGAGTTACGGGTTACGAGTTGTTTACGGGATATTTTTTTCGCGTAAGCGAAAAAAACTCGCAACTCGCAACTCGCAACTCGCAACTCGCAACTCGCAACTCGCAACTCGCAACTCGCAACTCGCAACTCGCAACTCGCAACTCGCAACTCGCAACTCGCAACTCGCCTATCTCTTTACAAATTTTTCAACTAAAACAGTATCGTTAGCTACCATTTGAACGAAATAAATGCCTGCGGGGAAATCGCTCACACTTAACTGCAATTCGTTTGTGCTATTGCTGCTTTGTACATGTTGTTGCATGATTTTTCCGTTAATATCTACCACATTAATTTGTGCATGATCCATCTCGTCTAATGTCGTAAATACAGTTATATCGTTGCTTGTTAATGTCGGTGTAATTCGTATATCGACTGTGCTGTTATCCAATGTGCTTTGTCTTTCATATATATTGTCCGGCTGATAATTGAATTGAGGAATACCACCGACTATACAAAAACTATTGGTTTCTGACGCACCAAAGCGTCCGCCACCGCTTGTAATAACGCTTCCGTCTGCTGCATACAGCGTGTAGTTGCCACAAGAGCCGACTCTGGGTATGCCATTAAATACGCCACCAAGCCCAAGCGTAGCAATGTTGATACCTGTCAATACCGTCGTGGTACGGCGTGGACACATGCCATCGTTGGCAGTATCGTAAAAGGTCAATTCATAGCAACCATCTGGCAGGCAAGCCACTGAGGACAAATTGAGATTCGAGCCGCCTGTCTGACTACCGTAAGTACCGCCCGAAGTCACTATATTATCTGTATTTGTATCAACGATTTCCCATGAGGTTTGCTCCGGATTGCCATCAAAATTAATGTCAAGGTCGAGTCCTGCACAGGCTTGTTGGCAGTCATAAGTAGCTGATACCGGAAAATCACAAACTATCGGGGTCGTACATCCCGTAGTCAGTATGCTCACATTATCTACATAAATATAGGGACTGTCTGTACCTGTACCATCCTCTTCACCGATAAGCGTGAAAGTGACATTTCCGGTAGGTGCGCCCGCAGCAATCAAGTCATACGGTAAAATACTGCCAGAAAACTGGTCGGTACATGTCAGCGAACCCAATATGACACCATCAACGGCTATGGATAAAGTAATGCCAGCATTATCGACACACGACATACCAAAGTCGAAGGTAAGTTCGGCAGTACTACAAGTTGGCGAAATATAAATATCCTGTGAGATGGTGAGGTAAGATGTTCCTCCCCATCCTCCGAACCAAGCATCGTTGGTACCATTGAGTGAGTTGTTAGAAACGCCAATGATGCCAAAAGGATTAGGATTTGGCGTACCTGTTGGTACTTCCTCTAGTTCCGTCCAGCCTGTTTGTGGCGGGCTTGCTTCAAAGTCTCCATTGACAATCACCTCGCCGCTTGCATCCAAAAGACAGCAGTTGGGATTCCCTGTCGGCGGTGTATATGTTATGGTATAATTTGCCGTACCGTTTTGTCCGTTGGAAACCGGAAAAGTTGGATTAGCGGGGTCGGGGCTTACCGTTACTCCTGCACAGTTTGGACTGATGATGGGGGCATCGCAAGTATTTTCACTGCTGACCGTTACGAGGTCGGTGGCGGTAAATTGTGCGGGGTCAGGATAGATGTTGAGTGTCAGGATACCCGCGTCAATATCATTTAAACCATCTGTAAAACAGCCTGTATTGAGAAAAAATAGTTCTGTCACAGGCGCGCATCCCGGCGGGTTGGTGAGTGTGTAGGTCGTAGCACTTACAGGCGTACCACCTGCACTGATGTAGTTTCCGATACTCCATTTGTAAGTAGCTGCCGAATTATTGTCCAGCACCAATTCGGGATAAGATGTTGGTAATGTGTAAGTTGTAATTCCCGCGCAGAGGTCTTCGGTACGGGCGTAAGGAGTCACGACTTGTGCCGGACACACTACGGTACAGAAATTTCCGCAATTTTGACTGGCTGTAAAGGCTCTGATTTGGTCGCCCGGCTGTTGTCCGAAGCCCAAAGCGAGATTGATACCCACACCACCAAATAGATGGCAGTAACTCATCACTGTACCGCCATTAGGAGGAATGATTTGGTTGGTATTGTCATAGCAGGGTTCGGGGCTGGTGGTGGCGTCGCCATCTTCATCAAAAAATTTATTGCCGCAGTCGTCTATTTGTGTACTGTTGCCATTCCATACACAATCGTGGGTATGGGATGAGCTGAGGTTGTGTCCGATTTCATGTGTGACGACCATGACATCCCAAGAGTAGGTCGGAACGTTGTTGAAAAAACCAAAAATATTACTGACGCCTACGTTGAAGGTGTTGTCGCACAGCCCATTCAAATAAGCTACACCACCGCCGCCTTGTGCGTGCAGGAGGTGTACGAGGTTACCATTTGTTGTACCATAAGCTTGATTTCTGAGGTCGGTCAATTCCGTACCTGCACCGTAGGGGTCGGGCGTATCCCAAATACGCAAAAAACTAATAGCAACGGGTATATTCTCGTTGGCAAACATCATAGTCACTTGTGCAAAGAGGGCATAGACATAATCGGTGGTAGATGTCAAGTCACTGTCCTGATCTTGGTAAAAAGACTGGTCAACCTCAATATGTACCCCGACACAATCCAATAGTGAACCTGATTTTTCGACGGCTTCGTCTATCTGATTTGATAATTCTGAATCAGGTATTGGTAAAACCTGACAATCAAAATCAAGTGTATGGTTGAGATTTTTGTTTTCGAACAAAATATGATAATCCTCATTGCGGAGTTTTACAAGTGACATTTGTTTATCATTATAATGGATGCCACCCACGATTTGGTCGCCTATAAACGAGATGGTGGCAAGGCTATTGGGCGCACCTGCTACAATGCCTCGATAATGTATGCCTCTATCTATTTTCAAATTTTCACCCGGATTGGAGGTGAGTTCAGCTTGGAAGTTTTCTGTAAAAATATTCGCTCTATACAATTGTAATTCAACATCTTGCCCCTCCATCGGAACAGACATTCGCAGGTATTCGCTGTTATTGGTTTTGATAGATTGGATAGATTGGCTCTGTACTTGAAAGAATTGTTTTTGGTTAAGTACTTCGTCAGGGATTCGGCTCTTCAACTCCTCGTCGGCAGTTACTGCTTTCAGTGGTGTGTAGCGTGTAGTGTTTTGTATTTGGGGGAGATTTTGGGTGATTTTTTCGTTGATTTTGTTTTGCGCTTCCGCAAATTGAACGAAAAAAAGGAGATTAAGGCAAATTAATGCCTTTAGTGGGAGTAAAATTTTCATGTAATTGTGGTTTAGTAAACATGTTGAATTGTTTATATGTCTTCACACACGTTTTGTTAAAATTATTATCACGACAAATATAACATATTTTTTATTACAATCAAATATGCCACGCCTATTCAAATGTTATAAATTAAGAAGAAAGTCATGTTTTTATTTTAGCGGAATGGTGGGATAAATTAATTTTCAAAATCTTATGTCATTCATTTTTTATATAAAAAACTTATAATCATATAAATATATATTTATCTTTAACAATAATTAATAAAAAAGGGGATGCTCATGCGAACATCCCCTCAATTGTTGACTCAATGTAAAGAAATCATTAAGTCTATTTTTTAACAAATTTTTCTACCAAAATAATATCATTAGCCACCATTTGAACGAAATAAATACCTGACGGCAAATCGCTCACATTCAATCGTAAATCGCGTGCGGTATTACGTTCTTGTGAATGTT
>Ga0209186_1001763_pt1 | contig 15764 bp, 20 predicted proteins | sample SidtaG_FD_187426 | JGI IMG/M metagenome (GOLD analysis project Ga0209186, IMG submission 187426) | Marine algal microbial communities from Sidmouth, United Kingdom - Sidmouth_Male2 metaG (SPAdes) (version 2) | ecosystem: Host-associated > Algae > Red algae > Unclassified | place: Sidmouth...
CACGCGCGCGCGACCCTCCACATGAGGAGGGTCCCCCAAAAGGCCACCCGGCCCTGAGCCCTCACTAGCTCCGTCACGGACGCCCCGTGAAGAGGAGCCCGCGCCTTCCGCGCGGGACAACATCCCCGTCATGCTATCCATAAAGATGGAAGCCCTACTCCCCCGTGGGAAAATCCAGTCAAACAGTCAACCAGTCACACCCAAGGATAAGACTCAGAGAGCAAGTCCACCGTGAGAAAACGAAACAGGGACGGCCCGACTGATCAGGAAGGGCTTGACCCTGTCCCCGGCTGATCCACCAAATGTAGTGGATCTTGCCCTCACAGCCGACGGGGTATAACCCCGTCGGAAAACCCAGCACAGGATGCGGAACGCTACGCCAGAGTCTCAGCGCGAACACCGGGATCACTGGGCGCGAAGCGCACCAAAACGACGGAAGTAACGCAAACGCAACGATGATTTATTCGAACACGCACGATGAACCCAAAGCATACACTCATATACCCTCAGAAACAAGACGTAGGACGTGCACAATTCCGACCCCCTGGCGCTACCAGGTGGGGACCGGTACCCAACGGGCCACGGTCTCAGGCCCGGGCCTCTTGTGGCCCCTGCCCAGCATCCCTGGTAGCCCTTCCACTGGGAGGGGACCCCCGCCCGTCTCGGGCGGAAGCAGGAAAGTCACTAAGACTTCCTAGATTTCCGGATTTACCCAAAACCAATACCTCGGGACTTATCCCAAGATTTTTGAATTTTCCCGGATAGAATTCCGGTGGGATTTTATCCCTGGTCGAGATCATATCTCGGTCCGGCTTACGCTCGGATTGCGGAAGCTTCCACAAGCTTTCCGGTCCCCCGAGAGGGCCCGCATTCGGGAAGACGTGTGTCTCCCTTGTGTGTGTCAGACCCCCCCAGGGGGGGCCGATCGGGTGTTCCCCGCCTCACGCCCCTCTAGAGGGGTCGTTTCATGTGTGGCCCTGGGGCTCCCTGGACACCCGCCCAAGGGGACTGTCCCACGCTACCCCCCTAGCGGGGTGTTACCTGACTGGTCACGACCCGTCCCAGGCTCATGCCGGAGGGGTCGTGTCACCCTTGACAGGGGGTTTCCCCCACAGAGTTGCGTCTTCTCATTGGAAGTGAGAGGGACTTGGTGCGGGCTTTGGACTGGGTGTGGCGTGCTGCGCGTTGCATAACGCGTGCAATTCCGTTGAAGATGGCGATGTGCCTGTGGCCATTCTCACTGATGCGCCTGGTGACCCGATGTCGGCGAATCATGGAGACGATGAGAGTGGCACACGCGACAAGCGGGACGTTCTGACATGCACGAAGGCCACGGGTCTTTACAAATACTGAGTGCAACGGGATTCTGTTTCGAGCTCGGTGAAACTTGGCCTCAGGTACAGTCAAAAGCCAGATTATCGTGTTCTAAAAACTGTCACTCTCTCCCACGCTTCCCAGCGGCAGCTCGCATAGTACTCATCGCCGCCCGTCTTCATCAGTCAAACACTTGGACGGCTGAGCTTTCCCCCCCCCTGCACAGTGGGGAAAGTGTCTCGGGGATCTGTGCCACTGTCGCCAACTTGAATCATTGCCTACAAACATGTGCCTCAAAAATTGGACACACCCGTCTCTGAGCCCCGCCGATTATGTCACACTGCTCCACCCGTAGACCTACGCCGCGTTCACGCCGTCCCCATCGCCTCCATCCGCGGATTGGCCAGTCGCCAGATCACCGTCACCCCCGCTCGTCGGACACCCGCCCCGCCTCGCCGGGCCCGCACTCACCGTACCCGCACTCGCCGTTCCTCCTCTCACTACGCCCGCACTTTTCGGTCTCCCGCTCCCTTTAGCGGCACCCGCAGTCCCAAGCGCCATGCCCTGTCCTGAGTCAGACACGCTCCTACCCACACTCATCATCAAGTCAAGCACCGCAGGTCCCTTGGGCTGACGAAACAGATCCGCGCACAGCTTAAGCTGCACCGACGCTACCGCGTTCGACTCCTTAGCCAGCTCGTGCTTCAGGCGAATCATGTCCTTCTCGTGCTGGCGTTTCACCTCGGCGGCCGCAGCGGCTTCCCGCCGGGCAGCCGCCTCAGCCGTTTCGCGACCTCTGCAGCGGCTGTGGCATCTCGACGGGCCGCCTTGTACGCTTGCATCTGCACAGAGATCAGCGCCACCAGCGCTTGCGTGTGGTGCCTGCCCTGGTTGTTTTCTACCATACATACCAACTGCTGGATGAGAGGACCCCCACCACCGTCTGCCTTCAAGATCGCTCGCACGGAGCGCCCAGACGCTTCCACACGGCGCGCAGGCGACGATGAGGCCGGGCTTAGCTGCCGAGGTGGGGTCGAGGGCGTGGAACGGGCGCGAGACCGAGCAAGAGCCCCACTAAAAGAGGACGGCGGGCTACTTGGTCGCAGACGTGGCGGCAGTACACCGACAGTGGACTTGGAGGACTTCGATGACGATGCAGTACCAGCACCGCTGGTAGTTTACTGGGAGATGTCAACGGAATCGTCCGAATCCCTGGCAGACCCGAGGATGACGACGGCCGTCTTCTGTGTCACACCTTTCATCAAATGCAGGTACTCGCCCATCCTCAAATGCTCAACCTTATGTTTCTTGCTCATGGGCCACGCCTTGGTCTTGTCCTCGTGAGTCGCTTCCTACGCGTCCTCCATGTCACTGGTCCCCGCCCCGGTCGGGCTCGCGTGTAGGCGCACCTGTATGTACTTGCGCAACTGGTCGACGACCCCCTGGATGGCCGTCAACTTGTGAGGCACCCCCGCCTTGTTGGCGACGCGCTTCGGGATATGGGTCGCCGCATTCTTCACGGAGAGCTGCGGGTTTATACCCCCCTTGCAAAGTTTGTTCTCCACGAGGGCTGTCCTCTCCTAGAAAAAGGAACAGGCGCAAGTCAGCCTTGAACCTGCGAGACTCCTTGCCTTCATCTTGGCTCTCCCGAGCTGCATTGGCGCACGCCACGGCCGCCGACGCCGCCGCCTTTCTGTTCTTGTTTTTTTCCCATCGAGTCTGCCGACCATCGCGGTTGGGGCCAGTGCGGCGACGCCGTTTGCGCCGGGGTGCCACTTTGAACTTTGAGGCGGTTGTGTCAGACAGGAGTGGGATGACCCTCGCCTCGACAGGCGACGAGCGACGCCGTGCATCCGACCTACCGGGGTCGCTTCCAACATTTTGGTCGCCAAACGTATTGGAACTGCCAATCTTAAAACGGTTCGGCGACATCTCCACCGACCGACGGACCATCAGTAGAGCCGCCCATCCTGTACAGAACTTCCCCGCCGGAGGGAATGTTCCGAAGCGGGTCGTTGAGTGCAGCGCCAGTAGCGGCGGCAGAAGTTGCGTTGGCGGCCATCGCCAGCTGGTCACGATGGTGACCAGCACGGCAAGCGGCCGCGGCGTCAAGCGGCAATGGGGGAATCGCAACGGCAGGCCGGCGCTGCCATGTGCGACCAGCGGAGATGAGGGCGTAGAAAGATCTGTGGGCCCTCCCGCGGCAACACGTGCGCCGAGCGGCACCGCATGTGGCTGGCCACTCGCATGATGAGGAATTCAGGTGCGGAGCTGGGCGTGCCGCGCACAGTCTCAGAGAATGTGGGAGGTGGGGGGCAGCCGGTGGAGACCGCCGTCCATGGAGCCCGTTTCCCTGATAAAGACAACCAAAGTATAGAGATACGCACACAAACATGGGAGGCTACGAGAATAGACCGCTCGCCAACCACAGCGGGGCAGGAAGAGTGAGACCCAGCGTCTCAGAGGCGTACACGCAGTCCCAGCTCGTTGCGATGGCGGAAGAACTCCATCGGGCAGGCATCCTTTGCGCTGACGGAAACAACTCGAGCACACCGCTCGGGCGCCCACAAAAACTCAATACAGGAACAAACAGAAGCCAGCTGTGCTCACCTCAACCAGCGCTATTGGAAATTCACGAGGGGCGCTCGCGAGCCTGGTCTCCAGCGAACAAAGCGTCGCAACTGGACCGCCTTGGTCTCCTGTGACTCTTGCAGAGACTGTGTGCCAGTGTCAGAGGCGGGGGGCGGCGGGGAACGGTGGGGGTGGCGAATATATGGGCGGTCGGCGCGCTCTACCTCCGCGTTACCTGTGCACAGAGGTGGAATGCAGCGCAGCTGATGCGGAAAAGCACCCCCAGGCGCCTGCGTGGCGTACCAGACTCAAGCAGCACACGCCCGCGCGACTATCGACGCCGTCGCGAGAGCGCCGCACTGGCCGCATTCGGCACTGGCGCCTGCGCCCGTGGATTCGTCACACACCCTCTGCAATGATCCGCATCGTCCTCGTGTCTGCCAAAGAGCTCTTGGCCCATCCAGGGCGTGCGAGAGGGTACCAAGACAGGCGCTTGCAGACGCGCTGTTCGTGTTGAAGATGCGTGGACGCTGGACGGGCTGCGGATGGCAGGTTGCACACAAGCCGCCTTCGATGCCGCGACATGACTCGTGTGGGCGCCGCCGTGGGGCGCTGTCGAACAGAAAGGGATCACAGCTGGGTCGCGTTTGGCGATTGATCCAATCAGGACGCGTCTATTGGCGGCGGCCAGGAACGTTGCTTTCATCAGGTAATGCGTGGCTGGCTGGCCCACATGATCTGTGGAGCCGCAAAACTGGGCCACCTAGTGACTTTTGACCGATCTGACAGTGAGTCAATTGACTGCCCGACTGGTTATCTGGCTCGCTGGCTGGCTGGCTGGCTGGCTGATTGCGTTCGTGAACCTGCCTTCTGTTGGGGAGCCTTCGCGTCTGCCAATCCAATATCTTTTTTATTCTTCGCCGTGCACTCTTCACTACCGACCTCTACAGCCGCCATTTCTAGGAGCTCAGAATAGAACTGATCGGTGGGGTTCCTACTAAGGAGAGCTTCTTTGTAATTGGCTTGCCACGTAAGCGATGGCCACCACCGGCATGAATGGAAATACGTCTTGTAGCGAGGACAGTGCCTCGCATGCTCATAGGCTGCCTCGAGCGCTCGGTTGCGCCTGTGGTCGAGGCTAGAACAAGGTGTTTTGGAGGGTTCTTTTGGACTAAAAGGGGGGCCACTGGTTGCAGTATTTTCCTGGAACAATGGCAAGATCTTAGTGTCCGATTGGCGACCGCGGTGACTGATTGCGTTGTCTTCTGGAGGTGATCCTTCTTTAAAGACAAACAGAGAGATCCACGCGTCCTCACTGGATTTTCAGGGCCTCACCTGTTCGCCGTAAGCACGACACAGGAACTGGGCGTGGACTGCATCAGTAGGGCCACAGTATCGCAGCATGTTCTTCGGCCCTTGTACCCTCCCTTTCCCCAGCCATACACCACCACTACATTCGTTTTCGACGCCGTGTACCCTTCTCCCACAGGCGCGCCACACTGGTGCCGCACAACGGGTCGCCACAGCCCCGCCCACGCCCCTATCCTTCTTGCATCTGCGCTGTGCAGTGTACGGACAGTATTTGGAGTCGGCGGGCGCCGCGCGCGGCGGCACGTTGCCTTCGGGGGCGGCAGGGGTAGGGGAAAGAGGACGGGGGCCGGGGCGTGGGGTGGAGGGGCTCGGGGGTGGGGACTTTGGGGGCGTGCTGGTGGGGAAGGTGGTGGGCACCACGCTCCTGCCCTCGTTGCGGTGGCGGTTGGTGTTGGTTACGGTTGGTGTTGGTAGCGGTTGGTATTCGGGATCTTCTCGGTGTGTGCTGTGCTTTCTCGTCACCGGGTTCGCTCTCGGCGATCTCGATGGAAAGGTACTGCGGTGCACACCAGATCGATCCAGTCACTTGAATTTCAAGTGAACTCAATGAGGAGACAGAGCGATCCCGTAAAGTCGAGAATGAAAACAATGCCAGAATTAACGCAGACATCAATTGTAGCACCGACTGCGTGCCCTTGCGTAGAGAGGCAACAACGTTCTGGACACACGGTTGCCCACTTTCGTACTTCAAAGGCCACCCCATACTACGGATGTGATACGCGTGAGAGGAGGATTGGGGGGGTTGGCGGGACCGCCGACGATCCCGGGTGCCAGACAGTTTTCGCCTACTCACATACATCTCAAAGCTGACCTTGCAGACAAAGCGGAGACGTCCCACTATTCAGGCGGCACATCTGCAGCCCCGCTGGAATTTCATTGCAGCGCACGCCTGTGCCCACACAGCGGTGCAAATAGAAAGCTGGCCCCTGCACCGAGACTGTCCCCACGCTCGTGGCCACGCCCGAAACCCGCAGTCTCTGTCACCGCCGTCTCTGACGAAAACTTCGGAAATGGCACGCAACACAACCGATAATGACGGCTCCACGGCCGCGCCGCAGCTGAGAGCAGACGGATCACGACCGTGCGGGTGGTCCACCGCCTTGGGCGGCGGGGAGCCCAAACAGCGGTGACTCTGGCTGCCGCCGGGGCGGTTGTGTCGATAGTGTGCTCTGCGGTTTGCGCTGCTGTGACATCCCCACGGGCTTACCATCATGTCTGTCGCGTACGGCTGGAGTGGCCCCGCGTCCTCGACATGGTTCCTGAGTGGGAGCTCCGTCTCCATTTTCGCCTGACCCGGAGAAGTTTCAATGCGCGGTGTGATGCGCTTGATGACCGCCTAGGGGTTAACCAGCGCATGAAGGCGCTCTCGAAAGGGGAAGTTATCCCTTCAGAATATCTACTGGCTCTGGCTCTGCGCATCCTGGCCGGTGCCTCGTACCTAGACTGTATGCTTGCGTTTGGCATCTGTTGATGCCTGTTATCAACAGTGGCTTATGAATATGCCGAGTTTCGGCCCACTCCGATATCCTCAACTTTGGCAAGTTTTGAATCAGACAACACTTTTGACGCAATTTCTTGAGTACGGATAGGATATATGTCCGAACCTAAAAAATGTAGGATATGAATATGAATAGGGATTTTATTCAGAATACATCAGATTCTGCAACAACTACGTCAGATAAGAACTACCTGCGATACTGATTGCCAAGAAATAACGAAGAGCGGGTTGTGGTGGAGCGTGTGAACGCGACGTATGCGAGACCATGACACGCTGGCGACAGCGATTGCCAGGCAAGATGTGCAAGCATCGTTGCCCATCTCGCTACCTTGGCTAACCTTCGTGGATGAGAAGTGTTCTGAGTCGTACAGACCGCACGTCAGCTGCCACGCGCAACGAAAGACGAGAAATCGCCCAGTTTGCCCATCACGTTCGCCGTCGACGATGTGCCCTGAGTTGGCTCCCTGCTATCCGATATGTGCCCTTCATATGACTGCGTGTCTCGTGCCGGCTTCCAGCGTTTGGGGCCGCCGGCCGAGTCAAGTTACCTGAGGTAGTGGGATGCCTCCGTTTGACGACTGGTAAGTCGTTGTACTTTCGTTTATCCGCTGTAGGGCCATTAAAAGCGCGGTGCCATTCAGATAAGAGTTCGCATAATCGGGCTTGCTTTGCTGGAATTAGAGTGTATCCGAGTTTATCTATCCACTATATCAGAGTGCCATTTATTCACGTAACCCCTGGTTAGCAGCTATGTTCCATGAAGTTCGGTATCTTTTTTGTGCTGCTGTTTTCAATCCATTTGCGTGCGCCCGCTCTCGAGTGCCGCGCTGTCCGAATTGCCAAGATGCTTCTACCTGTTTTTTCCTCAGGCCATTGATTGTCTTTGAGGGCAGCCGCGTGACCCCTCTTTCTGTATTGTGTGTTTCATAGTGTCCCTCTTTCTTTTGTCGCTCGTTCATCTCATGTACGTGCTTGATGTTCCGGACAGTGCCGCATTGGTGCAAAACATTAAGTTTCCATCGCCGTAAGCTGAGCTTTTCCGACAGAGACTGTTGCTCTCGAAGAGGTGGCGCACCCCCCTGCGCAGTTGCGCTGCGGACGTCGACGGCTTGAAATGGAGCATCCTGCGGACCAGGGTGACAGACGTCCCCTGCCCCGTGGCGTACTGGGCACAAAAATACTTTTCTTCTTTGAACAATCAGGCAGCAGTCAAAGCGGATTACAAGATGTTGTTCTTTTCGGCTTATAAAGCCGGTTGCTGTCAAGATAGAACCGCACTTGCCGTGAGCGGGATGGCGGCGCACTTGGAGGCCAGTGACTGCATGCATAATGGCTTCTGTGCGGCAGGCGATGACGCCTACGCTATTGGGCGCCGAATGCTGACGCCATGGCCCCCAAAGGACCTCCCGTGGCAGAAAGGCGCCTACTACTACTGGCACAGCTCCTCGTGAGTATTCGTACAGCAGGTCACTGGCCAAGTTGTGGGCCGGTGCGGCATCTTGTGGCGGCCGCTGTGCTTCACGCTGGCAGTGTGCTTCAAGATCCTGCTCGTGGTGGCACAGCTGCATAGAGTTTTCTTGTCGGGAGGGGCCCGACTTTTGAGGAGCTCAGCGTGGACGACGCCTCACGTGCGGCTGTGGCGGTCAGAACGCGATTCCGTTGCGATTTCTACCGGCGCCTGCGGCACGGCAGGGGTGACAGGGAGGTGCGTCCTGTATGGGTGGCTTTGACATTACACTTGAAGACCTTGCAGTGTGTTCGGTGATCTTGACTGCGCAAAGAATCCAATACATGTCTTGCTGATCCCCGAATTTTGTCCTGATGCACCGAGACTGAGTTGCGGACAGACTCTTTCCACCAATCGGATGCGCCCCTGGGACTGACTTGGAGCTTCTGATGGCTTACATGTGCCCATACGGCCTGGAAATCGACATCAGCTCCTCTTTTATTCTGCACTTCTGGCAATAAAACTGCAGAAAATCTCAAGATCTCGCCTAGGCAGCTTGCTCCGTGCCAAGAAAAGCGGATCAAGCGGCAATAAACAGTGAATTCTGCTGGATACAAGGCCCTGGCACCACATGTGGGCTTTCTATTGGCTGCAATGCCCTCTTACTGTCGTTTTAGACCAATAGAATGCTCTTTTTCACAGTCAGGCTCTGTTTCTGTCCGCCAAGAAAATATTCTGGGGTCAGCAGTACGTGCCCTTTTTCAGGTTGCCAGCATGGCAAGGTGCGGAGTACCCCGTCATCGACGAACGGAATAATTGTCCAGTACTGTTTCGAGTGCGCAAGTACCTCCAGGAATAACAAGACAGCCCTGAAGGTGACACTCAGACTGGGAATAGGATGGGTGCACAGCAGAGACGTGATCCATGGCGCAATGCATAACTTGAAATAAAAAAACTCGATTTTGCTCTTTCTTGACACTGTCAACCAAGCACGATGCAATGACTGCTGTGGGTCGGCCCAGTTTTCTGCGAAAGGCATTAAAATCGGAGCTCTCGTGTTGGACTAGACACGCTCAGTACATTGTAGGAGAATGTCACTTGAATCTGTCACGATGTTTTCACAGCCCGCTGGCCTCCACGGCGTGGGCTCTCGAAGAAGAAGCCTCCGTAGCCAGCTGGCACACTGGAAAGAGCTGACAGAAACCGCGGCTAATTGGCTCAGATGAAGTCCGCCACACCCCGCGACAATCTCGACCCGTTCTCCACTGGGGGACTTTGGGAATCGCGCGGTTCTGTGAAAAACTGTCCCGGACAGGCAGTGCGGCGGGCGGGTCTTGGTAGAGCCAGACGATCCAGACCGTTTGAGGTGATCCACGGTAGCATAGCTGAAAGTAGCGAGATCTGCCGGCACAGATTGACCCCGAGGAGGCGGGTGGGAACGCTCCTTTGGAACACAACGGGGAAGGTGCGGCGGACCGTCACTTGGAACACACAGCATGGATGGTGGTGGTCCGCCCCTTCTTGTGGGCAGATAGGGGCGCGGGCGGGTCTGTGGTGGACGCTGCGAGAGTTTTCTGTCGGCGCTTTGTCGATTGATAATATCCCAGGGAAGATCTCTCATATGGCATACGCAGCACCGCGCACAGGAGCCCGACACAGCACTAGACACGTACATTACGAAATTTAGTTTTCAATTGCACCTATGGGAGGGGACACACTAGTCCGATCGTATGGCAGCTGACGGCGGTACGCCATCTGTGAGGGAGCCCGGTCCTTCCGAGCACAGCTGCTCAGAAGAGCGGAGGCCGTTACCTGTGATCAATACCAAGCAGATCGTGTCAGTTCCTCTACATACGACGCGAGGATCGGCACATCGATACGTAAGCCGCGCATTTGAGATGGCCATGATGTTTCGAGCCGGGAGTGAAGAAGCTGCTGCTCGATGGGAAGCTGGGGCTGACTTCGCCCTGGAGCTTTTCGGGATACTGTGCAACAGAGTGCGCGTCCGGCAGATACCCTACCACGGCGGCGTTTCTAGCGGCCGCAACTTCCACATGATCGGTAACCACAGAGCCGTAGTATGCGCTGCCCTGAACGAAAAGGTCTCTGGGACGCATTTCACAGCAAACTAGTTGGGATGGTCGTTGTGGAACGGTCTGGAAAGTGACGCTAACAGGACGGCCGTCATCCACGCCGACGAGGTCGCTCGCTTTCAGACTGACACCGCTGCCATGATTCGTCTTCTGAAAAGCACCTTCCCTTGGCTCTCCATCTCGCAAAAGCTCCACAACTTGATGTGACATGCTCTTGACTTCCTGGAGAGCTTTTTTGGAGCCCTGGGCGCTATGGAGGGCAGAAATTGGAGGCATGGCACGGACGCTATGAAAAAAAAGCCGTCAAGGTGCCGGTGCGTCGGCGTTGGAGCGCGCCGCCGGACGCATGCGAAAGATGGAACTAGCGCGCTACGCCGGTTCTGACGTTCGCGCGCGGTACTCGCCATCTCGGATGCTTGGTGTGGTCAATGCTCGCCAGGCGACCGAGGCGGGTGACAAGCGTCGGAGAGGGAACAAGACAGCACTTTCACCTCGAGCCGCCCAGAATAGTCAGACCGACGAGATTCGAGCTCACTGGGTACACGATATAGCGAAGATGGCGGGTACAACAGCTCGCGCGCAGCGTGAGGGTCAGCCTGCGCAGAGAGCGTGACGATGAAGCAGCACCGGCACTTTAATGAGTGCCCAGGACATTCGCTGTCGCTCCACAAGCGTCCACCAATATCAGAGGTACTTCATGACAGCCCGGTTCTTCTGTTGTCCGGTTCGATTGCTTAGTGTGTTGCGCATTGTTTGGTCGGCTGCGAGGGATTGATTGTCCAGGTCCTGCATGATTTTGCACCAGTGGGAGAATTTCACGGCGATGCCTCACGCCCTTGCGCACTTGTAGTCACTCATACCGACATGGCGTTACTGGTGTTGTTCGGGTGCGCCTTCGCTCGTCGCTGAATCTCTCGGGAGCCCTCCGAAGTCATCATTGCTGCACCAGCCGTTCAAGGCTATTGAGATATAGTGTTGCTCTCTACGTTATACTTCTCTTCGGAACAGAGCCACTCAATGTGAAAGATCGCCACCTGGGCTGACACTAACGCAAGCGACCTGTGAGCTGCCTCATTTGAGAGGCACCTCAACCAGTAGCCACAACTCTCTTGAACACAGAGAAGAGCCGAGGCACCTAGTCCTATTGTGCTTCCCATACAACGTAACGCACGCGATGACAACTCGAATTTCAAGTACATGTGTGGGTGTTGCTTTTTGCATGCCTTGGTTGGCTCGGTCACACAATCAGCGCCTGCACAACAGGCACCCTGCGCGAGATCTTCAACTATCTTGAAGGCAGTGCGGAGATGCATTTGTTTCCCCGGCCGGGTAACAACGGCAACGCGCCAAGCGTCATTGACGCTCCGTCCGACGCTTACAGTCGTCGGCGCCACTGTCCTCCCTGCGGGTCGCCATCGCGGTATGTTCCCCCGTACACCGAATTGCTCTCCTGATTCCCGCCACATTGTGCACAGGTCACGTATCTTCTTCCATGGATTCCCCTGCGCCCTCCCACCGCGCCACGACCATTGACGACGATGATGGCGACGACGTGGTGTATGCAGGTGCGTCGATTATGGTCCTGTGAGTTATCGGCTTTTCCGTTTTTTTTCTTTTTGTGCGTCTCTCGCGCAGGGTAGCATGCCGAACATCATGTACAAGTCTCCATGTCCCATCGTTTTCTCTGCCTGCTTTCAGTCGACGCAGCCGCACCCCCTGTCGCACGCGCCACCGTGACACGCTACCAGAAATGCACAACGTGCGGCTTTGGTAAGGTCCTTTTTGCGGGAAAGCCAGACACCGGGGGAACCTGCTTCTTTGTCTTTAGTATGATTGAGTGTCCCTCCTCGCTCGAGCACGACCACATATTCTTCATGTCGTGTGCACAGATGCGCGATTCTGGTTCAAGAAAGTGAGGTACGTTGAGGGGGGACTCGAATATGACTGCCATAATTGCATCGCACCCTATATTGCTGTCTGTTTGAGATCGGTTCTAACAACTTGGGTGGCTCACTGGGCTTTTCGCTTTTCTGAAGGTGCCCAAACTTCCGCAAGATGTGACACGACCAGCGAACGCGGGCTCTGAGCCGCGCATTTTCAACCAGGATGCTGACCCCGGGACTAGGGTGGTCTCATAATAGAAGAAGAGAGCTCATTCCGTTGCCAGGACCTCATGTGTGCGCCTCCACGTCGACAAAGCGTCTGTGGAGCAGGTCATGACAGATACCAGTGACATGTATCATGCAGTGGATAAAGAGCTCGAGAGCAAGGCTGACAAGAGGAGCACACTGATCTCCAATGTCACCGTCCGTGTTCGCCCGTCAGCCATGCAGCTGCAGGGCTTAGACAGGCCGCTTCGGGGGCGTCGGCGTTTTCGGTCGGCAACATTACAAGCACAATGGCGCAAGCTCATTTGGCAGACCGTGGTCTCTCGGGACTGGCAGTAGCAGCATGGGGTACGGCGGTCAAGGAGGACGACCCGCAAGCCGCGGCAGAGTTCTCAGCCACAAAGGCACGCTCGGACTCTGCCATGTGCTCGCTGAGTGGCATGAAGGCTGCAGCCAATCAGCGCACCGCCCGCAAGCTGCGTACTGCCGCTTCAGACGGAAGAGCTCCCATGGGCTCTGCTCGATTGTATGTTTGATCCGATCCGGCTGCTATTTTTGTGGTCACCTGATGTGCTGGGGGTCTGCTTGTGTTGCACGGTTGATTGAACGTTCTTTCTCCCTCTCGATTTCCATGATGATGTAATTGGTTGCCACTGCTGTTGTCCGAAGGACGAAAGAGGCCAGGCGTGGTGCTGGTGTGTGCTCTCCCCCACCCATCGTGAATGACTTGCCGGCCCCTCGATGGCAGGACCCTACAGAGCCGTTGAGGCTGACGCCAGCGGGGGTGGCGGCCGACGTCACCGATTGCGTGCTTGGGAACGAGAGCGGCTCTGAAAGAACCCCCTTCAAGAGCGCGGCCCGCACTGCGGCTCTGAATTTGCGACTGCGAGGTTCTGTCATCAGGGGCCGCTCATCACCTGCCATGTTTGCTAATCGTCTTCGTTCCGAACTGCCGGACACAGACGATGCCAAGGAAGCACATAAGTGGCAATGTGAGGATTGGATCGTAGCGCTACGCACTTGAAAACACCGGCAATGCTCCAGGATAGGTGACACAGCGCCAGAAATCGCCGTCAATAACAAGAACTCACTCGTTCTTTCAGACATGAACCGCCAAGACACGGTCGCAGGTGCCCACTAACAGCGTCACGAAACAGAAAAATGGGGCACCGAATGTATCTGTTGAGCCCGCTCATTATTTTTGTGCGTCTCGATGCTCTTTGTAGAGGAGGCCGCAGCAAACAAAATGAGCTACCAAACAGCTCTGAGGCGTGCCCACAGATACAGGTATTCCTGTTTTCTGCAGTGTCCACCAGGCGTATGAGGGATGCCAACCGCCATTTCAGTTGGTCGATAAGGTGTAGGAGCATCAGTTTGTGAGCTTCTTCGCTCTCTGAATGGCATCTGCGGCCTTGCTGTGCTCTGATCTGAAAGAAGTTTGTGCCCTGTCGCTCTTGTGCTGCCGGACGCATTGAATGTCCGGAGTCGGTCGAAAACCAGTCTTGCTATTTGCTTGTACACGGGATTGTACGGCATTCTGCTAGCAGATGGAATCGGGCTGAAGTTAGTCTCCAGCGGGGCACTCTGTCCGTAAATCTCAGGTATGTTTCGCAGATCCTGCTTGTAGGCCTCCCGGTAGTGTCCTTAAATGAAAGACAACGAGATTAAATCAACGGAGAGTACATGAATCATGCGGAGGGGTAGCCCAGGGTGATGAACCATGTAGTTGCGCACGATTCTCTTGTAGTTCTTGAACACGGGCTCAATACAAAACAAGTCAGGTGAGTAAGGCGGGAGGCCTAGACGATGCACACCGCTTAGACCCATGAGCTCGAGACACGCTGGCGTGTGCGAGGACGCACTGTCAAACACAAGCCGACAATGCTTCTTTGTCGGTCCAATGGCAGCCCCGGCTGGTAAACGTTCATGCTGCAGATCAAGCTGGTACAGAAAAGAAGGAAGCAGTCGCCGCTATGAGCTGGGGACGTCTCGACGACAGGCACGTCCAGGATACCATACAGAAATGACACGGCGACCATGCAGGAGAAGCGCGGCACAGGGCTTGGGTCTGGGGCGAGCTTCTCGATCTTTTGACCGACAAGTTACCAGCCGTAAGTGCGTGGAAGGGTATCGCCCTTGATGCGGGTTTTGTCCATTCCAACAATGAACCGATGAGGGATGCTCAAGTACCGCCGGCAGAACTCAATGCGCCTAGCTTGGCAGCGCTCGGAAGCCAGCCGCTCCACAACCTTTTTTGTGTACCCAGTAGCAGCACGTATCCAGCTAAACGTAGACGTAGATGATGGACAATCAGCAGGCGCGTTCTGTGGTTCTTGCAAAGACCGCAGGATGTCTCGCTATTCCCGCAAGAAGAGCTCTGGTCGCTCGTCAATGACGGCGCGTGTAGCGCCCAAAAAGCTCTCATACAAGAACGCGGCGTCGCAGCGGCGGTTCTCGATGACGGGATCATTGATGGGTAAGCCGTGGACGTTGTAGTTGCTCCACGACTTCAAGGCTGCAGCGCGGCTGCATTCGGCGTGCTCGACAATGGTGTCTCACGAAAGGCATCGCTGACGGTTTCGAAAAACGTGCCAGCGGACCGCGAGTGCGAACATGGCCAAGTTTGCTCGAGCCGAAGTGGAGTAAGCGGTGTGGTGGAGGGATAACAGAATGAGCGAGGTGAATGGAGGGACCAAGAAAGAGATGTGAGGGATGTGTCGTCTCCACGAGCGGCCGGAGTGGACCTCCCGTCCCCGCGAAGTCCTGAGACTGCGCAGTGGAAGGGCCGTGCGGCGTACTTTACAAATCTCTCTTCAAATTTTGATGCTGCTGCGTCGTGATCGATCACTGGCGCGCAGTCTCACCCGATTTCCGATCTGCTTCTCCCCGACGTCTTGGGATCAGCTTCTCCTGAAAACGAGCTATTTTGTATTTTGGTAACATTGAGATGGCGTTGGCAGCAGGCCCATCCTAGACGGCTGCTTTTAAGGCTTTGAAGAGTGAGAAAGAGCTTATGCCTGTCTTGCCAGCTGTCTGAGAAACGGCCTAACTCTATTCACAGCGATCCCCTGCAATAGTGGCTTTCGTGTCCATTCGAGAGACCGAGAGGCGCGCTGCTCGAGCACTGAATAATCCTGTATCTACAGTTCTGCGGAAGCCATTTACGTGTTGAGCATTGCTCAGCAATTCCATGTCACTCAATGCTTTGGCGGGATGTCACATTGCAATTTGTTCTGTACTTTGACATTGTATTTGATGTTATCGCATGTACTTGATTTTGGGGGCACCCTTTAGGGGATGAGCTCCGGGAGATTAGCGAGGTGCATGGTCGGGATTTTGAGGGGCTGTGAGCGTGTGTGCTC
>Ga0209186_1001770_pt1 | contig 15710 bp, 8 predicted proteins | sample SidtaG_FD_187426 | JGI IMG/M metagenome (GOLD analysis project Ga0209186, IMG submission 187426) | Marine algal microbial communities from Sidmouth, United Kingdom - Sidmouth_Male2 metaG (SPAdes) (version 2) | ecosystem: Host-associated > Algae > Red algae > Unclassified | place: Sidmouth, United...
GGAGTTTTATTGGATAACAACGATAACGGTGTCTGTGATCTGGACGAAGGCTGCGACATAGGCGCACCATGCGATGACAATGATGCCTGTACAACAGGAGAAATTTACGATGATAACTGCGACTGTAGCGGAGGAGTTTTATTGGATAACAACGATAACGGTGTCTGTGATCTGGACGAAAGCTGCGACATAGGCGCACCATGCGACGACAATGATGCCTGTACAATAGGCGAAATTTACGATGATAACTGCAATTGCGTCGGAACGTATATTGATAGCGACAATGACGACATTTGTGATGCTGACGACGCTTGTCCATTCGATGAAACTAATAACTGCGGAGGCACACCTGATTACTGCGATGCATACGGAAGCAACAGCAATTTTGAATACATCAACAGAGTAATATTTGCAGACATCGACAATACATCGGGCAATGATGGCGGATATGGCAACTACACCGAGCAAGTAGCGACTGTGGGCTTGGATGATGTCGTACCAATAAGTTTAACACCTGGTTTCTCTCGAAACTCTTACAATGAAGCATGGGTAGTCTGGATAGATTTCAACCAAGACGGCTACTATGATTCCGAGGAGCAAATTTACTCTGATGCAAGTACGGGTTCGCTTTCAGGAAATGTTTATATTCCAACAAATGCGACACTCGGAGAGACCGGAATGCGTGTAACTATGCAATGGAATACACCAGCAGATACTTGTGAGATATTTACTTATGGAGAAGTAGAAGATTACCTCGTCAATATCACTAATGCGCGGCAAAACTACTCGCCTGTCGACTTGCGTAATGAAGATAATCTGATTGCAGCCGCATCCGTAAGAATTTCCCCAAATCCCGCTACGGATTTCATTAATATCAATCTACAAGGCGTGCGTAATAACGGCTCAATAAAAATTGTGACGCTATCAGGCAAAACAGTCATGGAGCAAGATATAGATGCACAAACAACCGACTTAAACATAGCTGTCGATAATCTACCCGCTGGTATGTATTTAATTCGACTCAATTTAGGAGGCGATACCTATCTTACCGAACGTTTCGTAAAACTCTCAAATTAAAACCACATAAAACCACATAAAAGCATAAAAAACTATCAAATCAACTTCGTCCCGATTTTCCTTCTTGGAGAATCGGGATTTTTTATAGGATACACACTTCAGGAGAATTTGCTCCTTTTATAGAAAAATATATGAATAAAAAAAATAATTTATAAAATATGCAACAAAGCCACCCTATTATATAAATTTACGTCATAATAAGCGACTATTTATAAATCGAGGCACTGTATCACACATCCCTTAGTACACTGTATTTAAGAAAAATTTGGTGAAGTGTAAAGGAAAAAGAACAAGTTGAGAATGTACATTTATTCTGTTCCTGATACTCAAAAAGATTAATCAAATTTTTTATTCTTTTTTGCAACTGTTCTTTTGAAAGTGCGTATGAATAAAAAAACCTACTTGTCACACTATTCGTAGAGACTCACTCATTCGTACCAATTAGAGATGAAAAGATAATAAACGCTACATCTTCACGCCGTTGTTTTTTCTTTACACGAGCCAAATTTGACGCATCCCAAATGCTTTCGGGATAAGGAGAATTTAGTGAAACACATAAGGAAAAGAACAATTCAGATGGGTAGGTTATTTTTTCCGTCTTCCCCAATTTCCCAGTTCCCTAATCTCCAAAATATCAAAAGTCCGGTTGGTATTCGCATCAATACGAAAAAATATCCATTCGAAATAACAAAAAACTTTGTCCATGAAGAATTTAAGTATCAAAACAAAAAAAAATCGTGTCGTTTCATTCCTAATAATAATTTTCTTGCTGTCGAACATTGGATACATCAATGCAGAAGCATTCGTATTAGAATGCCCCGATGATGTCATGGTGTCTACTACGCCCGGAACATGCAGCGGTATAGCCAGTTGGACGATTTTTCCACCGACGGGCAATCCCGATGCCACAGTCATGTGTACGCACGAGTCCGGCGATACTTTTCCAATTGGTACAACGACCGTATCCTGTGTATCAGTCGATGCTTCCGGCAATGACGTGACCTGCCAATTCAATGTAACAGTCGATGAATGTATGGCTAATGAGATAATAACCGAAAATCTCACCTTGATAGTCGATAGCGATTTGCCCGTAGGGAAAGAAGACACAGAGAGTTTTAACGATAACGATACTTACCTCTTTACCGACCCTGCAACTCCAGCCAATGCAGTGCTTTCCAATATTTCCTTGGGTTTATACTTTCGGGTAGAATTCGCCTCTTGCGAAAGCGATATTGAGGTCAGATTGACCGATCCGGCAGGAAATGTAGTCTACGAAGGTGTGCCATTTACGACCTGCGACGGTTCAGGAGGAGCACCCTTTCCAGGACAATTATACACCATAACCATACCCATCCCAAACGCCAATACAACAGGCAATATCGCCAATTGGGTCGCCGAATTTAGAGATACCGACGACCAAAATCCGGGCACACCGGAATATACAGTTCGTTTTGGAAAATTATTTTACGAAACTTCCATCACATCAGGTACTGGCGGTGAAAACTGCGGAAACCCCGTGATTGTCAATTGCCCTGCGGGTATTACTCAAGCGGCTAACACCAATTGCGGTGCAGTCATTAGTATTCCCGAACCGATGTATGGAATAGATTTTACGGATTGTTTTAATGCAACAGCTGCCAACAGTCATAACGGTACACCCGACGCATCAGGCTTTTATCCCATTGGTACAACGATAGTTACGTGGACATTTACAGACGAACAAGGAAATAAGGCGATTTGTGAACAAAGCATCACTATCACAGGCGACAGCAGCCCGACACTTACCTGCCCCGCAGATGTGATCGTCGCCACAAATATAGGCGAATGCACCGCCATAGCCACTTGGAACGAACCAAATCCTACCGATTGCGATGACAACGGTATGCTGAATAGCACGCACAATCCAGGCGATACTTTCCCACTCGGTACAACTACCGTCACCTACACCGCTACGAATAGCAACGGCAACGAATCAACATGTAGCTTTGAGGTAACTATCGAAGAATGTGATTCACCACCAAACGAAGCCTGTGCCGACCCAATTATCATAAATTGTCCTACGGACATCACGACAACATCCAACGGCACGGGCAGTGCTTTTATAAACATTCCCGAACCGCAATTTGATGTGGATTTCACGGATTGTATGTCGGCTACAATGACGAACGATTACAACGGAACGTCCAATGCCTCTGACACTTATCCGTCAGGCACAACCATAGTGTTATGGACTGCCACAGACGCAGCCGGAAACACATCTACCTGCCTTCAAACGATTACGGTAAATAGTGATATTGAAGCACCCGAATTTCTATGCCCGTCAGCTATTCAAATAGAAACTACGCCAGATGTGTGCAGTGCGATAGCGACTTGGGATTCACCTGCTTTTGCCAATAATTATCCTGATGGCAGCATCACAAACAGCACCCATAATTCGGGTGATATTTTTCCGATAGGAACAACCCTTGTCACCTACACCGCTGACGATGGGCAAGGCAATACCGTCACTTGCAGCTTTGAAGTGAGGGTGATAGACCTACAAGGACCTGCGGTGACTTGTCCGACAGATATTACGATAGAAACTACGCCTGAAATGTGCAGCGCCATAGCAACTTGGGATGCACCACAATTTACAGATAATTGCAACGCATCCATAGCGGGTGTTTCGCATAATTCGGGTGATGTTTTTCCGATTGGAACGACCACCGTGACGTATAATATTGCCGACGAAACAGGCAATACCGCCGTGTGCAGCTTTGAAGTGACCGTAGCAGAATGTGCCTCACCGCCGCCCATCACAACAAGCCTCTCTACGCCCGATGATAATGATTTTTTTATCGGAGAAAATGATACCGAAAATTTTGCGGACAATTCGACTTTGATATTTACCGACCCCGGCACTTCCACCGACGCAGTTTTAACCAATATTACGCTTCAATTTTACTTTAGAATATTCGGAAATTCCTGCGAAAGCGACATCGAAATTCGCCTTACCGACCCTACCGGAAATGCAACAACATTCAGCGATATTTACACAACTTGCGAGGGCGAAGGTCCTTTATATTTTATCGAATTAAACGTACCAAGCGGTGCGACCACAGGCACGATAGCCAATTGGGTAGCAGAGTTTAGAGATACGAACGACCAAAATACAGGCACATCTGAATACTCTGTCCGATGGGGTAGCCTTTCTTACGATACGGTAGTCAGTGGCAGCAGTTGTGCCGACCCAATTATCGTAAACTGTCCCGAAAATATCACCACAATGTCTGCTGGTACAAGCAGTGCTTTTGTAAACATTCCCGAACCGCAATTTGACGTAGATTTCACAGATTGTATGTCGGCTATAATGACGAATGATTATAACGGAACATCCAATGCCTCAGACACTTATCCGTCAGGCACTACGGTCGTCGTATGGACTGCCACAGACGCAGTCGGCAATATCTCCACCTGCCTCCAAACGATTACAGTGGAAGGCGATATCGAAGCACCCGAATTTGTATGTCCGTCAGATATTCAGTTAGAAACTATGCCGGGGATGTGCAGTGCCGTAGCAACATGGAATTTGCCCGCTTTTGCCAATAATTATTCTGATGGCAGCATCACAAACAGTACGCGCAATTCGGGTGATATTTTTCCGATAGGAATAACTCCTGTCACCTACACCGCTGCCGATGGGCAAGGCAACACCGTCACTTGCAGCTTTGAAGTGGAGGTACAAGAATGCCCCTCGCCGCCACCCATAGAGACAAGCCTTGTTGCGCCCGATGATGAGGATTTTTATATCGGAGAAAATGACAGTCAAAATTTCGCGGACAATCCAACGCTCAATTTTACCGATCTCGGCACACCCGTGAATGCTGTTTTAACCAATATAAAACTTGAATTATACTTTAGAGTATTTGGTAATTCGTGTGAAAACGATATTGAAGTACGGTTGACTGACCCTACGGGAAATGCGAACATATTTACGCCATTTGCGACCTGTAATGGCGAAGGTCCGCTATACTTCATCGAATTGAACGTTCCAAACGGCACAACCATAGGCACTGCAGCCGATTGGATTGCCGAATTTAGAGATAAAAACGACCAAAACCCAAGCGAAGCAGAATACTCCGTGCGTTGGGGACGACTTTCTTATAATGCCATTGCCGACGGTGGCGGTTGTGCCAACCCGACTATCGTAAATTGTCCGCAGAATATCTCCGTGCCGCCGGGCGCAGATGGTTGTAGTACTTTCGTTGAAATTCCCGAACCACAATTTGGTATAGATTTCATGGATTGCACAAGTGCCACAATAACAAATAGTTATAACGGAAGCTCCAATGCAACCGACACTTATTCGATTGGCATAACGACTGTCATATGGACGGCAACCGACACGGAAGGCAATACGGCAGCTTGCGTTCAAATCATCAGAGTAGAAGACACAGAAGCACCCTCGGTGACTTGTCCTCAAAATATTATGATGGAAACTATGCCGGGGATGTGTGGCGCAATCGCAACGTGGGATACGCCGCTATTTTCGGATAATTGTGGTGCATCTATAGCCAATGTTTCGCATGATTCGGGTGATATATTTCCAATTGGAACAACTATCGTAAGTTATAATATCGCGGACGATGCAGGCAATACCGCCGTGTGTAGTTTTGAGGTGACGGTGGAAGAATGTGCTTCACCGCCGCCCGTTGCAACGAGCATTGCTGCGCCCGATGATGAAGATTTTTTCGTAGGGGAAAATGATACCCAAAATTTTGCGGACAATCCAACGCTCAATTTTACCGACCCCGGCACGCCTGCAAATGCTGTTTTAACCAATATAAAACTCGAATTATACTTTAGAGTATTTGGTAATTCGTGTGAAAGCGACATCGAGGTGCGCCTCACCGACCCTGCCGGAAATAGCAACATATTCACACCTTATGCGACTTGCATGGGCGAAGGTCCGCTCTATTTCATCGAAATAAATGTACCAGGCGGTGCGACCACAGGCACAACAGCCGATTGGATAACAGCATTTAGAGATACCAATGACCAAAACCTCAACGAATCGGAATACTCCGTCCGTTGGGGGCGTTTATCTTACGAAACCATCACGAGTGGCGGCGGTTGTGCAGACCCTATTATCGTAAATTGCCCTGAAAATATAACGACAAATTCAGGTGATTGTGGTGCTTTTGTAGAAATTCCTGAACCGCAATTTGGCGTCGATTTTACAGACTGTACAGCAGCTACGATGACGAATAATTATAATTCAACGTCCAATGCTTCCGATAATTATCCGCCCGGAATTACAACAATACTATGGACAGCCACAGACACACAGGGCAATATTGCGACTTGCATTCAGACCGTCACCATAACAGGCAGCGGAACACCCACGCTTACTTGCCCCGACGATATGACCGTTTCTACGAATGATAATAATTGTGAAGCGCAAGTGTTTTGGCAATCGCCTTCGGAGAATAATAATTGTGGATTGAGCATCACAGGCACGGCAGAACCGGGTGATGTTTTTCCGCTTGGTATGACTAGTGTCACTTATACGGCTACGGATAGTATTGGAAATATTACGATGTGTAGTTTTAATATTACGGTACAAGATAATACTGCGCCTGTTGCCATTTGCCCGCCTGACATTACGCTGCATACGCAAGACGGAATTTGTGGCGCAAGCCTGACGCATATTGTAGTCCCTTTTTATGGCGATAATTGCGGAATAGTAACGGTGCAAGGCACGAGTCATACGACTTCGGATGTACTTCCGATTGGTACTACTGCCGTCTCTTATGTTCTCGCTGACCCTTCGGGAAATACTCGATTATGCAATTATAATGTTACGGTAAATGATAATGAAAACCCAGTAATTATCAACTGTCCGATGGATGTGAGCATCACCGCACCTGCTGGCGAATGTGAAGGTTTGCTCACTGTGCCTGTACCCATATTTGGAACGGATTATACTGATTGTCAGGAGGGTACGATGATGACGAATGATTATAATGGTACATCAAATGCTTCGGACATATACCCCGTTGGCACAACAACCGTTGTGTGGACAGCCACCGACCCGAGCGGCAATACAGCCACCTGTCAACAGATCATCACGGTAGCAGAACAAAACCTCACCACCGACCAAACGCTCGTCACGGATAAAGATGTTTTTGTCGGGGCAAATTTTGATAATGCAGACTTCCATCAAAGCGATAGCATACTTATCAACGACCCCGGTATACCCGATAATGCAATGGTCAATTCGGTGATTTTGGACTTCTTTTTTAGCCCCGAAGGTAACTCTTGCGAACGTGATGTAGAGATAGAAGTGACCGACCCTTCGGGCAATGTTTTTCCGGTATTCGTATCACCAACCAACACCTGTAATGGCACCGACGCGATATTCCAATTCTTCCTTCCGATAGCCTCTGTGCCTACGGAATCTTCGGGCGGCGGTGCGTGGAAATTGCGTTTCCGAGATGTCGAAGACCACAATCCTATCGCTGCCGGTTCGCCCGCATATCAAGTACCACCAGGGACGGAATACTCGGTGAGATTTGGAAGGATTACATATAATATCACGATTGACCCAGACTGTGACCCGATGCTTATAAGTGAAGAAAATGATTCGCAAGTAATTGATAGTGAGGTTTTTAGTTTAAATGAAATAGAACAAACGCCTGACTTCAAGCTCTTCCCCGTACCCGCCAACAACGAATTAAATATCGAATATTTTTCTACCGAAAATGAAAATATTTATATCGAAATTATGAATGCGAATGGACAAATTATTTTTTCCGAAATAAAAAATATCTTGGAAGGAAAAAATATACTTCAAATGGAATTGGGGGACTTGTCGAGTGGTTTGTATTATATGAAAGTCATGGATAATGAAGGTCGTATTCAAGCGAAGCCTTTTACGAAAATGTAAGGTATTTTTTTACGACTATTTTTTACAATGTTTGAATACACACAAAACTTTATTTCGTATACATTGTTTCGGACGTAACATAGACATTCTTGTCTGTATTCTACACGATACAGACAAGAATGTCTGTGTTACTGGACATTGGGTAATTGGGGAACTGGGTAATTAGGTAAATCGCTCATTATCAATAATTTACGTTGATTTGCATTTTATTTTAAATTAACTTTATTACAATTTTTATTATGCTGATAAATAGCAAATTATGCTTTCGTTAGCCTAATTACCTAATTACCTAATTTCCCAGTTACCTAATGTCTAAAGTATAGAAGCATAGAAAACGTTGAAAAAGAAACCAATACTACGAAAAAAGCAAAGGCATGTCACGCACAGTTGAAGCCGCTTTTCGCGAATATACGCACGCAGATGAGTTGGAATTTTATGTGGATAACAGATTGTGGACGCTGCCAAAGTACCGGGAGTTGTTGTTTTTGAGGTAAGGGAAAATGAAAAAATTTTGTAAAATCACCTTCTACTTTTAGGAACGAGGCATAAATAAATTCAGTTTTTTGACGCCGTTATTTTTTTCTTTTTTAAGGCGTAAAAACTGCGTATAACGAGTTATATAAGGATTTTCACAACGCAGAAAAAGGGAAAAAGAACAAGTCAAAATTTGAATTTATTTTTGCGTCGTTCCTTATTGAAGATTTGATTTTTATATATTTTCTATGATAGCTGCAAAGCCATATTAAATTTTTATAAAATTTTCATAAGTGGTAAACATTAGACTTTATTTAGGAATATTTTGTATGCATGGAATTTTGTATTTTTTCGATAATCGAGCCTCATTTTGAGCTGCATACCCTACGGTACGGAGCGAAATAGGAGAAGAGTATCGGAAAAAGACAATGTTAGCTGCATATAAAATATTTCTAAATAAAGTCTATTACTAAACTATATTCTTATTGCTTTGTTTGATATATGCTGTTTCTTTTAAAAAATAAAATAATGATTTCAAAATTAAAAAATCCAATTACCCAAGCCATCGTATCTTTTAGCATCGGTATCATATTAATGTTGTCTCTCTGGGGAGTTTCTGCAAACGGCTCGCCTGTCTCACCGCGTTCTTTCTGGCTTTCTTCTGCTTTTTCTTTACTTTTGTATGCTTTTTTTAGTGCCGTAAGTAGTTCATCAGCAAAAAATATATTTAAATACTGGGCTGTAGCAATTTTATTATTTTTGGTTATGATGTTCAGTTTTTCAGGCTTGGCTACATACCTTTCGCAGATGTACATTACAGAAGCAAAATCGTATTGGAGGATTTATATTACAGTAGCTGTTGCTTATGCTATTTTTTTAGTTATAGCATTTTTGATGAAAAATGTGCTGGGTGTTATGAGAACTAAAGTTGAACGAAGAGAATACGAGGATAAAGAAAATATATTAAAATAATTCTACATTTTCTTCTGATTCTCAATCCATTGACTCATAATACGTTCCAATGTAAAGAGCGGTATTGAGCCATTCTTCAGAATCATATAATGAAACTCGCGCACATCAAATTTATCGCCCAGCTCCTGCTCTGCGGTATAACGTAATTCACGGATTTTCAGTTCACCGACCTTATACGAAACCGCCTGTCCGGGCCAAGCTATATAACGGTCAATTTCGGTATTGACATTGTGCAAAGCGAGGGCGGTATTTGAAGCGAGATAGTCAACTGCTTGCTCGCGTGTCCAATCTTTGGCATGTAGCCCGACATCGACCACGAGGCGACAGGCACGCCACATTTCGTAAGTCAGCCGACCAAATTCTTCGTAAGGTGTCGTATAAATTCCCAACTCCTGCCCCAGCCATTCGCTGTACAATGCCCAACCTTCGCCGTAGCTGCTCAGGTAAGTATGCTGGCGAAAATCGGGAAGGTCTTTCAGTTCTTCGGCAAGCGAAATTTGGAGATGATGACCAGGAACAGCCTCATGCAAAGTCAGCGCAGGAAGGTTGTATAAAGGTCTATTTTTCAGGTCGTAAGTGTTGACCCAGTAAGTGCCTGATTGATGGTTGGCATACGAACCGGGTACGTATCTGCCTGTCGTATAGCGCGGCGCGATTTCGTCCGGCACAGGCTCTACGCCATAGGGCAAACTCGGCAATTTTCCAAATACCTGTGGCAATCGTCCATCGATGCGCTTGGCAATATAAGAGGCTTCTTTGAGCAGACATTCGGGCGTACTGCAATAAAATTGTGGGTCGGTACGCAGGAAGTGAACAAAGTCCGCAAATGTTCCTTCAAAACCCACTTCGCCGATGATTTCGTCCATACCTTTACGGATACGCGCGACTTCTTCTAAACCCACCTGATAGACTTCTTCTATCGAAATATCCAGTGTCGTAAAATAATCAATTCGCTGTTGATAATATGCTTTTCCCTTGGGAAAATGTATTGCGCCAATCGTAGTGCGCGCTTGTGGGCGATATTCATTTTTGATAAACTCACTTAATGCCTTATACGCAGGCGTAACACTTTGACTAATAGCTAATTGACCTTCTGTTTGTAGCATTAGGTGGTACTTTTTATCTATCTTCGACATCCGCTTGAATGGTTCGTAAAAATAACTATCTTCAGGGTTCTCGGAAATGTATGCGTCCATTCCCTTCTCGTAATTTTCAAGGATAATTTTGGGTAAAGTCATCCCTTTTTTAATCCCCAATCGCATGAGCGCAATGTGATCATCAACATACTTTTTGAACCCACGCAAGCGTCCGATATACTGCTCATAATTTTCCACCGAATTTAATGGAAAATCATTAGCAGAAAATGCGAAAGTCGAATGAAAACCACTGTCAGAATCCCACGGAATGAGGTAGCTTTGATACTCAACCTGCGCCACATCATCTTCCAACATAAATTTGAACATATCGTAATTGACCTGCGCCTCACTGTCGAGGGATTTGTGATCCATTTCCTCTAATTTTTTCAAAATTCCTCGCCAAAAATCTGCCCTACGTTCATGCGCTGCTACGGATACTTCCGCGAATTTGGTGCGGTCGCTTTCGTAGCCCAATGAAGCGGCAAATGCAGGATATTCTTGCATTCTGAATGCCCAATCTTGTGAGATGAGTTGCGCGAGTTCTGCTTTTGGTGTTTGGGCATTTGCCGTGAATATTAGGGTGAAAATTAGGGTGAGGATGAGGAGTGAATTTTTCATAATTTGTTGGTTTTTAATGAAATGTGAATATATTACAAATCATCTTCAGTTGAACCTGCAATTTTCATTAGAGCTTTGAGCAAACCTAATTTTAGCGGCTTATTACCATGTACAGGCACGGATATTCTGCTCTATGACCTGATTTGTCATAGAGGTGGTGGCTACCTTTTATGCGTTTAAGTTCCCAGCCGTGTCGTTCTAAAATTCGACAAAATCGTTTACCAGATACTTGTTTTATACGGCAATTTCAACAATTCGAGATTTTTCTGTATCCGTAGGTTCTTCTATGTCAACGGATAAACATCCTTCAACCGCCTCATACAAGTTTTGCAATAACTCATCAAAAGTATCTCCCTGTGTCATACAGCCCTCAATTGCAGGAACTTCTGCCCAGTAACCGCCTTCTTCGACTTCATGTATAATGACTTTTAATTTCATGTATCTATTTTGGTTCTTTGACAAATCCAGTGAAGTGAATGAAAATTTGGGCGTACCCCCCTCCTTATCAGTCGGGGGTCGGGCTATCCGGCACTCTCTCCACTCCGCTATCGCTACGTTAGGGAAGAGGAAGAAAATAATCTACCCCAAATGAAGAAGTTATTTTTCTTATATGTTTGGCTAAATTTGACGCGCATAGCCGAGCTACGTAAGGAAGATTTAGTGAAAGATATGAGAAAAAGAACAATTCAGACGGGTAGATTATTTTTTTCGTCTTCCCTTACGTTCAAACAACACCTACTATCCCTTACGCAAGGGACGAACAATCGCGGGATTTGTCAAAGAACCTCTATTTTTTATCTGATTTTAGTGAAAGATATAAGAAAAAGAACAATTCAGACGGGTAGATTATTTTTTTCGTCTTCCTTAAATTGAGTGTGTCACAAATCGGTGGTTAGTCTATAAAAAATAGAAACCCCTAAAAATAGCGTCTTTCTTAATTTATTTGAGTGTGTCACAAATCGGTGGCATTAAAGGTACGGTAGTACCGTCCCCGTTTGTAGCAAGGTCTAAAGAACGACCGATTAAGGTACGTAGTACCGACACCGTTGGCGCGTACAAACGGTGTCGGTGCTACGCACTTTGATTAGCCTTGGGTTTGCTTTTTCTGCAAACGGGGTCAATGCTAACGCATCTTATCGGTATCGCAACGACCACCGATTTGTGACACACTCTAATAAATTGAAAATTCTGCTCCGGTACAGGCACGTCTATCTCTGCCACGAGTAAGTGTATCGACCACATATCAGCGATATTTTCCATAGCGCGGGTGATATTTGCTTTACCTTAATTATTGATAATGAGCGATTTACCTAATTACCCAGTTCCCTAATTACCCAATGTCCAAAGTTCAGTTAACAACCTTCTTCGCATCTCGCAGCACCAACTTAGTCCGTTCCGGTCCATTTGAAATCATGGTAATCGGTACATTCAGCTGATTTTCTAAGGCTTGAATGAAATCTTTCGTTTTCGATGGAAATTCATCGAAATCTGTGACATCATTTATAGATGTTTTCCAACCTTCATAACTCGTATAAACAGGTTTTATTTTATCGTTATTAAAATCAAAAGGAAGTGTGTTTTGTACTTCGCCGTCAATGTCGTAGGCAGTGGCGGCTTTGATTTGCGCGAGGTCGTTCATCACATCTATTTTTGTAATAACGAGTTGGGTAACGCCATTAATCATAATGGTATATTTCAGTGCCGGAATATCAATCCAACCACATCGACGCGGACGCCCGGTAGTTGCTCCAAATTCCTGCCCAACTCGCGCCAATTCTGCGCCGGCTTCATCGTGCAATTCGGTTGGAAATGCGCCGCTACCTACGCGTGTACAATACGCCTTTGTGATGCCAATGACCTCACCGATACGCTGCGGCGCAACGCCCAACCCTGTACATACGCCCGCTGTGATTGTGTTGGAAGAAGTCACGAAAGGATAAGTCCCAAAATCAATATCGAGCATGGAACCTTGCGCGCCTTCTGCCAAGATTTTTTTGCCGGAATTGAGGGCTTCGTTGATGTAGTATTCGCCGTCTACAGCGGATAATTTTTTGAGGGTTTCAATGCACTCGAACCATCGTTTTTCCAATGCTTTGAGGTCAAAATCTATCTTGGGATAGATACTGAGAAGTTGTTGGTGTTTATGACGAAGCTGTTCGTATTTTTCTCTAAAATCATCGGTATAAATATCGCCTATACGCAAACCATTTCGCCCCGTCTTATCCATATAAGTCGGACCGATGCCTTTTAGCGTAGAGCCAATTTTTTCTTTGCCCTTGGCTGCTTCGGAAGCCGCATCAAGGAGGCGATGTGTTGGGAGAATAAGGTGGGCTTTTTTCGAGACTAAAAGCCGGGATTCGTAGTCTACATTTGCTTCGCGCAAACCTGCGAGTTCTTTTTCGAGAATAACGGGATCGATGACCACGCCATTGCCGATAAGATTGATAATGCCTTTGCGGAAAATTCCGGAAGGGATGATGTGGAGGACAAATTTTTGTCCATCAAATTTGAGGGTATGCCCTGCATTGGGTCCGCCCTGAAAGCGTGCTACAATGTCGTATTTTTTGGCAAGGTAATCTACAATTTTACCTTTGCCTTCGTCGCCCCATTGCAAGCCGAGTATCACGTCTATAGTCATTCCGTAAAGTGGTTAGAAACTAATAAATTGTGACACTGATTTTAGCGTGTCACTTTCAAACCACCAAATTTACGGATTATATACGACTAAACGAAAATTAGTTTTGATTTGCAAATAATTGGTACGCATCTTCGACAGAATTGGCTGTCGTGAATACGTGCTTTAGTTTTGTCAAGACCAATAATTTGGATGCATCTTCGCTAACATTGGTGATAACGGTGTCGCCGCCTGCATTGCGTGATTTAGTGAGTACAGAAATCAAGAAATTGAGTCCTGCGCTGTTTAAAAATCGTAATTTAGAGAGGTCAATGACGAATCTGTTAGCACCTGTCTCGATGATGTCTTTAACTTCCTCCAGAATTTGTCTATTTTCAAATTCGCTAATAAGATTATCTACAGAAAGTACTTGAATTTCTTCCTGTGTTTCGATTGAATAAGTCATAATGTTTCCTTTTTCGTGTATTTGATTTATAATCGTCTTTTAGGGTTTGTGCCTTTTATTATAGTATAATGTGTTGTCTTTTTTCTTTCAAGACGCTAATAATTTCAAAATGGTTGGTTTGTCGGTACGAATTTTGTAGTATTTTTTCTAAATAGCGAAAGAATATTAGGTTTTAACTTTATATTAACGGGGTATTTGACCGTTGGCAGACATTTATAGACTAATTAGAGGCATATCGAAGTCGGTTCTTTTGTAATAAAAATAAAAAAGGCAATGTAGTTTTTTCACAACGACATTGCCTTTTTCTTTTGAATTAACCTCAAAATCTATTCCCTCCCGATTAGTCAATATTTTTCAATAAACTACGCAATTCTTGCTCTTGTATTTCGTTATCTGTTCTTTTTTTATTGCGCCACCACATAAACATCATACTCATCGCTATTATATAAGGTGCTAATAATAAGTATAGAATGCCTTTATTCAAGCCGTTGGCTTCATCACTGTTTTCTACGGCAGCCCTGCACATGGCGCATTGTGCGTCTGCTATGCTTGTCACAAATAAAGTGACAAATATTGTGGCTACGATTCCTATTACAAACGTTTTGTGACGCATAAAATGCTTTTAATTTTAATTTAACAAATTTAATCATACGTAATATGGCGCAATCATCAAATAGCAAACCACTCCCGTAATCGCAACGTACAACCACAGTGGAAACGTCCATTTAGCGATTTTCTTGTGTCGTGCGTCCTGCCGCGTAAAGCCCCGAATGAACGTAAATAATACAAAAGGAACGACGACAGCAGACAGTATTATGTGACTAATTAATAGAAAATAATAAACGGAACGCATCGCACCTTCACCACCATAACTCGTTGGTTGTGTGGACGAATGGTAGAGTACGTAGGACAATAAAAAGATGACCGACAAGCCCATTGCAATGAATATCATGCGCTGGTGGAGGTCGATTTTTCGTTGTTTTATGAAATAAATTGCTAATATAAGCACGACAGCCGTGACAGCATTAATACTCGCATAAAATGGTGGCAAGAGGTAGGGATCGAAAGGCAGCGTAAGCTTGGGCATACGCGGATTCATCAGTATCGCTACTATTAGAGGTACTGCGATGGACAGGACTATCGCGACCCTATTCATACTTTTGATTTGGGTTTGGTTGTATTTAACTGTACTCATTATTCGTTGATTCGTTGATTCGTTGATTCGTTGATTCGTCGATTCGTCGATTCGTTGATTCGTTGATTCGTTGATTCGTTGATTCGTTGATTCGTTGATTCGTCGATTCGTTGATTCGTTGATTCGTTGATTCGTTGATTCGTTGATTCGTTGATTCGTTGATTCGTTGATTCGTTGATTCGTTGATTCGTTGATTCGTTGATTCGTTGATTCGTTGATTCGTTGATTCG
>Ga0209186_1001777_pt1 | contig 15690 bp, 21 predicted proteins | sample SidtaG_FD_187426 | JGI IMG/M metagenome (GOLD analysis project Ga0209186, IMG submission 187426) | Marine algal microbial communities from Sidmouth, United Kingdom - Sidmouth_Male2 metaG (SPAdes) (version 2) | ecosystem: Host-associated > Algae > Red algae > Unclassified | place: Sidmouth...
GCACCGTACCGGCGACGGCGGGGTGGGGGGATGCCGCGCTTTTAGAGCCGCCTAGAACACCCCGCAGGCCCGTCCACTCATGCGCCTGCCCATTTCCTCGAACGCCCCAGGCTCTCCGGCGCCACCCCGTCAGCGCCGCCGTGCGACCGCACCTTGAGGGTGACTCTTTACGACGCTGGTAGTGGCCTTCTGGACCGACACATTCCTGCAGCTCTTTCCAGGGGATACGAGCTCAGTCCATCTTCTTTGCGATCCGTAGGAGCGGGGGTTCTCTAGACGTGCGTTGTAGCGAGGAGAGGCACCTGTACGCGTTCGTAGGTCGGAAAACAGCCGCTTTCCCACTCAGATGGGTCAAAAACGCCGATTCCGGGAGGACCTCATTTGATCCCCTGCCGGACCTCATTTGATCCCTTTTTCTGGTAGAATAGACACTAGGGATGAAAAGAAATTGACCAATTCTCTCAACATTTGACTGCAACAACGGTAGACGAAACGATCACGTTCGAGCCAGCCCAATGTATTTCTTAGCGTTGATGTCACTTGTAAGTCTGCACTTACATGTGAGGATCTGCAGCTGGTGCGTATTTCGTTTCCCACCCCTTCGTCGGCTCGTCGGCGTCCCGATCACGCTTCTTCGTCTTCGGGGCCGCCGTTTCCGTCGCCCCCGCACACTTGGATGACCATGGCGGAGATGCCAATCCCCCCCCCCGGCGCGCTGAACGGCACCTCGTCCCAGATTGCCGCGTTGCTGACCGCAGCCACCCTGGCGCCTCAGATGTCGGCGTTGCTGACCGCCACGCCGGCGACCACGGACGTCGTGAACGCAGCGGAGCAAGCCGCCCCGCACGCGGTTCGCGATGCGGCGCGAGACGCCGCGGCTGGCGCTCCCGTAGACCATCCAGGGGGCCCAGCGCCCGTAGCTGTAGGTTTGGCGGCAACCGTGGTCTCCATCCCCCCCCCTCCTCGGTCTCCCCGTCCGCCCCGCTGCTACCCCCCGAGCGAGCCGTGGGGACGCGCGGGCCCAACCTGCAGCTGCAGAAGAAGATTTTGCTTATATCGCAAGTCCAGGAAGAGGTGCCGCGCGAGGTGCTCGTACAGCAGCATGGTATCACGAAGCGGGGAATCCAAAACATCTACTCTAAGCGCCAAGCAGTGTGGGCTGCTGCTGAGCGCGTCACGCCCCGTTATGCTCGTTGATCTCAAAACTTCCGTTTTCCTCTTGTAATCTCGCTTCTGTTTTTTTGGTTTGTGATGTGCGGCGTCTTGGGCGCGAGGCCGTACCCTTCGCCCTTCTGGCGCTTTCTGAGGAGGCCAAGCAGCTGGCGTGCGACCACTACACCGGTGTCAAGTTCACCGAATCCAATGGCTTCGTGTATAGGTGGACGAAGCGCCACAACATCACGAACAGCCACCTGCACGGCCCTGGCGGCGCCACCGACATGGTCGATTGGGAGCGGCGCATGGCAGTGCTCCGGACAAGAATGCTGAGGATGGACCCAGACTTCGTTCAAAAAATGGACGAGGCCGCACTCTTTTACCAATTGGCGCCCACTAAGTCGTACCTTCTGGAATGCGACGCCCGCGAGACGCGAGGCACGGCGCTCCCAAGTGCCAAAGCCCGCATCACCATCATTTTTTGCATGAAAGCGACTAGCTCCATTAAAAATAACGCTGTCATCGGTAAGGCGGCGCAACCGGTGTGCTTCCGCGGCGCCCCTCCATTGCCCGTCAAGTACTATCACAAAAACATTGCGTGGATGAACAAGGCCGTGTACGCCCGGTGGTTTGCGGGCCTGTGCACTGCTTGGAGGGCGTTCACGGGGCGTAAGGGGTTTTTCGTGATGGATGACGTCTCGGGCCACGACACCTCCATGACGAGTGACCTCATGGCCACGGATTGGCTACCCCCAAACACAACGGCACGGTTCCAGCCCGCTGACCAAGCCGTGAAAAGTGCCACCAAGACAACTTACAAGCGGGGGATGACGCGGGACATGCTCAGTACGTTTTACTAGCACTTCTTGAAGACGGAGGAGCAGCGGGTGGCGCGATAGGGGCGGGTGGCCTGCGCGAGGGCGGGATCGCTCGGTCTGACGGATGGGCGCAGCCCACATGTGCTCGATGCCGCCCGATTGGTGAAGGAGGCCTGGGATGCGGTCACCCCTCAGCCATCATGCGGTGTTGGCTGAGGGCCAACTGTACACCGCCAGATATGACGAGGGCCATCCGTGCGCGTCTGGAGGCAGCGGGCGCTCCGAAAGATATTTCACCAGCTGATGATGCGCGCGCCATTGTTGAGATGCTCCAGGCCGCCCGGACCCTTGGACCGGGTGGTCGGCCGGGAGAGGGAGGAAAAGGCGGTGGTGGGAAGCAGGAAAGGCTCGTGCCGGGGTCACACCCCACCGCATTTCCTGTGCTTCAGCAGTGGAGTGCCGCTGAGAGCCGCGAGGAGGCCGTCATGGCCATGGCCAACGAGAGTTCACAAACCACGTATAATCATGGCGCCTTTACTGCACCCGTTCTGTGCAGAAGTACTTCGTGTTGTCCCATTGCTTGCAATAAGCAGCCGGTTTCAGTTTTGCGAGTATGGAGGTGACACAAGCAACTCGAAGGACACAGCGAGACATAAGCGAAATCACCTCTGAAGAAAAAAGCCAGCACGAGCGTAGACGGTCTCGGATGATATGGAAAAGCAGCCACAACCACTGCTACCATTCGGAGAAGCCAGAACATGAGTATGTGCGGCAAATCAGAGCTCCAAACCACAAGACAGATGTGACACAATGAATACAGAGAAGAAGAAGACGCACAGTACCGAGTACCCACCGCGCAAGAGCTACTTCCAACATATTCGCAAAGCAGAGGTGTGCGCGCTCGACTTCCCCCAAGCTGCCCCACACCACCTCAGCCTATAAACGTAGGCAACCTCACGAACGGGCACACCCCCGACACGCCCGGTAGCTCTTCTTGTATGCTTGCGCCGCACCGCTGCGCTCTGTCTAGGGGTGAACCAAAGCATGAGAAGCCCCGGAACACGTTCATGAATACGCTTGGCTGGTCGTCGTTGCCGTACGCTCGCGCTGTGGAGAGGCTCTTTGTGCGAGACCAGATATGGATGCAGCTAAGGGGTCATCCGGACAGGTCCCGGTGCCTGTTGGTCTGTCTGAGAAGATGCACATCACCGCAGGGGACAACAAGAGGGTGACGCAGAATATTTGCACAAATTCCAGGAAAAGGGAATGGACAAGGGAGGCAAGAGTCTATTAAAAGCGAAGAAAAGATGAAGCGGGCGGGTAGTGGGTGGGAGAGGGGCCTGAAAATAACAGGCATGGCCAACCTCATGTCAACAGAGGCAATCAAACGGGAGGCGATTGCATAGCTGTGGGAAAAGGCGTAAGAAGAAACAGTAGATGACCCGAAGAGGCAGGCAAGGGCAGAAGAGTACATGGTGGAAACTGCGAGAGGGGAAAAGATGGGTGGAGAGAAAGCCAGGAAATGGCAACCGTTTATCAGAGGAAAAAAAATCACACGCCAAAGAACCATGAAAATAGGGAGCAAGCGACGATTCCAGCATACAAACCAGCGAGTACCGAACAGCGAACCGAGGTCGATATTGGGGTACCGGTCTGGAGCCCCGCGCTCCCAAATGGCGGCATGGGATGAAGGCGCACGGGGTGTGCGGCACCATCGGCGAGCCGAGCCGAGCCCAGGTCATCACGGAGTGTGCGGAACCGTTGCCTGGTGGGGTCCCCAAAAAGGGGCGTTGCACCCTGCCACGCACATGTCGGTGGCTCCATTGATTCCAAGGGGTGGATGAGGTCCGACACTGCAGAATCTGCTCGATGCGAGGGGGGAGGGGGAACAGAGAAAAAAATATCGCCCAGCAGTCAGCACAGGTCGCCGGAATGGATTGGTTGTCGTGGTACGAGAGAATGCAACGTTCCCGCATCTGGTTGGTTCAGCACGAGCGGGGAAAAACTCGTGCCGGTGCATCGCGCCAGGCCCCGACATCGTCGGAAGTGTCAGAGAGAATCGGGTGGCAGGCCGGAGCGGCTCTCAGGGCTCGGGCGGGGAGAGTTGTCTGGTGCGCAGCAATACCTCCCGAAGTGTTTGCAGACACGAACGCGACGCCGTGCATAGCTTACCCATGAGATCCATGGGGCGCCCTCTGACGACGATGGCATCTGGTACCGGCGGAGCTGGTTCAGCTCACACAGCGGCCAGGGTATCTGTCTAGATGGTGGATCCCACGGGTGGATCTCCGGGAAAAGGAATGACGCGGCCCTGAGTTGGACTTGGATGACATCTGAGTCCTTTGATTACATTCAGCTGTCCGATGAACACGCTGTTTTGAGGCAGCCTGCCTCCAAGTGGGGCAATCGAGGGGGTGACACCGTCAGATTTTGTTTCACAGGCGAACTTTTCGTCAAAGCCCCTGACCGCGAGGCGGGCCGGGCAAGCGCCGCAACTCCCGCCGGCCGCTGGGGCCCCGCAGGTGTGCAACCGCCGACACCGCACGTCGCCATAGCTGGCCACGCCCGCCACCACTGCCGACGCGCGGCGCCGCGCCGTGCCGGCCGCCGCCACCGCCCACGCCTGCCACCACCACCCGTGAACACCATGGCCAAGAAGCCCGCTTGGCACAATCGCCCTCGCCTGCCGTCGCTACCGCGGCCGCGCCCCCGATCTGTCGCCGCCCGCAACCGCCGCCACCCCCGCCTGCAGACGCCAGCGCCACATCCTCCCGGCACCTCCACCACCATCTCCACATCCCCCTACTGCCTCAACCGCCCCCCCCCGCCGCCACCACCACCCCCGGGTGGGCGCCGCTGATCGGACGTGCCGCCGCTACGTCACTGGCGTCCCGCCGCCGCTTATACCTGCCGTAGGCATCCAGCCCGCGTGCTGACGCCGCCCTTTCCCGCCCCCTGATGCAATCGGTGTGGCTTGGCGCGAGGGTGGCGCGTTGGGAATGGCGCGCGACGGTGAGGGCCGCCTCGGCCGGCCAGTGCCGACGCTGTAGGACAGCGGCGGTGTGCCGCGCGGCGACCACTGCGCAGCGGTGGAGCGTCACCCCAACCGGGGGGGGCTATCCCTGGCACACGGCGGTGGGACAGCCTTCATCTGTGAAACTGACTCGCGGAGCGCGGCTCTAGCGGATCTCAGCCTGCGACGAGAGTCTGAGCGTGGACGGCGCGCGCCCCCGACCGACCGGCGCCGGTGCAGGCGGGCTTCAGTGGGGCGACACGCGACGACTACGGCGGAGCGGCTGCTGCGGCCGGCTTCATGACCCACGTGCGGGCGCTGCCGCACTGCCATCGGATGCACCGCTCACCTCAAAATAGTCACCTCCCACGGTGCCGTAGAACGGTGCTACCGAGAATAACCTTCCTGGTTTGTTATGAAAATTGAAAAGAGTGAAAGCAGAGCTTGAGTGCCTCTCTTGCTGCAGAACCCAACGTGTGGCGCTGACCATAACACAAGAACCACAGCTCCGTTTTGCGTTCTTTTTGCTCCGACAGGATGCTCTGACCAAGGGGCACGGGGTGCATATGAAAAATGTAGCACAGCGATATACGGGGAACGGCAGCGGCGCTTCTTCTTTGCAAGCATAATCCGCGATTTTGACCGATTCGGTACGGGTGTGGATACACCACATACGAGCATGCTCTGATGGCCATGTGCGCGCTTGTGTCTGGTGCATACAGGTCCCACGAGTGTCCCCGGTTTTTCTTTTGTACCATTCGATAGCAACCGGTGCCGTAGCGCTTCATTTTCTTGGACCCGCCCGCCGTGGTGTGCTGACCATAGCCAAAAACCCATAGCTACGTTTTGCGTTCTGTTTGCTCCGCCAGGATGCTCTGACCAAGGAGCACGGGGTGCATATGAAAAATGTAGCACAGCGATGTACGGGGAACGGCAGCGGCGCTTCTTCTTTGCAAGCATAATCCGCGATTTTGACCGATTCGGTACGGTTGTCGATACACCACATACGAGCATGCTCTGATGGCAATGTGAGCGTGTTCTTCTGGTGCAGAAGGGTCCTACAAGTGTCCCCGGTTTTGTTTTTGTACCATTCGATAGCAACCGGTGCCGTAGCGCTTCATTTTCTTGGACCCGCCCGCTGTGGTGTGCTGACCATAGCCAAAAGCCCACAGCTTCGTTTCGCGATCTGTTTGCTCCGCCAGGATGCTCTGACCAACGAGCACGGGGTGCATATGAAAAATGTAGCACAGCGATATACGGGGAACGGCAGCGGCGCTTCTTCTTTGCAAGCAACATCGTGGCCTGCAACGCCAGCGGCACGGGAACCTTGTAGCGTGGGGTGGTGGGGGAGGTGGTGGAGAGCGGGCGCGATGGCAATGCCACGATCGCGTCCTGGTTGGGGATGGCGGCGTCGTAGGCGCCGCGCGCCACCCCCTGGTTCCAGAAGCCCTGCTTCTTGATGTCATTCTCCGACACGCCCGCCTCTTTGCCCTTCTGCGCCGCCGCCTGCCGCCCCAGGTGTGTCTTGGCCGCCGTGCGCGACACGCCGCACTGCAACAAGACCTCACGCTGCTTCTTCTGGTGGTACGCCGCGTTGATCTGCGCAAAGGTGTTGCCGCGGGCTGACGGCCACAGCGGCACGCGGTACCATGCCCGGAAGCCGTACGGCTGGTCGGCCGCCCAGTACCTCGTCGGGTCGAGACCGCTCGCTCGTAGCTCAGCGTCCGTCGGCTGGAAGATTAGCTGGAACCCTTGGGGCGGCCGCGACTCGTCCATCCCGGGGGCGTGGAACGTGGCGACCATCGCGTCCGCCATCGCGACAGCGGGGCAAAGCCACGCGCTGACATGCCCCAACGCGCCGATGTTGTGCACAATGCCCTCACTAGTCTTGGAAGCCGTGATGTACGTGCAAAGCACGTCGATCGGTCCCCCCACCTCAGAGAAAATGGCGGGGAACTGGCGGACGGCGAGGTCGCTCCATGCCACGCCTCTCGCCGTCCCCCCCCGCGCGTCGAGCGAAAAAGTAAAAACAAAAAGGCCTGCTAGCACCGATTTGAGCTGGTACGCCGCCGGCGAGGTTGGTGTGAGCAGCAGGCGCCGCGACACCTCCTCACGCTGCTCCTCAGTCACGGACGGGTCACGCCGTCCTACCGCCTTGGAAAAGCCCGCCGCGTGGTCCTCCAACACCTTCTCCCTCTTGCGCTGGTTGAAGACCGCCCGGGCAGGGGCGTAGCTGCCCGCGGAGTTGTAGTCGTCGCGCCGCCACCACTCGAAGCACGAGCACTTGGCGTCGCGCCAGAGTAGGTTTAGAGTGTTGCCAATCTTGGCCAGTGCGTTGGCAGCGTTGAGGAGCACCAGTGGCCCAACTTGCCGTCCGCGGGCGGGTCGAGGTGGTGCCGCCGCGTCCACCCCAACGTGTTGACCCCGCCGTGGACCGCCTGTCGCGGGGGTGATTTGACCGTCCCCGACAGCACCGCCAGACGCGGATGCGGTCCCCCGCGCGCTCGCCCCCGTCGGGAACTCGGCCGCCAATCCAGGCTGCCCACGTCGCCCAATACTCTCACCCCCACCGTCCGGCTCTGCAACCCGAGCACGCCCTGCGCACGAGCCGGCCAGAACCACCCCATCCCCCTCTTGGCCCACCGCATCCCCCCCGCCCTCATCGTTCTCACCGTCTTCGCCACTGTCATCGTCGCCGTGGTCCACGTCGTCGTCTTCGTCGCGCTGCCGCTTGCGCGGGAGTACGCGCCGCACGCGCTCAGATTCCAGGAAGTTCACGACAGTCGTGCGGCTGACCGGCAGGACCACAGCCTCGTCACCAAACTTCTGCGCCGCCCACGCACAAAACGCCACGACCGCGCCGCGGTCGCACGTAACCGTCGTCTTGCGGCCGCTATGCGCGGCACTGATGGCTTTCTGCTGCCAGCTGTTGTGCATCGCGCTCCACACCGTCGCTACCAGCGAGTGGCCGTCAGACTCAGTCAGGTGCGCGGCCTGGGTGGCCATGGCACGCACGTTGTCGACCGAAAGTCCAAAGGCCGTGGCATAATTGGCCAGCGCGACAATTTGTCGTACGTCGCGCTGTCGTTGACGCGCTGCTGCTCGCTGCGGCTGTCCCCCAGCCGTGCGGACGGTACAGGTGGCAATTCGCCAGGGGGGGGATCGCTGCGCAACTCCGTCGAGTACAGGGACCCCAGGCGTATGAGAAGATTGGCGTGCTCATCCCTGCCGACAAAAAGCCGACTGAGAAGGTTGCGCCGCGTGTACGCCACCGCATCTTCAACCCACTGCACGAAACCCGCAGAGCGCTCCGCCACCAGCCCCCCCCGATCCCCGCCGTGCAGCCGGATGACGGGGGCGACGACCAGGTCCCCCGAGCGAGCCGAAGATCGCGCATCCGTGGTCGCTGGGAGGCGCTGTGTGGAGGATGCGGATGCTCTACGCGGCAGACGTGCCGTAGGGGGGGGTCCCGCCTCCGTGGTGCCGCTTGCAACATGCCGAAGTCCACCAACCGGGTCGCGCCGATCGCGTGCCTCCAGCGTGCTGGGGCCTCGGGGCGTGGCTGCTAGGCGACCGGCGGATGTTTGTCGCGCCCACGTCACGGAAGAGCGTGTGGGCGTGGGTGCGCCTGGTGCAATGGTGAGCGCGGGGCAGATGAGCGATGTGGCCGGTAGCGGGTCCACGCGGCCAGCAACGAAGACACCAATGTCCTCGTCCTCTCCGACGTGAGGGGCGGGGGTGGAAGCACAGCGCGAGCCGGGTGATGGCAAGGCGCGGGCTGGATCCGTTTCCCGCGCTGGCACGAGGCGTCCGCCGCCGCTTCCAGTCCCAAAATCAACTGGCCCCCTCTGTGTCCCATCTCCACCGCGCCCTACCCCGTCACCGCGCCCGTACACACAACTGCCCTCATCGCGCCGCCCGCCGCCGTGTGCGGCCCCCCCGTTGCGGCCGTCACGTGGTGCGCTCCCACAAAGCCTGCCACGTCCCCTGCCTCTCTGCGACGGATCCTTACGTCACCACTTCTGCACGGATTTCGTGTGAAGGACCACTCCACGCCACGCACCAGTAGCGAGGATCGGGTCTGCCGAGCCCTGGGGAACACTCGAAGGCCGGGAGGTACTCGTACGTCGCAACGCCAAGAAAACCGCGCCGTCGTAGCAGGCGGCCTCGCGCTATTAGCTAGCGGCCCCTGTGTGCGCGGTCCGACGCGCCCCGCACCAGGCAGCCACACCACACCCTGACTTTCTCGTGCCCTCCCTTGGATGGCCTCCTCCTCTCGTACAGAAGCCACATGCGCGTCGGCACGATGCACATATGCGGGCGGCCGCCCCTGCACCTCAGAGAAGCGCCACGCGCCTGGACAACCGTTTGTGGCTCGCGCTCACCCTGCACCAGTGTCGGCCGGCCACCGTCCCCCCCTCCCGCACTCCTCTGACACGCTACCCAGCTTTCGTGCTCATCCAACTCCTTTCGCGCCAGGCCCGTGTTGTGCACGCACGCTCAGAAGTCCCGAGCAGCTGAACGGGGGCCCCATAGAAGAGAGAACCCCCCGGAGCACGCGCAGTGGCCGACCTTCAACCGCCGCCACTGCGGCTTGCAAGCGACGCATGGGGACACAGAATTGAAACGCGGTGGGCACGGGGGTGCGAGGCACGGAGCGGGGGGGATATAGAGGGGGGATGGCGTGCAGAACAGGTAGTAGGCGGTATCAGAAAGGGGAGGGGGGTCCGACGAGCGACGTGTAGGCTGGCGTGGCGCGCGAGCGCGCACGCCGTAGGGGCCCTACCGCGCCGCCCTGTGGGCGCCCGCCACGACGCGTGGACCCGCGCCTGCGCCCGACCGACATCACATCGGGCCCGCGGCACGCCTCGGGGCAGTTGATCGAAGCCAGACACATGCCCTGGCTCTCGGTCGATGTGGCCGTCGCTCCCGCAGTGGGAGCAAAAAGGCGTGCGTCCCAATAATCCGACGGGCGCTCCGACGCGGTGCGCGCTGCTTTATTCCCGCCAGCTGCCGTCATTATGGCGCCAGGCGGGGTGCAGGAAGGGGGTGCAACTCCTCCTACAAGGGTCCACTGGCGTGGCACAGGGCGCACGGCCCAAGCCGCGCTGTACTCTGGCGGCGTCGCCGTGCCCATGGGAGCGAGAGGCTCTCGGGCGGGCCACAGGAGATTGCGCAGAGGTCGGTCAATGAATTAGCCGCTCGGTGGGGGGTGCGCCGAGCACGTAACAGGTGGACGGCCACGAGTTTGCGCCCCCTGCAGTCTCCGACAAGCCCGCGGCGAGGTCGCGGGAGCAGCGCCCAAGCAGGGGCGGGTGCGACGCAGTCGGAGATTTCAACGTGAAATTGATTTCCATGCCCCTCCACAGGCCCCAAAGGGGGCATCTCCGACGCACGCGTCGGATTGCAATCACTCCGATGGGCCCCCCAAAGTCCGATGCCGTCGGTATATCTCACAACGCAGTCCTCCCATGGAATGCCTTTTGCATCTGAGATTCGCTCGTAGCCCCCCTAAATGGTAGGTCTTGTGGCGCTCGGCTCCTTGCGATTTCATTGGCTCAGCGCGAATGTCCGACTGGACATGCGCGCCTCGTTTACGCACTCCCACACCCTGTGAGCGACTTAATATGACCGCTTGCTAGCAGCGGGGTTTACGAGCTCAACGAGCTTCATGTTCAAACATCGTTGCGACCCTACAAGCTTGCTCGATGAGGCCTCGTTGTCCCTTATGACCTTCGTCATGCTCCATCTCACACCATGCTGTTCTACATCACTTGAAGGCGCTCTCCGTGACGGTCCTGGAGCATCCAAGAACAGTGTGAAAAATGCAAATATGTAGCCACAGACAAGCAGAATATGGAATTCGACGAGAAAAGCTCTCACAAGGGCCTTCAAGGGGGGTTTTCACCAGCTTGACAGGTTTCTCGTCGCCGAATCGAGAAAAAAGGGCCTCGTCGTGGATCCTGCAACGAGCCCCACTGCGCAGGGGCGCTCACAACTATCGCTCCGGTGGGCAGAACGTAAGTCCTCAAGCAAGTGCCGTGGTTCGTGCGCAGGGCTCCCAGCACACGGCTCTCAGACGTCATTGATCAGTGTCAGAGTCGTACTGTGCTCATACGGGCAGCTAAAACGCGAATACTGCGATTGTACTGAATTGGGGAGGGGTCGAATATGGCCCATTAAACCCGTTTCAGACGGTCCTGGGGGCAATTCGATTATTGCCAGAGCACGGCTCCAGTACCTGCGCAGTAGCGTGGTACGGTTTCCCGACGATGTAGGTGTGCCGTTGAAAGGCTTCCTACCGAAGAATACGTACCATTTCTTGCAGTAAAAAGGTTTAGGGGGTCTCTATCCTTCGTGAGAAGTCTGCTTGTTATTTCCGGTTGTAGCGGCGGAGTTCTGCTCTCTCGCAAGAAAGTGCGGTTCTCAGGTGATTACAGCCGTTCTCCCAAAAATCCCACGCTCCAACTGTTGCAAAAGAGTTGCAAATCGGCCTCTACTCGCGCAGAGACCGATTTGGAACACTTTTGGAACTGTTGCAGTGAGGGATTTTTGGGAGAACGGCTGTAATAGAGTGAGACAGACTTTAGGCTAGGACGAAAGTGTGGCGCCGCGCTGGCCATCAGGCCAGGACCAGGAGGCGCTCCTTGTTTTCTGGCATCAGGTCCACAGCTGCTCCACTGCTTCAGTCACGCAGTTACTGTCCTGATTGTCTCCATTACTCGTTGCAAGTCTTCTCCTCCAGGAGTGCGCTTCTTGTCATTGAGTGAATGCAGCAGATGCAACACACGACGCCTGCCCCGCACCACCCAATGCTGTACACCCGACACCGGTCGTCCTTTCATGGGGCACCCTCTCCGATGGTGACATCCCGCGCCGGCCCGTCGACTGAGCCAGCCAGCCCCTCTGGCATCAATGGTGGGGCCGGGAAGCCCGACGCCATTGCCGCCTCCAAACTCGAAGACGTGCCGAGGACCTCCTCCCCGGCCTTGCCGCCCGACGAGGTCAGCGTGTCGGTCGACTGCGAGGGCGGGGCGGCGGCGCCCGACGCGGGCCGCCACTCGCCCCGCATTGGCGCCGCCACCACCGGCGATGGGGCCGCCGCTGCCGCCGTCGGATCCCACAAGGCGCCGCCGATCGCGTTGGGCGGCCCCGCCGCCGGTGGCCGCTCCCAATCGTTCGCTGTGACGGCACCCTCCTCCCACACCTCCTCCTCCCACGGCCCATACAGGCGGCGGCGTTCCCGCCGGATGGCGCGGCCCGTCGATGCCATCAGCCCCGTGACGAGCGCCAAGAGGATGCCGAGCACGGAGGAGGCGGCGCGCGACGCGGTCGGCCAGAGGTCGTCGGGTGGTGGCGCCGCCGCCACCGACCCGATGGGCAGTGGATCAACGTCATCACAGACGCCCGCCGGCAGCCGCTTGACGACCGTCCGCCAGGTGGTTTTGGTCGCGTCGAAGCCGCCATTGTGGGTTAGCCACGCCGCCCCGGGTGGCACGCGCTCCTCGGTCGAAAAATTCGAGTTGTACGCCCACAGCTCTGACGGGGCCAGCGTGCCGTCGCCGGGTGGACACGCGACGCATGTGCGCGGGCGCCACCCCCACGAGCGGTCGGTGACAATTGCGAGCATCGAGCCGTTGATGCGGCGGAGGTAGATGACTGCCGCAAGTGCCTCCCGTGTGGGTGACGTACCTTTAACGGCGTCGGCGCAGCGGGGGTCGATGCGGACCGCCAGTTGCACTTCAGAGCCGCCAGAGATACGGATTGGTGTTGCCGAGTTAGACCGCCACACGTTTTGAAGGGACAGCTCGCCACCGCCAACCTGCCAGGTGCGGCCCGAGGGAAAGCGGAGAGATACACGAGGGGCGGGGTGACAGACTGTACAGAAAGACTCGCGGCGTACAACGGGTCAGCGTGCCGTGGTTGCATAAAAAGCGACTGGTCGGCAGTGCCATGAAGACACTCAACAAGCCGCTGACCACACCAAGACAGGCGAGAAAGGAGAGCGAGGAAACCCAGCGCGGATTCATGAACGTACCACTTCTGCAACTGATAGTGCGTACAAGCTCGTCACGTTGAGGATGGCTGGGCAGTCAGCTGCAGCACCGCGTGTGGCGGAGAGGGCGAAACCTGCCACCGCAGCGAGCCCCGCTGCACCGAGCCGACCACCGCAGCGAGGAAGCAAGCGTGCGCAAGCAGCGGCAAGCGCCAATCTTGTGTCGCGAGCCATGGACGTGCCGCCGCGGCAATGCTCGCGCTCGGCCAGGCCCTTTGTGTCAACCTCCACGGGTACACGTCGCGTGCCCCACCGATTCAAGGAAGCAGGCACCACCGTCCATCCAGCCGCGTCCGCTTCACCGCCGCTGCCGCGCTGGTGCGGCACCTGAATCCGCCCGAGTGGCAGCAAGTGGTGGTTCCCGGGCCTCAAGCGCGAGGCGCACTGAGTTTGCATCGAACTTTTAGGTCAGGCCCCCCCTGGTGCGGAGAACGGGCCGAGCGTCGGCTACTGTATCGCGACCACGTTGCAGCCACAGCGGCTCAGCGGCAGCGCCACGCCTTGAACCCGGGAGCGCCCAGCACAACAATCACTGCTGTGTGTCCCTTCGCGTTGACTTGTCTCGCAGGCCGGCGGCGGCGGTCCTGCCAAATTTAGGAATTTAGACAGCGGCAGGTGGCTTGGCCTCGGGGCCACCCACCGACCCGGATCATCAGGGCACGATTCCACCTCGCGTCCACCTACCTACAGCCCCTTCTCCCAAAAATTCCTCACTGCAAAAGTTCCAAAAGTGGTCCAAATCGGGCTCTGTGGGGTCGTAGAGGCCGATTTGGAACTCTGGAGTGTGGGATTTTTGGGAGAACGGCTGTACAGTCAATACCCGGTTTTATGACACCCTTGCGCACTCGGTCAAATGTCAAGGTTGCTGGCTTCCTCTCCCATTCCGCAGGATCTGACCAGGACCTGACCAATAAGATGCACTCTGGCGACTCGGTCGTCTGCAAACAGTCGAATGCTGCGTTCTCGTGCGCCCTCGGGCAAGGAAAATCCCCCAGTCACATGACATGTCAAGTAACTGGAGCGCATCTAACCGGGTTTTGACAGTGCGCCCAATGGGCGCTTTCACACTCTAGGATATTGAAACAGCTTTGACCAGTCGACAGGTCTGGCGGCCACGCGGTGTTGCACGCAACGCGCTTGGCACCTGCCTACGTTTCCAACCTCCATGGCACCACAACTGTAATCCCATGCTGGTGGTCCTCATGCATGCACGACGGCGCGTCTGGCCGGATCCACGCCTGACGGACACACCCGCCAGCGCAGTGATGCTTCTCATCGTCTACAGCCGTTCTCCCAGAATCCCACATTCCTACTGTTCCAAAAGAGTTCCAAATCGGCCTCTACGGGTGCGAAAAGAATCTCTTTTTGTCAACAGCCGCATCGAGCCAATCGCCATGACGGCCCAGGATCTCCTGACCCAATGGTCAATCAATGTCGACTGTGTCACCGCCTGTGTGGCTGTTGTTCGCCAGCTTCATTCATGGCCTACTGACTGCGGGGAGATTGTGTACGCCGACAGTGTACAGCCGTTCTCCCTAAAATCCCACGCTCCAACTGTTCCAAAAAGAGTTCCAAATCGGCCTGTACGACCCCGCAGATGCCGATCTGGAACACTTTTGAAACTGTTGCAGTGCGGGATTTTTGGGAGAGCGGCTGCGACGTGATCGTTTTGTGGCTGGACTCCCTCCGTAAAATGAGCGCGCTACAACTTTTTGCGAAGCGCAAGAAGGCTGAGACCGGTCCGAGGGAAGGTCATCGCCGTGCTCAGCGCGCCGCAAGACGCTTCGGATGGTGTACCGTTGACAAACCAGACGTTGCGCTTTTCCGCCGCACAACTTGTAATTGGCGAAATCGCTCTTTCCGGCTAGATATTTACGGAGCTTTTTACAAGAAGTGCGCGTTGGCGTGTCAGCACACGATAAGCACCATTGCGCAGTCGCAGCTTAGACAAAGCGATCCGCGGTCGCAGCTTAGACAAAGCGATCCGCGGAGACGCCGCATGGGCTTGAGGCCGCTCGTCCCCACAATGGTCCCTCGCTGCCTCAACGTACACCTTCCTCGCTGGCCTGAATCCCTTGGCGCGCGTCCCTGTGGCTGTGTGGTCAGCTTCCGCTAGAATTGCCCATCCGGTGCCATCGATCCCCCCCCATCAGGCACCAGAAAGCCCATCGAATTGGGGTTATGATGGGAGCGGATGGGACCCGATGAGTCCCATCGAGCGCCCACCGAACTGCACGCCAGTGAGACGAATAAGGGTGACGGAATAGCGTGCGTGCGATATGAAAAGGTGGGAGAAACGCGTAGACCGACGCCCGCGTCGCACCCTTGTGCGTGCAGGCGCAGCGCCACACGTCGCCCGACTGCGGCCGCAGCGCGGTGGCTGTGCGTGTTCAGGAAGCGTCCTTCGCTCTCTCTGTGGTCCCCGGCGCCGCCGCCGTCGCCTCCCGGCCAAGCGCAATGGCATCAGCCGTTGCGGTTGCTGCGTGACGCCGCGCTCCCTGCGGCGGCGGCACATCGCCCGCAACTGGCGAGGCCGCCGTTTTTGCCGCCGTCGAGTTCACACCGTAGTACATCTTTCGTGCTGGTTTGGTGCACGATGGCAGTCCTGTCGTGGGCTATCCCCTATGATGGTCGTACCTTCCAATCTG
>Ga0209186_1001778_pt1 | contig 15683 bp, 14 predicted proteins | sample SidtaG_FD_187426 | JGI IMG/M metagenome (GOLD analysis project Ga0209186, IMG submission 187426) | Marine algal microbial communities from Sidmouth, United Kingdom - Sidmouth_Male2 metaG (SPAdes) (version 2) | ecosystem: Host-associated > Algae > Red algae > Unclassified | place: Sidmouth...
ATGCCGCTGACTGCTTCACGCTGCTTCATCGGGATCGGCGGAGGCGGCCGGGTACGTACCTCGGACACACGCCCTCGTTGTCGCCGTCCATGGTTGTCGATGCTCGGACAGAGCGCCTCCAAAGAGTTACAGGACAAGCAGCAGCACGTCGAAGACACGGTTGGTAACGGGGGATCCCAGCGGGGCGAGGGGAGTGTGGAGTGCTTGTTGTAGGCGATGGTGACGGCGGCGGTTCATGCGACACGGGCGGCGGCGACAGCGGCGTCATGGGTGGTCAAAATACGCCTCGTGCTGTAAGAATGTGACCTACGTGGCGCCAATTTAGCGAAATATTTTCAAGCCAGATGTCCGGCCTTAACTAGGCGTGCCTCGCGTGCGTCCTCAATCTGTCATCCAGCGCTTGTCGCCGGCATCAACAAAATGCGTGTATTCAGACAAAGGGAGGCCGAAACCACGCTTTCGACAACCTAAAGTTTAGGTTCAGATTACTATTTTACACCTGGAAGGGGGCTACGTTTATGGCCTACCGCCGGAACAAGTGCGGGGCCAGACTGTACTGTACACTTCGGGAGGACCCTGACCTGAAAAGGCTACGAAACTCTCGAGATCCAGCGCCTAGCATCAAACGTCAGCGGAACAGACGCGCATGTGATGGCCGCCTACAGGACACCAGCTGCCCAAACGGAATGGCGTCTTAATGTGGCTGCCGTCCCTGGCGACGGCTGCCTGCGACAGGGTCGAGCGGCGGTGGCACCCAGCCATCGCCGTCGCCGCTACCGCCACCGCGGCCGCCCCCGCCCCCGTGCCTCTCCCATACCTACGGATGCTCGTGCACCCGCCGCCGCTGCAACGGACCAATTAATCGCCGCCAGCTGCGGCGGCGGCCTCCCGGCGCTTCTCCCTCTGGGCCACCGTCACGCTGGCACGAGGAGGATGGCGATCGCGCAGGCTGACAGCGACTCGCCGCCGAGGCGTGGCAGCCGCCGGTGGGTCGCGCACTCGCGTGGGTGGCGGATGGGGAGCGGGGAGGGGGGGACAGAGGGCGGCTCCGCGCTGCTGATCCTGGGGCCTTGGATCGGGGTTCAGAGCTGCCGCGGCGGTCGCTGTCAAACAGACGGCGGGAGGAGGGCGGGGCGTCTGGTTCAGACCACCTGGCAATCGTATCGGCGTTGGGGCGAAGGGGGGAGAGGAGGTGTACAGTACCCCTGTGATGCAACGCGCGACCCAGCTGGCAGGCCGGCAAACCCAACGCGGCCTCGTCTGCGCTTCGCAATCCCATCCCTGGGGGGAAGGCGCAGGCCCCGCGCCCGCCGCGAGCCCGCCACGCGTCGGCCGCGTGCCCGCCGCCGCCGGCTGCGACTCTGAGGCGGCGCTCCATGCGCTGGCGGTGGATATAAGAGGGGCACCGTCGTCCAGCAACAGGCTTCCCACGTCGCTCAGCCATCCACACCCGCAACACACCGACCACCGCTTCCCCGAGCCGCCGACCCTCCCCCCCCAGCGGCTACGGCTTCTTGGCCGCCCCGCTTCCAGGTCGGCGCGCTTCCTCCGCCCCTCCTCCTTCACCCCCGCCCCCCCCCGCCGATTCCATCGACGACCACCATGCGGTCGTACGCGCGCCTGCTGGCGGCGGCCACAACTGTGGCCGCGCTGACATCGGCAGCCGCCGCCACGTTCAACCACGGGAGCATCATCAAGGTGCCGAGCTCCGGCCCGACGTGTGCATCCAAGTTTGACTGTTCGGTCATCAAGGTCGTGTCGGCGGGCTGCGAGATTGTGGTCGGCGACGCCGTCTCGTGCGACACCCCCGCCCCGCTGCTGGTGGTTGGCGCCAAGTGCTACGCGGACGCCACCCTAGCGGGCACGTGCGAGACTGAGGTCGTGCAGTCACGGGTGTGCGGCAAGTCGTGCACGACCGCCCCGGCCAAGTGCTTCAAGGACTGCACGACGCAGGTCCAGGAACTATATACCTGCTCCACCAAGACCAAGGTGGCTGTCTCTTGCGGCAGGTTCACGGCGGCAAGGTGCTTCAAGATCGTTGTCATCCCCGCCACGTGCGTGCGGCTCGTGACCGTCACCAAGAAATGTGAAGTGCCCTGCGGGTCTGGCACCGTGGCGGTTGTGTCAACGGACGACGGCGGGGGCACCGACACGGCCATCTTTGTCATCAAGGACAGCGGCACCAAGACTGTGCAACTGTTCCTCGGCATTGGCGGCGTGCGCGTGGTCAACGGCGTCAAGGTGATTGGCTTTTTCTTCTTCAGCATCCAGTCGACAGTGACGTCTTCGGGCTTCCTCATTGTCGCTGGCTCGCCGACGAGCGGCGTGGTTGTTACGGGCTCGGTAGTCGTCAACGCGGTCGGCATTCTCGTGCCGGTCGGCGGCAGCACTGGCGGTAGCACGGGCGGCAGCACCGGCGGCGGCACGGGCGGCAGCACGGGCGGCGACACGGGCGGCGGCACGGGCGGCGGCGGCACCACTCCGCTTGCCACCGGTCCAATCATCATTGGAAGCAACGCCGGTTCCGGTGGTGCCGGCGGGGGTGAGGACTCCGACGGCGGCGCAGGTGGCGACACGGGTGACGTTACCATCACCAACACGCCGGGAAGCACCCTGTTTGCTGATGGTGCGGGCGCCGTGACGATTGGCAGCACCGGTGGCAATGGTGGCGACGCTGGGGCCGGCGTTGACAGCGACGGGGGCGCCGGCGGCTTTGCGGGCGCGATTGATATTGTCAACAATGCGGGGAGCACGCTCGTCGGCGCTGGTGCCGGCCCTGTGACGATTGGTACCGCTGCTGGGAATGGCGGTACAGGCGGCGCCGCTGACGACAGCCCAGGCGGGGCGGGCGGCGCCGCCGGCCCCATCTCCATCACCAACACGGGGGGCGCAACGTTTGTCCCTGCGGGCACGGGGGCCGTCGACATTGGTGGCGCGGGCGGCGCGGGCGGCAATGCCGGCACGGCCGACAACACGCCGGGCGGGGCTGGTGGGGCGGGCAGCACCGTTACCATCACCAACACGGCGACGGGGTCGGTCATCCCGGCGGGCGCGGGGTCAGTGACCATTGGTGGGCAGGGCGGTGCTGGCGGGGCTGGCGGCACTGATGACGACGCGGTGGGCGGCGCCGGCGGCAATGCTGGCACCGTCACCATCAACGGTTAGGGCGTGACTGGGGCGGCGCGGGGACGACGCGCTCGGCGCGTGGCACAGGGTGGCGGGGAAATGCCTGCCGTGGCCGAGACACTTCTTCTGCTTGATTCATATCGACTGATTTCTAAAACTTTTCGATTCATTGTGGATGCCGCGGAGGACGGGGGGAGGTGGTGGCTGCGTGGGTGGGTGGCTGACGAGGGCAACCTACACGGGGGGCGCCAGCCACGTATCGTAGGCGCAAGAACAATGCAAAGCGAGCAAAAATAGACAAACCACCCCGCGCAGATGAGGCACGGCCATCCCGCATCGAGCAAACACTCAGCCAGGACTCCACCCCCCGCGTGCAGCCGCCACCGTCGCCTGTGTCCGCGCTGCCGACCAGGCGGGATGACGGCCACCCCACCCGCTCCGTCCCCTTGACGCCCCCCCCCCCCCCCCCCCCCCCCCCCCCCCCCCCCCCCCCCACGTCCGCCCTCCCCCGCACCGCCCCCACCACGTCGGCCGGCAACGCGCCCAGCGGCGGTCGATCGAGCGCACGCCCAGCGTGCGGCCACTGCCAGCGCGCCGCGGCCACCACCCGCAGGCGGTGCACCGGCGCGCCGCCCCACACCCGCCCGCCCACCCGCCCGCGCCGCACACGCGGCTGACCGACGGGTCGGTCGGGGACGGCCGGCGGCCACGGACCGTCGCGGGCGGGGGCTCTCCCCTCCTGCCGCCCTCTCTGTCGACGCTGCCGCCGCCACGGCGCGCCGCGCAGCGGGCGCGTTCACCGCCACTGCTCCGTGCCGACGCGGCGACCTTGCGGGAGCGGCACGCCCCCCCCCCCTCCAGGCGACCCTTGACCGCCCGCGTCGCGTCGCGTCGCGTCGGCGGTGGCAGCCATGGCGCCCGCCGCCAGCGTCGCCAGCCGCTACCCGTGACGCCGCCGCCGGCCGACAGCAGACCGCAGGGGGTGTCGGCGCGGCCGACGGGGGCGATAGTCGCGCCACCGCAGGCCGCCAGACGGCCTTGACCCGGGGGGTGAGCGCGCCCACCGTGCCCGCCGTTGGCGCGGCGGTCGCCCACTACCGGCAGCGGTGGGTGCGGGCGCTGCGCCAGCCCCCACCTGTCGGCGCCGACCGCCCCGCCAGCCACATGCAGCAGGCGCCACCGCCACCGCCTCGTCCGCCAAGCGCGGCAGGCGCGGCGGCCACCGCCGCCGCCGCCACCGCGCTTCGTGCCCCTGCGGCCGCCATGCGCGGGTGGAGGCCGCCGCGGATCTCCGTCGAGCCACGTTCCACCCATTTCCCAACACCTATTTCCGCGTGTGTGCCTCACAGCGAGTTTTTGACCAATCTCTCAACCAGTTGAAACAGCAACGTTCAATGGTCGTGAAGCTTTTCACCAGTTATGACCGGGATGTTTGTCCCCCTTGTACATTAGAGTGTCTCATCGAGAGGATTTAAACACATCTCATCAGACCTATTCTCCAAGACCCTCTGCTAATGAACTGGAGGTGTTCCCCAAGCAGGTGACCGCCATGCTCCTCTCGGCCCTATGGGACAGCTCTCATGCATCTGTGTTGTGGACGTATCCTGCTTCCATCTGGCGGGTGCACGTCCTGCATGTGAGCGCGACGTGATAGAGACTCGTTCCGTGGTCATGAGAGATGCATCACTTGTTTTGTGGTCGTGACTACATCGACGTGCACAGGGTGCGCATGTTGCCCTACCGCGTGCCACCTTCTCTGTCCTCACTGGCCATGCCCGTGGTGGCGGCGGCGGTAGCGGCCGCCAGCTCGACCTCGGCCGCCGACACGGCCTCCGCCGCGGCGTTGACGCGGGCGGTGGCGGCGGCGGCGGCGGCAAATCGGGCAGCCGCAGCCGCCGCTGCCGCGTTCTCGACGACCGCCGATGCTGCCGCGTCGGCGGTCTTCGACGCGAGGCGGTCGACCTCGGCCACCGCCCGACGGGGCACCGTTTCGGGCGCGGGGCACCGTGTCGGGCACTGGTGACGCCGGGGCGGAAGACCCGTCCGCCCCGTCGACCTGGACGTGGCAGCGGCGGCGTTGATGTGCCTCCACGTGGAGGGGGGAATCATGGGGGTGGCGGGCGTCGTCGTTCTGTCGACCAAGGCAGCATCGCTCCATCTGGAGCTGCGACTTGCCTCCCAATTGCGACAATGCCGACGACTGGCACACCCCCACGGCCGGCACCGCTCCCCTGCCGCCCGGGTGCGGCCGCAGTACGCCACCCCCCCGCCTCGCACCCATCCTACAGCATGGTCGGTGCAACTAGTTTGAAGTCCTGCCACGCCTACCCTCGGCGGCCGCGGCTCGGTGCGGCCTGGAGGCACGCTCGTGCCGGCCTCGGTCGCCTGAAAAAAGCCCTTCCAGTTTGTTGTCTCTCGGCGAGAGCGTCGGAATTCGACGCGGCGCCATGTGTAGTGCACACCCCGGTGGAAGGGGCCTGGCAGCTGGGAGGCGGCGCCGATGGTGTCGACGCCAGAGCGTTGTCGCCAAAGCAGGTTGCAACGGTGGAGGGGGTGCCGGTGAAGGGGTAATGCGGGGGAGGGGGTGACCCCTCCGTGCGAAACGGGTTGGTGACGATGTGGCGGCGGTGGGGTAGGGAACGTGTGCGGAGGTGCTCGACTGGCACCCTGGTGGCGGAAGTGGGGACGCCGATTGTCTTTCAGTGGGTTGTAGCCAGGTGTGATGGTGAGGTAAAGCTCGGCATTGGCCAGTTGCACAAAAAATGTTTTTACGAAACCAAAGCGGCGACGTCACGTCCAGCACCCTCAACAACAGATATGGGAACGCAAAAAGAAAGCTTTCCAGATACCAGCAGCGGATCCACCTCACTCCGTGAGCTCGTGGCTGAGGCGCGCCACGAAAGCAAAGCCTCAAATCGAACAGGTAAGCCAGGCAGAGTCGACTCGTCAACGAGCAACCGCTCCAGCGGGTATCTCGGCCTCAGGCGGGCGAGGTCATAGTCCTCGTTGGCGCGGACGGCGACCAACACCTTGCGCTGCTCAGGGTGGCGGTCTAGCACATAGAACACACGACCGGAGGGGCACTCGTAGTGCTCGACCAGGACGCGCGTCACCAGCTCACTGCTACGACGCTTGAAACTACGAGAGAGCAATGACGAACGCAGGCTAGCAGAAACACCACAAACAGCCAAGGCGGAGCTCGCACTATCAAAAAAAACGGAGAACAAGACCCGCCGGGAGCGAGAGGCGAGGTCTTCGTCGACCGTAATGTTGGTCAGCGCGACGAGCTGATCAAAAGCCCCACGCGTACACTCAACCTCGGCCCGGATGGCGCGGTAGGCACGGCAGTTGCGGGAGGAAAACGTCGGCGGACGCGCGTGCAGCCGCTGCAGCACCTTATCGCGAAGTGTAGCTTGAGCAGCTCGGCCCTGGCTCAGCTCATCGTAGCCAAACACAGCAGCAAGGACCCGCCGCTTGGAGGGCATGTGGCCTTGGGCCACGAGCTCCCGCCAAAAGATGCACAGCTGCGAGCACGCGCGCATCACCGATCGCACAATCGCGCCAGCGGCTTCGACCCGTGTCTGAACCAGCTCTAGCTGCTCAACTAGGTCTGCGAGGTTGGCATCCGCTCCGTCACCACCATGAAGATCAGCACCAGCAGCAGCTCTCCCAGTAGGCCGCGACGCCATGGCCGTATTGTCGACTCCACCAAGCAGGCGGGGCTGCCGACGTCCTCTCCAGCTGCAGGTGGAGCGGTCAGCTGCCGGCTGCGAGGGCGCCCGGCCTTCGGTGCGGTCAGGAGGGGGGGGGAGAGGGGACTACGGGGAAAGCCGTGGGGCAGCGAGCAGCCGAAAAAACAGGTCAAGCTCGAATCTAGGAGGGGGTGGTCGGCGTGACGTCGACGACGACACAGGTCACAAAAAATGCAGAGAGCGCGAGCCAAGCAGAAAGCGATGCAGACAGCCAGGGAAAAGGCAGCAGACGAGGGGGGAGGGGCAGAAGGCAGCCAGCCCAGGGCAGCGAACGCAGAGACTGCAGCACGCAGCGGCAGAAGCGCCGAATTGTCAGAGAGGCCCTGGCTCCCGGAGTTGCTGCCGCCGCAAGGACCTCTGGTGCCGCAGCGCCCAAGAATTCTGTAAAGAAAAGTGCTGGACTTGATATCGGACCCGTCAGTCAGCAGACGTGGCTACGCACCGTCACAGCCTCAGGCGTGCGTGACAGCGTGGCGCCGTGGGGCGAAACGCGCGGGTGGTTGCGTACGAGCTGACAGAAGCACGCGCTGCTTGCCCGCACGGTTCCCACAGACAGTGCTTCCGCACGCCTCTCCCCCAGGGCGTGGGCGCACGCAATCACCTCCGCTGTACGCGGGCTGACTTGATATTGGCTGGACCGGACGACACACCCAGTTTGACCGCGCGGAAAGCCGTGCCTCTGTGCGGAACAATTCTGGCTGCCGCGTGCTGGCTCGCGGAGGACAGGTTCCAGGCCAGTCCCAGCAGGGGGAGGCGGGGGCCGCCACACGCGGCCCGTCACGCGCGCGGGGGGGAAGCGTTGGCCTGCACACGCGGCCAGCGACTGTTGGTGGCGCTTAGCTAAAGGTTCCTGTCCGGTAGAGACAGCCGGTCGGCCCGCTTGCCGCTTCCACCACCGCTGCCCCCCCGCCTGCACCTTCGCTACCCCCCGCTCCCTCACTGTTTTGAGCACCCCTCTTCATCCATCCGCTTCCTCACCGCCCCATCGCGTGCGTGCGCGTCCCGTTGACGCTTCCTGGCTCTGTCACTAGCGTCGGCGACATGGCACCCCCATCCGGCTCTACTACAGTCGGTCGAGCGGGAGGTCGCAAGCGCCGGATCACCGCGGCGGCGGACCAGGACGCAACGGCGAGGGGAAGTGCTTCTGGCGGCCGTGACGACGTGGAGGGCACCCGCCACGCGGGATACACGGCGCAGCTGACATCTTCGGAGCGCCATGCACTGAGGCGGCGAGCGACTGGGGCGGACGGGGCCGGTGCTGTTGGTGCCGCAGTGGACGGGACTCTGCCGTGTGGTCTACCGGGTGCCGCTCCGGTTTTGGCCCCCTCCGCCCTACCTGCACCCCCCGTCGTAGCCGCAGCCCCGCCCGGGGGTGTCGCCGGACCCCTTGGTGGTGGCCAGCGCCTGGAGGGCGGCGAATCCATTGGTGTGTCGACAGTAGTCGTGCGCCAGATCGCCGCCTCTGTGGCCAACGAGATGTCGTCCGCGATGCTCGCCGTCGTCAACACCGCAATTGCCGCCAACAATGCCGTACTTTGCGCCCCTGGTGGGCCACTAGAGGTACGGGCGGCGGCTGTGTATGAGAATGCGGCCGCTGCAGCACCGCCTCCGGCCCAGGCAGTGCCTCCCGACACGCCGTGGGCCGAGAAGTCCTTCAGAGCCATCGGCACGGCCGTGGAAGCGTCGCTCACGGTTGAGAAGATGCAGCCCGAGGTCAACCGCTCCATCAATATCGCAATCTCCATGATGGCGCGCACTGCGGACACGCAAGAGGACGTCTTGACGGCCTTCACGCCCACCATGTCCAAGCGGCAGGGCAACAAGTCGCACTGCGTCAAGTGGGGCAAAGTGGTTGTCCACATGGTCGCCGACGCGCTCGTCGCCAAAGAGCTGGCCCAGACCGAGCCGGCGCCGGTATTTGCCGGCCTTGTGGACTTCAGGGCCTCGAGTCCATGCCGCGTCGGAGACGTTATCGTCTCCCACGTGGCGACCTTTATGAACCAGGGCCGGTTCCTGAGCAGAAAAGTGGCCTTTCGGGAAGTGGGCTTCTTCGTGCTCTGCCCGTCCCCTCTGGTGTACATCCGGGCCAAGGAGCCAAACGCGCCGCGCCCCGACAAGCGTGCCGGCGCGGGCTCACCCTACTTTGCTGTCGAAACGAGCCGGCTGGCGTCGTACTCGGGCACCACGTCGGCTCCGCCGTCGTTCCCCCCAGCCCTTGAAACCATGGCGAGGGCGGCTGCTTTGGGCGCCCGCGACGTCGACGAAGTGGCCGCTGCTGTTGGTGTTGCTGGGCAAGCCGGCGGTGGTGGTGGGAGTGGGGCTGGACCAGTGCACATCGGCGGTGGTGGTGGCAACGGGGTCGGACCTGTGCAAGCTGCCGGCGGGGACCTACCAGGCGGGGCGGGGGGGCTGGGGCAGCAGCAGCTGCTGCGCGACGCATGCCTCTACGATATTGCTGAGCAGTGGCTGATGGCCCTGTCCGACGACAAGAAGGCCAAGCACCGCCCCTCCGTGACTTTCCATGTGGCGGTGTCCTTCCGCAAGATGGTGGTTGAGGAGCGCTGGCGCTGGACAACCGAGGACGGGTTGAGGAGCTTGACGCTGGTCGACAAGAACAGCCCTTGCCAATGGTGGCTGTTGTTTCCGTCATTGGGGCTAATGTCCAGGATGAGCAAGGTCATTCAGACGCTCGACCAATCGGCCATCAACGTCATCGAGGCCGCCGCGGTGGCGCAGTTGGCGGCGGACGCTATAGCCGCGGCCGAGTCGGAGGACGAAGAAGAGGCTGGCTTGGGGCCTGTCCCGGCAGAGAGCGACGGAGAATAATTGTGGACTGGAATTTGACAGAGAATTGAGCGGTGCACATTACTCTGTGTATACTTTGTAATAGAGAAGCGGGACGCTGGTGTCTGTTCTTTTGTTGCCTGGGCCTGTCTCTTTTATGTGAGCCGGTGCATAGACGGGTCCTTTCTTGTGGCTGCGCTGCTTTTTTTCTCCATCTCAGACGTCCTTTCCTGCTGCGATGCAGGTGCAATGAAGAATCCTCTGGCCGATAAAGTGAAACCCGTTATCTCCGTCTTTTGGCCGCTACCTCTTGAGCTCGCCAGCCAGTCAAGGAGGACGAGCGGTGGAGGTTGCCCTTTCCCATCAGCAAGGCGCTAGCACCACGCCACGGTCACATTGTGCAGGAGGGAGGGGTACGATCATCATCCTGGTGTGGGCGCAGGTGCAGAGGAGGCCACCCGCGACACGAACTCTGACGACGGCGGCGGTGACCATTTTCATCTTTTCGACGCCGAGGGACGCGAGCAAGGCGAGCATTGTGAAGTCAGCGACTGGCGAATGGCGGAGGTCGGCAGCATCCGCCGTACTGCTCGGCGGATGGAGCATCGCTCCGGGTGAAGAAAATATGAAGCGGCCTGAGATGTACGCTCCGAGCGGGATCCGATGTGCCAATGGCGCGGGGCGTGGAGGCGGGGGGGAGGCGGTGGCGTATCGAGTCGGCCCCTCACCGGCATAGAGACTCTACAGGCATCCGCTCTCGACGACTCAACGAGAAAGACACCACCGCCGAAGAGCCGTTCAAAGAGGTGCCCTGGTGGACTCAGAGCACGACCCTGAGTTACCTATGTGAACTAAGCGAAGCAATGGAGGTACGAGGAAGCTGGCAACGCTCCCAGCAGGCACGTCGCTACTGTGTATGGTTCGCAACTCCATGAGAGCAGTATACAACTTACTATGCGAGGTTTACACTACTTTAGAAAGCTCAAACAGCCAGGGATTGACGGCACCGCAGTCCAAGCGGGGTAGAGACGAGGTGCCTTTCGGCTGCTGTTGTGTGCGGTGTGCACACCCACTCGACAGGCCTTCCACGTTGTGTGAGCCGTCGGGTGCGTTTGCACGACCGCCCGTGCTACCCAACCCCAACTACTGTATCTCTGGTTGCCTGGAGTGACACTTTTCGCAGGCTCAACCCCACCCATCCCCTGCCGCAGAGCCAGGCCAATCCGCCGCTCGTGCCGCCGCAGCAGTGTTCTGCTGCCGGTGTTTAGGACTTCTCCGGTGCGTTGTTTCCAGGTTGTCGTTTGCTCCTGGACAGGACCATGACCGCTGCCGGTGTGCCTGGCGATGACGCCGCGCAAATGGCCCATGAGGAAGCTGGTCTGTACTGGTTAGGTATGCGAGCCGACAGCGACTCAAGCGTGTTCCATCGTTGGGGCTCTTCTTTCCCCCCCGGCATGTTTGATGGGCACCAGAGCGTTATGCCTGCCCCAGACCATTTGCTTTTCCTTGGCCTGACTAAGAAGCTGGTTCAGTGTGTTTTCACTCTGCTTCCTGTGCGTCTCCGGTCGGCTGTTGGTTTGTCTTTTCGGGAAGCACTGGCTCACGCTGGCTACTCAAGGGTCCACGTGTACAACTCCAAGAAGAAGCCGGAGCTGATCAACAACCTCGGCATCTCCCAGTGGGCGGCCGCGCTCACCATCGCTCCGCACGCCGTCAACCGCGTGGTCTCTGACAACCTGCTGGTGATCGCGCCATGCACAACGAGCGCGCGTGGCCCGCTCCTTACTCCCCTGGGTGTGGCGGTGGATCTTCTCCACCGCTTGCGCGTCGTTGCGTGCTGTGCCATCTTCTACCCGCTGGCAGAGGTGGATGGGGTGGCGGCATGTCAGGCTCGCGGTGCCAACAATTCGGAGCTCCATCGGCTGACGGCCGACTTCCTCCGGTCGGTACGCGGCGCGTGCCTCCGAGCGGACTGCAGCCGCCTGTTATCCATTTTCGACGTTCCCAACCTGCACCGTCTGTCGGAGCTCATCATCCGCGCGCTGTTTTGCTTCGGACATATCCGAGACATCCTAGAGCTGCTCTTTGAAAGCTCCCATCAACCCCTCAAGCGGGCCATTGCGCGGGGCAACGGCCTCGACGACGCCTACCGGGCCATGTCATCGGTGGTTGAGACCGAGATTATATCCCGCGTCAAGCTAGATCCATCCTTTTTTTCCATCCCTGCACCTTGGCTGCTGCACCGATCAATGGGGAGGCTACAACGGCAGGCACTTCCGCTTTGGTCACTTCCTCGTCCGGCCTGGTGCGTCGGCCGCACCCGCGCTCGTGATGGCACCGTGCCAGATTTTGCGCAGCTGGCAGTTGCCAACCACGGTGGCTGTCCAGGCCTTGTCTCGTGGCGCAAGACATGCCAAAGGGGGGATGGTGAGGTTTTGTGTGCGGGGGATGCGGTCGCTGTGCTGGTTGTGAGTGACTTTGCGGTGACCCATGTGCACACTGTGCGAAGCGGCGAGGAGGCATTGGCGGGGGTGCACGTCAGCTTCTTTCGGGTGGTCGCCATTTTCGCGGGTGTGGGCTCGTTTGCTCGTGCAGTTGTGCATCCCTTTGTCCCCAGCGGGGCCCCACAGGTGCACACGTTGAACAGCACGAGCTCCCTCCTGCTGGACATGGCTCGCCCTGTGAGGAAGGCCATGGCGCTGCACGACTGCACCGGCCTGTGCCAGCCTAGTGATACCAGGCGCATCGAGCACGACGCCACCAACTCTTGGCTGCTCTATGGCCGCAGGGAGGGGTACCCCGCTCGCAGCGGGTGAATAGACGAGATGGCAGTGGCGGAGGGGAGGGACATTCTCACTGTTTATTTTTTGTATGAGACGGGTGGTGACAATGTGCACTGGGGCCTCGGACAACACACGAAGTTCCTGTTCTTCTTTTATTTTTTTTTAATGCTTGTTGTCGCAGTGAAGCTGTGACAGGGACAAGACCGGGGGGTTGACACAAAGGAAAACAGATGAGAAAAAAATGACAACGACTTTTAAGCGTCCAAAAAGTGCCGCACGGCTCGAGACACGGCAGTCGTGCGCTCCGAGGTACGCACCATAGAGGTGTCGGCAGAAGAGCCGTCTTGCGCGTACTGACTGCCCGGCTGCAGCGGTTGCATGTAGCGGCACAGGGGGCACGGCGACCGTGCCTGATGCCCCCGAAGCTTGCTTGTCTTCCCGACCTGTACATAGTCACCGACAAAGAAAGCCACATCAACAAACACACGCACGTCTGCACCAGACGGGTCCTTGACGAGCCAGCCATCCGTAGTTCCCACAGCAAGGTCAGAGCGAATAGCAGATAGTATATGGTCTGAGTTCACACCAGGCGCCGACAGAGATATCGTACGGGTGGCGCCCCGACTGACGCGGGATGCATATGGCCACGTCATGTAGGACATATACACCCCGCCCGTGGAGGATCCATGCCGAGAGCAAAAGTCATCCGAAAAGAATGCGAGAGACACAGTGAATGCATCCGTACTCCCGGCACTGGAGGTACGCAACGCGCGGCGGACAGGTAACGCCCCACCTTCCACACCCCCGTTGACTCTCGTACACAATCCCGCATACGCACTCGGATGGATATTGTCCACCTCAAACCCTCCCAAAAGAGGAGTGTGCCAGAAAAACAGGCTGCCATGTTCATGCGCTCGCCAAAAACGGGAAACCAGCAGGCCAGTCGGAGTACCACCAGAAGAGAGCGCCACCACAAAGTCCCCCGCATGGATAGCAGGTCCAGGGTCCACGCCGTACTCGTACCCTGCAAAGAAGGCATCGATTATCTCCAGATGGTGGAGGCAACCCCCATCGATGAGTGACACGTCAACCCGGTCACCCACGAAGAGGTCTCTCCCTGTCAATGAAAACCCAGATGCGGCTGGGCACGAGCGCAACACTGAGGGGCGGTCTTGAAAAAAGCGAGAGTCCACGTACTCTGGATGCAGGTCACGCTCCTCTTCCGAGCGCTTGTCCAACTCGTGGAACAGATCAAACGTCTCGCGGAATAGAAAGTCCCGGGTGACATGGTCACGAGGTGTGATGACCCACAGATCAGCGACGGGCACCCCCGCGTCGTCCTCGGCCGTAACTGAGCGCAATGGAAGACCCCACCTCTGTCGCACCCGAGGCATGATCGTGTTACGTAAATAACTAAGGGATGGCGGTGGAGGTGAAAAAGGGTGCACATCCATCTCATACAATCGAAACAACTCAAACTGGCTCTGGGTCACACCCTTTTGCCCACGAAGAAAGAAGAAAGCGAAGAACTCAGCAAAACTGTCAAACGCGTTTGGAAGATTGCGACGTCCTGTGGCGTTAGCGTCAGCAACCCCGTCGGGCGGTTGGCCTCCACCGGGGGGATGTCCTTCAGGCGGCAGCACCACCTCCCCCCCCGTACCCCCCTCCACGTCTAGTTCATCAAGCACGCCCTCGCCGAAGTAGTCTGAGCCCTCAGAGCTGCCGCCACTGACCGTGTCGTCGTCAGCAGCGACACTCCCCGCACTCGACCCACCCACAACGTCCGACCCGACCTCACCGCTACTGCCCACGTCTGCCATATCTTCATCCAATCCAATGTCCCTCTCCCCGTTACCTGCGACGTGAGCCGCCTCATCTTCTTCCATGTTCGTGTCGTCGCCTCCGCCTCCCGCCACGTCCACAATCTCGTCGCCGCCATCAACAGGATTCCGCTCATCAACGGCATCGTCCCCACCAGGAGCTCGAGCGTCATGCACATTAGCCTCTTCGAGCTGCGCTTGTGCGACAGGTGCAATCTGCACCGCGTGCTCGACGCCCGACCTTATGAACCTCGGGCGCCACCGAGGCATATTCCACGCGTGCAACTAACAGCCCGCATCACAGAAGAAAAACAAAGAGGGAACAGTCCATCCAACAGAGAGAATGACGACATATGGGAGAAAGGGCGTTACAGAAACAAAAATGGATGAGCAGCAAGCTGAGAGTGCGAGGGCAACAGGTGTGCCGTTAGAATCAGGATTCTGAGCAGCTGGGTTTGGAAATGCATTCGACACCATAGCCACGCGGTAGCCAGAGACTGTGGAAGGCTGCCGCATCAAAGCTACGACCTCCGTGCGTGTGTTGCATTCCCGAGCCCCCCCCCACGGCAGTGACCCCAGTGGCGACTACCAGAGACAGGAGGAGCATGCAGGGAAAGAAAACAGGAAAGCACACGCACAGATAGCAGACACACTTACGCTCGGAATGGCAGCAAGATAAGCGGGAGTACACACCGTGTGAGATGCTCTCGATAGGCGGCACGCAACTGAGCAAGTCGCCAACATGCACGCGCCAGGCAGACAGGTAGGTTGAAGAGCGCACACGACAAGGGGGTGACGTGATGGTGAGGTGGGGGGCAGGTGCGGGCGGGTGGCAGAGCTATATCGGCCGAAGAGAGGGGGGTGGCCGTCGCGGTGTGCGGTCACTCAATCCGGCCCCCTCCGACGTCGCTGCCGGCCGCACCTCAGTGGGAAGGTCGGGGGCTTCGCGCGCGTCGCCGGCCAAGCGCAGTCGGTGTTCAGCACGCCCCGCGGCACCCCAGACAAAGCGCGGCAAAAGGGGGACGGCGGGGCGCCGGCGTATGCGCGCCAGTGCCCGCACGCATGGTAGCGAGTAGACGGCCTATCGGCGGCGCAGCTGCCGCACAGAAAGCGCAGTGTACCCTGGCCAGCTTGCCAACGCGCTGGGACAGCTGCGGCGGCGGTAGCCGCAGGTATGGGCCATGCATCCAAAGTGGGGATGTACCAGAGGAGCCCCTCTGAGCGACCGCTGAGCACGCTTGGCGCGCACCCTGTCCGCAAGCCTAATTGAATCAGACATGCAATGCGATCAATGCGGCATACAGTGCAGGCGCCACCTGCTGAGTATTTATTCAAAAACAATTGAGCGTGCTTCGGCATGCACGTCCGTGCGGCTACAGGCCTGGCGTCCCGAAATCTGCGCCTACCTCCCCCCCCCC
>Ga0209186_1001780_pt1 | contig 15679 bp, 24 predicted proteins | sample SidtaG_FD_187426 | JGI IMG/M metagenome (GOLD analysis project Ga0209186, IMG submission 187426) | Marine algal microbial communities from Sidmouth, United Kingdom - Sidmouth_Male2 metaG (SPAdes) (version 2) | ecosystem: Host-associated > Algae > Red algae > Unclassified | place: Sidmouth...
GGATGACCACGTCGACAGCCCTGGGGGCATCAAGTACTACGTGACGAGTCGCAAGGAACTGCATCGTGTTGGCGGCTCAGCTGAACACGTTCTACGCACCGCATCATTTCATGCGACAAGGGTCAGTTCATGAGGTTTTTCGGTACCGTTTTTCTTGTGCTTCCCGGCCTCCGGAGGTCTTTCTGACAACAGAAAAGGACTCCGAGGGGTCGATCTGGTCTTGGTGGAACTCCGGTGCATCCTGCCGTTGGAAACAGTGGGGATTGGCACGAGTGTCTTCACGTCCATAGCATACTCCCGCTCTGCAATGGGCACTGATACAATCGGCGCTGGGGTTGACTACGACCCATTCAGAAAACGTTTCGGACTCTTCGGAGGGCGGAGGCATGCGCACAGCTCTTTGGCAATGAAACGAGGGCGGTTGCGCCGCACCGCCCAGCCCGCGCACCGCGATTTGTCGCCCGTCGTTCCCATCTCCACATATTTCCTATCACCTCCACTATGCCTTAGCCCCTTCGTCTCTTTGGACGCGCTATGAGCTTAGGCCTTACGCCTATTCGCACTCTCCGCCGGGCCCGGGCCCGATTCAGGAACTGCAAGTGTTAACTCAGGGTGACACTGATCAATTCGGTCCTTGCACGCCCCATTCAGCGCAGATCGGACATTCCTGCAGCTTTCAGCCGGAACGCTTAGTCAGATAAGTGGGTACACAGCACCGGCGGGCGCCAGAAGACGAAAGGGTGGCCTACCGACAGGGCGGTTTTCCTGTCCGCGACGACGCCGTGCGTCAGGTCCGGGCTGACGGTGGAACGCCGCCATTCTGGATTGAACTCTGCAAATGTTGGGATCACGCATGCCCGTCTCTTCTCGGACGGAGCGCGTGCTTAACCTTCAGTCCCTCTCGTCTGTGCCGTACGCGCCCCGTTCTTCTTCCCAACCCTAGACACCAACAACACGTTGGCGCGCGCGGGCGGCCCGCCATGGCTCGAGATGCGCGGGCTCCTCCTGCTCCCTCCTCTGAATCCCGCCCACCGGCCTCGTCGCCGCCCCGCACCCCATCGCCTCCGCGCACCACGTTGCCTTCCCACCCCCCACGCAGATCGGAAACGGGTCGTTTGTCCGATGGCGGGTGATCCTCATCGGAGCGACTGCCACCGCCCCGTCGGCATTCTTCGGGCGCCGCAGCTGCCGGTGGCAGGAGCGGTCGCAAGCGTCGCGCCCCTACCCGTCGTCGGGGGGGGTCTGTGTAGCTCATCACGCGGTCGGTCGCGGCGTGCAAGGTGTTCCAGTCGTTGTTGGTGGGCACTTAAGGTAGACGCGCGCGCTACAACGCCAGAACCGACAACACAATGCTGGAGAGGCTCAACGATCAGATCCTAGAGCAACTGCGTAGGGCGGCGCGGAGCGCGCTCTTCGACGTGTCGGGCATCAACAACAAAGCCAAGAGCTGGACAAGGTCCTGGCACGTGGTGCACGGCTCCGCGGACGGAAATCGCAGCCGTGGTGGGACGGCCGAAGACATCAAAACCATTACGGGTACGCATCGCATCGCAATCGTAGGGTGGGTGGACCTAGGGCTGCGGCAGTGCGCTCGCTCGAGCCAGATGCTTATCCCCAGGTCCCAGGTGTTATGACTGGAAATTCGACCTCCGAAGAAATCGGCGAAATCACCATCAGCGTGAAGCAGACGACGAGGTGAGTACAGCGCACCCGGGCGCGTCACGAACGGAGACGATCCGGCGCCTCGGCGGCCCTTCAAAGTGTTGTCGGGAGACGGCTCATCGACTGAGCCGAACTCGGCTCGACCCGTCGAACCAGTAGGCCGACTGGTCCGGCCAAAATAGACTTCGCATCGCAAAAACTTCCCATCATCAGAAATCATCATCGACGTGAAGCAGACGCCGAGGGGAGTACAGCGCACTAAAGGCCTATTCCATGCATTTACGCGTATGAAGAAGTAGTTTTGCCTGCTGTTCCCCACGTTGCTTGGCCATGAGGAGCTACATAACTGGTCTCTGTGGCATAGGTACTCAGAGAAAAAAAAAAGGCGGTCAAAGGGTGCTGTAGACCTGAGATGTGCCTCGGTGATACTGACACCAAATGATTGTACTTCGATTAGCGGTGCTACGTCAGTCGCTGCTCAGATCTCGTGCCTGGAACTCGTCTGTCTCGCGATGGAAACGAGTCCGTTCTGTTCGTGGCTGCAGGCCACAGATTGACGCCCGGCGTGCCTCCATCCCCCTCCTGTATTTCGTGGCGACTGGCGCCACCTGACACACGAATCCGAATCCGGCGCCTGCCTCTGATGCGATGCTGTGCTGACGCTTGGGGGGGGGAGGGGAGGGGGGCCTCCGCACACTTCGAATGAGAATCACTGCCTCATCTGTGAGCTCCCGCACGACGCGCACGCGCGAGGTAGCAGTCACACCGCGAACTGCAGCCGCGCCGACTCGGGCGGCTGCGGCCGCCGTCACGCCATGGGAGGACGTCACCGTACCACGAGCAGGGTGGCGCACGTGGGGAGCCATGACGGTGGGCAGTGACTAGGCGCGTGAATCGCGGCAGCTTGCGCCCGCCAAGCCAGCCGAGAAGAACAGTACGTCAGTCGGCCTGCTCGGATCAAAAAGGCGCCACGTTCGACGGAGTGCGACTGGAATCCGCGCTCAGAAAAAAAAAAGGGCGCCACTCCCGACAAACGAGCAAAGAATCACTGCCGGGCTTGTAGCCCCCCCATCCAATTTCCGATTAATCCGATCTGGCATTGCTTGGAACTGCGCTTTTTCTCGGCTGGTTACGAGCATCACCAGCCCCCCACCACCACGGCCCATGCGCTCGAACGGCCAAGAATGCTGTCCGCACAAACCTGCAGTACCTATGACACGCATTTTGTCGCCAGGCCACGTCGAAATGCTGCCTGCACCGTCTCCAGCGGGCGCCCTATTGCAGAAAATGCCGTTCATCACAACGGTGGAATGCAAGAAAAACCTCTATCTCACCCGCCGATCGTCGTAGCTGCCTGAACGTGTGTCATAAAACTGCTGATGAAGTGGGCTCCAGGCTGCATCCATGATGAGCAAAAACGCTTGAGCCATTGCTGAGTTCTGGGGTCCGCAATATGGGTCGCCCCCATGCGCCTTAATGCGTGGAATCGACCTTTGGGTGCCGCTCCGACAGGAGACGATCCGGCTCGTCGGTGGCCCGTCAAAGTGTGGTCGGAATCCCGGTTCATCGACTTAGCCGACATCGGCTCGACCCGTCAGACCAGTAGGCCTACTGGTTCGGCCACAACCAACTTGCACCAAAATCAACAGGGGCGACCACTGCTAAACTGCGGCTGCGCCACTGGACGCCCCCAGTGGCGCGGCAGCGCACCAGGACGGTCCCAATCGGCCGTCCCCCGAGTCGGCGCCCCGCGCAACCGCGCCCCATTTCTGGCTCCACGCAAGTGGATGGTAGCGCAACCGTCCACAGCCGACGCCGGCCCGCCGCAACGTCGACGGAGGTCTCAGCCACGAAACCGGCGCTGCGCCACTGGACACCTCCAGTGGCGCCATGGCGCCGCAGCACTCCCCCGATGGGGGGTCGCCAAGCTAGGTGACCCGCGCAACCGCTCCCAGGTCTTCACAAACCCCAACGCCAGCCTGGAAAGCCGTGAGGGCCGGCGACGGCAGCGGCCTGGTGAGCCCGTCCGCCGGCATTTCGGCCCTCGGTAAAAAGTAGAACGCCGCATCCTCGCGCGCCAGGTAGTCGCGAACCATGTGGTAGAAGACGTCGACATGCTCGGTCCGCCCCGTCGCGTCGGGGTTGTTCACTAGCAAGAGGCACGATTGGTTCTCCTCTCCCATCGGCACGGCCCCGACCTCAGCGTCCAGCTCAAACAGCAGTTTCCGTAGCCACAGTGCCTTCTTAGTCGCCTTCGCGGCGGCCACGTTTTCAGCCTTGGCCGTCGATGTCGCCACCATCGACTGGCGCTTGCTCGCCCACAAAAAGAGTCCGCCGTTGAGCGTGAAGACGAAGCCTGTTGTCGAGCGGCGGCCGTCGATGTCGGCCGCCCAATCGGCGTCAACATACCCTTGTAGCGCGTCGTTGGCGCCATACATCACACGAATGCGAGTAGTCCCGCGAAGGTACCGGAGCACACCCTTGGCCGCGCGCATGTGGTCCTGCTCAGTTCATGACATGCAACGCGAGAGCACGCCCACGGCAAAAGCAATGTCCGGCCTCGTCGTCGTTGACAAGTAGAGTAAAGAGCCTACCAGCTCCGCGTACCGGTTGCCGTCGGGAAGAAGGTTCTCCCCCGTCTTGCTCTGGTTGACGCCCGACGACATCGCCGTCTTGCTGGGCGTGCATGTGTCCATTTTAAACGCCTGACGCAGCGCCATGATGTGGCCGGGGTTACTCAGCGTGAGTTTCTTAGCCCTTTTATCGCGTATGACCTTCATGCCAAAAACTTCTTTGCCCTCCCCCATGTCGAGCTTCTCGAACTTCCTGGGACGCCCTTCTTGACGGCCTCCACGCCAGCAAAGCTCTCGCCCGCCACAATCAAGTCGTCGACGTACACGAGGATGAAAACGCGTCCGTGCACAGGGTTGTGCCACTCGTAAAGGCACGGGTCTACCGAAGACCGTGTGGCTTTCATCTGATCGAGCTCCTTGTTGAGCTTTATGACCCACAGCCGCCCCGTTTGCTTGTTCCCATACATGTCCAGGTTCAGCCGGCGTGGATCCGCAGGCTCCCCAGACTCGACACAGTCAGGGAGCTTGATGTACACCTCTTTGTCCATATGCGCGTCGAGGAAGGCTGTCTTGACGTCAACGTGGTTGACTTCCCACCCGTTGGCTGCTGCTAGGGCGAACAGGAAACGTGACGTCGCCGTGTTGGGTACCGGCGCCCACGTCTCGTCGAAGTCGGGCCCAGACGCTTGCTTGAGACCTTGGGCCACCAGCCGCGCCTCATGGCGCGTCTTCTTTCCTTCCGCGTCGTGCTTAATGTCGAACACGAGACAAGTCTTGACAGCCTTGTACGGCGTGTTGCTGCCATTGATCGTGGACCACGTGCCGAGCGTCTTGTGCGCCGCCACTTCGTCTTTGATGGGCTGTTTCCACAGCAGCCAGTCCGGACGAGCGCGTGCCTCTTTCTCGTTGGAAGGGGGCTTGGTCAAGTCGCAGCCATCTTTGGCCGCCGACTCGGCCCCGCTGGTCAGGTATGCCTTGGGGTCGATCTCCCACCAGGTCAGTTTGAGGGCTGGCCTACGCGTAGAGCTACGAGGCCCCGGAGCCGCATTGTAGACTTCCGAGGAAGCGTTACCGACCGAAATCATGGAATCATTCTGACTCTGACGTTCTTCGTCGGTGTTGTCGCCAGAGAAGCTGTCAGGAGCGCCGTCATCCTCACTCTCGGTGTCTTCGACGGAAACATGCTTCTACCCGACATCTCCTTCGGCATCCAGCATGTCCATTGACCCGTGCACGCCTTCTTTGTTGTCGCTGTCGTCGGTCATCGTCAGCTGAGGACCAGCGCTTGAACCGTCGGCCGACGTCCCGGCCTTGGCTGGCTTCTTTTTCATAAGGATGTCCCGACGCTTGAAGACATTGTTTGTCCCGTCCTCGAGGATGCGGTAGGCCTTTCCACCAACCGTGTATCAGACAAAGCGACCCACGTCGGTCCTCGGCTCCAGCCTGCGCTGCTGCTTCTCGGGCTTGAGCGCCCAAGCTCAGCTTCACCAGACGCGGAATCCTAACACGTTAGGGATTCGCCCCGTCAGCGCATCCAGCGGCGTCACGTCTAGCCCCTTCGTGGGCGACCGGGTGAGGACATGGACGACGGAAGCCAGGGCCTCAGCCCACAGCTCCTCTTCCGCCCCGGCATCGAGCAGGGCAGCACGCACGCGCTCCATCAGCGTGCGGTTGACCCTCTCTGCCTTCCCGTTCTGCTCCGCTTTTCACTGCGCCGTTTTCTCAGACGTGATGCCTTTGTCCTCGTACCATGCAATCAGGTCATTGGTGAGGCACTCCTTGGCACCGTCGTGACGGACGCGCTTGATTTCAACCCCAGTCAACGTCTCGCGCTGCTTGATGCGCGTCTTCAGCACTTGTGACGCCATCCCCTTTGTCTTAATGGGCGTCGCCGTGATGAAACCAGTGCTGTCCTCGAGCGCCGTGATGATTTAGGTGGAGCCACCCAGTGACTCCGTGAGAGGGCCACCCATGTCGGTGTGGACCAACTCGCACTTAGTGGTCTTGGTCGAAGACTGCGGATGCGGCGCCTGTACCACCTTTCCATCCACGCAAGGCACACAGACAGTGCCGACCACACGCTCAGCGTCAGCCACCGACGATGGCATCCCATCGACCATCTTGAGCGCCCGCTGGAGGTTTTCAATCCCCAAGTGGTTGAAACGGCGATGCCAAAGCTGTTCTTCCCCTGCGATGCGCGTGGACGCCGCGTTCGCCGACATCTTAACCGGCGTCACCTTGAGCACACAATACTCCCGGTCGTTGACCTTTCCAACGACCGAGGCCTCGTCAAGCACGCCGCTCGCACGAACGGCGTCCGCGTCGCTGAGGATGTAGCAGGCGTTCCCGAAAAACACCACGGCACCTCTGCTGCGGTCAACCGCCCATACTGACAGCAGGTTTCAGGTCACGTCCGGCGCCAGCAGGGCCTCGGCTAAGACAATTCCCGACTTTGTGCTCCCCTTTCCAACGTCCATTGAGACGTGGCCGTGCCCTTTAATTGGGACTTCGTCGCCATTGGCCAAGGTGACCTTGGCCCCGCTCCCCGCCGCCTGGACGGTTAAGCCCTTGTCCTCGGCGGCCATGTGGTTGTTCGCTCCGGAGTCGAGCACCCAGGTCGACGACCCGCTTGTGCTACCGTGATCCTTGCTGGAGCTGAGTTGACCGGCCGAAGCAGTGTATGCCAGAGCGGCACCCGTGTGGGGCCCGCCCCCATGGCCGCTGTCACGGCGGCCGCCACTGGGCTTGTTCTTGCCCTTGGCCTCGTCAGCCTCCCGCTTGTAGCAGTCACGATTCATGTGCCCCTTCTTGTCGCAGTAGTAGCACACGACCGACTCCTTGTCACACGGCTTCTTTGGCGCCGCCACCGTGACGGCTTGCGCGACTTGACACCACCATCTGGCGTCAATGAACCCCCAGCAATGTTCCGCTGCTCGACTTGAAGCAGCGTACCTGTCCTGTCCGACATGACCAGCTTGACGTCCTTGTTCTCCAAGACCGTCCTGAGCATCCCGTACTCGGACGGAAGCCCCGACAAGACACGCAGCGCGAGCGTGTTGTCGTGCGCCGGGTTTCCGAGCATGGCTAGCTCGTCCCGGAATATCTCAGAGCGCGACGCGAACTTGATGATGATCTCGTCGTCGCCCTCCTTCCAGGTGCTCATCTCGTCCATGAGCCGAAGCATCTGGGCGCTGTCGCGCGCTTCGGACATGACCCTGAGCGCGTCCCGCGCCTCCTTGGCCGTGTCGACCGAGGTCACCGTGTTAAGATGCACGGGCTTAACCGACATCTGGATGGTCGCAAGAGCCGCCTCCTTCATGGCGTCCCACTCTTCGACCACCGGGTCGGCCTTATTGTCTTCGGACCCAGAAGCCGGACGGTCCGTCACAACGGCCTTCCACAGCTTCTCCTTCTTTAGCTGCGCACGTTGATACGCCGCCCGCACTTTGTAGTCGTCGTCCAGCAGTGCAAACCGCGGGCCGCCAAAGCGGCCGTGGTCCGACATGTTGACGACCGTGGCACCGACCAGCACCGCTCTGTCGACGCTAGAGGCTGTACCTGCCCGTCCGTCGCCGGAACACGCCACGACCCGAGCAACGTCGTCCTCCTCGCGAACGTAGGAAAGAACGATGACGACGACCAGCGACAACTGGGCCCAGAACTCGTGAAGCGGGAGGTAAGTGGGTGGATGCGATGCTTTACTTGCCACCGGCCTGAGGCGCGAGGCCAGCAGCCTCCTACCCCCCCCGTGGGCCCCTCTTTCAACGTCCTGGAGGCACACCCCCGCCAACGCAGGGACAGGGCCCACGAAGCACCTGCCGAGGCAGAGCTCCCTCCCTTGGAGGATACATGCTCTCACCACCCCACAAAACGCGACGCCCCTCAGGGAGCCCACGAGAATCTCCCCGAGCTTAGCTCCGAAATGAGCTCCCCTCGAGATACAAGCACACGTAATTACACCACCCTCATACAGCAATGCATGTCAAAGGCACAGACAAACAAGCCCGTGACCGCATGAGTACTCCTGGAATTATACAGGCAGCCCGGGGTGGCTCCGACGTACCAGCGCGGGCTTGGGGGGCTGCCTCAACAGGGCCCTCATCCCGCGGCCTTCTTCCTTCCTTTCAAGACACTGACCGAGGAACTCCGTAGGACTGCCCGTGGAACGACGCCAGTGCCCGCGGAGACCCTAAACGGGGCGCATGCCCTGGAGGCGCTGTCCATGAGGCCAAAGGTCCTCTCTCCCGCCCTCCGTCCCCCCTTTTCGCATGGGCAGCAACTACCTAGCACCCGCGCGCTAACTTTTGAAATGCCGCCGCGTCTTTCTTCTGCGCACCTCTCGTCAGCGCCCGTCTACAAGGATTTTCGCGCTGCAGCCACCCCGGGACGGGGTTAAGGCTGGGATTGGCGGAAGAATATTTGAGCCGTCGTAAGGGGCAGGCGCGGGGGAAAGCCGGTGAGGTATTTCTGGTCAGACAATCCAGCAAGGCATCTGCGAGTCTGCTTCTTGGCGGCGGAAGGGATCGCGTCGCCGGGTTTCAAGTCCCTCAGATCTACAGAGATACCTGCACACATATCACAGCTCTGTAACAAGCGCGACAGGCCCATCAAATCGTTTATGGTGGGAGCTCACTCTTGCAAGCGCGCGGAGAGGACGACGTGGTTGCATACCCATGTGGCCGGGACAAAGCCACACGCGTACGCCGCTAGAACTGCATGGACGGCGCAATGGCGCACGGCTCTGACTCCGATGCCGCCCTCTTGTCTCGATGCTGGCAGCTGCTGTCACCTTCCCTGTCGACAGCACCAGCCATGAAGATGTTTTGGTTTCATTTCACTCGATCCAAATAAAGAACCCAGTAAGATGGCACGACCCCCGACGTAGGTTAGCAACAACCTGCTGAGCAAGGCTGAACGGGCAGGTTTTGCTGTCACCCGGGGTGAACTCAATGGGTTCTCGAATCGTCCCCTGGACTTCCAGCACTGCCCCTCTCCCACCGCCTCACACCACGACCGTCCGACAGCTGCCTACATGCACCCCTTCCCCCACCCCAACCCTCCCCAAATCCTTTGATCTCAACCCCCCAGCTCCCTCCACGGCCGAAGCTGCGATGCGTTGGCTCCATGACCGCATTTTTCTGTTTTCCATATGGTCGGGTGGGGACTGTGTCCGCCGGGGTCAAGCTGTCTCGACAGCGGCCGTTGTCAACAGGGGCGGACCTTCCCTCTTCCACGGCATTCCATTTTGTGCGAATGAGCGGTCCTGAGAACGAGTGCTCCGCGGTCTCCGTCCTCACCCGGCACGTCGCAGGGAGTGGCACATCCGCATCTTCAACGGTCAGGGGCGGGAGCGGCATTCCTGCGCCCCACCATCGCCCACACCCCCATTGCCGCCCGCTTCATCCACTGGCAGCCGGCGACCGCCTCCGTCGCCCAGCTTCCGCCTGCGCCTCCTCCAACTCCGCCGGCGCTGCCGCCGCCGCCACTGCCGCCTCGTCCGCCGCTACCGCCGCCGCCCCTGCCGCCGCTGCCGCCACCACCACCGACTTCGCCGCCGCTGCCGTCGCCGCCATCGCCGCCTACGGCGGCGACAGCGGCGCCGCCACCGGCGCGCGCACGCCGACCGCCTCCGCAGCGTGCACTCCGACCGCCTCCCCAGCCGCGTCTGCGACGGGCGAGAGTGGTCCGGTCCCGTCTTCGTTGTCTGCGTGAGACGTGGTCCCCACGCCTCGCGTTGCGCCGAGCGACGGCTACGCTATCGCCAGCAACAACGTCCAAGCAATAAAAGGAAACGAAGGTTGAAACCGGGTGTATACCCGAGGTTTTGAACCGGCGACCTAGCGGACTGCAGCCGCTCGCTCTCAAGATCAGAAGAACCACTGAGCTATTCAACCAGCTCCTGTCTGAACATGAGACCTATAGTGTGCTCTTATAACGGTACGATGACCACTAGGTTTCCGCAAAGTGGAGCTCAGGGCACCACTCGGCGCCACCAGCCATGTAGGCTATCTCTACACGTAGCTCTGTAGTAATAGAAGCTTCAGATGGCACCTGGTTGGAGAAGATCTTTCAGTCGTTCGCCGACGCGTCCAAAAGGCCGAAGAAGAGAGGGATGGCTCAATGACAGTTGTACCCGTATCCAGAAGAAGACTTAAGGGTACCACCAACGTGATCTTCGGCGCACCTCTCCAAGATGCTGCGCAGAGGGCGGCGTGCGGCATTGAAAGGTAGTCAGGAAACGCGACGATGAGGTGGAAGCCGGTGAGGTCCACGAGCGGAAGCACCATTGGCACATACAGAGGCTTGGATAGGAAACAGCCGCGGCGCTCAGAATCTGTCAGACTTGCTGTACTACCGACGGCTGCTACTGTGTGGAGGGCTACGCCGTCTGCCTCTGTCACATCGAGCACAACTCGAGGGCACCCAGTCTGTAAGACTCGTGAGGCCACGTGGCCTTTCAAAAGTAAACTGGGAAGTCGATGGTGCGGGAGACTGCCTCGGTGAGGACGATCGTCACGACGGATGCGGGGTCAGAGGACCTCAGCAGGTGCGACGACGGTCGGAGTGGTAGAAACAGGTCACGAGCAAATAGGCTGTTTTCTGCTACTGAGGCTATCTCTCTCCGTTCTCCTGGAATAGTTAAAGTGTGCTGGAAACGTTACCCTCCTTAGGGCCCCAAAGTAAACCCCGGACATACATGCGCTCGTCTCCGGACAGTGCGGCGCCAGAAACGCCAAGAACAGAAGGAGGTGTGCGTGTGTCGCCAAAATACAGCACATGATAGGCCAAGAACAAAGGCAACCGGGGGTGTACCGCCAGAAGGCTGCACCAGAGTGTTTAAAAACCTAAATACAGAAGCATGGAAACGCATCAGGCCTGCGCTACGAATGCCAAAGACTGGGGACACATTGGACCGTGCGGCGCTCGAAAACCCCGACAGCAGGGCGTGACCAGTTCCGCCCTGTTGTCCTCCGATCGCCATAAAGTACTTTACGGGACGCTGATATTGCTGTCGCATCGCATATTGGCTACAAGACTGATACCGACTCCCATTCTTGTCCTTGAACTGACGCCGATAACTCCAGAGCCAGGCGCCGCATCAGGATCAGTCAGCGGGGCGCTAGGTTGCCCCATTCCGGATCAGGGTCATCGTCGTGTTCATAGCTTCCACAAAGATTATGGATGCCGCCGCAGCGGATGATGGGCGCGTACACATGGTCACGAAGAAAGCGTGCCACTTTCAGATTGATGCTTAACATGGATGAAACGTTGAGAGTATGTGGCCACGTGGCGTGAAGGGCCAGTGGCCTTACGCCAACGCCAGAAACTGCATCGTGTCGCAAGTGCGTCTGCATGCGAGCTCTTCGCTTCACTAGGCCGAGATGTATGCCACCTGGACGGCGATGAGTCCAAGGTGACATGGAAAAGTACCTGGTCCTGGAACTACTCGCGTACGCGCCTCCGTACATTGGACTGAATTCAAGGAATCCTTTCGCCAAGTCCTGTGCACTGTCAGTGATCTCGGGCAGTAAGAAGACCTCCAGTGCCTCACTCTGCGCGTTAGCCACGGGCACAACCAGCATGGACTGCTTCAAGACGCGGGGTGAGACGAGTCCTCGCAGAGTCGTCCCTTGCACTCTACACTGCTTCAGGAGCGGTTCGAGCTGCACTCGCACCATGCTCTGATCGCGGCATGAATGCCAGGACATGCGCGTTAGAACAGATTACTGGTGCGTGGCATCCGACCTCCTCGTTGCGGGCAGTGGCGAAGCTACTATTTTCCGTCAGCGCCGCGAGCTCTGAGAAAAGATCCTCAAATATCGCAGCTACTGATTTCGTTCCTGTCCACAGCGCCCTGTACCGCGTCAGCGCTCCCTCGGCATCGCGCTTGATATCGAGCTCGATGTGAATTCTGATCGTCTTTTGCTTCTTGTTGCTCACCTTGGTCTTGGATCAGATTCCGAGTTTCTCGCGCGAAACGACCTCGTCCTTGATGGCGTTCTTCCACAACGTCCAGTCAGGAAGGGCACGCGCCTCCTTCTCGTTTTCACGCGGCTTGGTAAAGTCCCACAAATCCTTGGACGCCGACTTGGCACCACTGGCCAGGTACGCCTTGGGGTCCTTCTCCCACCAGGATACTTTGGGGGCTGTCCTACGTGTAGAGCGACGAGGCCCCGGAGTGGCACTATCGATATCCACGGGAGAGTGAGCAACTGCGAGAAACCATTCATTATCACCCTGTATTTCCTGGTCGTCTTTGTCTTCAGCGAGAGGGTCAGTATCATCGTCTTTATCTCTCTAGGAGGCCTCTCCAGCACGTTCCTTCTCCCTGAACTCTCCTTCGGCATCGAGCATGTCCGCCGCCGCCGCCCCCGCCCCCTCCGCCGTCGTCACCGTCAACAGCACGCATGCGCGGGTGTGTTGTGGATAACGAAGACTGCGGGATAGGATGGCGCAGGCCCCCCAGGCCGACTCGCATGCAGCGAGGCGCGGCTCTCGTTCCTCCAGGTAGCAAACAGCGGCTCGTAGCTTGCCTGCAGGATGAGAGCAAAACGGCTTTCAAGACCGCAGGATGTTTTCGATGGCGAATGCCACTCACGGGCGCATGCGAAGTCGGTCTGCGCTTGACAGCCCCAAGCACTCGTCCTTTAACACGTTGATCGTGTGGACGGATGGCTTGGGTGCCGCCAAAGGGCGGTCACCGCCGAGGTAAATCCCTCCCCGCCCATTCATTAGACGGCGGGCGACAGGTCCACCGACGGAAGGACGATCAGGAGGGAGCGGGGGACGAAGAGGGGCTGTACCACGGGAGGGGTGGGCGACAGAGGGGGGGCGGGCACCGCGGGGGAGAGGGTCACCAGAGGAAGGGGAACCTCAGGATCAGGGGGGGGCCCAGGAGAAGCTCGTGCCACCTGTTCGGCGGGGGGGAGCGCTCGACCCTGTGCCCGGCTGCATTCGCAGCCCCGCTCCCCGGCCGGCCGTGTTCAAAGCGGCAGCCATCTGTGCAGCCGCCAACAAACCACTCGTGTCTGCAATATGTTCAACAACAAAAATCGAGCCACAGCCATAAACATGATAATCTAGAGCGCGTTAGACATAGAGCGGAAGCGACGGCACAAGTAGCAGGGAGTCCCTCCACTAGATCGTGGCAAGCAACGGCCGCCCGCAGATCGAGGTAGAAGAGTAGGTGGTGCGACACAGACCTGTGTGGTTCCTCGTGGATCGGCGGGTACCCGCGTGGGACTGGCGACGAGGCACCATCGTGGACGAGGGCGACAAAGAAAAGAAGGCCCCAAACAACGGCCGGTTACAGCACACGGCCAGGCCCGCACACCAGCGTGAGCGTGGTGGTGACGGCGACGCGGCAGGCTGGATGATGGTGCTCCTTTGACACCGCCAGAACAAGGGGGTGCAAATAAATGTACTGGCAACACTTTTTAATTGCATCGTGGCCACTAAATACTTCCGGGTATACACAGAAAAATCCTCGTAGCTGACCAGCCGCCAGTGGCAAGTTGCTCTCTGGACGACCCGACCCCCGGTCCCCCCTTCCCCCCCAGCATCCACCTCAACCCTTCCCCTCCGACGTCATTTTTTCCCGCTTCTAAACATCGACGGGAAAAAGAGGCTCAGAGGGGGGGGGGGGAGTAGAAAAACCGAGTGTTTACTCGGTGCTAAAGACGTCACGCGTATACAACACGACGTGCCTACCCCTGAAAAAGAGACTACCCACCACGGCATGGATGGAGAGCACATTGACTTATCGCATGGCTCCCCCAAGACTCGAAAAGCACTCAGTATTGCGCCGCCTCTCAGCCAGCCCGGAAGCACCGTGGCGGTCCGCCGAAGACTTGATCCACTCGATGTACGCGAACGTCATGGGGGTGTCGTCAATCATGACGAGCGTGTAGTGGAGCACGGCCCCATATACGCTGACGGGCACGCGCACTTCTCCCGTCCCCCGCCTGGCCGATTGCCGCACAACGGAGCTGACCCTCACCAGGTGGTCTCGCCTCCTGTCTCCCGCCTCCTCCGGTGACGACAGCATCCCCGCAATTTGTCCATTTGAGAGCCGAACGCGGAAGTATTTTTTGGAAATTATTTGCTCCGGAACGTTGGAGGCGCCTTCCAGACGCATAACCGCCGTCATACGTGTCAGCTCTTCGCCAATCAGCTCAGCCGCCGGTCTCGTCGAAGGCAGGAGATCCACCTTGGATTCCTTCGAAAGTGAAAAAGTTACAGCGGGATCTTGGTTTTCGCGACGAATAGGTTTTCCCGTCGCCTCGGCCCATGCCTGCGGGACTTGCGCCTCGGAAAAGCTTGTCACGAGCTCCGCCGGGTACTTTGATGACACCGCCTTAGTCAGCGCAGCGTACGGAAAGCGTCGTGATCGTATGAGACGAGAGAGCGTGCCGAGGAGGCGCTCCGTCGGCAACTGCCAGAACGACCTAGCTGGCCCACAGGAACGAAGGTTGGCAGTAACGTCCAGCAGAGCAACAACGGTGGGACGGCACACCCGAATCAGATCTGCTTGTCCGGCGTACACAAGCGTGTAGAAGGCATGGGAGAAGCGCTTGATGAGCCTGTCTCCCTCTTGAAGTTCGCCGTCCGTCATGAAACTTGGCTTGAAAAGTAGGCGCCCCGCCCGACTAAGGAGCATGAACGTATTGAAATACTCCTCGGGAATCCGATCGGAAAGTACGACTTCACCGACGCTCAGAAGGAAGTACAGCCAATCGACGGCTTTGTATGAGCCCGAATGCTTGCTGATATCCCGCAGGGAGCGAGCTTGACTGAGTGGCACCGTCTTGCGGCCGACCTTGATCTCGCGGCCTGCTGCCTCGCAGACCACCTTGGAGATGACCCAGGGCTGCTCATCACCGAACTTGTCGTTCTCGCCTGTAAACAGCGCCCAGAGACGCGGCACGACATTGCACAGGAACAAGTGCATGGTGTCATATGGTACAAGCTCGGACCCGATTCCCCACAGGTATTTGAGGGAAGGGTAGCGCGCCAGCGTCTCAGGGCTGAAAAAGAAGAACAGCGAGCAACCCTTCAAGCCCTCTGTTTGCGTCAGAGTTTTGACAGAAGGCTTGCTCTTTCCCGTTCTGCGCGCCTCTGCCACCCTGGCAACGCCAGCGTTGATACTTGGGGCAGTACGCCGAGGGGTTGCGTTGCGGAGGACGTCAAACCGGTGACGCTAGGACGGGGGGAGGTCGTCCGGCGCGTACGGGGGATAGGAGTACCGCCGCTACAGGTGCACCCCTGAAAAAAGTCTACATCTGCCGGGGCTCTCTCCATTGCCTCCGATGAGGTTGATGTAAGACCCGCCAGGACACGTGGCGAATCAAACGTACTCGGGAGGGGCAACGGTTGACGGGGAAGGCCCCGCCTAAGACGATGGGGGCGACGACGGAGGGCACTAGGGATGTCGATGGGTGTGA
>Ga0209186_1001784_pt1 | contig 15668 bp, 16 predicted proteins | sample SidtaG_FD_187426 | JGI IMG/M metagenome (GOLD analysis project Ga0209186, IMG submission 187426) | Marine algal microbial communities from Sidmouth, United Kingdom - Sidmouth_Male2 metaG (SPAdes) (version 2) | ecosystem: Host-associated > Algae > Red algae > Unclassified | place: Sidmouth...
TTGCCGTGATCCTCTCCTCCCGTTGGGGGAAGGCTGGGCTGTGGGTCGATTTCCGGGGCAGTTCCTTCGACGGACCGAGCTGATCAAGAGGTCACTTCGGCTGGACGACGAACCAAAGTGGTGGTGCTGAGAACCGCTACAGTACTGGTGGCTGTGGGCGCTGGTGCGCGGAAGCGGGCCGGCCGGTGGTGTGTCGCCTTTGTGGCGTGCCGCTGCGGCTTGTGAGCGCCTTCGGCGCACTTTCCCGGGTGAGCTCGTCGGCTAGTCATGTGCTGACAGCGGGGCGGGTCAATCCAGATGGAGAAGTGTCATGCATTGGAGGGAATTATCTGCATCGTATGTATTTGGCAGCCCGGGGCCGGGCCAACTAGTGGCCCCGGTTTCCGCGCAGCGGTTTCCGCCTTTTTAGGACGAAGGGCGACGACGGTGGGAGGCACCGTCGTCGCCGGCATGTAAACCGTGTCTTCATGTCTTGGCGTTCGATCGGCCCGACTTCCTGGACCTCGAGTCCCATAGCGGGTGTCGCGCGAGCGGCCGAGACGGCCGTTACTTCCCTTCTCTCCGAGGTCATCGCGATCCATTTTACTACACGGTGGGGTGCCCCAGTGGCCTTGCTAGATACGCAGCAGCGCCACTCGGACGCTTTCGGTAGCCGCGTCTATAAGAACATGGTCGCTTATGACCGGGATAGCATCCCTCGTCCCATCGCACGGCGGACTCAAGAACGTCCACCTCACGGGGGACGGGCCAGCGCCCTCGATGGGTGGCGGCTTGACTTCTTGTCTGGGCCCTCGTTGGCGTAGAAAATCCCGTAATGGCCACCGCCGTAGCAGTTGTCCAGACCCGGGGGTTTCGACCGATGGGGCGACGACCCAACGCTTTTCGACCGTCCCCGCCCCGCCAGGCCGCTCCCGTCATACGCACGGCCCCCAACCGCGCCGGCGGCAGGCGCCGCGTCGGCAATGAGGACGTCCCACACCCGTTGGTCACCGCCCTCCATCTTGAGTTTTGCTTATAGCCGGCGCCTGCTGCAAAGAAGGGGGGCGAAACAAGAGCAAAGGGCACCACGCTGACACGACTTCCGTGTACCACCGAGTGACCTACGTTTTACCTGCTAAAGAACAAGCCACGCTCCCAAATCCTCCGTGGCCATCAGGCAGCCTTCACCCCTCTTCCGGCTATGTGCGTGTGCACAAACCTCCCCATCGAGGGCAAGGTGGTAATGAGCACTGCCTCGCCTCACGACGGACGGGACACGACCGACTGGGGACCCAACGTAAAAGAGTGCGCACGCACAGGACAACGCAACCTGCCCAATTGGGCTCTGTTACCGGGCACCGAGAGGCGTGGGAAGACTGACAGGTCCTCGGCGGGACGACCGCGACAGTACATGGACCGGTTGTGACGAGATCACCCGACCTGCCATTCCCGGCCCCAGACCGTATCCGCTTCCAAAATCCCCTACTGCGTCGGATAGGCTCTTCCAGCAGCTAGGCCGCTGCGCCATCCCGCCATTCTGGCCTCTAACCGCCTGTGGGTGCCCCTGGAGCGCGTGGGCACCCGCCGTTTCAATGACACTCGCCCTCGCGGCCCGCCTCGGCCCTGTCTGGCCACACATGCCCCCTCCTGTGCCAGCACCCACTTTGGGCGCAACCCACAAGAGTGTCATGGGCCTGCCCTAGCGGCCTTTGCCGACCCCTCTGACAGGCGTAACGCCTTAACGATCCTTCGCGCGCCCATCGCGGCCCTCTGGTTGTAGGCCCAAGTTAACGCTAGTAGTGGCGGATTGGTGGATTTGCTCTCACTCGCCGAGACAGTTCAAATCTCGTCACAGGGTCATGTAGCCTACCTCCTAAGTTCTTAAGATTCGGCCACCGGTAGCCCCCTTGACTGGTCTATACTCATGTGGAAGAATGAATTGACTTGTGACTTGCCGTTGGGGAGGTTACTTCCGTCTTGTATATTAGTCCTTCTTTATCTCCTCTGTTCTGGTGCTTTATTCGATCCTTATGATCGCTCGGTCAATTGACCCCGCCCCTCTATTGTCTGACTTTTAGACGCACCTTGGGCCCGGGGTTCGTCGTCGTCGGCACCCGCGGTTTCCCATCAGATGTTGTACGAACAAAGGTCCTTCTTCCCCGCCCTTTGGGCGATAGAGTTCAATTTATCGTGCGGTTACGGTCGTTCACTCTCTATTGGTTAGATAACCAGCGTCGTTCATACCACCAGATCGTCACTCACCTGCATGATTAGCTCTGTGAAGTCGTATTCGTTTCTCTCTCCTCTGTTTCGCGCATTCTCGCCGCAAATGGTATGACACTCTACGAGTTTGAGTCGGCCTTCATATCACGGAATGGGCTGCACCGCGCGCGATGGGTTCACGACCAGTGGAATTTCCGTTTGCGTGCACGTGTCTATGTCGACGAAGCACACCGCAATGGCAGGTCCGCCGACCCGAAGTAGGCTTGGTCGCATTCTGGAGAATGCTACGTGACTAAATATTGGTGGGTGAGCACGAGTTACTTCGTCGTCATGAGCCACGACTGAGTTTTGGACTGGAAGATCACTCTAACCCCACCAGGGCAGTCCACGGTTGAATTTCTACGTTTCGCTTGCGACAATTGCTTCCGCACATGAACACGCAGGGTCCAACTTTGCCCTCGTCCCAGAAGAACGAGCGATGCTGATTTCGGATATTGCACAGGTGCATGACCAAGCTCCTCTCGCCTTGATCGAGTCGAGAGGCGTGTTGGCTCGTCGTGTACCACCCTACATTCCAGACTTAAATCCTATCCAGAACGTTTTCCCTGTTCGGAGCAGCTGGCTTCTCCGACTTGTGACGTGTGATCAGTACGGCGCCTGGCCCTATTACACCGTCTCCCTCACTCTGGCCTTCATCACCCCCGACATGTGCCGCGGCTTCGAGAAGGCCGCCGTGCGCGACTACAAAGAATACATATGAACCCTAAGTAAGCCTGTGCGTTCACTCACGTGAGAGTCTTCATGCACGATTTTCTCATTTCTCCGCCATCATCGAGTCACAAAAGTGCGACACGCCCATCACTGAGCTGCGCACATGGCAACGCAATTATGTCCAACCTGCTGATACCTTCCCGTAGCCTGATTAGGTTTCTGACATGCACACACACATCGCACGAGTAAAACGTGATCGCGGACGACTCCCGCCGCCAGTCCGCAGAAAAGGTGGTGTAGAAAGTGGGACAGTGACGAACGCGCTGCGCGCAGGGTTCCAGACATAGCAATGCATCGGATGCCTCTCGTGAGGCGCTGAAAAGAAATCAACCGCTCGTGGGGGGTCAACAGCTTCCAACATGGTGGCCTACCGTAGAGATAAGGAAGTCGGTCGAAGCTTCCAGAAGCTTTCACTGTCAGCACATGGACACCACAATCTGATTGGGCGAAAGGGAGCTCAGATTGTGCATAAAAAGGGTCTCCCTCGAACTTCCTTTTGCCTCCTCATCTCTTCCATCGACATTAACTCCGCCGGGTGCGCCCCACCCCCCCCCCTCCCGCCACGCCCCGCCCCCGACGGCTCGTCATGACGCCCCTCGGGCTGTTTTACGGTGAGTTCTTTTTGTGTACGGACGGCGGACGCAGGGGCCCCACGCACGAATCCCGTTCGACGTTCTACGCCCACCGCCAGCCTGATAAGAATCGCCGCCTGGGCTCCCCCGATAAGGGTGGGGAGCAAGCAGATGACAGTGTCGGGCAGTCGGTTCCGGCGAGCGCGGGGGCAGGCGTGGCAGAAGGCGCGTCAGCAGGCGCCCGCGCAGAGGCGGCCGTGGGGGCGGCCGCCGACGCGGAGGCGGCCGCCGGGGCGGGGGTGGCCGCCGGGGCGGGGGTGGCCGCCGGCACCGGCGCACGGGCGGGCGCCAGCGCTGGGGAACGCGCTGGCCCAGCCGGTGGCGGCGGTCGGTGTGATGCAGACGAAACCCCAGAGTCGAGTGAAGCCAGCGATCGAATCTGCGACAGCGATCTAGACGACGACCCACCACCCGAGTTCGGCGCCGAACTCGCACCGGAAAGTGACAACGGGCCTCCTCCATCTCCAATTTTCCAACCAGACGTAAGCGCCAACGAAATGCGGTTGACCGTTGGCCAGTTCAAGGATAACATCGCCGATCTGGCGATGTATGCTTGCGCCGTGAAACATGATTTGACGCAAGCATCGATTTCGGATCTACTTGAGCTGAACTCCACCGCGGCCACGTACCGCACGCCCTATTTTATGGAGCGCTTCATCGACGCAAGCTTAAATTTGGAGACGCGGGACGTCGATTGTTGCGTGAACGGGTGCGTGGCATTCACCCACAAGCGCGCACAGCTGACTGCATGTGACGCCTGCGGCGCGCAGAGCTATAAATCCAACGGGAAAGCCGCCAAGCAGGTCACATACTGGTCACTGACCTCTTGGCTAGCTCAGCTTCTTGGCGACCTCGTCATCGGTAAGTCCATGTTGGAGAATATGGCTGCCGCCCGCCGGGCAGCGGATGACGAGACGGACGGTGTGCACGAGTACGCCCACTCATCCAACTTCCGCCACTACCGCGACAGAAAGCTGCTCGACGGCGGCCCCTTTGTAATGCTCAGCCTGGGGACTGACGGCTTCCAATTCTTCCGGAAAAATGGGTTTGAAGGCTGGCCAGTCACTGCAGCCCCGCTGAGCATGAGCCCCGAGTAACGGACGCGAAACAAGCACCAGCTGCTGCTTGTCGTAACTCCTGGACCAAGACAGCCGGTCAACCTCGATTGATTTCTACACCCTATCGCGGAGGAGTAAAACGATCTGGCGAAGGGTGTTCCTGGCTTTATCGTGCCTAACTCCGCGACGCCGGTCGTGTGAAGGGCGGAAGTGCTCAACTTTACCACGGACCAACAGCGTGTACGTGCCTACAAGCAGCAACATTTGAAACCCACCTAAGGACCCTTCGAACGGAAAGCTCCTGCTCAAAGTACATGACTGTACTGTTCCACGCCGCTCAGCCGCAAGTATCGCCGCGAGTGCTGCTGAAGTCGAGCACGCCCGCGCATCCGGACGGTCGGTGGCTGTCCAGACCCGTCTGGAGCAGGAAAGTGGCGTCAAGGGCTACTCCCTGTTCTTTGCGCCAAGTCGAGAAGCGCGCGCCGCCTACCCGCACCTACAGCACCTTTGGGACAGAGGCCTGACTGCCGCGCCCTACGACACGATGCACCTTGTGCTCCAGGGCTACTGTGTCGCTGATCGGCCAGGAGCTCGCGGGAGCACGACAGAAAGTGCCACGGGCCCAGGCCAGGACTCCAAGGAACATTGATGCGCACCACAAGTCGTTTAATGCGGTCGACTGGATGCACTTCATTCTTTGCAGCGGAGAAGTCCTCCTCGTTGGAAGGATTCCTGGCGCCTTCTAAGACCTTATCGTGGCATTATGGCGGGCTTGCCATCTGCTATTCCGGCCAAGGGGTGTGACTAAGGGGGAGATCAAGGCGATTGACAAGGATCTGATATAATTCGTCGCCAACTACCACGATAAGATCTACCGCGGAACTGCCGAGCGTTTGCCGCTCTGCCTCTCTACAATTGCGACTCGTCTTGACATCGTGCCCTTGCTCTGGGCTTGCGGACCCGCCTGGGTCGTCTGGCAGTTTCCGATGGAACGAAAGATTGGGACGCTTGGCAAGCTCATCCGATCGGCAACAAAACTTCACGCAAGCCTCGTCAGGAATATAACTCGCTACGCCAAAGCCGACCTGGTTACTTCCTTTGGTGAGACGTACTTTCCAAGGGAGTGGGCCCACGCGACGGGAAAGCAACCTGCGACACCTGTAATTCCATTCGGCAGCTTAACGGTGCCTGAGGTCATTGGCCCGGAATGGCGCGCTACTTCCTCCTAAGAGTGCGCCTGCCGCCCTTAACAGGGCGGAGTTAGCCAGCATGCGGGCGGTGCTGATACAAGAGGACGCGACCGCCGTCCCTTCTATTATTCTGGCTAAGAAGGACTACCGGGCTATATTGGCGTCTGCCAAACTTGCCGGATCTAAGCTCGTCGGGTCGGACTGTGACAAGCATCGGCGGGGGAACTACTGGGTGCGAATCAACCCCACGGAAGAGTTTTACCGACCGGACGGGACGAAGGGGGAACGCCCCGTCTCGACTTTTGGCACCGTTATGCACTACGCCGCCGTCTACATCGATGACCGACCGATGGCATTCGCGTACGTGGAGCGTGTCAAGTCCGTCAAGGACCGCCCAGGTCGGCTTGGGTACGCAGCGGTGAAGCACGGCATTGAGTGCATTTTGGGGCTCGGGGGCGTGCTGTACTAAGTGTCTGTTGCTGCCGTGGCTGAAGTCGTGGCGGCGATTGAGAGAGAGGGGGTGCATTTTGTTTTGCACAGTCGGGAGCCCTTTTCCGAGGGATAGATAATTGGGTCGTTATACAGAGCTCATCATCGCAGCTAATTTGACACCGAAAGTAAGGGAAGGGTGACTGCCGACTTTGCGTGAGAAGTATTTGATTTTCCCTCATTCATAATTCTATATCCGACATGCAATTTCAGGCCTCGCGGCTCCCCGATCTCGCTGCCGCCCTCCATCGAGAGAGCCTCTCCGCCCCACAATCTGGGAAACGAGGCCCAGAGAGAGTGCTTGCCGCGCCTGTCCGTCAAAGGGGCTCTGCGAGAGGCTGTCCGCCACCCGCGCATGGATGGTGCTGGGAGATGGTCTGCGTCCACAGCGTGTGTGAGGGGGGTCACCTGGGTGGCGCTCTGGGAGGGCTTTCTGTCCGCCGCCTGTGCATGGAGGGTGCTGGGAGAGGGTAGGAGGACGGGCGTTCACAGCCTGTGTGAGGGTGGTGGCCTGGTTGCCTGTGGGGACGATGTGGCACAGGACCTCCAACTGCGCAGGTCGCGCAGTCACCGTCGTGCCGACGCCCAGCTCGCATTCCTTCCGTCGTCGTCGCGCACATCCATCCCGACGACCCTGATACCTCTTCGTCCGTGCCCCCCCGTTGACCCCGTCGGTATCTTCCCCCTCGCTCTCCCGGCCACTGCTGGCCTGCACGTTTCTTCCCCCATTACCTCTATCAGGCCATTGTTGTGTCGTGACCATGCCCGGCGGTCGCAAGCGCACTCGCACCGAGACAGCGACTGGAGGTATGCTTTCTCTTCTTTTATATCTTTCTCTGTTTCCCCCACAACACGCTCCGCACTGCTCTGCATGCCACGTACGATGTACTCTTGCATTCGCTCTCTCCCTTTGGGTTCCCTGCCTGTGCCTTCTTCTTCCCGCGATGGGATTTCCAACAATGTTGGGTCACATTTACTCATTCACGATGACTGACGCTGCAGATCGATCAGTTTTTCTTTCGCTTGTGTATTTCTATTACTTTTGCGCATCCCATGTGACTCATCTACTCTTTTCCATCAGCGGATCTGGCCGCTGCTCTGTCGGCTGCCGCCAGCTTATCGACAACGTCGGCAGCTGTAAGACGCGAAGGGCCGCCTCCGCCGACACCCCCACCGCGCCGTCAACCGAGGAGGTCCGGACGCGGTCGCCCCGAGGTCCCACCAACCCTGGAAACCCCGTCTAGCGGTCGTGTCCCCACCGCCGTCGCAGCAAGGGCGCTGCCCCCACCCCTTGCGCGGCCCCGCCTGGCGGCGTCCAATGCATCGTCGCGGGCGGCCGTTGCCACCCCCACATCCAGCGGTCGCCGATTAGGCAGCCTTCACGGAACGGCACAGCAGTCGAAACCACGACCCGTGCAACCACCACCGAATTGGATTGGTGGGCGGTGTGTCCCCATGGGGGCCACTTTGTGCGTGGTCAACGGGGCTGCACACGAGGCTGCTATGGCGGCTTCCCGCGGCGCGGCCAGTCGGCCCCCCCCACCGCCGGTGTCTTTGCCCTCTCCTTCCCGCCCGGCCAAGGTTGGGCGGCGTCGAATCCGCACAAATGGGCGACTGGGGTTTGAGCTTGACTACGACCCGCACGCCGCCCGGAGGACAGGAGACATTCCGGAGGCGAAATCGGTGAACCGCATGAAGGTTTTCGGCTCACACGCCCTCGGCATCCCGATTTCCGACGCTAAGCGCCTGCGGGGCTTGGTCCGACGGGCAGCAGCGGACTTTGTCAAGGGTGAGCGTCAAAAGTTTCGCACGCAGAGCTGGGACGTGCTCGAGAAGGCGATCACCCGGCTAGAGCTTGACGAGCCCCGTCTCGCCGTGTGCGTGCGGTCGTGGGGGGCTTGCGCGCTGCTATCGAGGACAGCCAACAACGCGGCTGACTATGCTGTGCAAGTGGCGGGGCAGAGTCGGGCGGCGCCGCCCGCGGCTGCAGCCGAGTCGGCCGCATCCGAGTCGCTGCCTCCCCCCCCGCCGCACCAAACGCCGCCGGCGCGAGTGCCGGTGCCCTTGCGGCCTGCACCATCAAACGGGGCGCACGGGGCCCGCCGGCTGTCGGCGCATGAGTACCTGGCATCTCCTTAATAGTAGTAGCTAGTCTTAATGATAACCAATGAAAAGTGCCCGATAATCGCAAGCACGAGATTCTCCTAATACCGGTACGTATGTCAATCGAACTACTGTGTAAGTAAACATTCAAAACACAGCATATACACAACGTGTGAACACACTTCTGATTAAATCTGCCTTCCAGCACATTTGTCAATGAGGTAAATGAGCACATTGTGCCTTCCACACGATCCAGGGTTTTGATGGCTCCCCTGGAGGCCTCTGGAGCATCCTGCATGCACACCTATCCCGGGAGAGCCGGTACATTGGTCGTGCCTGACGCCTGTTTGAGAGCGGTTTTCTCCTTCGTCAACCAGGGATTTTGGGTACCCGAAACCCGGGATATACCGGGCAATTTTTCTTGTAGGGAGGTTCAGGGCGGACGCGACCACAACACCCAAACGAAAAGACCCAAGGAGGAACGTTCTAGGGAGACACCACACAACTTTGTACGTCGTCTTTCCGTTGACGTCGCCCGCGCCGTCAGGGGTCAAAGCCACTGTGTCGGCGGCACGGACAGCCGCATGGACACGAGCCGCGACCTGCCCACTGGCAGTGTCCAGGCGCGAGCTCCCCACCTTACGCGGATCACCAGGCCCGGAAAAACGACCACCAGAGATAAGCAAAAAGAAACTCTTCCATTCGGGCGAGTGGAACACAGAAAAGGGCAAACCACCCCCAAACATCAGTGATGCACAACGTTGCTCCCAGTCCTCCAACATGTGAGAATGTAAAATGCGTGTGAGAGTTGGGATGGGCTGACGCCTGACAGTGTCCGCCGTCAGGCGGACGCGAGGCCGGGCGCGAGGACTGGTGCGAGGACTGGTGCGACGACTGGTGCGAGGACTGGCGCGAGGACCCCGCGGGGGTGCTGTCCGGATTGTGCAGGTGCGGGCGCCAGACGGCGGGGCGCGCCCGGGATGGGTCGCCCCGCATGGCTGTATGAGGAGACGGGCTTGGCTGGGATTAGCCCGGCCAAGCCCAGCATCAAGACAACGACCTTTTCTCACTTCGTAGCTTGCCCTCTGCTTGCTTGTCTGTCGTCAGACGTCGCCCCGCGCATCGTTGGTGGTGTCCCCGCGTCCTCTAGCCCGTCGCTGCAGCAGTCTCTGGCCGGACCCCTCTGCCCCGGGCCTGGTTCCCGCCGGGCTGGCTGGCCGCGTCCGGGCACGCTGGTCAAGTTGCTGTGGTTCCCTGCGTCCCCGTCACGGTCGCTTCCCCTGACCGCGCGCCTGCCGGCGGCGGTCCCCCCTCCCCGCCCGCCGCTCCTCACCCCACCCCGCTCCGCCCCCCTTCCCCTCCCCTCCGTTTTCTTCAGGCCGCCATGACGCCTCCGAGCTCCCCTCGCGCCGTTGCCACTGCGGCGGCGGCGGCGGCCGCCTCCTCGGCTGCTACTCGCGCCACCCTGGACGTGGCCGACAGCTCGTCCCGCGTTGCGGCCCCCGCGTGGAGCGGCCCCGAGGGCTTCTCCAAGTATGAGGAGGACGTCGCCGTCTGGCGTTTCTTGACCTCGTTGCCCGCTAACAAGCTGGGCGGCTCGATGCGCATGGTTCTGACCGGTGTCGCCGCCGAGGTGGCCCGCCAGATCCCGGTGGCGGCGCTCATTGAGGACAAGGGCCACGTCGCGCTGCTCAACGCGCTGCGCACGGCGTTTGGCGGCAGCGACGGTCAGCGCGGCCACGCCGCCTACCGCCGCCTGCGCGGGCTCTACCGGGGCGACCGCTCGATGGAGGTCTACCTGGCGGACGTCGCCGTGGCATTGGCCGACTGCCGCGCGCACGGCTACTCGTTGGAGGGGACGCTGGCGGCGGCGCTCGTCCTGCGCCAGGCTGGGCTGGACGCCAGCAAGCAGGCGTCCACTGTGGCCCTGGCGGCGTCGCTGCGCGACGAGGCGGGCTCGGAGGAACGCGCCGTCTCGACGGCGCTCCGCGACCTCTGGGGGGGTGTGTCTGTCCTCCAGGCGGCGCCGGGCGCCGTCATGATGGTGGTGACATGCGCGGAGCATCAGGAGCTGGCGGCCCGGCAAACAACGCCACGGCCGCGCCCGCGGCGCTTGCCGCGCAACCCCAAGGGCGACTAAGTGGGGTGCTGGCACGGTGGCATCACCGGCCACGTCCACCGGGACTGCCGGAAGCGTCTGGCGGAGGAGGCGGCGCGAAGCGGTGCGCCCCCGGGTGGCGGCGGTGCCTCGTCCGGCGCTGGCGGCGGCATGGGCGACGGCGGGGGCGGCGGCGGCGATGGAGACGAGGCCGCGTATGCCGTCAGGGAGACGTGCCACCTGGTTCTGGTGGCCACTGGCGGGGCGGCACCGTCCCTGGCGGGGCCGGCCGGTGATGTCATCCTGGACATCGGTGCGACTGCCACGGTGGCTGGGGCGGCCTGGGTGGCCGCATACCTGGCGCTGATTTCCCCGGTTGACCGGGCGCGCGTCCGCTCGACGCGCGGGCTGGCCGTTTTCACCTTTGGGGGTGGGGCCTCCCAACGGGCGGTGGAACGGCTGGAATTGCCTGTCCGCGTGGCCGGTGCCCGCTGCCTCGTGTCCGTGTGGGTGGTTGCGGGCTCCCTGCCCCTGCTTCTCAGCCGTCGCTCGCCAGCTTCGCTCGGCGCGGTGTTGGACGTGGCCGCGGGCCGGTTAACCATGTCTGCGCTCGACGTCACGGTCTTTCTCGCCCTCTCTGCGGCGGGGCACCTGACGTTCAACGCCGTCTCGGGCCAGGGGCGGGTTCTTGGGGCCTCTGAGCCGGCGCCTGTTCGCGCTGTTGCGCTGGTGGCGGTCCTGGCGGCCGTCCTCGACAAGGACTCGGCTGGTTTGGACCGGGCGGTACGGAAGCTCCATACCCAGTATGGGCATTGCTCCGCCACCCGCCTGATAGGCTTGCTGCGGGACCAGGGGGTGACCGACGCGGAGATTTTCCGCGCCTTCACGGCGGCAACGACAGCCTGTGACGCCTGCCGGCGCGATGGGCCGCGCCCGCCGCGCCCGCTTGTCGACATCCCCAATTCCCTGCCGTTCAACGACACGGTGGCGGTCGACCTCGCTTTCGTTCCCCCCTTGGGCCTTCTCCTGCACATGGTCGACCTGGGGACGCGGTTCTCCAAGGCTGTCGCCCTCGACAACAAGGAGACGGCTACCGTGACGCAGGCCCTGCTATCCGGGTGGCTGTCCCACCACGGGGCGCCTTCGGCCATCCTCGCCGACTCGGGGGCGGAGTTTGACAGCTCTCTCTTTCTGTCTCTCGCTGAGCGCTTCAACGTGGCCACGCTATCGACGGCGGCGCAGTCGCACCACTCCAACGGGGTGGTGGAACGTCATAACGCTGTCCTCAAGGCGATGGTGCGGCGGCTGCGGTCGGACTACCAGTCGGCCCCGCTTCAGGAGCTGCTAGACGGTGCGTGCCTGGCCAAGAACAGCATGAGCGTCCACAACGGCGCCTCCCCCTTCCAGCTCATGAGCGGCTCCGCGCAGCGGCTCCCGGCGGCGCTGACCGACGGCCTGCCGGCGTTGGGCGCGGGGTGGGTGGCGGGCGACGACGCGTTGCGCACGACGATGTCTCTGCTGCACGCCGCCCGGGTGGCCCACACGCCGGCCGAAGCCGACGTGTCGCTCCGTCGGGCATTGGCCCGCAACGCGACCAATGTGCCCCCGCGCGCCTGGGCGGTGAGGGATGTCGTCCACTACTGGTCGAAGGGGGTCAGCTTTCCCCCGGTGCGTGGCGTGGGCCGGCGCACGTCACGGAGGTGGCCGTGGCTAAGGACACGGTGCGCCTCCAGCACGGCAACCGTTGGGCGACCCGGCCGGGCAGCCAGGTGCGGCTGGTGGCCGGCGAGGCAGCCCCGTCCGCCCCGCCCGCTTCTGCGGCGGCCGGTCCCTCGCCGCCCGCGTCCGCTGCCTCCTCTGCTGCGGCCGCCGCTGACGCCTCCGCCGCGTCGGGGACCGGCGCGGGCGCTACCGCCTCCATGCTGGCCAACGCTCGTGCGGCTCTGCGCCGCGAGGGCTTGCCGCCCCCGCCGCCCCCGCCGCCCCCGCCGGCGCCACGGTCGGCGTGGACGGGGCGCACCCGCGGCCGCGCGGCCGCCCCGATCTGCTTTGCGACTGGGCCGGCCGCGGCCGCTGCGTCGGATGGGGCCTCCCTCGGGGATCGTCGGGTGGCTGCTGCCCCCGCGGTGGAGCTGCGTGGGGACGGCATGGCCGCGCCCGGGGCGCTCGCTGCGCCCTCCGGTCCGCCCGCGGACGCCCGCGTCGACGCGCCGCTCGGCCTCCGCCCGGGGACGTGCGGCTCGTCGGTCTCCGCGGGCTCTCCTGTCTCACCTTTGGCTGCGGCGGCCGTGGCTGCGCTGCCTCCCGCTGACGACGACGCCACGCCCGCCTGTCGCCTGTGTGCGCCGCGGCAGTCCCTCGCCTGTGAGACGTGCCCGCCCGACGCCCCTCGCGAGCGTCGCCTTGTCCGCGCCCGGGCGCATCTGCTCGTCGCGCTGGCGGCGTCCGACTCGCTGGCGGCCGGGCTCCAGCGTTCCGGCCGTGCCGAGCACCGCGCATTCGTCACTCGGCAGGAGCTGTGCCAGCGGGCGGAGCTGCCCCTTGCCAACGCCGGGAGCGCCTTTGATGCTGCCATGGCGGACGAGCTCGGCGCGTGGCTGGACCTGTCCGGGTTCGAGGAGGTGGCCTTTTCGGGCCAGCGCGTGCTGTCCACACGCTGGTTCCTGACGCTCAAGCAGCCCGAGTCCCCGACGGCGCCGCCGCGGCGCAAGGCGCGCCTGGTCGTGCGGGGTTTTGAGGACCCCGACCGTGACGCCGTCGATAGCTCGTCCCCGACGGCGTCGCGCGCCACCCTGCGGACGGTCTTCTCGGCGCTCGCCTCTGCGGGGTTCCTCCCGCGCTCCCTCGACGTGCGGACAACCTTCCTCCAGGGGATGCCCTTGGACCGCCTGACCGCTGTTTTCGTCCAGCCCCCTCCCCAGGCGCGCGCCCCGGCGGGGGTCATCTGGCGCCTCCGCAATTGCGCATACGGCCTGACGGACGCCCCCCGCCGGTGGTACGAGAGCGTGCTGGCGCTCATGCGCTCGCTGTCCCTGGTGCGCTCATCGGTGGACCACGGCCTCTTCGCCCGTCACGCGGACGGGGCGCTGGAGCTTGCTGTCGCCGTGCACGTGAACGACTTCCTCTTTGGCGGCACGACCGCGGCTGTCGCCGCCTTTGAGGCGGTTTTGCGTGCGCGGTTTCCCGCGGGCCCCACGACGGTGAAGGCCTTCACCTTCACTGGGCTGTCGGTCCGGTCCGACCAGGATGACGCGTCGGGCGCGCTCACCCTCTCTGTCAACCAGGACGTGTACGTCGACTCCATCGACTCGCTCGTCCTCCCCGACGCCCACCGGGCGGCGCCGACGACGCCGTTGACGGCCACGGAGCTGACCCTGTACCGCAGCGCGACGGGGGCTCTGCTGTGGGCCACTGGTCAGACCCAGCCTTTCCTTGCGTGCGCGGCGGCCCTGCTCGCGCGTCGCTTCGCCTGCGCCGTGGTGGCGGACCTCCGGGCGGCCAATTGGGTGATTGCCGCGGCCCGGGCTGCCCGGCCCCTTCCGCTTACCCTCCCGACGGTCGGCCCTGGCGGCCGTCTGCGTCTCTTCGTTGACGCCTCGAGCGTCAAGACGGGTGTCCCGGTGGCGCACACGGGTTACGCTGTCTTTGCCTCGCCCGCGTCCGTGCCAGCGGGGCGGCTCGCCCCCGACGCGCCGCTGACGCTGCTCGCGTATGGCTCCCACCGCCAGCGGCGCGTGAATCACTCTTCCTTTGCCGCGGAGGTGTACGCCATGCTGGAGGGCGTCCGCGCGGAGACCGAGGTGGCCGTTGTGCACGCGTTGCTCTCTACCGGCGATGACTACCGGCTCGCCCCGCTCGAAGTCTACACTGACAACCTGTCGCTGTACAACACCTTGGACGCTGCCGGCGTGGTCACCCCCAAGGAGGTCGGCGCGGCCGTCCAGGAGCTGCGGGAGCTCTACCACGCGGGCGCCTTGGCCACCGTCACGTGGCTGCGCGCGCACGGTCAGCTGGCGGACATCTTGACCAAGCCCAACCGCCGGTCGGCGCTGGCGGATACGGTGCGCTCCGGCTGCTTCGGCGTGCGGCTCGGTCCGTCCGACTTTTTGTCTAAGTCTTCCTCGGCTCGCGCTTCCACCATGGTGGGCTCGGTGTAGCCCCCCGCCTCGCGACTCTGTCCCCATTTTATGTGTCTGGCTGCGCTTCTCCCGGTGGGGTCGGGCGACTGTTTGTAGGGGTGTGGGTGAGAGTTGGTATGGGCTGACGCCTGACAGTGTCCGCCGTCAGGCGGACGCGTGGCCGGGCGCGAGGACTGGTGCGAGGACTGGTGAGAGGACTGGTGCGAGGACTGGCGCGAAGACCCCGCGGGGGTGCTGTCCGGATTGCGCGGGTGCGGGCGCCAGGCGGCGAGGCGCGCCCGGGATGGATCGCCCCGCATGGCTTTATGAGGAGACGGGCTTGGCTGGGATTAGCCCGGCCAAGCCCAGAATCAAGACAACGACCTTTTCTCACAATGCGTGCCCAACCATTGAGCTAGGTCGGCAGTGCTCATGCCAAGTCATGCCGCCTCAGGAGCTATGACAAAGAGAAATAGTCACACAACACATCAGGGTTCAGGGGTGGCAAGATTTGGGCACCCGAGGAGCCTGTGGCAACAAAGAAGGCGCGAGAAAATACCCCGTGGCAACACTGACAATACAGAAGAGAAGGACCCAAAGGGTCGACCTCCCGAGAGGACCTAGACGGCGCAAAGGCGCGCAAGTGCTAGGACTCGAGAGAGACGCCAAGATTTAGATGGCGAACAAGACGGGGCGGCGCGGGCCGTGGCCGGCGCCAAAGAACAAGACGGAAACAGACGAAAAAGAGAGACGAAATAGTAACCCCGGGCCCGAACAGGGGGGGCTACTTAGGGAAGGACAGCCGTCCCATAGCCCGCAATCCGAAGTACGGAGAGGCGGGTGCAAGTCCTGTCAGGGGCATAAGTACTGGACATAGCCCCTGCTGTGAAGCGGGCAGTACAGTGGGTGGGTGCGTTAAGGTTCTATCATGGAGGTGGCGCGAGCCGTAAGGGGGCAGCCTGATAAGACCCAGGCGCCCCCACGCTCTCAGCACCCGCAGACACCCC
>Ga0209186_1001785_pt1 | contig 15655 bp, 8 predicted proteins | sample SidtaG_FD_187426 | JGI IMG/M metagenome (GOLD analysis project Ga0209186, IMG submission 187426) | Marine algal microbial communities from Sidmouth, United Kingdom - Sidmouth_Male2 metaG (SPAdes) (version 2) | ecosystem: Host-associated > Algae > Red algae > Unclassified | place: Sidmouth, United...
GTGACCTTTCAGGCTGGTCGCATTCCCTACGGACCGACGATGGAGTGGACTTGGTAGCGGAGGTTCATTTGGCGGATTTTGTGAACGAAATGTGGTCAATTTGGCGTTTTAAACACATCAACCATTGACAAAATTTGATGATTTATGCGAAAATAAGAACGAGGATGGTTACTACAAAAACACGTTATTTTATTGCTGTAGCCTGCATTCTGCTTGTTTCCGGCCTGTTCATACTTTCAATGCGCAGCCATCTTGGACACAAATCTCCTCAATCTTCCAAGCGGGCCACTTTAGTGGCGCAGATGGCCAAGCCCGATTCACCGGGAAATCAACATGCCCTTTATCGGGATTTGTTATTCGAGCATCCCGGGACGGAAATGTTTCAGGGCACCCCTGCTGAAACGAAGCGTTTGGTAGACCGCCATCACAAACTGACGGCTAGCCCTGAGTCGGCACACAAAGCGAAGGGCTACCATTTTCTTGCGATGCAGGCACTTCGGGAGGGGAATCACGAGCTCGCATTGCAGCATTTTGACATGATTTACGGTGATCCGGAAAGTCCCTCCAAGTTCCGATTTGATGCTGGGCTTCAGCGCTTGAAGCTTTTGGCCAAATTGGATCGAGGGCCGGAACTTGCATCCGCCCTCGACGCGATGCAGCGCGACTTTTTGGACAAGCACGAACACCACCGCAGACAGGCCTTGTCGAAAGTGGCCTTGGAACTCGGTTTTCCTGAAGTAGCCTTCAATCTGTTGGCAGCGATCGTGACCCAAGAGACGGCCAAAGGCCAGCAAGCCGCGCTACAGGCTGCTAAATCATTCCGAACTGCAGGGGATCTGGACCGGGCGGAATCCATCATACGTTTGGCATTGGGTGAAGGGGAATCCGGGCTCCACAAGCCTCTAGGCCCATTATATGCCGAACTGGCCAAAGTGCTGTTTTTAGCCGGCAAATCCTCTCAGGCGGAGCAACTGGTTTATGGTGCGATTGAGCGCCTCGGCTCGAATGAGAACTACCCTGACTTTCCCTTGGAGATCGTTGACGTATTCAAGGGATTCGATGTGCAGCAGTGGGAGACGAGGCTGTTGGCCCTTGCTGATTCGGAAATTGTCGGTTTGCGGGTTGGGGCTATGGAGCGATTGGCTGACATGGCGATTCATCGCAGGGATTGGACATCCGCCTCTGAGTTGCTGGTTGAACTGATGCAACACGAAGGTCGGACTTTGGAGCGTCAGCAGGGGGATTACCTCCGCTTGCTTCGGTCCTATGGCGAAGCCGGGGATGGGGATCGATTCCAATTGTTGCTGACGGATGCCTTAAACCAAATGGGCGAGGAGGCGGGGGGCAACCGGCGTCTCTTTATTGGTCTGGCTGACACTCTATCCGCCCTAAAACGGACGAGCGAAGCCAAGGAGGTCTATGAGGGCCTGGCCCAATTGGGCTACCGGGGGACGGGTACCGCAGAGTCTCACTACAAACTCGCGAATATCCTTCGCAAAGAGGGCAATGAACAGGAAGCGGCCGTGATTTTCCGGGATTTGGCCCTGCAAAAGGAAAAGGAAAAAAACTGGTCTGTCGCCGCCATGGGGTGGGCGGGCTTGGCTCGTTCCTTGGAGAATCTCGAATCCATGCAGGAACTGCTCCCCTCGGTTGAACAGTCGATGGAAAAGGCCATTCGCAAGGTGCCGGCTTTGGAGCGGATGTCGTGGGCCGATTATTTGCGAAATGGCGCCGGTCTGCCCGATCTCTCAAGCAGGGTCCTCGAACTTGAGCGCCAAGATTTGCAGGAACAGCATAACCGCATGGACATGCAGACGCGCCTCGAACGCACCGAGGGGCTTGCCACCACCTTGTCCCGCCTTGCCAATATTGAAACTTCGCAACAGGTCGCCTTCGACGAACTGGCCCGCATCAAAATGGACCCAGCCTTTATGAGCCCCGAACTGTTTGATACTTACCTGCGCCTGCAAAGCACCATTAGCCGGAACTATCTCTGGCAGAGAGATTCCGATGCCGAATCTTCCAAGCAGCAAGCCAGCAAGACACTCGGTGCCATGGCGGACCGCAACCGCTTCTCACCAAGAGCGCTTTCTTCCCTTGCCATGACCCAGGCGGGCACGGGGCCCGACGGGGGAATCGCATACGCTCGGTTGGCCGTGTCTCTGGCGGACCCGGATGATCGTTTCGTGCACAATTCGAAGATTAGCATGAGTATGTACGAACTGAAACACGGGCGACCTGCGGTCGCGGCTGAGCTCGCCTCGCAGGTGCTTGCCAGTCGCACGACCGGTCTCACCCACCCCACCTCACGCCTCAATTCCCGTACCGCACTCTACATGCTCGGGTTGGCAAAGGTAAGACAGGGGGGCGCCGAAGGCAGATTCCTGATGGATGTCGCCAGGTCCGAGGGAAGAGTTTGGACGAAAGCTGTCTGGTTGGACGAAGGTAGACCATTTTAACATCAAGGAGAATTATGAGAAAAGAGTTTGGAGTTTGCATCATAGGACTTGTCCTCCATCTAACCGCCCTATTGACCCTCGCGGAGCATGAATGGCAATGGTCTCCTGAGACCGTTGGAACGGATGGGGAAGTGATACCTGGCTATTGTTACTATATCGATCCCGATACCGGAAATGTGGTTACGTTCACTGCTGAGGGCGCTGAAGAATCTTGCGAAGAATCCGACCGCTGCGAAAATTTCATTGAGTATGTTGGAGAGGCGGGTGTCCACATGACGGTGGATAAACTTTTTGACTGTTTAGACGAGGCCCCTGAAGTTAGCAGTGCTTTCACCTTCACGCTTGTGGGCGGAATTTCCTCGAAATGTAGCGCCAAGAAGATGGCCGCCTGTTGTTGTGAATTCGACATGCCGAATGCGGAGGATCCCATGATCTTGGAGTCGGTCGTCTGGACACTGGATGGAAACATTGTCGACGTCGAAGGTATTCAGAGGGAGTACATCCTCTTAACAAGGGATGCAGGTCGGCACACGGTTAGCGTCCTTGCCACTTTTGTTGCGGACCCAGACGGCGCTTGCGCTGGCTGTACGACCGAAAAAATTATCGGCTTCGCGCAGGAAGTCGATGTCGTTGATCTTATTCTGCCCTCAGCACCGTTCAAGGCGTGCTTGGGCAGCACCGCTACCGAATCCATTGGGGCTTCAGTCGTCAACCTCCCCGACTATACCATCACCTACGCCGGCCAAACAGTCGACGGTGATGATTTCAACCCCGGAAATATCGCAGGAGCGCATGATATCGCGGTGGAAGTCTCCAATCCAGATGGAGTCGCGATTGAGTGTGCCAGTGCCACGATCGAAAGCCATGTGATCCATCCTAAAATCGAGACAGGGAATCATCCGTCGGATCCAGATATCAGCATCGTTTGCAAGAATTGTGAGGGTTGCCCGTCCGACCAGGAATGGAGCCTTCGTGTGGATGCAGCCTCCTATTGGGGTCCCGATGAATCCAGCAGTGGGAATGGCGATGGGACGAGCAACATCCGTTGGACAGTGCCCGACGGACTGGTCGTCGTGGGTGATACGGACGGTGCGGTGGAGCTGAAAATCAGACCTGGACAGTCGGATCCGAACGATTATGTCGTTGAGGTGTATTCAACCTTTTTGCCCGAATGTAAAGACACCCACACAATAACGATCATTGAGAGCAAACTTGTAAAGCCGGTGAACACTCCGTCTGCAGGGATTGTCGATAATTCAGGTGCCAGCCCGCCGAACGATATGCCCACCATCGGCGTCGGCACACCAATCCAACTTCAGGCTGCCGCAGAGCCAAACGTAACGCCTTCTGCGACGACATGGCACATCAAGAATTCTACTTCCGGGTCACAGATTGACCCTGTTGTCTTGGACCCTAGCGATCCCCCCTTGCTGTACACACCGACGGAACCGGGAAAATATGAAGTTTATGCTGTTCATAGCTTTGCCTCTCGAACTTCTCCCATCAACTGCCAGACTGGTACACACAAGTTTCGGGTTCACAAAGTCGATATCATTCCTCCTGATGTAAATCTATGTCTTGGAAAGTCGAGTTCAATGCTTACCGGTACTCGGGCTTTGGCTCTTGCCGCGCAATCTACTGTCAACAGAGTGGATGGGGATGTACTGTGGACGATCAGGCAAACAACGACGGGGCCAACTCCTGCCAGTATCATGGGAATTCCTTCAGAAGGAATCCGTGGTGACACCGCCCCCACGCTTGACACTACACTCTCCCCGCCTGGGTTTTATATACTCCGTGCTGAATCTACTTTAAACTCCAGCATCTACGAGGAAATCACGGTGAGGTCGCAGTCTATAGAGATTCTTAATCCAGCGGCCGGAAGCGTCCACTTCGAGCATGTTCCGCTAAATTTTGAGTTGCAGGCTGTACCCGCTGCCCCTGGGACATATAGGTGGGATCACAGGGGGGCTGGTACTACCGATCTATTCAGTCCGTTTGGCACCTCCCCTGCTGCAGCGATAAATCCCCATACGCCTACAGCATCAGGGGAGTTTGAGGTAAAAGCTACCGTCGAATGGACGGGAGGGCTAGGTTCTGGTGGTTCTGGAAGTACGAGCTATCCATGCTCCTGTGATACGACCATTCAAGTCACGATTGTCCCACCGGTATTGGATGTGTCGGTAGCCGGACTTCACCCCGATGATGAAATTGATCCCGGGGCTTTGGTGAAATTGAATATCGATCGCGACACCGAAGCGGTCTGGGCTTCCACTGATCCTGGTTTCGCTGCGGCTGGAGTCCTAGAGGGGGAGCCAAAATGGGGGCTCCAGTGGGCTGACCCCGGAGAAGACGACATGCTCGCTGTAGAAGTCAAATATGTAGGCACACCCTTGCCCGATCCGGCGGACCGACCAGCGGTGCAACTCACTTTCGGACATTCCAGCATAAAAGTTTTCGATGGTCCTAGTAAAGGAACGCGATACACCTCGGGTGACACGCTGCCAACAGCACCTGCACCAGGGGGAGGAGGGCCATGGACTGTCTTTGTGGAGGGTGTGAAAGCCGCAGGGGGAGCCGCGAATCTAAAAGCAAAGGCGATAGGACCTCTCAGTGCACACGCTGTGGAGGATGATATTAACATAACGTGCATCCATCTCCGCAACGACCAGGGAGGTACTTCAAAAATTATCAACCAATATGATACCGCTATCACCTTCAAGGCCATGAATGCAACAGTTGCTTCCGGCTTCGAGTATCATTGGGACGTTGATGGGATCAGTGGTGCGCGAACTGGAGCATGGGAGCTGGATGACAGTTACACGCTTTCCGTGAAGTATAGCAACGACCCGTCTAGCGCCTCCAATATCCAATTGTTGAGAGGCGCTCGCAATGACACTGGCAATCATCGGAAGGGCTATCCTACTTACCTTGAAATTAAAGTGCCTGGTTCATCATCTACCCACAAATTACAGTGCGCCGATTTTTTAAGGGTCGCGCTTGATGAGTACCGTGGTACCCGTTTGACCGCCGGTTCAGGGAGTGGTTACGCGGCTGCGCCAACCGTCTCATTTGCTGGGGGAGGAGGAACTGGAGCAGCAGGTGAAGTTCAAATAAACCCCTGGGGAGAAGTAACATCTGTCAGAATAACGAGTGGTGGATCTGGATATACCTCAGCACCTACTATATCGTTTACTTCTACATCTGGTACTGGGGCGAATGGAACGGTAAATCTGTCGGGGGATAGTGTGTCATCTGTAGTAATCGATGTCGTCGCAACTCGAAATACTGAGGTCCAATCGCTGTTGCCGCCTGGGGGTCTTGCTGCTGCTGCTGGAAGTGGTGCCTCCTCCATGACCCCGGCACACGAGGCGCAACTTAGGGGCCAGCAGGGATGTACCCGTTAACAGCCTCCAGGATCCCCCGCCCCCAGGTACACCCCCCGGTTCGGGCCGGTTTCAGTACCTCAATGCGTTGGTTTCACCGATTCCCAATGGTGCAATTGACTCTAGTATAACCCGAACGGCTCCCCTCTACCCATTCTCAATAGTAGCGGAATTTGGCTGGATTAGCCAAAATTTTTACGATGATGCAACAACTGTGGGTGGGATTCAGCCGAGACTTTCAGTTCGAGAATCAATGCAGGCAAGCATTGATCATGAATTTTTGCATCTCCATCAGTATGATGAATCCCATACCAACGGAAGTTTCTGGCATAAACTTACTCAAAATATGAGTTATTTCGATTTTGAAGATTTTTTCGAAACGGAGGCGCATTTAGGTGAGATTCTTGACTCGAAAATTGGGTATTACCACATCGGTGTGGAAAGTCGTCAAGAGGATTTGGAGAGATTTCATCAAAGGTATAATGCTGCTGCTGGCACTAGCGCTAGCCCTGCACTAGTGGGGATCCAGGGCGACACAAGGTCCCAGCTTTTAATCTGGTACAACAGGGCGACAGATCGATATAAACATCATATGTCTCGGCGCGAGCTGGGAGGTGTTCTTCCTTACGACTACCATATAAAACCTCCACAATGAAAACATCAATCTTTTCGGTATCGTGCCTTTGCATGGCCTGTTGCCTCTATTCTCTGGCCCAAGCCCCTCACCCCTCAGGGGCATTGGATTTATCACAAAAACATCGTTCCGATCTCCAGCCGACGAATTCTTCTCAACAAGTTGTAGAGCTGGAGGCTAAGGCGGGGTTGGGTAATGCTCCGATCCAGGCGGAACCGGGTGGTCTAAAGGAGCCTATCGTTCCTGCCGTGAGGATCGATCAGTTTCTTGGTCAAGCAGCGGCGTTTCGTGCCGGTGATTTCTCTACGTACCCTTCCAAAGCCCTGGGGCAGGGAGTGTTAAACGCCTATGCCTTCCTCGCTGACCCAGAAGCCCATGAAGCTTCCGAGGTGGTAAAAACGACGGGTCTTGGACTTTCCTCCAGATATGCCGCCCCCTTCGCCCTGCTTGCTTTGGACCGACAGTATCCGAAAGCAAGAATAGCAGATCACATCAACCCTCTCTGCGTCCCTATTATCACCGGAGTTGATACGTTCGACAGGGTTGTAACGGGTAGCAACTTGCCGCGCATTCCCCGTCGCTCAGAGCTGTCGTCAAATTCAGGTCAAACAGCCCGGGATTTTGCTCAAATGGGAGTCGATGCCTCGGGGTATTATTTTGAGACGATCCTTCTCAATTTTGGGGCTTTTACTGAAACGAGAACGAACCGCAGCTGGGTTTGCCCGAAAGCGATCGACCTATGGATTGAGGCGGGCCGCCAGTCGGCTATTCATGGAGAAAACAAGGAGGCCGCGGAGGCGCTCGCGGTCGTTTTACTCTACGGCGATGAGCGACAACAAGCGAAGGCGAAGGAATTGGCATTGGCCATGGCTGGTGGAGGCCAGCCAAGGAATGAGGTTAAAGTAAAGCCTGAGAAAATTGCCGAAATCGCAAACCGATACCGGAAGATGAATGCCCATCCGCGGGCGCTCTCGATTTTAAAAGAATATGCTCCAGAGGAGGAGGAGCTAAGCCAAGCGATAGCGAATGAATGGCAGGCCATCCTCGTGCACTACGGGGCGACCTATAGAAAATTTAAGATCTATGGGGCCAATATGCCTGCAAAAAACGGAGTCATGGAAATCCCCCTGGCCGGGCACCCCAATAAAGAATATTTGTTAGCACTCTTTAAGGGTATTGGGGTTCCTCCGCCCAAAGGGATTTTCGGCCCCGAGTAGACTGTGTCTGGACTTAAAAGGCGTCCTAAGATATTCTGGAAGGGCCCTCAAATCATTTTTGTCATGTCAGTCTTGGCGCTTGTGGCAGGCTCGGAGAATTCTTCCACGACGGGTATTGAAGGTGGGGTCCTTCGAAAGTCAGGGATCTTTTCCAGTGCTGGAGAGGCCGCCCTTGATCTTATGTCCCTTGGTGATGGCATCGAAATGTCGGAATCGGATCATACTGATTCTCAAAATATCCTAATTATTCCCCCAACCAGGGGGCTGCGAGCAAACAAACCCATCGAGCACCTATTCGGAAATCTGGACCGAATCGTGCGCTCTGCGCGCAAACGGAACCCAGCTTCTCAGATCATTGTGTCCACCAGTCTGCCCGTGTGGAGTCGTCAGGCTGCTTCGAAGGGGTACGCACGGAGAATTCGAAAATTCGCTTTCGATCGGGATTGCAAGGTACTCGACTGGCACGACCAACTCATTCGTGGACGCAATCCCGAACGGCGCTTTACCCGGGACGGCTTCCTCCACTGGTCGACCTCGGTCGAGACGCCGGATTTCATTCGTGAGGTCCTTGGCCAGGGCGTGACCCGTGAGGCGGAGGGGGAGGCGGTGATTTGGCGGGAAGAATCGGCCGTGCCAGCCGTTTTCTCACCCGCGATCCCCGAACTCACCACCCTCTGGACGTCCCAGGTGGCGCGAACCGTCGATACACGCAAAGGTGTTTTTTCCATTCAATACGCAGGGCCCGGGGGGGATCTGATCTCCCGGCCCTTTTCCTTTGCAGCGGCAGGTCCAGGTCTTCTTACGCTTGAGTTGGAATTGTCGCGACCATTAGCCGACCACGATCTGCCGACGTGTTTGGTGCACGACAAAGATGGGTTTGCGTTTCAGACGGCACCCGTCTCGATCAAGCGGAAACGGGGACGCATCCGTTTGGTCTATGATCTGAGCGCGGAGAATCCGGTCTGCTACTCGGTGAACCATGAAGCAGCCTGGTGTGAGACCTACCGGCGTCGTTGTGATCGTCTCGGCTTTTCGCTCTTCCGCAAGTCGGCCAAGCCGATCACTTACACCTTCCATTCGGTCGCGTTTGAACCGACGCCGTGGCCGGAGAAGCCGCTTCGCATCTACGATTTCCGCGCGCCCTCTTTCGAGATTCCGGCCTACGGGACATTCGAACCGCGCTTCACGATCCAAGGCCTGCCACCCGGCAACTATTTCGATCCGGAGGTGGTTCGGGTGGCCTGCGAGGTGGTGGAACCCTCGGGGGTGACAAACCGGGTGAATGGTTTTCTGTATCAGGAATTCACGCGGAAGATGGTGGACCATTCGGAGCAGTTGACGGCGGTGGGACCTCTGGAGTGGCGCATCCGCTATACGCCGCGGGAGGCCGGCATGCATCGCTTCAAGATTGGTGTGGGCATCCAAGGGGCGGAACGTTGGAGCGCCACCCATTTTTTCGAATGCCTTCCCGCCGAACATGCCGGTTTTATTCGGGTGTCGGATTCCGCCCCAAAATATTTCGAGACGGAGCGTGGCGATTTCTTCCAGCCGGTAGGCCTCAACATGCACAACCCGTTTGACCAGCGGAACGTGGATTCGTTTGGCAAGAAATGGGCAGTGAAAGGGAATCCGGGTACCTTTATTTACGAACGCGTGATGAATCGCCTGGGCAAGGCCGGGGGCAACGCGGCGACGGTCTGGATGTCGCCTTGGTGGGTGGAGTTCGAATGGAATGACAGCTATCCGGGCTGCCATGGGCTCACCGACTACAATCTGGGCCGGGCTTGGCAATTGGACCAAGTCATGAAGTACGCCCGGGCCACTGGCTTACGGGTGAATCTTTCGCTGGAGAATCATGGCAAGTTCAGCAAGGTGGCGGATTCGCAATGGCGCGAAAACCCGTACAACGTGGTGAATGGCGGGCCGGTGGAAGCGGTAAATGATTTCTTTACCTCGTTGGAAGCGCGGAGAATTTACCGAAAGAAGCTCGATTACTTGCTGGCCCGCTGGGGGCACGACCCGACGATCATGAGTTTTGAACTCGCATCCGAGTCGGACTTTTTCGGGGAAAATTATTCCTTCGGGCTGGGACCAGAAGTGAGTAACTGGCATGTCGCGACGGCCCGGTACATCAAGGAGAACCATCCGTGGCCACACATGGTTTCCTCCCACTATTCCTTGGATATGGGCCGGGTGAATAAGGTGGTGGCGGCCGAGCCCCTGTTGGATTTTTACGGGGTAGACGCCTACAGCCGTCAGGTCGATTCAAGCTATCCTGTCCTCTTGTCGAACGAGAGGAATCAGGCGGTCCCGGAAAAACCGTATGTCACATGGGAGTTCGGCGGAAGTGCGCGCGGTGCGAGCAAAGAGCAACTCAAGGCGGATTTACATTTTGGCCTCTGGTCTTCGCTCTTTTTAGAAACCGCCGCCGCGCCATTTTTGTGGTGGTATGAGTTTGTGGACCAGGAAAAATTGTATCCTGCATTTACCTCCTTTCAGGCCTTCGCCAGGGATGTCGATAAACGCAGGCCCTCGGTGACGATGGGCTTTATCGCGGAGAAGGACCAGGACGTGAAAGGTTTCGGTCGCGTGTACACAAACCCGGGGCCAGGCGTCGCGCTAGCGGAAGCCTGGGCCTATTCCGAGTCGGCCATTCATGCAAAGTTGAACTGGAAACCGGTTGGTACATCCAAACTGTCAGGGGATCTGCCTGCGTTGCCTTTAGCCAAGCCTCAAGAAAAAGCTGCTTTGGAGAGTGTGGAGAAGCCGGAAGGGGTACGCATCCATATTCCCGGTGCATTTCCAGATCAAGTTAGGGTCGAATATTGGAACAGCAATACGGGAAAAGTTGTCGGACGGGAGACCTTGGTGTCCGACGAGAAAGGGGTGGAGTTGACGCTGCCTGCCTTCATCGATACGATTGCCGTTAGGATACACCGATTATGACGTGGCACCTCGGTGCAGATTATTTCAGACTTCCACTCATGAGATGGAACCAACGTAGACCTGAACAAAAAAAATCAGCCGGGATTAGGCGTTGAAGCTCGATCGACTCAGCACGGCCTACGCCGAACGGCACGGTGACCAATGCGCCCTCCAGACCTTCTCTCTACGGCAGAAGATCTGGTACATTCTGCTGATCGCTGGACTGGCACTATTTTCCTTCTTCAGTCTGGAGTACGCCCTTCTCTTTGTCACCTCATGGATCGCATTGCTGTATGTCGTAGTCGTTTTGTTCAAACTGGCGGCGGTTTTCCTCTCCTTGCGTCATAAGAGCCGGGAGTATTCTCCAGTGGACGAACTCCCGATCTATACGATTCTGGTGCCGCTTTACCGTGAGCCGAATATCGCGAAAACGATTATCAAGCAGATTGGTTTGTTGGATTATCCGCCCGATAAATTGGACGTAAAACTCCTGCTTGAGTCAGACGACGATGAGACCAACGCCGTGGTGGCGGGGTTGGACCTGCCGGCCTACATGGAGGTGATTCATCCGCCCGAAGACGGGCCGAGAACGAAACCGAAGGCCTGCAATTACGGATTGGAGCGGGCGAAGGGGGAGTTCGTGGTGATCTACGATGCCGAGGACCGGCCCGAGCCCGACCAATTGCGCAAGGCGGTCGCGATGTTCGCGGCCATGCCGGAGGAGGTGGTGTGCCTGCAGGCGCGCTTGAACTTCTTCAACAAGGACCAGAACTGGCTGACCAAGTTCTTCACCGTCGAGTACACCCTCTGGTTCGACCTCTATCTGCCTGGGCTACAGCAGCTTCGGTCGCCGATCCCACTTGGCGGCACCTCCAACCATTTCCGGACGGCTGTGTTGCGGGAGATTGGTGGTTGGGACCCGTTCAATGTGACGGAGGATTGCGACCTTGGGATCCGCTTGTATGTCGCGCGGCGTCAGACGCGAATGCTTGATTCGACGACCTGGGAGGAGGCCAACTCGCGGTTTTGGAATTGGATCCGGCAACGCTCGCGTTGGGTGAAGGGATATCTGCAGACCTATCTTGTCCACATGCGCCATCCCATCCGGTTTCTGAGAACCATGGGAGCTTGGGGTGGATTGGGTTTTCTGTTCGCAGTCGGCGGGCACTCCCTGTTGTTGGTTTTGAATCTCGTGGTGTGGACTGTGCTGGCGGTCTACCTGTGTCTGCTCGGATTGGATGTGCTAGTGGACCTTAAGCCCCTATGGGAGGTGATGACTGGAGATCGTTGGATGGCTCGGCGTTCCTGGAAGCTGCTGCACGCGTTCGGGGAGGAGTCCCTCGGGCACTCGATCCTCTCCCTTGTCATTTTTAGTTTTAGCGCACTGCTGTTCTTCTCGAACTTCGTTTTCGTCGGCCTCGGTTTCGTGGCCGTTTTACGTCGGAAATTTAAAGGGCTCTTTCTTTCTGCCTTGTTGTTTCCTTTGTATTGGGTGTTGGTTTCTCTCGGTGCACTAAAGGGAGCGGTGCAACTCATCACCAACCCGCACTACTGGGAGAAGACCGATCACGGTCTTGCAGAAGAACCACCATCCAACTGACTGCGGCGGCCCGCGGCCAGTTAGTTCCAGTCAGCCACCCGCATGCCTTCCTGCTGCCATACGCGGATGTAGTCGATGTGGAAAGTTGCCGGGAGTTGGTCTGTTTTCGGCAGGAGTTCTTTGCTGAAGGGGATGCAATTAAACGTAAGCCGGGAATCGCGGTGGAAGTGTTTGTTGTCAGCTTTCCGCACGATGACGCCGTCGACAAACCATGAGATGGATTCCTCGTCCCATTGCAGGCCATAGGTGTGAAACTCGTTGGCAACATTGGTGCGGGCGTACCAGACGCTGGTGGTCTTAATGGGATTGGTCACGCCGGGCGCGCGGTAGGCATCCGAGCTCATGCGCAATTGGTTGCGTCGGTTGGAGGCGCGTCCTGCGAGTTCGAAGACGCCGATTTTGTGGGTTCGTTTTCCGCTGTCCCAACCGGTGTGTAGCCCGAAGGAACTGTTGGCGGCGATATCCATCGGCTTGGCCCGAACTTCAAAGTAGCCGTATTGAGCCCGTTTTTGGGCCATCACGGAGGCGGAGCTGAAATCGAGGAAGTTTTCGTATTCGGGAAGTGCCTCCGGGCGGCGCTCTTCCCGGAATGTAAGTTGCAGGGTGCCATCCGCCACGTTGACATTGTTTGAGGAGAAAAAGACAGGTGCCATGCCCTGCCACGTTGGGTTTTTCCGGAACCATTTTTCTTCATCCAGTTCGGTGCCGTCGAACTCATCCGAAAGCGCCCCGACAAGCTTCCACTTGCCGTTGTTGCTTTGATCAGACAGTGGGTGCTCATCCGATGTGCGTTCGGGGGGGAACTCTAAAAAACCTCTGCGTGTCCAGCCGTTGCGTTCCTCCGCGAGTTCTGCTTTCCATTTGGTGGAAAGGTACTCCCGAATAGCGGCGAGCTCGGTGTTATAATCAAACCTGCGGTTGTAGACCAAGACCTCACAGATTTGGCCTCGAAATTGGTCTTCCCCTGATTTTACATTCGCGCCAACCGCAAATACTCCCAAGCTGCGTTGATTATGGTGCTGTTCATTGACCACCACCTCATAGGGATTCCCCTTCTTTCCTGTTTCCGTGCAAAAAATGAAGCTGGGTGCTTCGTTGCAGGTTTTTGTTTCTCCGTTCCAGCAAGAGAATAACGCCTGCCAGCCGTCGCTGCTTTTGAGTACTTTCGGCCGCTTGGACACGACGAAGATGGTGCAAGGACCGGGAGTGGGACGCAGTGGTACGCCGACGAACATTTCAGCGCCTCGGAATTCAATCGTGTCACGGCCGGCGACCGCCTTGGCCGCGACTTTGACTTGGCCGGTATCCGATTCCGCGTGGTTGTCTCTTCCGGACCGATCCTTCCAAATTGCAATTTCTTTCGCACCATCTTCAGCGCCGGTTTGATCCGCATCCAGCCACAGGAGTAGGCCCTTTTTGGGGATAGCATTCTCCAAGGGTTCGACTTCCACTGGTTTCTCCGAGGAGCATGAGATCAACAGAAGAGAAAGGGGAAGCAGTGTATAAAAGAGTGGGATTTTCATGGAGAATTAGTGAGGATGAGGGGATGTTTGGAGGGGTTTTGTTTTTCTCGTAACCTCAGATAACCCCGCTCAATTTCTATTCAATCCCTGTAATCTCGGCAAGGTAAAACATGGCGACAAACATCTTCTTCATGCCACTCTCCCTTCTCTTCATGGTCCCCCTCCTCGTTGCGGGTTCCGACGCCACACTCATCATGATTGACGCCGAACAAAAACGGCAGGAATTTCGCGGGATGGGCTGCGGTTCGATTTTTTACAGCGGGCATATCACTTCTTTTGCCAAGAAAAAACCGGCGTTGCAGGAGAAATATTACGACGACCTCTTTACGTCTATAAAGACCCAATACCTCCAAATCATGATCCGTCCTGATTTTGAGGCGATCAATGATAACGAAGATCCGTATATTCTCAATTTCCCAGAAGGAAATTTCAAGGCCAACGCGAGTTCCTTGGCCATCTGTAAGGCTGCAAAAATACGGCGGCCTGACATGAAAATCTATGCCGTTCTATATACGCCTCCGGCCTGGATGAAGACGAATGGTGAGATCGGTGGGGGAGGGAAGCAATACGCCACATTGAAGGAGGGCCTTTCCTTGGAGCTTTGTGAGTACCTTTGGGCCTACCTTACACACATGCAGGCAAACGGCATGCCGGTCGATTACCTCAGTTTCTGCAATGAAGCCGATTGGGAGCACAAGCAGCCAAGTTATTTTTTGTCCGGCGAAGCGCATGCGCAGTTATTGAAGGACCTCGTGGGTTATCTACAGACCATGTCGGTGAAGCATCCCGAGATCCCCGTTCCGAAACTTGTCGGTCCGAACATGCTAAGCGCCGTGGGTACTGCCAGAAAGTACTGGCCAGCGATGAAGCGCTTAGGTGTCGCCAAGCATTTAGATGTCGTGGCAAGTCATGATTACCATCGGGCCCCACGACGGTGGAAAGCCCTTCGGAAGCTGGTAGGGCCTGATCGTGACCTTTGGTGCAGCGAATGGAGCTACCATAAAAAGGACGCCTCAACCGACTTGATCGTAGGAGCCACAGAATTTTGGTCCATGATGATTGAGTGCTTCAACGATGGTGCGAATACCTGGATGGCCTATGATTGGGCTTACCCCCCAAGGGAGGGCGGGGAGGCGCTCACGCATGTTGAATGGGGAAAATTTTATCATAAAACCCGGATCTATCATGGGTTTAAGCAGTGGTGTAATGCGCTCGAACCCGGGATGAGGGTCGTCCAATCCTACACGATCGGGACCAGGTCCCCGGAGGTTCATGCTTGCGGGTTTTTATCGAGCGACTCCAAGCGACTCGTTGTCCATGTCGTAAACATGCATGACCGAGAGGCTGCGATGACTCTAAAGCTCGCGAACTTTTCGCCGGTTGGCGCCGAAATTCATCGGACCTCCTTGACAAAAACCGGCGCAGTCGAGGCAGCGAAGGTGGTCAAGAAGGAGCTGAGTGCAGAATTGGGACCTCGCCAAATGGTGACAATTTTCCTGAGAACGGAAGTCAGTCCTTGACCCTATGACTTCGCCCGGAAGGTGGAAGATCGCCGCGTTGATCCAATGTGAACGGACGGTCAAAGGCCTACTTGCGCTTCGCCTGGTAGCGTCCTTCGATGTGAAGCGTGTCGCCCTTTAACTGGTGCGAGAGACCTCCTTCGAACACCAACCGGTCCGCGGCCTTTTCGGTGCAGCGGCGTTTCCAGAGGAGTTCGTCGCCGTTGCGCAGGGTGCAAAAACCGTCGGCGGTGATTTCGCGGGTGTAGGTTTTGAGGTAGTGCCAGGTGCCGAGGATCGGATGGTCTTTTAAGCTGATCGGTTTGGGCGGAACGAAGACGGGAATGTTCGCCGACACGGGGTCTTTCTCGGACGCGATCGGGCGCAGGCGCAGATTGCGGAACTCGATCGG
>Ga0209186_1001788_pt1 | contig 15645 bp, 15 predicted proteins | sample SidtaG_FD_187426 | JGI IMG/M metagenome (GOLD analysis project Ga0209186, IMG submission 187426) | Marine algal microbial communities from Sidmouth, United Kingdom - Sidmouth_Male2 metaG (SPAdes) (version 2) | ecosystem: Host-associated > Algae > Red algae > Unclassified | place: Sidmouth...
ACGTTCGTAGCAGTGGCAAGGGGATCGAATGCCCTGGAAATGAGATCCAACCTTGTGGAAATTCTAACGTGGCTGCTGTAATGCATCAACGTGTCTCAATCCTGATGTCCGCCCTTAACTGGGCGTGCCTCTTCAACATCGATAAAAGTGCTGCAGTACATTTTGCCGTGTGCCCCTCACTGCCATAGCATCCAGCGATTGGTGGAATGATGCACCACCGACGCCTCCGTCGCTGAGGGAAATGTGCATTTTCACGTCTTGCCGCGTCGCCGCCTTCCTCCGCGAGCGCAATGATGGTCACTCGTTCTGGGATGGGCATGCCCTCCTGTTTCATGTCGGACACAAAGGAAGCACTCGCTGCCTGCGCAGCATAGCACTGTTCCCGGCCGAAGCGGCGCTGCGGTGCTTAAGTGGAGTTGGAGCACATTGACCTTTTTCCCGATGCGGAACACACATTTGGTGATGCGGGCCCCTCAAGGAGTGGTCATAAGTGAAGGTATTCGACGCATTGGATTGTTCTCAAAACTTGGGCTCACCATTGATTTGATTCCTTTACACCACATGATACGCCTCATTGTCGCAAGCACAGACACGCTTCGTTCAGATGCCAATGATGAGCCCATCAGCGCTTCACACCCGAATGAGTAATAGGCGCAAATGCCGCTGTAAATGAGTGCGTCCGGATGCCGTGTCTTCTGTGGCCTCCTGCAGTACAGTTGGTGGCGTACTGCGCACCCTGTGGAAAAATGCCTCAGCAGTAAGCAGAGAGGACGAGTGACCCAGGTGCTGTACATGAGCACTGCGTGGAAGCCGCAGAAGCATCCTCACCCCACCCAGGGACGCGCCGCCAACCAGAAAAGCAGTCCTACTGTGTCCCAAAAGATAGGCTCGTATGCGGCACATTTCAACACTACAGGCTCATTGATCCCAATCGTCGCACCCTCAACCCCTACCGCCACACGTTCCACCCCACGTCGACGTCAACGCCGCGAAAAAAAGTCACGCTCTCACGCATACGTCTTCCTCACTATCGTCCACGTCCAACGCAACAATCTTCGTGAGGAGAGTGTGGCGCAAGCGCTCGGCCGCAAGAGCAACATCCCGCAGCAGTTCACCGTCCTTTCTTGCCCACGACTCGAATTTCGGTGTACGCAGCCGCATAATGAAGAGCTCCATCATGGTGAGTTCCTCCTCCAGCCGACAGCGCATGGTGGATGCCTCGAGGGAGCCCGGAGTGTGTACAGTGGAGCGCGCCCATGCGTGTTCCGCATCGCGAAAACACCGATTGCGCTCCTCCCCCCCTTAAGCACCACAGCCAGCGCAGCTTCATGGAGCCGCCCTTTTTCGAGCTCTTCGCGGACACAGCATGAGTGCTAGCGACCAACACTCGCGGCAGTAGGTACATGCTAAAACCAGTTCCCGTTCGAGTCTGTTTCTACCAATGAATCGCCGTTCGAGTCTCTGCTTCGGGCGAGGCCTGCGTCCCCGATTTATGCATCTGCAGGACATGGGGGGGAGTTCGTTCGAGTCTGTTTCAGGCTCCTGGAGGGGTGTGTGACGTGTGCTAACCTGGAATTCTCCGTGGGCGTCCCGTCCACGTCATCATCACCTACAGAGGTGACCTGGGGAACCGGCTCGCATCCAAATTGAATTATGGAAGACTTACTTGGCCGTCGCGCGCTGGTGGCTGGGGCCGGCGGCGGGTCGTTCTCGCGCGCGCTCGTCGTGATGATTTGGCGGGCGATGCTGGCGCCACGGTTGGCGCGACGAGCGTCCCCCACCCCCATTTAAGGAGCGCCGATTGCCGCCACCCGCCCGCACCGCCGGCATTTTGCGCGGGCGTCGCGCCGCTGGGGGCGCTTTCGGCTGGCGGCATGGACCCCTGCTGGGGCGCTCGCACGCCCCTGCGCTGGGCCGGTCGCTGCGTGATACGTTGCCACGCTGTCCGAGGTGCACACCCGCTCCCGCGTCGCTGTCGGCCCCGGCGCATCGCTTCCTGGGCGCGCTGGGTGGCGGGCACCGCCGGCCGCTGGGCGGCCTGGTCGGGGCGCGCGGGCGGCCGCTGGGCGCGTTGGGGCGCGGGCACCGCCGGCCGCTGGGCGGGCGGGTCGGGGCGCGCGGGCGGCCGCTGGGCGCGTTGGGGCGCGGGCACCGCCGGCCGCTGGGCGGGCTGGGCGGGGCGCGCGGGCGGCCGCTGGGCGCGCTGGGGGGCGGGCACCGCCGGCCGCTGGGCGGGCTGGGCGGGGCGCGCGGGCGGCCGCTGGGCGCGCTGGGGGGCTGTCACCGCCAGCCGCTGGGCGGGCAGGTCGGGGCGCGCGGGCGGCCGCTGGGCGAGCTGGGGGGGCCGCACCGCCGGCTGCTGGGGTCGCTGAGGTGTCTGCTGCGCTTCGCGATGGCGTTGTCGTGGGGTGCTCTGCGCTTCGCGGTGGCGTCGACGGGGGTCTTGTTGCGCTTCACGATGGGACCTGTGGCGTGCCAAGGTTTGGGAGCGCTGGGTGGCGGCGGGCGTGTGCGCGGTAGCAGCGCGATGGGGTTCGCGTCTGTATTGTGGGGCGATTATTGGCAGTCGACAGCCAATCATGCTGCAACATTGTGATTGCGGATTGACTTTTGACTGGGCGCACTTTTCAGGTCGCTCTGCTGGCGATTGCGGGCGCCCGACGAGCCGTGTGGACGCCTGCTGGGTGGGGCGCGCGGCCAGCCATTGGGCGCGCTGGCGGGCGGGCACCACCGGCCGCTGGGAAGGCGCGGCGGGCCGCGTGTCTGGTCGCTGGGCGCCCTGGGCGGCGTGCTCTGCCAGCCGCTGGGGGCGGTGGGCGGGGCGCGCGGCTGGTCGCTGGGCGCGCTGGGCAGCGTGCACCGCCGGCCGCGGGGGGCGGTGGGCGGGGCGCGCGGCTGGTTGCTGGGCGCGCTGGGCGGCGTGCTCCGCCAGCCGCTGGGGGCCGTGGGCGGGGCGCGCGGCTGGTCGCTGGGCGCGCTGGGCGGCGCGCGCCGCCGGCCGCTGGGGGCAGTGGGCGGGGCACGGTGCCGGTCGCTGGGCGCAATGGTGGTGGAGCTGCGCCTTGCCGCTGCTGTGGTCCGGGCTGTGTCTCTCTTGTTGCCCCTCGTCATGGGCGGTGACTTGGCGCACCTTTTCACGTTGGGGGGTGCGTCGGGCGGGGGTGTGTCGTCGTTGGGTGTGTCGCCGGCTTTTTTCATGGGCACGTTGGAGTGGACGTCGGTTTCTGTCTTGGGGACGATGGGGCGGTCGACGTTTGGGGTGTTGGCGTCGGTGGATGGGACGCTCTGCAATTCGGTGGGGTCGTTGGGTGGCCAAACAGGAGGTTGTCGACTTGGTGCGCGGGGGGGGGAAGCGTTCCTAGGCCCAATAGCTGGCGTGCGCTGGAAGCTGCTTTGTACCCCGCGCTTTCGTGTCCATGCGTGCTTCGGCACGTTGCGTCAATGGATGGTCTTGTCGCGTGGGGAGTCATGTCTGCAATGAAAGACTTTTATCTGTCTCACGCATGCTACTGCTCCATACTACTACAAACTCGCACTCCCCCTCTCCGTGTTTCCCACCCCGTCCACGTACTTCCTCCGGTACCATCGTGGCCACTTGCTTGGCGTGAGCTCCGTCTCGAAATCCTTGTACATGGCTATGACATTGGACAGCTCCTGCAGGTACGTGGTGAAGATGATAAAGTTGTCTTGGTTCATTAGGCGGAGGTTGTGCTCCTGGCGGCGGGAAAGGGCGTTCCGGTCCTCGGAAGAGGAGGTATTGATGCTCTCCATCGAGCGGTAGGAGTCCGGGTTCATCGCCTTGGTGCACGAAACGTGGTTTTTACGCCAGTGGAAGCGGTCGGCCAAGAACGAAACGGCGCGCGCGACCACCGGCAGGCGGCACAACGCTGTCTTTAGCGTCTCGCAGGCAAAGTCATACACCACCTGCGACGGCAGCGTGGCGCACCGCTGCGTGATGAACTCGATTGGCATCCGCTGCCCCTCGGACCCGTCCAGCACGACGACGCCGATGCATTTGGGGTGGGTACAGGTGCAGAAGGCCCCGAACGTCCCGCCCGTGTACTTGTTCTCCTTGCCCATCAGGTGGCTGCAGTCCGGCTCGTCCGTGGCCGCCTGCGCGGTGCCGTAGAAGAGTGGGATGGGCCGCAATACTTCAAAGTTGGGCGCCCACACACCTGTCGATAGGAAATCCTCGGGGGACTCATCGGTGATGCCGTACGCCGCCTTGAAAGACGCTACCGACGCCGGCGCGTCAATCCACGTCGCCGTGTACTGGGCGGGGGTGAAGCACTCGAGCGGGTGGGCGCTGGCCATCTGTGCCTTTGTAAAGTTGTCGATGGGCGGCTGGTCACCGTCGCCGGGCGCCATCCCGTCGTCGCCGCCCGGTTGCGACACTTGGTTGGCCGTTACAAACAAGTCATACGCCGCCGCAGTGTCCTTGAGCGCCGTTAGTAAATCCGCAAGCACGGGGCGGAGGCCGGCGTCGCGCTCGAGTCCAGGTCCAAGACAGGCCACAGCGGCGCGAAGCAGCCGCAGCTCGCACACGTCCGTCCGGTCAAGCACGGCAGCCAGCTTGGTGGGCGTATAGCTGTCGCTGCTCAGCACGTTGATGAGCGCGTCGATGGCGCTCCAGTCCCCGTCGGGGTCCCAGACCACGAACGGGTCCACTGTCACCGCCCGCACCAAGTCGACCACCTTGAGCGTGGCCGCCGCCATGGTCGGAATGCTTGGCTGCAGCCGGAAGAGCATGTCGGCTTCCAGCGAGGTGCCTTTCGGCCCACCCGAATCCGCCAGTGCCGGCTCCGCGAAGAGCTCAGCGAACCGGGCGAGCGGCGCGAATGTGTCCCAGTACTTGGGGGGCGCCGCAAAGGACTGGCCCTCGACGGACACGCGGTCATCGGCCGACGTGAGCTCCTCGTCGGACTCCTCCACCTCCGACTCGTCGGAGTCGGCCCCGCGCACGCCGACGTCGATGCTGCCAGCGGGTACCGGCCGCGGCAGACCGGGCGGCAGCTGGCCGGGGTGGCCGAGTTCCACTCTCGCATCCACCGCCATAGGACCCGCACCCCCTCCACCGTCACCGACAGAGGCGGCGAGAGGGCGGGACGCAGCCGCTGTGGGCTCCCCCATCTCGGCCGCCTCGGCCTCAGCAACGGCGGTGTTCGGCGCCGGCTCCACCTTGGCGGGACGCGAGCGCACTGCGTCCTGGATCCGCGTCATTAGCGGCCCGGGTACACGCCGGAAAAGGTCGAAGCTGGCCGCTAAAACGTGGGTGCAGAGGGAGCGCGCCACGAGCTCGCAGCGAAAAAAGCGGCGCAAGATGGTCGCCAGGGCAGGCCGCACCCCCCCGTCGACGGTGGGGCACCAGCCACGCCCTGCCGTAGATACCGACGTCCCATGACGTTCGGACCCCGCGAACGACACCTCCCGGCCGTCGACGAAGACGTTGCCCAGCAGCATCGACAAGGCCATGACGTAGCCGCGCATGCTCGACACCGTCGGGACGGTCTTGGAGGAGCCTACCGCCGCCTTGGACGCAGTGTTGAGCACAGAGCCCAGCGCCTTGGCCACGGCCGAGTCAGTGACCATGTGGGCGTGCACGCTCGCCCGCGGGATGGCGCTCGTGCGAATCGTGTGGCGCTGAAAGCGCCTCTTGTACTTGAGCTTGTAGCCCAGCTGCAAGCCGTCGAAACGCAGGACGTCGATGACACCGCTCTCGGAGACGCACGGCGCGCAAGTAGACACGTCCAGCGGCAGACCCTTGATTACCAGCGACAGGTAGAGCGTCAGCGCCTTGCGAAAGGTGGCAACGCTGCGCAATCTGCTCGAGCGAGGGGCGTACTTCAGCGCGGCCGTGAGCTCGCTGTAGCCAGAGCGCAAGTACGAGGACGACCGCAAGGAGCAGCCGTTGCGGGACAGGTTGACCGCTAACTCAAATAGATAGGCCTCGGAGTAGGCAGTGAACGGCGACGAGAAGACCAGGCCGTGCTCGCGACCGACGGGCATCACCCGCAGCAGGCAATTCGGGCACCGCCACGAGTACACCTTGGCCATGGCCGAGCCATCGTCGAACTCGATGCGGCACTCGTGCGGGATGGGCGGCTTGAGGGGGCTCGGGGGGACCCTGCAATACGGGCAGAGTGCCTCGGCGGGGAAGTCGAGGACGGTCTCGGAAGTGGCAGCGGCCTCCACAAGGTTGATACGCGTCAGCTGCGCCTCTGTGGGCGGCACCAAATAGTGCAACAGCCGCGACTGGTGCACCTGGTAGAACCGCGAAAAGATCATATACGGGTTGTTCGGGGCAACGAGATTACCGCCCTGTTTCACCGGGTCGTCGTCCGGGAAGCGCATGTTGGGCGTCCCGTCGTCGCCGTCGTCGAAGCTACCGTGGCCGCCCCCCGCCGCCGCCGCGACTGCAGCGCTCTGGTGGATGCACTCTCCGTCGGCGGTCGGGCAGGCAACGCACACCCACTTCCTGGCGACGGTCCGCCGCACGACGGCAAAAGGCCAGCTCCCCTCCTCCCCAGAGACAGTGCACAGCGACGCTCCGTACGGGATGGCAGTCCCGGCTGCGCGGGCCACCCCGCGCACGGACGACTCGAGCACCTCGAACACCTCCTCCAGTGTCATCTGCGCGGCCGACCGGACGGCCTCGAGGGCCGCCTCCATGTCCAACTCAAACGTGCATCCCGTGTCCAGGCACTTCTCAGGCCCACTGCATGAAGACACGGGGCGCTTCACGCTGCTCTTGTTCTTGAGGGTGACGGAAATCGCCACCGTCTGATGCGTGCAGATGTCGGCGCGCACACGGGAGCGGCCGATCTGTAACAAGACGCCCACCGCCCCGCTGCAACCCAACGTCCACCCCCGCGTCCTCAACGACTTCTTCGATACGCCCGTACATACGCGGAGCGCCTCCAGCCCCGACAGCGCACGCGCCGCGATGCCGTCCTCCTCGTAGTTGTCCTTCAAGTTCTTGTGCATCTCGTTGCAAAAGAGCGCAACGAGCACGGGCCGCATGTTTTCCCGCACGTTGTTGAGGCCTCGCCCCCGCCCCCGGCCTGGACCAGGCCCTCGCCAGCCAGCATAGTTGCCGACCCTCATTGCCCGCCCATCCGCATGCCATCTACGCGCAGGGATGCGCGCGTCGGGGAGGTTTCCAGCTCCAAAAATGTCCGCCATGGCTGCCCCACCATCGGCCAGCAGATCAGGCGCGGTGCTGAAGCCCATGCGGCCCGACAGGCCGGCGGATGACACCGGTGTCGTATTGCGCGGCTCCCGAGGGCGCGGCGGATCGGACCGAGCAGCCGAATAAAGCCCGTTGCCCGCAACGCTCCTTTCCGTCACGTACGAAAGGGGCGGCTGCCCGTCATAAGGATGGGAGAGGCTGCCCCCGTCGCAACCGCTCGCCGCCGCGACCGACGCGAAGAGGACGATCCACGCGAAGAAGAGCAGTCACGGCGACGGGGGACACGCCAAGGCTGCAAAAAGCAGGGCAGCAACTGTCGCTAGTGTGCGTCGTGGGGCCATGGCGCATCCATCAAGAGGGCAGAAAAACATAAGCGGACCAGCGGTGACAACCAGCAGGAGCCCACAAGCGAAAGCGGCAAAGTGCAGGAGCACGGGTAGGGCGACGACGACAAGCAAATCAAAGCCCTCAGGGGGGAGAGAGAGGCACCTCAAGTGTCAGAACCGCACACCGTCGGGCGGGCTCACCGCCTTCTCGTGGGGGTACCCATATGGTGGACAACAGTGCGGGGCCGTCAACGTCGCCAGTGTGCGGCTGCCAACGTCGCCAGTGCGGGGCTGCCAACGTCTCCAGCGTGTGGCCGCCAACATCTCCAGCGTGGGTCTGTCGAAGAGGAGAGACGAGACGCGACCACACACGACCGTGCATTCGATACACTACCAGACACACGGACGCAGGGGTCACTTACGAGTACGCAGAGGGGGCAGGCACTGGCCGGTCACTCCTCACGTAGTACGGCTCGGTCCAAGATGGTGGGGAGCGTCACGTGCCGAAGGGTCGTCCTCACCACTCATGTTCAGTTGCGATCCGCGTGGTGTGGCCACAGGGCGTACCCAGAGCCGGCCAGCCGGCCGTGTTACCATAGCTGCAAGCAGTCGGCCGACCGCATCGCTGGCGACAGCCTCAGATCAGATGTAGTTGAAAGCGACAGGGGGCAGTGCCACTTTAAAATTTGTTCTAATCAGTTGCAAGGATGAGGCACAAATGCGGCGCACATGATTGTGATATCTGTCTGATTTCATTCCGGACGTGCAGACGGTGCCTCGCCCACTGGAAGCTCAGCACACACCGGAGCGTGGATGGAGAGCCGCACGGTGCCCGTGGAGCCAGAGGCAAGTCGATACAGAACGGGTGCGTATAGCTCCGAAATCCCACCCACAGGTGAACATATAACTGTATTTACAAGAAATAGTACATGGGTCGAGTAACTCGGTGCATCGTCCTCGGGCGATCCTCGGTGCCCCTCCCTTTGCTCTCTCTTGCTCGCCCTTATGAGCTATAGCAACAGGCAGCGCTTCCTCCTCAGCCTCTTTTCCTGCGTTTTTCTTGCCATATGTATGTTGCAGCCATTAATGTTGGTGCGCTCAGAAGGTAGGCATTGGCTGTGCGGGATTCGCCCACTGGCAAGCACTACCCGCGGCTTCTCATGTCAGCGTCCGCGTCAGGAAAAGGCCGTCCATTGTGCCCCAGATGCCGCTTTCTGGCCGCTTTCTTTTGCCCATCACCCTTTTGGGGTCGTCAGCAATGCACTACAACCAGTTAAGACTGCCTATATCTCCATGCCAGGCCTGGCGCACACAAAATACACTGTTTTGATACAGAAGCGACCTTTCGCCTCCGGAGCCCCGTGTACGGACCGCTCTCTGGAAAGACACTTGATGGGTACCTGAAGGGTACGTTCTGAAAGAGCTCAGCGTAGTTTGGTGGTGCTGTGCCAGTCATTGGCTTCACGCAGTTGCTGCCACTAGGCGCGTCCATTTCGGCGTCAAGCTGTGCGCACTCTTCAACGCAGCGCGCCCCATGCGAAAAAGGTACATGAGCAGATGGGGGGGGGGGTTCCTGTTGCTCTGATACACAATGGTGCTGCGCCATGCGACAAGGGGGAAAAGACGGACACAAAATGCACCGCTGTTGCAAGAAAACGCAATGTGGTCCCTGGACCTTCCTGTGTCTGGTTTTGCGATGGGGGCTGCGTGCGCTCGGTCGCCGTAAGTGTATCGATGGTGATGGTGTGAATAAACCCGACAGAAAACCCGTAGCGGGAGCGAGAGGGGCACGCAACTGACGCCCCTCCCCAGCTTGGCGCACCCAAAAAGACATGAAGGACGGGTCTGCTCTTGAAGCCGTCAACATGCGCACTCGAATCAGCCTTCAGAGAACCATGAGGGAATTTTTTTTCTGAGGGTGTTTTGGTCAAGTTCGGCGTGGATGTGCCCTCCCAATGCCTGTGTGGGACACCATGGCAGTGGGGAACTGGGTATACGAGTACCGGACAGAGAATCATAAGCATTCTCTTGCGTGGATGTGATGCATGTCAACAGACACCCCGTGGGTTTTTTTCTGGGAAACTCTCGATGGAACGGCTTTGGCTTCAAAACGTGTACAACCGAAGCGCAGGCGCAAAATCCACTGGATGGTGCAGTGTCAGAAAGATATACGCGGGGCATCTGCCCCCTCACTGGCTTGTGGTTGACGGCTGGTGCTGGTAGCCCCTCACGCGAGTGCTACGTCTTCCCCAACTGTGCGTTCTTACACACCCAGGAAAGCATCCGACTGCACCCTGCTTCCCGGCCCGCTCACCTCCCTGCCCCACACAACCAACCTACCAGCAGGGGGCACGGCATCCAGAAGCCAACGCCCTTTCTGGTACGGCTACGTTGGGGGGGCTCGGGGACGCCTGTGGGTTCTTCTCGAGCCAGAGCTGGCAGTAGCCCACCCCACGCCCGCCCGCCGCCCCCCCGACACCTCTTCCCTGGCGGCCGACAGGGAAGCGGCCGCCACCGTCACTTGATCCTCATACTGATTTTCTTCCCAATGCGACGACAGCGCTAGTACCACCCCCGTCGCCGTGGGCGTCCACGCGCCAACGACTGGGCTGTGGGCTGAGAATGCATTGGTATCGCGTCAAAACTGTTGCTCGTCGAACCGTCTGACTCCGAAAACGGTGGTAAACGGGTACCATGAGAAAGCAAGACAATCTTGTGGCAGAAAAACCTTCTTATCTATCAACTCCAGCAGCCAGACGAGTCAAAAACACTTCGACCGTACGGTCACCCTCCTCAAACACGTTCTGAGCCCACTTTCGCCCATCTTGAATCGCCTTCTTCCTCGTCGACTCACACTCCACAGATCCGCCCTTGTTCTCCGTTCTTTGCCGATCTCCGGCCTTCTTCGCCGTCCTCGCTCCCTCTGCCGCAGGGGTTCTAACGTCAGTCGACAAATTGGCGTCGCTTACCTCCCGCGCCACCGCCATTGCGCTTACAAAATTGGCGCACGCCCCCACCTCCGTCTCAGCCGCGTACTTCGCGGCGTTCTGCGTAAAAAAGCCTTGCCACGCCTCAATTGACTGCTCCCCGCAGAGGCCGATGCTACCGAACAAGTCCAAAAAGTCGGGCGCGTGGTACATCAAGATGTGCAGCTTCGGCGAAATGTTGAACCATGGAAAGCTGCGCTTCAGATGACGAACGAAGAGCTGTGCGTTGGCACGCAACTCACGTGCTTCAGATGCATGGACTTGAGCAGCTCGGTTCATGGTCCACGAGACTTCTCTCCAGACGACCCAAAGCCACTTGTGGGCCACGTGGTCGGACTCAGCCACGAGGCTGATAAGGGCGCGGCAAATCACGTCGCTTCGTTGAGCAATCGCGTGACAGTATCGCCCAATGAATACCCCCGCGTGATAGGGAGCAGGCCGCACGCGAACCACACGCCTCAGCGTCTCAGTAAGCTCAAAAGCAAAGGCGGACCCAACGGGGCGCCCACGGCAGGAGATGACCAGCTCGATGGCTAATCTCAATAACCGAAGCGTGATGCCGACCAGAATGTGCAACGGAATGGGCACGATCTGGCGAGGATCTACCGAAAACAGGGGTGGTCGCGCGATCGACCGCAGTGCGGCCTGCGACTCGTCATTCGCCGGCCCATCCGCTCGAGCTGCCATGCTTACGAGATGAGCGGACGTGCGCGCGTCCGCGGGGGCGGGTGCGTCAACATCTTACATTGTCCCATAAATCCCGTCGAGCGCCGCGTGCGTCCTTCTTGGAGCTCTTGTGCAATATCACATGAAGCACGGCATGGTCGCGTTCAGGCCCTTATGCCCGTGAACGGTGCACAACGCCTCTTAGTCCCCAGACATGAGAAAATGCACGGCGCGCCACTCGCCCCCCACCACGACGCCTTCGCGCACCAGATTAGAAACCTGGTGAAGATGCTCGCCCAGCATAGACGACACAGCGTCATAAACGTCCTTATGTGAGGGACAGACGCCCACCAACATGGTGTTGCGCAGTCTATGCGGACGGCGCTGGTTGACCAACCCCGCCACGATTTTGACAGAGGCGGGCGTGCCCCCCTTATCCACCCCGAGCGTCAGATGAGTATCCTTGACGGTCGGGGGGGGGGACGCCGCCGCGATGCTGCCAGCGTCGATGGAGGGCACCTCGTACGAGTGCGTCTGTGGGATCGGAACTAGGTGGGAATCCCGCAGCAGCCTCTCGACGAAGCTACCGGAGGCCCACAGGGCGTCCAGCTTCTCCTGGACAGCGCCCGTCAGGCTCACCAGGTGGGCCCCAGCCCCGTTACAGCATCTTTCATGGCCGGAAGGCCAGCCAAGCGCTGCCGAGCGGCCCGCAGGACGGGCAAACTCGCGAGTCCGAGTCGAGAGCCGCCAATCCCCCGGCGGATACCGTTCAACGCCGTAAAGCTGATGCCGAAATCTGCGATCAGACTCAACTGCTGCTCCGGGGACAGAGAAGTAGCGGATGGCTCAGAAAGCTGCCGAATCCGCCATCTGCGAACATCTGCTGTCGAAACGGTCACCGCTCCGGCCGCCACAGCGTCGCGCGAGTCTGCCCCAACCGCTCTATTGAGCTATTTCAGCCCAGAAGCCAAGCGCTTATAGCGCTGGCTTCGTCCAACCACCGGCTTAGTTGTAGCACGCTGACGCACATACACGCACTCAACTCCATTAGCCCACTGCAAGCGAAGTTCTGGAGGGCTACCGGGCAGCAAATTGGTTGCAGCAATGGCCTGCAGAGCAGGACCATTCTGATCATCCCGTACTGCACAACGGCGCAACGCTTCCAGAAATTCGGGGCACGAAGGAGTTGGAGGAATCGACCGCGGCGGAGTGGTCGTCAGTGCTGTCAGGAGGCGAATGCGCAAATCGCCAGCCGCACGTTGCGCGCGAAGGGCCCGCCTTGTCGCTCCACCCAAAGCACTTCTGAGCTGCTCGATACGTGCTTGCGCCGACAGGCACACGCGGCAGCCCAGATCGGAGGGAGTGAAGTTTGCCACAGCACTCGGCCGCGCATTCGCCGCAGTCCACTGATCGTCTGGCTCAGGGGACTTCCGTGCGTCCGAGCGCTGAGCAGCGGACGCAGGGGGTGCAGCGCAGCCCAGATGCGAAGTGGCGCCAGAGCTAGCACGCTTAGCGCGCTTTTCTCGACAGTAGCAGCGATCACACCTCCCCAGCGGCACACCGAGGCTGTCCTTCCCCGCGGACTCCTTGCATCGCACTTCTGGAAGACTGCTGACCGCCGTGTAGAGGGCATGGCCGACCAAGTTAGCGGCGGACTCGCGCCAGATTCTCAAACCTGCGCAAGGATTGAGAAATACGTCTGTGCAGTCGGTGCAACGAAAGGCCCAGATATCCTGGGGAAAGGCTTGTGTGAGGTCAGGGGAAGAAACACTGCAAAGCACCAGGGACACGTAACGAGGAAACACGACACATCGGCCGCTCAGAGGAGCACTGCTGTCAGCGTCATGTTGGGACATGCCAAGTACTGGGCCTTTCAACCTGGTTCCATCGAGACGCTGTATGTGAGTCGTCGTCTGACGTACCATTTCAGAGACCTTTTCGTGCCCATTGTGGTCCCCTGCAGGGTGGTTGGACCAGATCGACGGATTGACTGTGCGTACCATACATAATACGATTCAGACACGACACAAAGTGATGCGTGGATTGGACTAGGCCGACGAAGTACAGGGAATGTGACACTTTCCTTAAGAGGATGCGACTAACGCGACAAAAGTGGATGCAAGGCTCGGATAGAGCACGAGATACGCGTTAAGCCTCCGACGCCCAAAGAAGCGACATACCTGTGGAAGAATCGGTACAGGTCTGATGCAATAGATGAGTCGTGAATATGATCGACAGGCGCTTCGCAGCAGCGGTCATTGCACTGTGTCGACGCCGTCGACCTCTGCACGACGCGCGGGGAAATCATTTGCGCAGGAATCCCTCTCAGATACTCCCAATCGCGCGGGGTCGCACCCCTCTCACAGTGGCACAGACCCCGAGATTGCGGGGTCGCGGCCGCGACCCCGTGATCCGTACAGAATTCGCCACGTTTTTCTAATACCTCTGTAATAGCCAAACCCAGAGGAGACACCTTAACTGGGCGTGTTGGGGGGGGGGACAGGGGCGTGCCGAACACAAAGACAACAACACGCGAAAAGCAACAGACAGCCAATCAGCGATCGAATTTGATGTGCGAGGATCTAGCGTTTCAGCCAATCAACAGGTGCGGAACTGAAAACAGGTCTCTTTCGGACAGACAGCGTGTCCAGTGGCCCGACAAAGGTCGTTTGGCCCCCCCCTGCAGACCCGTCGTTTCCCTTCGTTTCCCGTCTTTGCTCGTCGTTTCCCGTCGTTTCTCGGGCGTTCCGCATCAGATCTGCGTCGAAAGCCGGCTCTGGGCCGCCGCAGTCTTGCAAAGCAGGTCCGATCCAGGCAGAAACGTCTGATAGACAGGCACCAAGACGAGAATGGGATGATCCTTCATCGACCTTGAAACCTCTTCAACATCGGCTCGGACCAAATCGCTCGAAGCAGGGCAGCCGGGGCACCCTCGCCTTGATCAATTATCTGACAGTGTGATTATCGGTCAGATGTTTCCAAGCACCTGGCCTGAGATGTAGTTAGATGTGGTCCTGAAAAGCCGTCAGTCCGTACTTCGCACTCTTGTTCGCGTTCCCTTTGTTTTTGTGTTCCTGTTCGGATCGGCCAAAATTGGGGTGTCTGCAATAATTTCGTAATTGGCTCTGCTGCTCTTGACTTTGTGGCAGCGTGCTGTGAGAGCAAACCCTGCAACGTCGGTCCCATTCTCCAATTGTGGAATCTAGAGGCGCAACGTGTGGCACGCTGAGTGGAAAGCCCATTCTTGGGACCCTCTTTGGGGCCAGACGAGATGTAGTTGGGGATCGACCCGTCTGAAACGAGCCACGAGATGGTCAGAATGGGGCCATTATTGCTGGGTTGTGTGTAGCCCCATTCTGGTATACCAAAGTTTTATGAAAGCGAAGGAGCCTTAAGGGATCTCGATCAGCGCTTAATGAAACGAAACCACTGAAAAGTTGTCCGGAAAGTGTGCCCAACAGTCACGGTGAGATTGCCACGTCCCTGTCAAGCGCCAGATATGCCGCTAATAACCATCGAAACCGATGACAACGTCGAAGAAAGAGGCATTCATAGTGACGAACGGGCCGACACCTGGCACGGCCACGACATAAACCGGGAACCTGAATGGTACGACGCCCCTGGGGAGAATCCGATCTCGTCGTGCGCAGTCCCGTCGTTTGTAAACTGATTGGATCGGGCCACAGAAGAAGCGGTAGGCGGCTAGGCGGGCGAACCGGCGAACGTCCGTCGTCACTGGCGCGATCCGCATCGTGCGGAAGGCTCGTCGCGAGATATCAACACGTCAGATGTCGTCGCCATCGACACTCTCGGGAGCTGTTTTGAAAACGCTTAGTTTGGAGGGAAGGGCAGTGATTGGCTAAACCAGTGAATCGAACCAATCTGTCGTCCTGGATGGCATCACTTTTGTCAAAAGCTGCACTTTTGGAAACTAGTCGACGCCACAAACTGTCCGTTTCGGTGCCACATGCACAATGCTCGGTTGAAGTCGGGTCGCGTCATCGGATGAGATCGTGCCTGAGTGGGCCACTGGAGGGGTTTGAAGCGCTCTGCGCAATGGGTGGACACGGCGACGCCACAGAACGGATGGCCAGACGGTCACGTGACCAACTGGTCATCCTTTTGACGTTGGAACGGCCCCCGCGCCAACGCCCTCGCTGGCTCTGGAGGCGTGACGGCAGTCAGCGCCGCGACTCGTCAAGGGCCACCTCGCGGCCCCTCAGCCGTCCGACGTGTGGCCCGCCCGGCGTCTCAGTCCGACGCGTGCCGCTCGACTCCCCAGCCGTCCAACGTGTGTGGCGCGGGGGCGTCTGATCCCCGCCTTTAAACGGGCCTGCGTTGTCAGGCTGCTGTAGTACCACAATCTAGGGGGTTACCTCAGAGGGAGGGAAGTAACGGCCGTCTCAGCCGCTCGCGCGACACCCGCTATGGGACTCGAGGTCCGGGAAGTCGGGCCGATCGAAACGCCAAGACATCG
>Ga0209186_1001789_pt1 | contig 15643 bp, 10 predicted proteins | sample SidtaG_FD_187426 | JGI IMG/M metagenome (GOLD analysis project Ga0209186, IMG submission 187426) | Marine algal microbial communities from Sidmouth, United Kingdom - Sidmouth_Male2 metaG (SPAdes) (version 2) | ecosystem: Host-associated > Algae > Red algae > Unclassified | place: Sidmouth...
CACGACGTCCATCGGCGGGAGGTCCAATTCAAGCGGCAGCGGCGGGACATCCAACTCGGGTTTGGCAGGCCTAGGCGGAGGTGGTGGCGGCGGCGGCTCTGGGGGCGGAGGTGGCTCGTTCGTCTGTTTGCTTGGCGCCTGTGGCGGCGGCGGCGGCGGAAGGCTGGCCAGCTGCACCGTTTCGATTTCCCGGACCTCGACGACTTCTTCCGGCTGGGCATCCCACATCCGTGGGACCAGAAGCACCACGAGGAGCAACAGAATCGCGACGAGCGCAATGAGGATCCGAGCGGTGGTCTTCATCGGGCCTCCGTGGAGATAAACACATGGGGACTACCGGCGCGTTTCGCTTCGTCCATGACCGAAACCGTCGTCTCGGTCGGAGTGCCGCGGTCGGCTTGCAGGATCACGGGCTGGGAGGATTGTTCGAGCAGCCTAGCAACCACCGAACGAACGCCGCCGATGCCGATTTCGCGGCCGCCATGATAGACGCGTCCGTCGCGCGTGATGCCGATGAGGATGCTGTTCTTTTCGAGATCGCGCTGTGTCGATGCGCGTGGTTTCTCGACCTCGATGCCGGTCTCCTCGACAAACACGGTGGTGACGATGAAGAAGATCAACAAAATGAACACCACGTCGATCAGCGGCGAGATGTTGATCTCGCTCGAATCCGTGCCGCCGCCACTCTCCTGAAATCGTCCAAGACGCCTAGGCATGAGGCGCCTCCATTTGATGGGCGCGCTGGAAACTAGCGCGCAGCAGAGCGCAGGCAATGAACGAAGGAACGGCGATCACGAGACCCGTTTGCGTGGTCAGCAACGCTTCCGACACGCCGCGCGAAATCACGCTGATCGGGGTGCCCGAACCCGGCGCAGCCATGCCGTCAAAGGTCGCGAACATCCCGGTCACAGTACCGAGCAAGCCAAGTAGCGGGGCCACGCCAATGAGCATGAAGGTAAAGTCAAAGCGCCGCCGCACCCGCGCCTGCGTCTCATCGGTCGTGGCTTCGCCGATGCGCTGAGCGAGATCGACAAGGCACCAGACAATACCGAAGCCGAGCACAAACAAGGCGGCCAAAACCCAGCCGCCAACTTGAAAGAGTTCGCGGCATTCGCTCATAATGCTGGCGATCACTCAGACTCCTTCTCGGCTTGGATGTCATCGCCGCTCACGTCCTGCGTGCCGGTTTTGACCTCTGTGCTGGCAACAACGCTCGTGCCGATATTGACGCCGTTCAAAAAGGCCAGACTCGTCATTTCGACTTCAGCCGCGATGGCCTTGGCGCGACGGGACAGCCACGCGTGCAAGATCAAGGCGGGGATGGCGACGATCAATCCGAACTCGGTCGTGACCAGCGCCTCGGAAATTCCGCCCGCGAGAGTTTTGGCGTCGCCGGTGCCGAACACGTTGATCAGATCGAAGGTGCGGATCATTCCGGTGACGGTACCGAGCAAGCCGAGCAACGGCGCGGTGGCGGCGGCAATACTGATGAACGGCAGCCAGCGACGCAGTCGCGGTTGCAGCCCCATGGCGCCTTCGACCAGCGCTTCCTCGACCGCGTCGCGGGTGGCTCCGGGGGATTCGAGACGTTCGAGTCCGCCCATGAGCACGGCACGGGCGGGCTGCGGTACTTCCCGTTTCACGAGGTTACGGGCGGCGGACCGGTCGCCGTCCTTCAAGTGCTGCGCAATATATCGCAGAACAGCTGGCTTCGTTCGGCGCATCGGCAAGAGGTCAAGCCACTTTGCCATGGCGGCGAGCAGGGCGATGATGCCGAGGGCGAGAATGGGGAGAATCCACACGCCACCCTGGCGGATGTGCGCGAGAAACCCCGCGAACCCGCCGCGTCCGGCCGGGGAGAGACGGCTGGCAAGTCCGAGACTGGGGTCAAAAGCCGGACTGGCTTCGTCGCCGGCGGCGAGCGTGTTGATCTGTCCGTCGGGCCGCGAGGTGAGTTGACTGCGCAGTTCGGCGTTTTCCTCGACCAGTCCGCTAATACCCTCACCTACGAACCATTGCACCGGTCCAACCTCAATAAAGGTGCCGGGCGTCATCGTGCCGCTCAGGTCAAGCGCCTCGCCCGCGAACTGGCGGGAACCGGAAAGCTCGTCGAGGCGGGCGAGCGCGAAATCGACGAGACGCAGTTTGCTAGCGCGGTTGGTCGCGGCGATAAATCGTGGGCGCTCCGCCGCGTTCTCGGACGGGTGCATGTGCACCTGCAAATCGCTGGAGAAGTCGCCGAGGAGTGTGTCGATGCCCACAAGTTGATTTTTCAACGCGCTGACTCGGCTCGCGAGGGCGTCGGCATCGCTTTGGGTGGCGTCCCGGTTTTGCCGGTCGAGTCCGGTGCGTGCCCGCGCGAGGCGGAGGTCATTGGCGAGCGTGGTGGTTTCGGTGGCGAGCGGGATGCGTTCGCGCGCGACGGTTTCGCGATGCGCGGCGAGTTCGTCGAGTGCGGTGCGCAGATCCGTGTCCAGTTTCTGGGCGGCTTGCTGGTAGCGAACGGCGTCTTGCGCGGGCGCCAAGCCCGTCATCGCGAGCAGAAAGAGCAGAGTAAACGCGTGGACGTGCGACGCGGCGAAGCGGCGGAGAATGGACCACGGAGAGCACGGAGGGACGAAGGTTCGTTCGTTCCGAACCTTTAGGTCGGGGAAAACTCCGCACCTCCGTGTCCTCCGTGGTAAACTCCTTGGCAAAAACGGAGTGGACCAGGACGAGGCGGAGCGAGCCGCGGAAGAACCTTTAACAACACGGAATGGCTTCAAGGTGCATCTCCTTGGGCGATGGGCAGGCGAACCATGCCCGGCGCACGATCTTTGCGCGCCATGTCGATGGCGACCCGGATATCCTCCGCCAGTTCGTTGCGCGCCGTCCAGGTCCATCCCCCACCCCCTTTGCTCCCCCCTTTGCTGGGTGTACCGCGTCCCGCGAGGGTTCCGCTTTTGTTCACGTAGTAGGCTTGGGCGAGGCCCAAATAGAGCACGTCCACTTCGCGCGCGTCGCCGTCGATTTCGCGCAGCTCACTGTGAACGCGCAAGTCGTGATGAAAGGCGGCCGTCTCGGCGAGAATGAAGACAAGGTCGCGCACGCGGACGTCCACGGTAGCCTTCGATGACGGACTCTCGATTCGACCGATCGGTTCGCGGAGGGAGACCCGCAGTGGCGTTGGGAGCGTGGCCAGTTTGGGCCGCAGCGCGGTTTCCCAAGCGGCAAGGCGCTGTTCCATGGCGGCGAGTTCGCCTTTGAGCGTTGTTTCGGATTTCTCCAAGTCGGCGCGTTTTGTCACCGCCGCATCAAGCCGCCCGGTCAAGTTCGTGACCACGGCCTGAAGTTCGGTGAGTTCGGCGCGGCGGATCTGGTTGAGGTCGATCAATCGCTGCTTCTCTTCGGCCCAGTCTGCGCGTTCGGCGGCCAGCGTTTTTTTCGCTTGGACCCATTGCTGAACCTTTTCTTGGATCACGTTCGGCGGTGTCGCATCCTGAGTAAAGGCAGACAACGGGGCACAGGTAAGCAGCAGGATTAGGCAGTATTGCCACATCGGGTTGATCGTTGTCCGCGAAGGTTTCATGTGTCGGAAAGGTAAAGAGTTAGAACGTATGGTCGAGAATTCGTATCAAAAGACGGTTGATTGTTTGTTTGGTCGAAAAAATGGGGCGCTTACTATCCCACCACGGTGATGAGACGTGAGAATTTTGGACAAGATTTGCGGTTACAGGGTTTTCAACCAACGACACTGTTTGAAAAACGTCGGCACGCCGCCGAACGATTGGAAATTTTGATTGTGGTCGCACCTCTCCTTCTCCACGTTCCGCGCCATGAACAAACGGCAATTTGGACGCACAGGATGGCAGGTCAGTGAAATCGGATACGGCATGTGGGGGATGGCCGGCTGGAAAGGTTCGAACGACGAAGAGTCGCTCGCCAGCTTGCAACAGGCGGTCGATCTCGGCTGCACCTTTTTCGACACCGCCCACGATTACGGCGACGGACACAGCGAAAAACTGCTGGGCGATTTGATCCGCGCCAACCGCATTAGCAACCCCGAGAAGAAACTCTACACCGCCAGCAAGGTGCCGCCGAAGAACCAACAGTGGCCGAGCCGGCGCGCGTTCGCGTTGCGCGATTGCTTTCCGGCGGACCACATCCAGCGCTACGTCGAGTCGAGTTTGAACAACAGCGGCTTGGACTCGTTCGACCTGATGCACCTGCACACCTGGGAGGACAGTTGGCTCAAGGACCAACAATGGTTCGACAAACTCAGCGAACTCAAATCCCAAGGCCTGATCCACGCGATCGGCATCAGCATCAATCGCTGGGAACCATGGAACGGGGTAAAGGCGGTTCAGAGCGGCTTGGTCGACGCGGTCCAGTGCATCTACAATATCTTCGATCAGAATCCCGAAGACGAGTTGCTGCCGGCCTGCGCCGAACACGACGTCGCGTTCATCGCCCGGGTGCCGTTCGACGAAGGCACGCTCACCGGTACCCTCAGCAAAGAAACTACCTGGCCCGAAGGCGATTGGCGCGCCACCTACTTCGTTCCCGAAAATCTCCATAGCAGTGTCGACCACGCCGAAGCCCTGCGACCTTTGATTCCCGCGGGCATGGACATGGCCGAACTCGCCATGCGCTTCATCCTCGCCGATGCGCGCGTCAGCACCATCATCCCCGGTATGCGCAAGTCCGCCCACGTCGCCGGCAACATGGGATGCAGCGACAAGGGTCCGCTGCCGGCCGAACTGCAGTCCGAGTTGAAAAAGCACCGTTGGGACCGCGAACCAACGGCTTGGTCGCAGTAGTTCGATTGCGGAAATTGAACGCGCCGAGGCGTGGATATAGTTCGAACGCGGATGTAGCACGCGCTTCCAGCGGGTGTTCGTAATGCCTGACCTCCGTGTCAGGTGAACTGTTTGAAGTCGAATGCTGAAAGTGTGCCAAAGGATTCGGGACCAAGAAGCGGAGGGTTTCTGACTCGGTCTTTGGAACTCTAAAATCCTACGGCCTATCGGTTGTGGCGCAGGTAAAGGTTTGTTCCCTGTCCCATCCCGCTTCCTCGAGCACTCCGGTGAAGCTGGTCGTTCCATCGGTAGAGGATCATTGACCAGTCAGTCCTCCAGACTAGAGACCTCTGGCTTATGAAAAAATACCGTTTGTCTTTTGTCCTCATCACAATCATTTCTGGTCTTCTCGGTTGTTCGGGGAACCGTGCTCCTGCGGAACCATCCTACCTCGGCCTTTGGGGCGTAACGGACGAAGCCATTGACGCAATGACAGCGGACATGAAACAGGTGGGGAAGGAGGACAAAGCCATGTCCGACATGATGAACATGCACGTGGAGAAAATGGAGAAACGAATGGCCTCGATGGTCCTGGTGATTGAGACCAACGCCATCACCACTCATAGCATCAAGGGGGAGGTCCGGCAGGCAACAACGACCACCAAGATCGATGAGAAAAACTATCGCTTCACCACCAAGGAAGAGGGCGGGCCGGAAATGTATTTCGATCTCGAAATCGTGGATGCCGATCACATAATCATGCTGCCAGAAGGCATGAAGGAAAAAGCTGCCGTGCCGCTAACGCGTCTCAACGACACCGAGGCCAAGCACCGTTTCGCTCTCGCAAAGGAAGGACAAGAGAACCCGGCGAAGTAACGGTGACCGGCGATCCCAAGGTTGAAAACAACGTGAGTCTCTGGATGGTGGAAGAGCAAGAGGATGGCTCATTTAAGATGCTCCTGTAACATGATGAACCCTTCGTCGCAGAGTAAGGCGCCGGCTCGCAAAGCGGAACGAAGATATAAGGCAGCTTTATCGTTTCGCCCCAAAATTGCTTTGCCGCACGGCCGTCATTCACTTTTCCGAACGATAACCACGCCCTGCGCGTTAAATAATATCGGAAAACCGTTTATATCCGACGCCTCTTTGGCATGAATCGGATATGACATTCCGACTCCACCAACTCGTTCCCGCCGCGCTCGCGGCACTTTGTTTCATTCTGGCTCCCCTGCTCACGCCCGAGGCCAATGCCCAACTCGTCTTCGAAGGCGCCGAGGGCAAACCCGGCACCGGCAAGCACATCGTCCTGATCGCTGGTGACGAGGAGTACCGCACCGAAGAAAGCTGCCCGATGCTCGGCAAAATTCTCGCCAAACACCACGGCTTCAAAGCGACGGTGCTGTTCCCGATCAATCCGGACGGTGGTTACGTCGATCCGAACCACCAGAACAATATCCTCGGCATGGACGCCATCGCGTCCGCCGATCTGGTCATGATCGGCACCCGCTTCCGCGACTTGCCCGACGAACAACTCAAACCGTTTGCCGACTACCTCAACGCCGGCAAGCCGGTACTCGGGTTCCGCACCGCCACCCACGGCTTCCGTGGTGGCGCGAAAACCGGTGACATCAACTGGGCGGCCTGGGGCATCGACATTCTCGGCGAAGGGTGGGCCGGACACTACGGTCGCCATAAAGGTCAAGGCGCGCGTGGCATCATTCACCCGCCGAACGCGAAACATCCGGTACTCAACGGCGTCGGCACCTTCTTCGGCGAGTCCGACGTGTACGGCGTCAAACGCGTCACCACCGACAACGCCACCGTGCTCGCCCACGGCATCGTCACCGACACGCTGTACGCCGACTCGCCCGCCACCAAAGACAAAGTGCCGCAAGTCGCCGTCTGGATCCGCGACTACAAAACCAAGAACGGCAAACCAGGCAAAGCGCTCTGCTCCACCTTCGGTTCGTCCTGCGACCTCGAAGACGAAAACCTGCGCCGCCTGTTCATCAACGCCGCCTACCACTTCTCCGGACTCGACGTACCCGCGAAAGCCAATGTCACCTACGTCGATCCGTTCGAAGCCAGCGCCTTCAACTTCAACCGCGACACCAAAGAGAAGTCCTACTATAAATCCCTGAACTACAAACCCGCCGACTACGGCTGGGGCAAGTCGCCGCAAACGGGTCCGCCGATGAGCTCCTTGCTCAAGAACGGCCCGCAAAAACGCCCCGCCGCCGATCCCGCTAAACCTGCCGATGGCGCGAATGCCGCCCCCGCAAAAAAAGCCGCCGGCCTGCGCGCCGTCGCGCCCGACAACATGCCGACCTCCGCCGCCCAACAACAGAAAGACGGCAAACGTCCGAAGTTCTCGCAGCCGACCCCGGTCGAACGCACCACCGCCACCACGCTGCCGATCAAACCCAACAAAGGCGACAACATCGTGTTCATCGGCAACAGCCTCGCCGAACGCATGGGCCACTTCGGCCACTTCGAAGCACGCCTGCACGCCGCCTTCGCCGGCCAAGACATTACCTTCCGCAACATGGGCTACCCCGCCCACACGCCAGCGTTCCGCCCGGAAGCCGGACAACCCAATCCCTGGGCGTTCCCTGGCGGTAAAGAGTTCCGCCCCGAAATCAAAAAGCACCACGGCAAAGGCCACTACCCGATGCCGGACGAATGGCTCACCATCGTCCGCGCCGACACCATCGTCGCCTTCTTCGGTTTCAACGAATCCTTCGACGGGCTCGACGGCGTTGAGAACTACAAGAACGAGCTCCGCGCCTTCATCGACCACACCCTCAGCCGTTCGTACCACCTCGAACGCGGCACCGCCCCCAAACTCGTGCTCGCCTCCCCCACCCCGGTCGCCGAACACAAAGAGTTCCATCTCCCCGACGCCGCCGAACGTAACAACATCCTCGCCGCCTACACCACCGCCATGCGCGAGGTGGCCGAAGAGAAAAACATCGGCTTCGTCAATCTGCACGCCAGCGACAAAGCCTACGACACCATCAACGGCGCCCACCTCAGCGACGCCGGTTACGCCGCCCTGTCCAAAGTCCTCTTCGCCAAACTGTTCGGGGCCGACGCCGACAAAGGCAACGGCAACGACCTGCTGCGCAAAGCCATCACCGACAAAAATTGGTTCTGGCGCAACGACTACCGGATGCTCAACGGCGTCCACGCCTACGGCCAACGCTGGAACCCCTACGGCAATTTTAACTACCCGGAAGAGATTGAAAAAATCCGCCAGATGACCGTCCTGCGCGACGACAACATCCGCGCGATCGCCCAAGGCAAATCCAACACCTTAAAGGTCGACGATGCCAGTACCCGTCCGCTCACCCCCGTCACCACCAACTACAAACCGAGCGATAAAAACGGCGAACTCAACTACCTCGCCGAGAAAGAAGCCCTCGACAAATTCATTCTGCCCGAAGGCTACAAAGTCTCAACCTTCGCCACCGAACGCGAGTTCCCGAACCTCGGCAACCCCGCGCAAATGCAATTCGACAACAAAGGCCGCCTCTGGGTCACCACCGTGCCGAGTTACCCCCACTACAAGCCGGGCGGCCCGATGCCCGACGACAAACTCCTGATCTACGAAGACACCGACGGCGACGGACGTGCCGACAAAGAGACCATCTTCGCACGCAATCTGCACGTGCCGATCGGGTTCGCTTTCGCGCCTGAGGGCGTGTACATCTCCGAAGAACCCTACCTCACCATTCACAAAGATCTCGACGGCGACGACGTGGCCGACACGAAAGATTTCCTGCTCGACGGCTTCGACCCGCACGATACCCACCACGGCATTTCCTCGTTCGACGTTGACTACGGCGGCGGCATCTTCATGTGCGAAGGCCGCTTCCTCCACTCGCAGGTCGAAACCCCTTGGGGTCCGCAACGCATGGCCGACGGCGGCGCCTGGCGCTTCGACCCGAAAAGCTGGAAGGTCAACCGCTTCTTCCAGTCCGACGTCAGCAACCCTTGGGCCATCACCCACGACGACTACGGTCAGAACTTCCTCAACGATGCCTCCGGCGGTTCGCAGTACTGGATGCTGCCACTCTCGGTCAAAGTCGACCATGGCGCCGAGATCCCAAAGGTGGAAAAGTTCAACTACGAACACCACATCCGCCCGAGTTCCGGCAGCGAGTTCTTGTTCAGCAGCCACTTCCCGGACGAAGTGCAAGGCGACTACATGTACTGCAACAGCATCGGCTTCCTCGGCATCAAACAATACCAGGTGTTCGAAGACGGCGTCGCCATCCGTTCGAAGCACCGCCAGGATTTAATTCGTTCGACCGACGGCAACTGCCGCCCCGCCGACCTCGAACTCGCGCCCGACGGTTCGCTGTATTTTATCGACTGGCACAACACCCTGATCGGCCACATGCAGCACTCCGCCCGCGATCCGAACCGCAACAGCAAGTACGGCCGCATCTACCGGATCACCTACCCTTCGCGTCCGTTGGTCAAGCCACCGCAAATCGCTGGCGCCAGTATTGAGACCTTGTTCGAAAATACGAAACTGCATGAGCTACAGTCACGCAAACGCAGCCACCGCGAACTACGCGGACGCGACGCCGACGCCGTGGTCGCCGCCGCCCACACCTTCGCCAAAGCCAATGCCGAACACGAAGAAGCCGAGCGCCTCGCCCTCGAAGCCTTGTGGGCAACCTGGGGTCACCAAAAACCGTCGATCGACTTGATCAAACAATGCATGGGCGCCAGCGACCACCGCGTTCGCGCCGGTGCGGTGCGTGTCGTTCGTCATTGCATGCACCTGCTCGACGACCCGGCCGCCTACCTGATGGCCGCCGCTAAAGACGAGCACCCCCGCGTGCGCCTCGAAGCGCTCGCCGCCGGCAGTTGGCTCGGCGGCGAAGACGGCGCCGCAGTCGCTCTCATCGTCGCCTCTGGCCAGACCGACAAATGGATCCGTAACAGCTTAAACGCCGCCATGCCCCTGCTCAAAGACGACGCGCAGAAGCTGGTCGACAGCGGCAAGTTCGCCGACGTGAAAGACCTCGACAAAGTCATGGCCAGCAAGCTCGCCGGTCCGCCCAAGCGCAAGTCCGTGCTCACCAAAGGCGTGAACATGCGCGACCGCGGCTTCAAAACCAGCTATCAGCTCGGCGAAGCCCTCTACCACAAAGACGGCGCCTGCATCACCTGCCACCAAGAGTCCGGACTCGGCCTGCAAGCCGGCGGCATCAACATCTACCCGCCGCTGGTCGGCACCCCCTGGGCCACCGGCGACAAAGAACGCGCCATCAAAATTGTGCTGCACGGCATGATGGGCAAGATGACCGTCAAAGGCAAAGAGTACGATCCGGCCAAAGGCACCCCGCCGATGACCGCGTTCGCCGGGATGTACAGCGACAACGAAGTCGCCTCCGTGCTCAACTTCGTGCGCAACAGTTGGGGCAACAAAAGCACCGACAACATCACCCCCGCCGACGTGAAAAAAGTCCGCGCCGCCACCAAAGACCGCAAGATCTTCTGGAACCCCGCCGAACTCTTAAAAGAACACCCGCTCGAAGTGAAAGCTGACGGCAAGAAAGGCGCTGCGAGCGACAAGCCGGCTGCCAAAGACGACCCGGCCGGCAAGAACGCCAACGCAGGAAAAGCCGCCAGCGGCCCGCTCGTCTACCAAGGCGACAAAGGCTTCGGACTCGGCAAGCACCTCGTATTCATCGCCTCCGACCACGAATACCGTTCGGAGGAAACCCTGCCAATGCTCGCGCGCATCCTCGCCAAGCACCACGGCTTCCGCAGCACCGTCCTGTTCGGCATCAACGAAGACGGCCACATCACCGCCGGCGAATCCAACGTGCCGCACATGCACAGCCTCGACGCCGCCGACGGCATGGTCATCTTCACCCGCTTCCTCAACTTGCCCGACGAGCAGATGGTGCCGTTCGAGAACTACTTAAACCGCGACGGCCCCGTCGTCGGCCTGCGCACCGCCTCCCACGGGTTCAAGATCCCCAAGGAAAGCAAGTGGTTCAAGTACGACTTCCGTTCCACCGTCAAAGGCTACGAAAAAGGCTTCGGCCACCAAGTTCTCGGCAACACCTGGGTCGGCCACTACGGCACAAACCACCGCCAAGGCAGCGAGATCCTGCTCGAGCCCAAAGCCAAAAACCATCCCGTCTTGCGTGGCGTTCAAGACCGCGCCTTCACCTACGCCGGCGGCTACAACGGCGAAGCCCGTCCCGACTTCAAAGTCCTTACCCACACCCAGCCCCTGGTAGCGCTCGAGCCCGGTGCGGCGCACGACAAAACCAAGCCCAAAGTCCCCAGTTCCTGGACCCGCCAGTACAGCGGCAAAGACGGCAAAAAAGGCCGCGTGTTCCACACCACCCAAGGCGCGTCCGAAGACATCCTCGACGAAAACTACCGTCGCCTCGTCATCAACGGTATCCTCTGGTCCCTCGGCATGGACAAACAAATCACCCCCGACCTCAACGTCGCCCTCGTCGGCCCCTACCACCCCAACCCGTTCACCGGCGCCGGCCATGCCAAAAACGTCACCCCCGACATGATGGCCGGCTGGGATAGCCCAATCCCGCCGCAGGGTGAAAAGCATGCGACGGGGAAGGATGTGAAGAGGTAAAAAATGGCTGAGGAAAACTGGCAAAGACAATTAAAAATCATTCAAACACGCTTTGAGAAAGCGGCAGAAAACAGAGAAGATTTACACAGCGTAATATTCTTTGGAAAAAGGTATGAAGAACAGGATCTACCCAGCCATTTCAAGCGGGCATTTGGCGTTCATGTTAAATCTGCTTCAAGAGAACTAGTGGAAGGCTACCGAGCAGCGTTCAAGAATGAAGAGGAGCTAACCGGGAATGCCTCAAGGGAAAAGATATACTCCGGAAGTGATGAATTGCTTGCAGTAAAACGCCCAGCCTACACTTGGCACTCATTTGTTTGGGCCAAAGGAGGAAAGGAATTCATGCAAAATGTGCCTGGGTTTAACGAAAATGCGACACAAGCTTGCCGACTACTAACTCATAATGATTCATTTCGAAGGACCCCCATTGGGAATCTTTTGGCAGACATTTTTACTGACTGCAGGAGACCATGCATCAATCTCTTTGGCAAGATACCCGCTAGCGCAGAAGACTCTGAGCCAAAGAGATACAAACAAGGAGCAGTTGTCCGCACAGGATCAATGAACATGGATCCTGATGAGCACACGTGGCTCCTGCTCCTACACAGACTTGCATGGGGAAATTTTTCAAAGGGCTTGGAAGCGACAGAATCTTGCTACGATGAAAACACCTTCACCAGCCTTTTCACAAAGACCTTAGATGGCACAAAACACATCTCAAATTGGATTACCCGAAAAAGTATGCCTTTCGAAGAGCTACCTCGGTTCTCTGTGTTGGGTACGAAAGAAAGGCCGATGGACATCAACTTGGCATCCAGCCTTGCAATTGATATACTTTTAAACTCATTGGCCGAAGCTGCAGGCAGTAAAATCAGAGAAACGAACCCACCCACTAGAGAATCCGTGCCGGAAGAATACAACCAGAGAAATGATTCCGAAGGTGTCCACGCCGTTTCAAACATTTTCAAGGGGCGGAAAGCGGATGTTGTCTTTATTCACGGGTTGAAGGGCGGCTCACACAGCACCTGGATGCATGGCAAACAAACGGATGATGATTATTTCTTCTGGCCAGAAGAGATGGCGAAGGATTTTCCGGACCTAGGAGTCTGGGTTGTTGGATATGCTGCAGGGGTATCCGAACTTGGGGATCCCGGAATGTTAATAGAAAAGCGGGCAGGCAACATAGCTACTCAACTTACCAACAGAGGCATCGGTGAACTGCCGATAGTTTTCGTTACACATAGCATGGGAGGGCTCGTGATTAAGTCCTTTGTAGTAGCTAGCCGTCTGACCGGAAATACTAAGCACCGAGTGCTCTCAGACAACATTGTAGGAATTGTTTTCTGCGGAACCCCTCATCAGGGCTCCGCCTTCGCGGATTACGCTAAAATACTGACTTCGTTTTTTGGAGGGAGGCAGAGGCATGTGCGCGAGATGGCAAAGGATGAGGAGAGATTAGATTTTCTCCACACCAAATTTCTTGTGTGGCAGAGAGAGCAAGCCGTGAAGATTGAATCCTATGCTGAAAGCTTGCCGCTCAAGAAAAAAAAGTATTGGGGAAGAGCTAATCCCCTCGGCTTGGTTGTCACTAGGAATTCAGCAAACCCTGGAGTAGGAGGAATCTACGATGTTGACGCGGATCATTTGTCGTTAGTAAAACCAGCTCCAGCCAAGAAACGAATTTTCGATGTAGTTTACCGTGGTGTCAGAAGTTTCGTCGCTGAAACAACATCATCTTCAACTCAATCCAAAATGCGCGAAGATATTGGTCGTAGCACTGAGCCGACAGAAGGTCACAGGGCGAGCCGGGAACCTGCAATATCAAAACACCTAAAATTTATAATTATAATCGTCATCCCGATGCTTGTTTTAGCCGGCATTATCAAACACCAAGCCAGAGACAGGATGCCGAAGCCAGCCCACAAAGCCGAACTACTACTGTTAAACACTCAAGAACGATTACTGGAAATAAGGGCCAGCGAAGGGAAAGGAATTGATCTTGCAGGGGATCCCAACGCGGTAATTGCCGAGACAATGAGGCAGAGTACTGAACAGCAAAGGGAAATCGAAAAGATATTTTCGAGACTTGCCCCCTACATTGGACCCGAAAATCAGCTGAAAGCAAAAGAGGTCTTGGAGAAATGCAATTTGACAGAAGCGGAAATCAGTGCGGAGAATTTGAAGACTGCTTCAGGTGTTTCGAAAAAGAAAGATGATGAAAAAGCAGCCCTTTTGCTTAAGATTCTTGGGGAAAGATTAGTCTTCAGAGATACCTTGATCGAAATCGTTGACTCAGAATTAGCTGGTTCTTCACCAGAAACAAATGACAGGCCAGACAGTGCTCCTGACGGAAGGCCGACTCTGTTTCCGCGGGTGGAACCCAAATTTTCGCCGGTCCCTGGCCCAGAGCTTGACTCCGAAGAAATCGTGCCCACGGGAAAAACTCCAGCTCTCCCAATTGGGACACCATCTGAAAGATTACCCTCCGATTTCAGTAGGCCGGAATAGAACCGAGAGAGTGTGTGGGGCCGACTGAGGATTGAATTGCACAGGCGATGACAAATCAATTCCGCCTATTTTATTCATTCTCTGGAGGCACAAGGTGCCAGAGAGTTTTAGGTGTTACCTTTGTCATGACTTCGTCACCCTTAAGCATGTATTCGACCGCGGCAGAGGCTAAATTATGGTCCCCGTCAGATGAACCACTCTTCGGTGACAACCAAATTTCAACCTCGTGATATCCCGGTTGCAGCTCGATATCGACCACCTTCAGCGAATCGACAAATAGGCTGGCCATCTCCCTTCCGGAAAGACTAAACTTGAGAGCTGAATCCTCGCCGAAGGCCTCCTTGTGATGAGAGTGAAATGTGTACCATCCAGCCTTCTCAAGCTTCAAAAAACCCTCCCACTTCAGCCCAACGGATTGAGTATTATTCGCCTTCATAAGTGCGGCGTTTTTCAAGTAGTTAGAAAGCTTGAATTGAGGTTCATTGTCAGTAAGAGCTGCTAAAGTTCGACCTTGCTGTATCGTTGAGTAATTTGTGGAGTCAACTCTGTAGGCCTTCAGTGTTGCACCCCGTCGCAAGAAAGGGGCTTCGGCTTGATCCAGAGGCGCCTTCAAGACACCGGCACTGTTTCCTAAAATGTCGAATAATTTTTCCATTTTACTCTCAAGTTCCATAACTCGGGCCTCCAGTTCTTTCACCGTATTGGTTTCCGATGCCTGCCCCAGGGACGGGCAAATTGTTCCTGTGGCGACCAAGGCGGCTAAAATTAGATGTTTTTTCACAAGCTCTCCTTTCGGCTACTGCCGAATTTGTATTTTCGCGTTACAATTATTCATCCCTAGGATTACGGGCTTTTTTAAAATCCCTGTCGAAATTACCAAGCAATGCCATGAGCTGGGGCATCATAAAGCGATCGAGTTTGTCTCCTTCACACATGCCGACGGTCGAGTCAGACCATGTTCGCCCTACGATAGAGACGTATTCGCTTGAGCCCCGATACAATTTCACGGGTTCGTGTAATTCAACCTTTATATCATATCCGACAAGATTTATTTGCTTAATAAATGCAGAATTTATATGAACATGCAAGCGATGTGGTGATTCCGGCTTTATTGGAATTCCTTTCGCAACAAGCTCCTCAATAATGCCTTTTTTTAGCAGGTTATGCGGAAGCGCCTCCTTTAGTGTTCCGTCGATACTGAGAGAAACTTTAAAGGAGGATAGGCCCTTCAGCAACTTCGAATAATCAATGGGGGGCTTAGCATCCAAGGGGTATAATGGTTTGGCACTTTTGATAAATTGGTCGAAGCCAGCAATCTCCACCTTATTTGAGTGAACCTCGACGTCCGACGCCTCTTTCACAACCTGACCATAAGCAGATGGTCCAAAAGCCAAGAATGGGGCTAGAATGAAAAATGAAAACTTCATATTCTCCTTTTTTCTGATTTTCTCATAACTGGATTAATATTGTCAAGTCCTCAAGTAGGGGAGGTGGAGCGTTCTGCCACACTCCAAGTCTACGAGCGTTCGCTGTGCGAACAGGGACTGACCTTGTTTTGAGGAAAGTCGTGGATTTCAGCCGACCTCCGATGGATTACCAGGGAGCGTTCGCTGCGCGAACGGGGACACACCATCTTTTCGCCACACTGTTGACGTATTTATTAGATTGAATTAATATTTTGACCGCCAATGACGGGTACCATTATTCAAATATGCCTTCCGGCCTG
>Ga0209186_1001791_pt1 | contig 15639 bp, 19 predicted proteins | sample SidtaG_FD_187426 | JGI IMG/M metagenome (GOLD analysis project Ga0209186, IMG submission 187426) | Marine algal microbial communities from Sidmouth, United Kingdom - Sidmouth_Male2 metaG (SPAdes) (version 2) | ecosystem: Host-associated > Algae > Red algae > Unclassified | place: Sidmouth...
CCCGACGTTGCTGTGGAGCCGTCCCCAACCCCAAGAGCCTAAATTGAGCCACGTGGAGCATTCAGGAGACACGTTTCTGACACGTAAGCACATTCGGACTTGGGGAAGACGTTGTTGGGTGTGCTCTGAGCATCGCTACTGGACTGAAGGCCAATCCCGATATTCTGGAATAGATATAGCACCTTAATCCTTGAGCCGCATGGTTTTTCCTGCATTGTTCATCGCGTGCTCTGGGCGATCGAGTCGGTTTGGCACCTCGTCGTTGTCGTCCTGCCAACATACCCTTGCCTTTATTTTTGGCTGCCTTGATGTGATGAACCACGGGTTGGTGGGCATTGTGTCCTTGTCATTACGGAGCGCTGTGAGCCACCATTGTGAAAAATCCGGGCATTCCGGTCTGTTGTCTCTCGCGCGGCCCTCCCTTTCATTTTTCTGGTTCTCTGCCGTCTGTCCCGCCGCTTCATCAAAGCGGCTTAGTCGTCAGTCGCTAACATCACTCACGAGATCGGGGGGCTACGAAGAAAAGCCGATAACAGCTGTGTGTTGCATGAGGAAAATTGTTGTGGACTTGAAATGGAAATAGAATACTGAGAACAGCACCGTTCACAGTGTGACGTCGCACGCGCCCCCCACGCCGGGGACGAGCGCTATGTATCCAGTCTGCACCAAAATTTGACCATTCTGTCGACCTTCTCAGCAACTCGCTTGATCCAAGACATGCAATGCATACACATGGAACGAGGAGAGCATGAGGAGTACGATAGTGCTTTTCTTTTTCTCATAGCGTGTGTTGGGAGTGTGTTATGAGTAGAAGAAGAAGAACTGGTATAATGGGATGTGTGTTTAATGTTGACCGTCCGTCTCTGCCAATCATGCTGTTGATTGTTTGACGTGGCGCGCCACACGCCAATCAACCGGACGCATTTCAGTGCCTTTCCCACGCTCTGGGGGGTGGGGGGGCCTGCAGGGCCTTCTGAGGCGTCTCCTCGCGTACCCGAGAAGTCCAGGAAAAAGAGAATAAAAATCAGCACGAGACGGCTGTTCGTGCCGGGTGTCCCATTCTTGGTCAGAAAAACAACAAGATCTACATGCATACACCTGGAGAAAAAGGCCCTCTTGGACCTGCTGTAGGCCGTCTCCTGGGCACTGCTACGAAGAGCATTCCCGCGGTTCCCTTATCCAGGTCACGCAATCGGCGCGTACGACCCCGTGGGGAGGTCCCGAGTCTGGTCAACATTTCCGGCGGTGGTCGACATTTGACACAGCACTGCTACCCTCAGGAATGAGCACGGCGCATTCAAAAGGCGCGCACAGGCCGCGTGCTGCCCAATGGGCGGAAGCAAGCGGCGCCGGCGGGGCGCGTGGGCACTGGCCCGCGCCGCCGACGCGCGGCGTGGCGCGGCGCTGCGCGGCGCGCGCGCGCCGCCGCACCGCCGCCGCGCGGCCCCCCAACGCGACCGCTGGCGCCAGTCGACGCCGGCGCGACACCCCCACCGCCGCGCAGCGGTCACCGCTAGGTACCCCGCGGGTGCCCGCCGCGGCCGACGCGCCGACGGACCCGGCGACCGCCGCGGTCACCACGGCCGCCGCAAACGGGGCGGCGGCGGCGGCGGCAGCCGCGGCAGCGGTCGTCGCGACCGAAGACGGTGGCCGTCGCCAGCATTGCTGCCTCCCATTGCACTCTCCCTCCGCTGCCCCCCCCCCAAGGCGCCAGCGGCGCCACCGACCCGCATATGTGGGCGCCGACGCCGCCGCCGCCGACGCGCGCGCCGCCGCCGTGGCGGCGGCGGCGCAAGTGCTCCTCGCCGCCGAGGCGGCTGTGAGCCCCACTCTCCTCCTGGTGGTTCCGTGCGCGGGCGCAAGCCTGCGCCTGCCCTCCCTCCCGACGCGGTGCTGCTGTGCCGGCGCTGCCGCCGCCGCCGTCGTCACGCCGACGGCGCGCGCGGCGCGGCGCCCGGCCCGCGGGTGCCTGACGCGTCAGCGGCGGGGGTGGGATCGCGGCCGCGGCTTTGCTCGTGGCGGCGGGGCGGGGGCGCGCTGGGCAACGCACGGGTGGGCGGTGCGCCGCCGCCGGCCACGGTGGGGGAGTATTCGGCCGATGGGGGGCGGGGGGGTGGGGTGGGGGTCGGGGACGTCAAGTGACGTCACACGCCGCCAACATCAGCGGCGGCGAGGTGCCCGCCGCTGCGCGCTCCGCCGCCCCACCGACGACAACCAGGCCCAGCGCGGGCGCCATCGCCAATCCCCGCGGTGGCGACGCGCCCGTCCCCGCGCGCTCGGCCACCCACCCACCGACCGACACGGCAAAGGCCGGGGCCGCCGCCAACGCCGGCGGCGGGCACGCGCCCACTGCTACGCGCGCCGCCGCCCCCCCGCCATCAGAAACACGGCCAAGGCCGGCGCCGCAGCCGACGCCGGCAAAGGGGACTGGCCCGCAGCAGTACCGGCTTCAACTCCTCAATGAGATCACCTTCTGAGAAAGAAGTGCAAAATTTTCAGAGTAGCCCCTCTGTGACGTGTCTGCCAAACATGAGCGGATTTTTTGTCGCAGTTCAGTGGGACTGACGCGTTCATGTTCGCTCTTGCAGCAGCTTGTGGCGATCTGACACGAGTGCCGGAACTGATCATATCGTCGGGTCGACGATGCGAACAGAAACGAAGAGGCCACTTCCAGAGCTGGCGAGGTTGAATGAGATGGGTAGTCATGCAGAAACCACGAGCGCCGTCCGGTTTTCAAAAAAAAAGAAGAGTACTGCCTTCTGAAGAGAACGTTCTTACCTGGTGTCACCTTGAGGAAGGACGCCAGGCGTCGTCAATCAATGCCTACAAAAGGAGATGAGCAGGAGACGGCCGAGAGGCTGAAGTGGTCCAGGGCTTAATGCATGGCTGGGCTGTGACCGCCAGGCTCCTGAAAGAGGGACACTGTTGACCCCGCACTGGGACTCTTCGCGAAAGCCTGGGCATGACACCAACCGTCAAGGCCCGTCGACGGCACCATGGATATCAAATATTGACCGAGACGGTCTGAAATTTCCACCTGGATCACAGCTGGAGTAGACGCCTTGTTTAAGTTTCATAAAAAACACTCGAAAAGATGTCGAGACATGCGATCCCGTGCAGCAGAGAGGGGGGACGGCCGGATGTCGGCTCGAAAAGGCATGAGCATCTTTCATGCGACTGTCGTGACGGACGATGTAAGGCTCTCATCGCTTGCACGTGGCACTGCGATATCGAATCGTTAGTGTGGACGGCTGAGAATCGCTCTTTCCGAGCAACGACAGCTTATTTTTAGTAGACGGTCAACTGAAGATAGGCTCAGAATCGCCGAATAATCCTGCAAGCTTGGTGGTGCATGGATCCTGGGCCGGGTACAGTCATTTTGCGCTTGCAAAGCAGGGTGGAGCTCTTTGTAGCCCACGTCACATTTTACAGCTGATTGGGCAATCTGTTCCGAAACTACAACGACCAGAGGCGCTCATGGCGCTCGGTCGTGGAGCTGGGTCATAACTGGAACAAGGAGAAACAGAAGGACGTTACAAGAATTAAATCTCGTTCTTCATGAGGTGTTCCTGGGGGGTAGGCTGGCAGTATCTGACAGACTTGAGGCCACAGACTACTCGATCGCAGATCAGGTTTGGATGATCACTTTAAGTGCTGTCAAGTGCGAAGAGCCCCGCACTCGAGCGATTCAGTTGCGCTCAGTTGTAACGAAGGGCACCTTATAAGCGCGACACATACAAATGCGCAATGACTGTACCAGGCCCGGGTGCCATGCACCACCAAGCTTGCAGGATAATTTGGAGATTCTGAGCCTTTCGTTAGTAGACCGTCTACTAACAATAGACTGTCGTTGCTCGAAAGAGCGGTTCTCAGCCGTCCACACAAACGATTGGATATCGCAGTGCCACGTGCAAGTAGAGTTGGGCATCACGCCCCATTTTGGAGGGCGGGGTGGGCGATGCACACCCAATCACGCCCTTTGGCACACCCCGCTGAGGCCATGTCTGCACGGCGAGGGACTTGAACGTGATGCGGCACCAATATCGTTATCAGTCCGCGGCAAACCATGTGATTCTGAACCGTCTGTCTTGAAGCACACATGAAAACACAGAGCCCGCAGTTCGGGATCAGAACAGGCTTTTCGTGGGCGACACGTCCGCACCGCGCAGGACCCTCGCCGCTCGAGTACCAGAGTGTAAACGCATGCTTCTGGCATCCCGAGATCAAAGAGGTAAACAGTGACGGGACCTCTCATCCAATCATTCTTGCGGAAGCCATCAAACGCAGATGTGATATTCCTTTCCAAACACGTTCACGTGCGCGAGATAAAAAGAGCTTCTCGCACTCGTGAACGTGTTCGGCTCGAATGCGCCAAACGAGCCCGTTTTAGATCGTAACTCCATCGTGCGCGGGATCCCACTGTCGGGTAGCTCGGGTTTAAAACTTTCCGCGTGATTGGGGTGTGATCAGAACGACGCGCTCCCATTGGCTAGCACGTGTCTATGCACGCCGTGCACGCGCCGTACATACAACGCCTGACAGGCACGCCCCAGTTCACGCCCCACGCTTGAGGTCAAAAAGGCCCAAATACGTTTAATGCAACAATCAAGTAAATCACAGCACCCTCTTCATGTGGCATTCAGGGCCCTAGACTTGTTTATTCGGTTGGCAGGCATATATGTATGCAGATCACGCCCCATCAAGCCCCTATCAGGTTGGGGCGTGCAGGGTGTGACACGCCCAAAGCACGGGAAATTGCACGGCCCAGGCGTGCATTTCAGCACGCCACAGGCGTCCTGCACAATCCTATGTGCAAGCGACGCCAACCGTATTGCTGCTGTCCCTATTTTGTTCTCTGCGGACAAGAGCAAGAGCGAGAGGATCAATTACACTGTTGAGGTGTTTATATAATTTTATCTGATTAGTGGTATTTCACCTTGAAATCAACCTGTTCATGAAATTGATATTCTCTTGTCGATGAGGCTACTTATATGTATGGCGATGCCGTCGTCGCCGTCGAGTAGGGACCTGCAGCGACGGCAATGGCACGCCACCGAACATTCAGGTCGTCATAGCAACCCGCGTCGCTCTCTGCGCTCCCCGTGCACCCCGTTCGGCTCGACAAGCAACCCCCCGTTGATTCCCCGGCTGCCCAGTATGGCACTCACTAAGGAGCCGGGTGCCCCATCGTCGCCTCCCGCCGCACCAGGTACGCTTGTGCTTTTCTGAAGACGGCAGGTGACTGTGAGATCGAAGGCGGCGATGTCACTCGTTCATGGTGCCCTGCAGATGCTAGTGTCAGTTAAAGACAATGCATATTGGGACAGTGTCGCATCGACAGGCACTCACCGTACTTTTTCTTTCGCGTCGTTATTTGCTCCTGTCGGTTTGTCATGGATCCATACTCTTGTGATGCGCCGCGTTCTCTATGGCGCTCTCCCTACAGGTACATCTAATCCTCGCCGATGCACTGCATGTCGCACGGTCGCTCAACAGCTGCCGCGCTGCCCACTCTGCATGACAGGCGAGGTCCAATGGGGCTGTGGCTCGCCGTCGTGCCGTCAATGTGCGGTGTACTGCTCCAAATTCGGCGCCAAAGGGCACTCCGAGGACACCCTGGTCGAGGTGGTTCGAAAGAGGACGCATGCCCGCTTCGCCTGCCCTCAAATCGACGAGGAGGCCATGCAGGATCGAATGATGCAAAAGGCTCCCCCGAGGTATGGCCGCCTGGGTACCCCAGATGGTTGCACTCCAGGGGAGCCAGCTCATGGGGGAGCCCCTTGGGGGTCCCTATCATCTGATGTTGGCGGCCCTGTGGGCCCTCGAGGTGGCGGACGTCTTCCTAGGAAGCATTTGCCACCATGGGCACCTCTGGCGTTTGCCGATGGCCATTCGGTAGGCTTTTTCCGACCTGACGCCCGAGCGCTTGTGCTCGGCCGACCCGTCGACCCGACCTCTCCTTGAGGGCGGGCTAAAGCTCCTCCGACTCATCGAGGAGCGGGAGGCGCCTGATTGGCTTCATTGGCTGAGGGGACCCCGCGGAGTCTTCCGTTGCGCCAAGGCGTTGGATAAAGAGGGGACCTTAGTCCTCTCGGAGGGTCTGGGGGATCCCCGCCTCCCGTATGGGCGGGATGTCCACGCCGGTCTCCGCATCCGACCCTTGGATCGGGACTTGGCGGACGCTGGGTCGGCCAGTGTAGGCTTCGTGGTGGCTCCAGAGCCCCCGTCGGCCCCGGCCTCCTCGGCCTCCTCCCCCCTCTCCCTGAGACCCCCTCCTGGGGTGGGGTGTCACTCCCGGCTTACGTGTCCCGAGTGCCCGGCCGTCACGCGCGGACTCGTCGGGTCTACCCCCTTGGGGGTAGTAGTGTGACGACTCCTTCTCTTGGAGGACCCCCGGGTCCCCCTCTGGTGCCCCTTCCTCTCTTTACTTGGGAGGGGTCGGCCCAGTTGGGTACCCCTCGCCCCGTCAACCCGGCCGTATGTTCGAGTTTGGGGCGTTCCCTAGGGGAACTCCCGTCCATCCTCAATATTGGGGTGGACCATACGCTCATTATTGCGTTGAGCCGTACTTTTGTGCGGCTGCGCAACGATGTTGCTGCGATTGTGTCCCGCCCCATAGGGGAGCGGGATGTCGGGCCCCTGTATCATCTCGGCACCGCCGACACGCTCCGCCGTCTTCTGACGGAGGAGTATGGTACCGCCGTGGCGGACACATACACGGTTGTGACCGAATGGTCACTCCGGCACTTGGCCGGCTCGTCGGCTCCGCCCCGAGGGGCGGCTTTGCCGGCGGCGCCTCGACGTCCGCCGTCTCCTCCTCCACCCCACTGTGGGGCGGGCGCCGGGTCTTCGTCTCAAGCCCTGTATGGGGCTGAGACGGGCCCTTCGGCGAACCCGCCGACGTACTCGGGGTCGCATTACTATGCGCCCGAGGAAGACCGTAGCCAGGACTACGATCCTGGCTATGGGGCCCGTCCTGGGGGTTGATGACTTGGTCAACTCAGGGTGACAAAGAGTTCCTTGTTTCCCCCTCCTGCATTGTGTGTCGCCCGGTGTCGCCCCTACTTAAGGGGGGTGGGCGCCGTCCCTCTTGCGATCGACAGGTCGCGGGCCCCGTAGAGAATGAAAGGCTTATCCTCTGTTCTTGTGCTCTTTTTTTGGTCTGTGACTTAAAAGTCACAGGAGTCCCTAAGGACCGCTTTCCGACTTGGTCAGAAATGAAAACATCTTCTCGCGTCAAGGCGGGAAGCTTGACACGTTTGCGAAAGCAATATTTGCGAATTGCTTCCCTAGGGAGGGAAGAAGCCAATTGAAACGTGGCTTGCTGTTCCGGAAACCCGAACCATTTGACCAGGACCTTCAATTTTCCGTCATCATCCCAACCGTGGTTGAGAAATCGTTCGAAAAGGAATTCAGGGCCCTCTTTAAATTGAACGCCCACCTTAAAGAGGGCTTTGGCCCTAAGGGCCCGTGTCCACTTGCCGTCCCGCGCCGGTGGTGCGGGGGCACCAGTGACATGGTCACTGCGCACAGTACGGAGACCCTTAGGGCTCTCCACCAGAGACCGATGGCCATCGGTTAGTAGCACCATGTAGGGTCCTTGGGTCTTAAACCCAAGCTTCTTTGGAGAACGTGAGTGGGCGTCTAGATAAACCCAGTCCCCGGCCTTGACCGAGTTGTTCTCTTCCTTGGTGCGGGCGTCAAACGCCCGCTTATACGTGGCTTGGGCGTTTCCCAGCTGCCGGCGAACCGCCGGAATGAGGGCCTTAAGAACCTCAACATACTGCGCCGCCGCCGTGGAGGCGTCCTCAGTTTTCTCCTCGGCTTGTCTAAGACGAGGCATGCGCTCCATGGCAATAAGCTGGAGCCATCTAGGGCTCACGAAGGCAAAGGAGATCTCCGCAGTGCTCGCGTGCACCTGCGTATTATACGCAGTAGGAAGAAGGGACAGATGACTGTCCCATTCCTTCTGATGCTCCCCAATATAGCATCGGAGTTTCCGCTCCAACGTGCGGTTGCATCGCTCCACCTGCCCAATGGTCTGGGGGTGGTAGGGAGAGGTATAGTTCGGGGCTATACCCAACAATCCGAGAATGCCCTGGTAATATTCCGAGGCAGACTGAGGTCCGTTGTCCGTAAGGACAGAGTCGAGGATGCCATAGCCATCCACCCAAGCGCCAATGAACGCTGACGATACCGTCAGTGCTGTCGCATCCCGTAACGGGATGGCCTGCGTCAAGTTGGTAAACCGGTCACATATGACCAGTACATGCTTGTGACCACCCCTAGAGGGGATCAATGGACCTAGAAGGTCCATTGCGAGCCCTGAGAAGGCCTCGAGAGCTGGAAACAGCCTCATTGTGGAGGTATGCCTCCTCTCGGAGAGGCGAGTCTTTGCGCACGCGGGGCATTGCTCCACGTGCTTGTAGACTTCTACCACGAAGGTAGGCCAGTAGACATACCGGCGGAGGGTGTCATACATCCTCCGCGAGCCGGGGTGACCGGCCAACACCGACTGGTGTTGATATCGTAAGAGGCACTGTTTAAGCGCCTCGGGGATGACCACTTGGGTCTTCCTCCCATAAACCGAATGTTGGCATAGGAGCCCGTTCTTCTCCCTAAAGAAGAAGGCTTGCCGACTCCACTTGGGGTCAGTTGGTGAAAGAACGTCCAGTTCTTTCAGTCGTTCTTGACAGAACGCATCCTCGGCTTGGCCGAGGATGATCTCTTGGGCCATTAGCGCCCCCATGGGGGCTTCGGCTGGCGATGCGGCCTCCAGGGCGTCACTCGCCCGGGCTTCGACGGCCAGGACGGGGATATCCTCGTCCAAGGGAGTCTAGTCGAGACCCTCCGTGGGCAGACGCGATAACGCGTCCGCGACCTTATGGTCCTTACCCGGCTTATGCCGGATCTTATAGGTGTACTCCGATAATCGGAGTCACCAGCGGTTTATCCTCGCGTTCGGACTCATGTTTGTGAGGACCGATAGTAGAGCCCGGTGGTCACACCGGACCAAAAACTCTGCTCCCTAAAGGTACGACCTCAAGTAGGTCACCGCCCTGAGGACGCCGAGCGCCTCTATGTCGGTGGCGAAGTAGTTCTTCTCCGAAGGGAGAAGAGCGCGGCTATAGTAGCTGATGGGGTGATACTCCCCATCACGTTGTTGTTGCTGTAAGCAACAACCCAGCTGTTCATAGCTGACGTCTACATCGACGATGTAGTGCCCGTCTCTCCTTGGGAGAGCGAGAATGGGGGCGGCTAAAAGCCGTCCTCGTAGCTCCTCGAAAGCTTTCGTCTCCTCCTCCCTAGGGGGAGGTAGCCTCTTGGGGAGCTTAGTGCTGGTCAAGGCGGTCAGGCGCTTCGCTATCTTGGCGAAGTCAGCCACGAAGCGACCATATACGCCGCACGTACCCAGGAAACTCTTCATCTGGGTGTGGGTCTCCGGATACCGGAGGCCCCTCAGTGCCCGGAGATTCTTCTCCAGGACATGTACTCGTCCCGGCTTGATGACATGGCCGAGGTACTCCACTTCTTTCTGAAAGAAGGGGCATTTGGCCGCCTTCAGGGTGACTCCTGCCTTTCCTAGGCGTATCAACACCTCATCGAGGTGTTGTAAGTGTTCCTCTGAGGAACATGAAAAGACGATAACGTCGTCCAGATATACTACGCATATCTTCCACTTAACCCCTGCTAGGATCATATTCATAGCCCTTTGAAAGGTGGCAGGGGCAGTGCACAACCCAAAGGGGAGGCGCACGCATTTCCTCGCGCCTAAATGGCACGTGAACGCCGTAAGATGTTTATCCTCTTCGGCTACTAGTATCTGCCAGTAGCCGGCGTTGCAGTCCAGGGTGGAGAACACCCTGGCATCCTCTAGGGAGTCTATGCAATCATGCATCCTAGGAATGGAGGACGCGTCTTTGACGGTCATCAAGTTCAGATTTCTGTACTCAATGCAGAAGCGTACCGAGCCATCAGGCTTCGGCACCATAACGACTAGGCTAGCCCATTCCCCAGTGGAGGGTTCTATATCCCCCAGTGAGCGCATGCGCTCGACTTCAGCTTTCTCTCTCTCCCGGGCCAAAGGCCCGGCCTTGTAGGGGTGTTGCCTCACTGGGACAGCCCCGGGCTTCACGCGAATGCGGTGTTCTACACCGCGTATCAACCCCAAGTTACCCCCCCAGAGGGGCGCATGCTTCTTCAAGAGTGCCCTAAGGGCCCCATGACCATTCTTCGGGTACCGACGACACGTCCACTCCTGGGAGTGGATATTCTTTTTCATCCTTGGACGTCCCGTCGCGCTCCTGGAGCATATCCGGGCAACTCATATGTCGGCCCCTCATAAGGGTCGATGTACCCCACGGTCATATCGGTTGTCAGCCGCAAGGGCGTAGCGCTCAAGTGCATCACTTGGAAGGTTATCGCCTCGCCCGCCACCATGATGGCGGGTCCCTGAGCGACCTGTATCCCGTGGTTAGGATATAACGTGGGTCGCCCCGTTGCGAAGCCATGCCCCGTGTAGGTACTCTGCACGGGGATGTGTGCAACAGTCCCGGGATGGACCCAGGTCCTCCGTGCCGGCCTTAGCTTAGCTGTATCCCCTTGGGGGAACGCACATACCGCGCTGACTGACGCGATCGGGTGCCACTTGCGGGAACCGTCTCTTTGGATAGGTACCTTGGTACCATTGAGGAGCTCCACATGTTGCTCCTGAGTAGCAACATTCTTTGTTGCGATATCCATAAAGGAGGCGCCCAGTATGGCTGGGACACTCATATTGTCGACAACTCCAAAGGAGATGTAGCAGGTCTGGCCCCCAAGGGCCACACCAAGACACACTGAACCCACAATGGGGAGCCAGACCCCATTGACATCATGGAACATAGGGGCCCACTCAGCCAGCGGTTGTAGCCGGGTGTCGTCCGGCAGAAACTGCCGGCTGACAAGCGTGGGGCCACTCCCTGTATCCAGGATGGCCGGGGTGGTAAGGTCTAAAACTTCCGTCAGGACTAACCTGACGACTGGCTTATAGCTAGAAGAGGGCATGAATACACACGCCGTGCCCTCAGGGGGTTTCCCTTGGGACACCCCCGGTTGCCGCTTAGGCCAGTTCTTCCCGGATCGCCGGGAAGACTTATACCTCCTTGTTTCTTTTAGAGTTGTCGAGGGAGGCGGGACCACCGGCCCCGGTACTAGTTTTCCGAAGAGGACTTGTCCTCCTGGACCAACTCTTCGTCTTCCACCCCTGGGGGTGGAGTGTCATTCAGAGACGACCAAGGCGGCCCTAGGCTTGTGCCCACGGCGGCTACTGTCTGCTTTGGACGGCGCTGGTCCTCTTGAGGACGTTCCGCCATACGCTCCTCGTAGGCCTTGTTTATCAGGGCCTTGGTCGCCGCGTCGAGGCGGGAACACTCACGGAAGAAATGTCCTCGCATGTTACATGCGAGGCAATTGTAGTTCCGGGGATGCCCAAAGTGCCCTTTACCTCTTGGGGAAGGACCTGAAGGGACTTCCCCTACCTTAGTTGGGGCTTTCACCGCCGCGGTAACATACTTGCGTGGTGTTGGCCGTGCGGCTCGACGCTCTCGACGGGCCTCGGCCCGTCGGGCCTCTTCGGCCTGTTGCTCCTCGTGACGTCTGCGACAGACGTCACCCTTTCTCTGGGCATATTTCACCAGGAGGTCCATCGGCATGTTGCCGGTGTTGTGTTCGCGCACATCTGCGCGAATCTCCCAACCGAGCCCCTGCATATAGCGGCTCCTCATCTGCCCCTCTGTGTGGATATACCCACAAAGGCGACGTCACCCCCTAAGGCGTACGTAGAAATCATTCTCTGTCTCACCATCCTCCTGGGAGGCTCCGTGAAACAGAGCGTTCTGGTCGCTTAGCGACTGCTCTTCCGCATAATTGCGGAGGAGCCAGTTGACCATTTTCAGATAGGAACCAGGGGTTGTCACGGATATGTCTCAGTGGAATATATCCAGGCAATATATCCATAATAATCCGGAATATGGGTCTCGACGACATATTCGGATCTGAGTATGCCTTTTTGTCCGAGTGTGTAATAATCCACCTGACAGCGCAAGCAGAAGATTATATCGTATTCTCTGGGGATTTATTATATTCGAGTATATCCGATAGGTATGGGGTCCCCCATGTTTGGAGACATTTTTCGGCGAGGTCACGGTTACGGCGAAGACGGAATGCCAGCGGAGAGTGGCGATTTTTGGTGTGAGTAATCTGTTACGATGAGGATGCGGGTCGCGACGGAAACCTCCTAGTCAGGAATATGCCAGCGTGCGCGTACCTCTCGTGGTGTGGCTCGCTCTTTTCGGTACGGCAAGCAGCAATGCAGTGGATGCGAGAACGGCGACATGGATGGGACACTCGCAAGAGAATTCATCGTTAGTTTTGCGGGGACTAGTACGCACTGTGCACTTTGTGCATGCGGATGCTGAGTTACCCCCAATGCTCGCGAAGTCACAGAGCCGGTTAGGGAGGCGACACCAACAGCGACGACCAGAAGACCCACCGCCGCCGCTGATCCCTCCCTCACTGCCTAGTAGACCGTGGGCGGGGTTGGGGTGCCGCCGAAGGCCAGCGCCTGCTGTCACACATCCGCGACCTCCGCCACCCCCGGCGCATTTTCATTCGACACGGGTGCAGCGACGCTCCCCGCAACTACCATCTTGTCGCCAGCCGCCCCCGAGACGCCGCGCCGTTCATCAGCTAGGGCGGCGTGCCGCCAACGGCTGCGGAACACTTACCCGCCCCCACCAAGCCCCCGGCCACCGTCGTAACGTTAACCTCGGGAAAAGGCGCGGTGCCGGAAAACGACGGCGTCAGCTTTCACGCCTCCGCGAGCACGCCGTCCAGAGCCGTGGCGGTGATTTGAGGTGTCCGCAGGCTGACGCACACGGCTGTAGCCAGATTTCCCTAGGCCACCGGCCTCCCTGCAGTCGCCGTCTCATAGAAGCTGGGCGAAAAGGGGCCCCGCCGAACGCCACAGGCGACTTTCACACCTCCGCCATCCCACGCGCGTTTTAGGCCTTTGAATGTGTGTCCGAAGGACCCGAGACCGAGGTTGGCGTCCGGTGGTCACGTGGCGGGCGGCTTCTACTGGAATTACGAAAGTGGCGCCAAGGCTTTCCGGCTGTTGCTGACAGCGAGCAATGGAGAGCACCGGCTGCAGGAAGCATTGAGGGGGTGCGCGACCGCAGATACACGCCAGGACCGGCCACAATGAGGCCCCAAAGCGCCGGACGCCAGCAGCGTGCTTGAGTGAATTGGCGATAGCCGTAGTGTCGTTAAGATCCACCTACGTTGTTTTAGCCTTTTGTACCGCCAGCGCAGAACAACGATCGTATCTTATTGCATGCTTCGTTAAACCACCTGTACGAGAGCAGTTGTGACTTTGAAAACAAGTACAGCGCTCAAGTAGTAGTTCACTGCTGTCCTACTGTCGAAGTGCGGCTCCTGCTGCTGTACTTAGGTCATCGATCGGATATGTGCCATTATATTCGAATACGAAAATAGTTTCCGAATATGAATATATTCCACGTAATAATCCGGCATTGTGAGGTTTTGTTCGGATCCTAATCTTAAGAGATGAGAAATATTCTTATTCGGAGATGGTGGAATACAGCGTATCGGTATCCCATTAGGGCCAGAAAACGGTATCCTGACAACCTCTGATAGGAACTGACCTCTTCACTGCGCCCTCCTTGGAGGGACGGCATGATGGTGTATATCTGATCCCCCTTTTTCGTCCTCATCGACCAAGACTGGGACTGCTTTGTAAAACAGGCCAACCATTGGTCTAAAACAGCAGCAAACAGCTGCTGAGTGCAAATCTACGACGCTCCATTGGCTCTCCAACCGCCAGGTCCGTGCAGAATCGAGATTCTCCGCTTTCTTCAGATATTCTTCCTTTCTCAGTCGTCTCATGGAGTAAAGTAGCCCAGAGCAGTTTGTTATCGAGATCTTTGTCGAGATTCTCAGATAATCCCATAAAAGCGAGTGCGCCGATTGTGCGTTTGCGGGCCGTACGGGCACATGCCGTAGTGATGGGACCCGACATGCACTGCTGTCGATCCTCTCGGCCAAACAGAAACGTCCCTGCATCGCTGTTGCACTCCCGTTCTCTGCCGATGAGGACAAAATTGGGGGATCAGCAATACAATTCCCGTTTGAGATCACCCTTGGTGAACTCCGGGAGAAGGTAGAGGGCTTTGCCCTCTGACACATCATTGTCATTCCCCGCTTTAACAAAGCGGTTCAAGAACTCGAAGACGCCTAAGGCTGGCGTCCCATCCCACTCTGCGTCTCGACCAAAGGTGGCCGAGACATCCTTCCGAAGACGGCCTAGGCCGTGTGCCATCGTCTGGTCATACCGGACGTCCGTATTAACCAAGGCGCACGTCACACAATCCAGAATCGCTGCATGAAGATCATCGGCAGGGATTATCTTCTCGGGGATTGGACGATGAGGGTTTCCCTCCAGCTCGCGCCCTAGGGCGCGTGCTACCGCACGTCGGGGGACATGACGTCCCCCGTCTCCGCCGGAGTACTCCCCATCCGAGGAGAAGGAGCTCAATCGGCGACGACGGCTCCTTGACCGTCGGGAGGCCCCCAGGGCTGTCTCCAAGAATGACAGCCGTTCATGTAAAGGACTATTGAACGCATCCAGTGAATCCCGCAGGGCCGCCGAGAAGGAGTCCCCTTCCAGGGCCCCTTGCGGAACCCCAACCCCACTGACTTGTGGGGGTGCATGGCGTAAGCCGGCGGGCCTAGCCCGCCGAGCCCGACCGTCATACTGCCCCTGCTCTTGGCGTGTAACCCTTTATCCCCCCCCCAGAGGTCCCGACACTCTGGGGGAGACTCGCTCTCGACCCCTTGTGGCGGTCTCATCTGAAGGAGGGAACGGGAATCCGTCACCGTCCCCGCCTCCGTCGCTCGCGGTGCCACGCACTCTCGTGGACACACGCGCGCGACCCTCCACATGAGGAGGGTCCCCCAAAAGGCCACTAGGCCCTGAGCCCTCACTAGCTCCGTCACGGGCGCCTCGTGAAAAGGATCCTGCGCCTTGCGCGCAGGACAACATACCCCACATGCTATCCATAACGATGGAAGTCCTACTCCCCCGTGAGAGAATCCTGCCAATCAGTCAAAGCAACAGTTACACCCAAGGGTAAGACAAAGAAAGCAAGTCCACCGTAAGAGAACGACACAGGGACGGCCCGACGGATCAGGAAGGGCTTGACCCTGATCCCCAGCAGATCCACAAAGTGTAGAGGATCCTGCTCTCACAGCCGACGGGGTATAACCCCGTCGGAAAACCCAGCACAGGATGCGGAACGCCACGCCAGAGATACAACGCGAACGCCGGGATCACTGGGCGCGAAGCGCGCCAAAACGGCGGAAGTAACGCAAACGCAACGATGATTTATTCGAACACGCACGATGACCCCAAAGCACACACACATATACCCTAAGAAACAAGACGCAGGACGTGCACAATCCCGACCCCCTGGCGCTACCATGGGGGGACCGGTACCCAACGGGCCACGGTGGCAGGCCCAGGCCTCTAGTGGCCCCTACCCAGCATCCCTGACAACCCTTCCACTGGAAGAGGACCCC
>Ga0209186_1001794_pt1 | contig 15616 bp, 23 predicted proteins | sample SidtaG_FD_187426 | JGI IMG/M metagenome (GOLD analysis project Ga0209186, IMG submission 187426) | Marine algal microbial communities from Sidmouth, United Kingdom - Sidmouth_Male2 metaG (SPAdes) (version 2) | ecosystem: Host-associated > Algae > Red algae > Unclassified | place: Sidmouth...
CCCCCCCCGCCGCCGCGGCGGCCGCCGCCGACTGCGCGGCGGCCCAGCGGGTGACGCCGACCACGTCGGCCGCGTCGAGGAGGAGGAGCCGCGGGCAGCGGGGCACCCTTTTAGAGTGATCAATCTAAATATGTCCGTGCTGACGAATGTATCCATGAATCTGACTCATGAAAGACGGCTCGAAAGAAACACTGGACAGGGTCAGCCCAATCTTCATGAGCACCAATAAGAACAACTCCAGTATGGCAATATATCTTCGCTCGTATGGTGCAGGGTGGTTCACGCTCCTCTTCAGAGGCTCATTTCCTGGGAAACGAGGTCAACCGAAACTTTTTGGCATCCCTACTTTCAGAGGTCCCAGTGCCAAAATGTCAACCTTTTACCTGCCCCTGAGAGGTTCTCAGAGCAACCATTTCATCTTCCAAATGAAAAAGCCAGATACAAACAGTGGCCCCCTATTTCCCATTCTCCTGCATTCAAAAGCCGAAACGAAGTATGTGCATGGTATGGGGGCCGGTCACAGTGTGTCTTAAACCAGGTTACCTGGCCAGTAAAATTCTGAGCAGAACACGGCACAAACGACCCTGGACAGATCTGCAATCGACTGCTGAGATCCTACAACAGCATGCAACACGGTAACTGCGCACACACAAAGGGGATGCCATAGACGAGTATTGTATTGGATTACCGTGGACAGAGTGACGACCCCGAGTGGATCTCCAATCTGTCCGCCGAAGTCAAGGTCAAAGGGAGGTAGACCATTGCACCCCGTGTGCGTTGTGGCAGGCACGAGGTGCCAGCAAGAGCCAGCGGCTGGGCAGGTGGAAGGGCCGCGCGAGGGCGGTTGACCGTTGGCGGTGCCGAGCAGCCCCGCCGTCGGAGGCGGCCTTCCTCATGACAGCGGGCCCGATTCGGCGCTTCCACCGGAAGTCGCCAGTTCCCCAACCCATCCGGTCCCACAATCTGGCCCGCTCCCCTATCTCATCGCTTCGTTACACACAAAATATGCAGACAGAACTGCGCACACGAAAAGGGGATGCCATCAGGTGGAGAACGGACGGGACGGCCGAGACGCGCGCGTGGCTACGGTACGTAGCGGCCGCACAGCCTCCAGGTTTCCGGTGATCTGGGCTCCATGAGGTCAATGTAGTGCGCCAATGCCGTGCGCGGGTCATTTCCATTGTGCCCCAGCATCTGCACGACGGCCGGCGGCGACAGGCCGCAAACGTGGAGTGCCGTCGCCCCCCCGCGCGGGTGGAATAGCTGCACCACGTCACCCCCGGCGGGGGGGAAATGTCGAGCCGCCGGAGGGCAGCCAGCAGCCAAGCCGTGACGTCATCGGCAGTCGGCGGCCGGGAGGCCCCAGGCGGCGCAAACAACAGGGGGGAAGGGGGCGCGCGCAGCGCGTCCAGGTCCGCCAGAAAGCAACGCAGGACCATGAGAGGAAGGTCGGGGAGGGCGTCGCGGGAAGGAGACACTTCAAAAACGAGCCGGGTGAGGCGTGTGCGCCGCTCGGCGCCCTTGTTCAGGCGCACCTGCACGTGGAGACCACTAGCTGCGGTGACGGTGAAGTCACCGCGCTCCAGACCAAACACTTCCGCCGTGCGGCGAGCAACGAGGAATCCAGCCACCACGGCGGCCCACCGCACGCGCCAGCCAAAGTCAGGCTCGCAGTAGGCGAGCTCCAAAATGAGCCACATGACGGGCGCTGGCAGTGGCCGCCGCGCGAGTGGCTGGGAACCGACGGAGCGGACGTGCAGGAGAGAAAAGCCGACCCGGGCGGAATGGATGAGCCGGCCGACGGCGACACGGGGAAGGCCGACGTTGAAATGCCGGGTGCTGATCGGGGAGATGTAATTCTGCAGACTCGCCGGGGAGATACGGCCACCGCGGAGGAGGGTGCCCAGGTAGCAGACGACTGTAGCGGGGGCCGTAGGGAACGCGGAGCAGCCCTGGGCGGCACAGTAGGCGGAAAACCGGCGCCAGTGGCGGTGGTAGCCGGAGGCGGTCGAGTTGGCAAGCGCGCTGGTCAGTATCAGGGCCGCCTCGTCCGCGCCGTCCAACCCGGAAAATCCGTCCACGGCCGCGGCGTGGGCGTGGGTGCGCCACTCCAACGCGGACACGGACGACCGCCCGCCCGGTAGAACAGGGCGACCGTCAGCCAAAGTGGCGGTTGCGCGGGTACATTCGAGCCGCCGCGCGAGTAAAGCGCGGCGGAGGCGGACAGGAAGAACGCCGCGTTGGCCCGGTGGAGAGTCTCTGCCCACCACACTTGAGCTGGCCACGCCGGCAGCACCACGACCGCGGAGGCCCGATCCCTGAAGATCTTGCGAGTGACGAGCGCCGCCTGGGGGAAGGGGTGGCTCACGTAGTTGATGATGCCCCCGCCCCAGTCCTGAGCCCAACCGTCGACGGAGGCCGAGCGGGGGCAGGGCACCAGCGAGTTGAAAGTCGGCAGCATCGAGGTCGACGCCGTCGCAAACTGGTCGACGCCGCAAGGCCCCCACGCGGCGTTGAGAGACTGGAAGACCGACCGATTGAGCCGCCAGTCCGTCGAATCCCGGTCCCGAGAAAGAGTGTCCGCCCAGACGTTCTCCGCTGTGGGGATCCAGGACGCCTCCAGCCGTCATACCACCCACAGACCAATGTTCAAGTAGAGAGGATCAATCGTACCATGGCTACGCAACTCTGACAAACGTCACAGACGACCTGCGCCGTTGGGATGATTTACTCCCCGTATTGACCATGGCTTATAACAGCCAGCCACCCCGGTAAACAGGCATTGCGCCATTCGAACTCGTTATTCCGAGAAGAATCCCGAGCTTGTCGGTACGCAACCTCCCACCCGGGACCCCGTTGAAAAACAAAGGTACCCTCAATGACGGGTCACCCCTAGCGCGTACACGTGAGTTCATGGACAAGCTAAGACAGCAAATTCCGGCCGTTGTAGAGGCCTTTCAAAAGACCCAACAACGCTATAAGCGTAACTTCGACTCGAACATGGATACACGGAACAAGCGTGTCCGTGTCGGTGACTACGTCTATACGACTAACTAACAGCAAAAGAACAAGCTGAAAAGCAGGACCGTCGGCCCGTTCGCCATACTCGACGCAGATGACTCTACTTACGTCATAGACGTGAAAGGCGAAGAGCGAAGAGTCAATAGTGACCATGTTACTCCGGCCCCACGGCCTTCGACACCACACGAGACGCCACAACCACTACTATATGGACTCGATAAGCCTGAGAACACCCCGCCTGTACCCGACGAATACGTCATTGACCGCCTATTAAGCCTCCGTCAGAACAATGGCATCTACAGAGTGCTAAGGTCCGATGGTTTGACTATCGTCCAAAGGACGACTCCTGGGAACCCTTGGAGAACCTTCCTCGGAACCTGGTGATCCCATTCCTCCGACGGAGAAAGAAGAAAATTGCGGGATACTCTTGGAGTATTCCCACCCCCCCGTCTCGGGGTACCCGAGACGAGATACTCATTCTATCAGCCCCGTGCCGCCACCCCCGCTGCCGCTCGCCGCCCCCGCTGCCGACCGCCGCCCCTACCGGCCGCCGCCGCCTCAGCTGTCTCCCGCCTCCCGTGTCGCTAGCGCTCACCTCCCGCTACGGGACGCCAACCCCGCCGCTAGCTGCCGCTGCCGCCGCTGGCCGCCTTCACCGATTCTGGCCGCACCCTCTCCGTTCGCTGCACCGCCCCTGCTGGCCGCCGCCGTCGTCGGCCGCCGCTGCCGCCGCCGTCCGCAGGCTCCGGCAGCCGCCGCCGCCGCTGTCCGCAGCCGCCGCTGCTTCCACTGCCGCCGCGGCCGGCAGCTGCCGCTGCCGCCGGCAGCCGCCGCCGCTGCCAGCGTCTGCTGCTGCTGCCGTTCACCGCATTCGCCTTTTGTCTCCAACGCCTCCACATAAACTGTTGTGGATGGGGTGGGGAGGTGGGGCACTCGGCGTCTCTGAACAATGAGAGCATCCGCAGAGCTTCAGTGACTAGCATGGTGATGGGGGGGTGAGGCCAGACAAGACGTTCTTGTTGGGAGTGCGGAAAACAATATGAAGAAATCGTCTGCGAGCTTAGCCAGTATTACCATAGTTCTCAGGGCCCTCAAGAGCCCCTGACATATCTGAGAAAAAGGCAGAATGTTCCATATGTCATCATGATCCGTATGCACTATCGTTCTGGATTGGTCCACCCATCGTTCCGGATTGGTCCATCAGGGCCCTCAGATCGGTAGGGGTGAGGGGTGCGCAAGACACACCTGCATGAGAAACGAGACACACGTTTTTCTTTCTCAGTCGTTCCTGGGTATATCGACTGCGCTATGAAGCGTGGTGTAGGTGGCTATGCGCACAAACAACTGCTTCATGTTCATTTTTACCTCTCAACATGAAAGAAACAAACAACCTATGCCCAACCTTCCCCGGCCCACAACTTGCTGCCCAGCCTCTGAAGTCAGTCAGTGAAGCCCCCAGACCCATCAGCTATCATGCAAAGCAGAAGAGAGAAGCAACACAGTTAGAAGCCTGCAATGGCAGGGGGCCGCAGCAAACGGCTGGGGTGGCGGCTGGAAGCGGAAGCGGCAGCCAGTAGTGCCCGGCAGCGGGGTCGATGACTAGCGGCAGGAGCGGAGGCCGGTGCTGGGGGCGGTGGCCAGCAGCGGGGGGGACGGCGCGCGGCAGGGGCGGCGGGCAACAGCAGGGGCGGCGGGCGACAGCGGGGGCGATGGGCGGCAGCGGGGGCGACGTCCGGCGGCGGAGGCGCCGGCCGGCCGCGCGAGCGGCGGGCGGCAGATGGTCCGGGAGCCGGCAGCGGCGGCGGCGGCGGGCTGCGTGGGCGGAGAGCGGCAGCAGAAGTGGGAGCCGTCCCCAGGAGCGGCAGCGGGCGGGAGGGGGAACAGGCGGCAGTATGGGCGGCGGCAAGGATCTGGAGCGGGTGACTGGTGGTTGGGGCGGCGGGCGGTAGCCGGGTCGGCGGGCGGCAGTGGGGGCGGTAGCGAGTGGCAGGAGCGGCGGACCGCAGCGGGGGCGGCGGCCGGCAGCGGGGGCAGCGGCGGCAGTGGGGGCGACGCCCAGCAGAGGGGGCGGCGGCTAGCAGCCAGGGCGGCGGCCAGCAGTGGGCGCGGCGGGCAGCAGCGGGGGCGGCGGCCAGCCGCGGGGGCGGCGGCCAGCAGCGGGGGCGACGGCCAGCAATGGGGGCTGCGGAGAGCGGCAGGAGCCGCGGCCGGCGGCGGGAGCGGCGGCCGGCACCAGGGGCACCGGCGGGCAGCGGGGGAGGCGGCACGGGGGCTGCTGGGCTGGGAGAGATTTCTTTTTTTTTGGGTAAGAACAGGAATAGGAGTGCTGTCATCAATGACATGGGATAGAAATGGTCGACAAGACACTGGTCTGACGGCAACTACACTAACCCGAAGCTCTCGAGAGTGTGGTATGGAGGGCGCGGCGCGCTGGCGGCAGTCGGTTGCGGCCAGGGGGGCTCAATCGCCCGGCCTTATTAGGATCTCGTTGGTGGATTCATTCTCGCTGGTCACGTTCGCATGTATAGCTGCGAGAACACCGACACCCGTTTCCTTCACGCAGGTGGGGCACGCACCGACCCAGTCGAAGACGTCGGGGGCCATTGAGAGCCAACAGTAATGGTCCCTTAGGGTTTGGTACATTCAGGACCCTCCGGGGCGTGCCGCCAAGAGGGAAGAGTGCTCCGCACGTAACACGTCCTTGACTGAGGATTGGGGCATCAAAAACTGATAGGAGCCGGCCCGATGCCCTTCTCGGCAGAGTAACCCATCTTTATCCTGGTAGAAGCGTGTGAGCTCGGAGGTATCAAGTAACTTCTTGACCTCCTGGCAGAACTCGTCGTCTGCCTGCTTCTGGGCTAGCTCGCCCAGCGATATGCGGGCAGCACCCTTGGTTTCGGGGCGTCGGGGGTCTAGCACGACCCCCGACCGGGTAGGCACCTCAACTGTGGGGATCTCCGGAAATATTAGTCCCTCGTCCAACCCCTCAGTCTGGATGCGGGACAGAGCGTCGGCCACCACGTGTTGGGGGACGGGCTTGCACTTCACATGATATTCGAATTCCGAGAGGAGGATGCGCAAAAGATTGAGTCAATTGTTGGTGCAGGCCGTCGTGGTTAGTATCCACTTCAGTGCCTTATGGTGACACCGGATGAGGAACTTGGTCCCCTCGATGAACGGTCGTAGTAAACCGACAGCCCACACCACACCCAGTCCCTCAATCTCGATGACAGTGTAGTTCTTCTACGCCGGTAGGAGACCCTTACTGAAGTAACCTACCGGGCGGTAAGGCCCGTCGGACTCTTGCTGTAGTAGGCAGCACCCAAACTGGTCATAGCTGGCATCAACATCGATGATGTACATGCCATTCTTGTGGGGTATGGAAGGGATGGGCGCGTGGCATTTCTGTTCGCGTAGTGTGTCGAACTCTGCCTGCTCCTCCGGACTGGATGGAGCCGACCGCTTCGGAAGCTTGACGCTGCTCAACACGTTCAGCGGCTTCGCGTTCTTTGCTGTGAAGTCGATGAAGTTGAGTGGGCGCGTTGTTTTACTAGGCACGGCGTTCCCAGGCCTGCGAAGGCGCGCCTGATTTCCCGCAGGCCACCTCGGCCGCAGCGCCTTCCCAGGCACCCGCAATGGCCGGCCCACAAGGCCCGCACGGCACCTCCCAGGGCAGCGCCCGCACCTCCGGAGGGCGCCCACAGCCTCACACTCAAGACGCAGCTCCCCACACAAATCTCCCCCGGAGCTCTGCCCCGTGTGGGTCCCCGCCGAAAGATCTACAAACAAGTGCATGCAGTGTGACCAGATAAATACAAGGACTTACGACATACGCAAGGGCTAGTTGTCCCTGAGGGACTGCGGAACTACACTTCACACCCCCTGCAGTACCCCAGGGATAATTGCAGCCACCTCATCGAATTTCCGCCATCAAAAGTCCGTGCAAGGCTGTCCGGGGACGATCCGACCGAGGGGTTTAATGCTCTTTAGACCTCCTTCATGCAGAGGGGTCTAAAGCCCTTTAGCCCCATCTCTAGAAGTCGGTTTTTCAACCGACCTCCAATGGGGCCAAAACAGGATCGCGAGGACGCCAGAGGCACCTCCGGTCCTTCCTCGTGTCCGCAGGACCCCATCCGGTCCATCGGGCACCGCCCACAAAATGACCGTTCTGGCCGGGGGTCAAAGCCCTTTAGACCACTTCCAAAAGTCAGTTTTTCAACCAACCTCGGATAAGATCCAGGGAGCTCCGGGCATGTGCCTTAAGCACGCCCGACCCGTCTGGGTGCCCGTACGACCACATGCGGTCCGTCGGGCACCACCAGAGGAGGGCCCAAAGCCTTTCAGCCCCACCGCCACGTGTTGCAACCACGCCACGTGTTGCAACAGCGCCACGTGCTGCAACGATGAGATCGTCGACGTAGACGATGACGTAGACCAGCCCGTGCACCGGGTGGCTCCACGTGTAGAGGCACGGGTCCACCTTGGACCAAAGCGCCCCCATAGACTTGAGTTCTTTGTCGGGCTTGATGCCCCACAGGCGCCCCGCCTGCTTTGTCCCATGAAAAGCTAGGTTGAGACGAAAGACCTCATCTGCCTTCTCAGGCTCGGTGCCGTCCGGAAACTTGAGTTACATCTCTTTGTCCATCTTGGCGTTTAGTAAAGCCGTCTTGACGTCCACGTGGTGAACCTCCCAGTCCTTGGCCGCGGCCACGGCGAATAGTGCGCGTGTTGTAGCCGGGCTGGGAACTGGCGCCCACGTCTCGTCACAATCACGCCCCGGTACTTGGTTGAAGCCTTGCGCGACCAGACGAGCCTTGTACCTCGTCACATTTGCCTCTGAATCGCGCTTGATGTCGTACACGCACCGAATCTTGACAGCTTTGCGATTGCTGTTGCTCTTCGTCTTGGACCAGGTACCAAGCTTCTTGTTCGCCAGGTACTCTTCCTTCTCTGCCGCCTTCCACATCGGCCAGTCCGAGCGTGCACGCGCCTCCTTTGCGTTGGTCGGCGGCTTGCGCAGGTCCCAGGCAGACTGAACGCCAGCAAGCGGCCCCGCTGCCACGAACGCCTTCGGGTTGCTCTCCCACCAGATAACCTTTGGTGCCGGCTTGCGCTTGGACCGCCGGAGTGCTTGCACCCCGTCGCCACCACTCTCTGTGGTGGAGCCAGGCAGCACTTCGTGGCCATCATGATCCGCCACGTCCTCGCCGGCGTCGTCTTCATTTCCGGCTTCCGCGTCAGGTCCGGCCTCTTCTTCGGGCTCATCGTCGCTTTCTGACGACTGCTTTGACGCATACTAGTCCCCGCTTGGGGTTTCCCCGTCCAGCAGGTCTATGGCGCCGTCCTCCTTGTCACCATCCGTCTTAATGGTCATGAAAGGGTTGGAAGCAGGTCCAGGAACGGAGCTCTTCTTGACGGCTTTGCTTGAGGTCCCCCCCAGGAGCACATCTCGGCGCTCACAGACCTTGTCGGAGCCATCCTCTAGGATGCGGTAGGCCTTGCCACCAACAGTGTCGCCGGCAAAACGGCCGACGTCGGTCCTGGGTTCCAGCTTTCGCTGCTGCTGCTTGGGCTTGAGAGCCCATGCTTGGCTCCCCCAGACGCGAAATCCCTTCACGTCGGGGCGGCTCCCTGTGAGGGCTTCGAGCGGTGTCACGTCTTGACCCGTCTTGGGGGATCGGTTGAGCACGTGGATGACCAATGAAAAATCCTCAGCCCACAGCTCTTCTTTCGCTCAGGCATCCAGAAGAGCCGCGCGAACGCGCTCCATGATGTACCGGTTGGCGCGCTCAGCCTTTCCGTTCTGCTGCGAAGATTGCGGCGCCGTCTTCTCGGGGGTACTGCCTTTGTCCTCATTCCAGGCTTGGAGGTCACGGCTCACGTCCTCCTTGGCGCCATCGTGACAAACCCGCTTCACCTGGAGCCCAGTCAGGGTCTCTAGGTGCTTGATGCGGGCCTTGAGGACATCCGGAACCATGCCCTTGGACTTGATGGGCGTCGCCGTGATGAACCCAGTGGAGTCTTCCATCAGAGCCACGAAGTCGACAGAGCCGCCCAGCGACGCCGTCGACGGGCCGTCAACGGTCGACCGCTCGGACAGACAGAAGGTTGTCTGTCAGATCTGGCACAACCCCGGCCCCATCTAGGACCATGCTGACCGTAGTGTTCCCCTTTCCAACGTCCATGGACGCGTATCCGTGACCTTTGATGGGCACCTTGTGGCCGTCAGCTGAAGTGACCTGCGCCCCGCTCCCCGTCGTGTTGACCGTGAAGCCCGTGTCCTGGGCGGCCATATGGTTGGTCGCACCCGAGTCCAACAGTCAGGTCGAGGACCAGCTGGTGCTCCCGGTAGCGTTGAGCTTCGCGGTCTGGCCTGCCGACGCATCGTAGGCCAATGCGGCGCCGGGTGGTGCACTACGTCCCCCGCCACCCTCACGACGCCCACCATCTGGCTTCTTGCTGCCCTTGGCGTTGTCGGCCTTCTTCCTGAGACAATCGCGCTTCATGTGCCCCTTCTTGTCGCAGTAGGAGCACGCGACCGCGCGCTCGTCCCACGGCTTGTCAGAAGCCGTTGCCGCAAACGCTTACGACTTGACCCCGGCCGCCGAGGACGACCGCCCATGGCTCACCCGCTGCTCCACCGTGAGCAGCTTGGCGCTCACGTCAGCGAGGTTGCGCTTCCCGTCCATGTTCTCCAGGACTGTCTTGATCATGTCATACTCTGCTGGAAGGCCCGACAGGATCTGCAGGACAAGCGTGTTCTCGTCCACGTGATTTCCCAGCATGGAGAGCTCTTGACGGATGCCCTTGGCGCGCGACGTGTACTTGATGATGTTCTCGTCGCCGCCCTTTTTGAGGCTGCTCAGCTCATGCATGAGCTGCAGCAGTCGTGCGTTGTCTCGCGCCTCAAATATGTCCTTGAGCGCATCCCACGCCTCCTTGGCCGTACTGACCGCCGTCACAGAATAGAGATGAACGGGCTTGACCGACATCTGGATGGTCGCCAGGGCCGACTCGTTCATGAGGTCCCACGCCTCAGCTGGAACGTCGCTCTTGGCACCGCTCCCAGACGCGGGGCGGTCCGTCACAACCGCCGCCCAAACCTTCTCCTTGATCATCTGTGCACGGCAGTACACAGCTCAGACCTTGTAGTCGCCGTCAAGCTGCGCGAAGCGAGGGCCAGCGTAGCGGCCGTACTCCTACATGACGATGACAATCGCGCAAGGAGGCGAGACACTGACAACGTGGGATGCTGTACCCGCCTGCCCGACGCCGGAACACACAGCAGCCCAACGAGCGCCGTCCCGCAAACGACAGAGCGGAAGACGAAGATGAGAACCACCAGCGACACTGGGCCCATACCTTGTGTAGTCGACGAAGTTGAGTCGGTGCGTTGTTTTACTAGGCACGGCGTTCCCGGGCCTGCGAAGGCGCGCCTGATTTCCCGCAGGCCACCTCGGCCGCAGCGCTTTCCCAGGCACCCGCAACGGCCTGGCCCACAAGGCCCGCACGGCACCTCTCAGGGCAGCGCCCGCACCTCCGGAGGGCGCCCACAGCCTCACACTCAAGACGCCGCTCCCCACACAAATCTCCCCCGGAGCTCTGCCCCGTATGGGTCCCCGCCGAAAGATCTACAAACAAGTGCATGCAGTGTCACCGGATGAATACAAGGACTTACGACGTACGCAAGGGCCAGTTGTCCCTGGGAGACTGCGGAAGTAAGCTTAACAAGTGCAAAGTTCGCCGTAAACCGCCGGTAGACGTTACATATGCCCAAGAAGCTCGTCAGTTGGGTTTGCGTCTTTGGAAACACATCCTTCTTTATGGCTTTGAGGTTCTTCTCGTTCGCACTCAAACGTCCTGTTCGCACTACATGGCCAAAGTACTCCACCTTGTTACTAAAGAGGTGGCACTTCTGCGCATTGAGGGTGACCCGCTGCTTCCCGAGTAGGGTGAGGACTGTGTCCAAAAGGGACAGGTGCGAATCGGCAATGCGGAGAAGAAGATGGGGTCGTCTAAATAGACGAGCGCATTCTGCCACTTGACTCCAGAAAGAATCATGTCAATCGCCCGCTGGAAAGTGGCAGGGGCATTGCACAGGCCAAAGTGCAGACGGGTACATTGGTACGTCCCACAGTGGCAGGTGACCGCCGTCTTTGGTTTATTCTCCTCGGCAATGGGGATCTGCCAGTACCGCACGTTGCAGTCCAATGTGTAGAAGAACTGGGCAACCCCTAAAGAGTCGAGACAGTCGTCCATCCGGGGTAATGGATAGGAGTCGCGTACTGTGCGCTCGTTTAACAGCCGATATTCGATGCAGAACCGGGGACTCCCGTCTGGTTTAGGGATGAGGACAAACGGGCTGGCCCTTTAACTTTGGCTAGGCTCTATGACTTCGAGCTTGAGAATTCTGTCGAACTGAGCTTTAATGAGCTCCCGAGTCCGCGGGCCCATCCGGTAAGGGTGGAGCCGGACGGACTTGGAGCCCGGGCTCAACTCGATCCGGTGCTCCGTAGCGTTGATGGAGCCCAAGTGCCCACCACCCAGAGCCCGGTGCTTCTCTAGTAAGGAGAGAACTTGAGGCCGAAACCCCTCGGGCACGTTCGAAGTATGAACTTGCGCTCCTCCACGAGGTCAGTCGCGTCGGGTGCGGTGGCCGGACTGGGACTCAAGGCGGCCCCTGCCTCTCGGGATATGGCCGCCACCGTGCCAATGTAGGCCGACGTATGCCCAAAGACAATACCTTTGGGAAGGCGTTTACTCGTATTCCCCGTGTGGGTCACTTCCACCCACCACGTTTGGTCCGCGGTGCAGTCCACAGTTCCGGTCGCCGCATGCACTCGGTGGTGTTCATATGCTTCGTGGCGCTGGGTAATGACCGCATTCCCTTAGAAGGGCGTCTGCACTGGGACATATCCCCGTGACCGCGGGGGCAGGACGACCTCGCGGGCCAGGCGCACCTTGGCGTCCGCTTCACTAGCGGCACCAGCCCAGCCGGGACGGTCCGACTTGGCTTACGACACCGTCTTACCAGGACGGAGAATAGGGACCTGACAGCCAATTAGTACCTGGATATTGCCCTTTGGTCCGCAGAGTTTGGAGACGTGGACGTTGGTGTAGTCAGTCCCCAGGAGTAGGGGGACCGACATGCCGCGCGCTACTCCGCACGTGACCGGCGTCGTGTAAGTGACTACAAGAACCTTAAGATTCAATGTGCCCGTGATGGGTAGGAGTCTTCCATTCACGTCATACAGCTGGGCGGTCGCCGCGTGTAGGGGCGCCACCTTCATCTCCGGGGGGAGCAGCGCTTCTCGTACTCGGGAGACGCCGGACCCCATATCGACAATGTCGCGGAGGGTTAACTCACGCTCCGCGTCCAACCAGATGCGGCTGGCCACCTGATAGTTAGACCCTGTTACGATGGCCACCACGTTCCGGCCGTCCTGCCCCTTAAGGCGGGGCGCGTCCCGAGGGCGGATCCCCTTGGGTCGGGATTGGATGCGTACTGGCATCAAATCCGTGCCCCGGGTTGGGTCCACCGGTTGTCGCGGGGAGGGCCCAACACGGGTGGTTATTCGTTTCCCTCCTCGGACTTCGAGGAGGGAGCCGGTCCGCACTCGGGCCCGGCCGGCGGTTCCCCCTTCTGAAGCGGTGTCGAATAATCGCCGCTTGAGCTGGAATCGTGCTCGGGGATGGTGAACACCACCTGCCGTCCCATCCGTTCGGTGTCTCGGGAGCCCGAGGGCGCAAAAAAAGGGGAACAGCGACTGGCCATCGTCAATCGGTTGCGTAAGCGTGGGTCAAAACTTGGGCACACCTCGGCCCAATGACCCACCTTGCCACACTGCCAGCAAGGGTACTCTCCCGTCCTGGGTTTGGGACGGGGAGGGTCATATCTCTGTCTGAACCGGCGGCGTGAGCTGTCGCCGCCACCGGGACTCCGGCCTTTCGGTGCGCCGGGTCGGGCCGCATCGTGCCGTTCCCCGACGACTTTAGTCGGGGCGTCCACTGCCCCGACGACCTGCACGGGAGCGTCTCGCGGCGGGTAACCCCGAGGTCCCCCCGACACTCGCGGGCAGGCGGCCAAGAGAGCTTACAGCCGGAACCGCGTCTTCTCCTGGAGCACTGGAAGCTCCCAGTTTTGCTCCTTACGCTGCTTAAGTTGTAGCTAGCGGTACTCGTCGCCCTTAGTCTGGGCGACGCGAGCTAACTCCAGCATGGTCATGCCAGGGGTGTTCCGCTCACAAATGGTGGGGCGCGCGGCGCGGTGGACACCTTCCACAAGGCTCACCTTGAGCGCGCCCTCCCCATTCATGAAACGGCACTCGGTCTTGAGGCGGCGGAACCGTTCGGCGCAGGACAACTCGTCATCTTTGTCCAGCCGGACCGCGACGTTCAGGGTCTCGAAGAGGGCAGCCACTGAGGCCTCGTCGACGTGCCGTTGGAGAATCCAGATGATGAGCTCCAAGTAAGAAGTGACCTCGCCGTGGATACCCTCCCGGCGAGTCGGCATAACCATCATCACCTCCGACTTGAGAGTTTCCTTCGTAAAGTCTTGAAGGATGTAGGAGGCTTCGCCTTCGGAGATGTCGTTGTCGTCACAGGCCTTGGCGAACTGACGCAAGAACTGTAAGAACGTGTCCGGGGGAGAACCGTACCACTCGTCGTGTACCCCAAAGGACTGAGCGACGTCCTTCTTGCGCCAACCCAGAGTATGGGCCTGGCGCCGTGTGTAGTCAACCGACTTCTTTTCCAACGCGTAGGTCTCGCAATCGAGCATCGCCCGGTAGGACGAGTGGCTCACCACAATCACGGGCGGCACCACCCCATCCGGTGGCGGCGGGGTCGCATTGGCCGGCCACCCCTCCGCCTCCGTACTGCTTGTCAGGGGGAGTTCCGTCGGGAACCCAGGGTCAACACTCCGGGGCAACTCTCGCGCCCCCACCCCCGCCTCGCTTACATTCCTCCGAGCCAGGAGAAGGTGAGGTCCTCGGGTCAATACCCTGAGTAACGCCCCTCACCGTTGACGACGCGGGGGTAGCGCGGAGCGCACCTAGTATGGCCGCAACGGCCGACTCGTCCCCCGAGCCGGAGACGACCTTTGTTGACGACGACGACGAGGCGTCACGTCGACGCCGACGGAAAGAGCGCCGGGCTGTGCCCCTGCGCTAAGCGGGTCTGGGCGTAGCGCCCCTCAACATCGTAACTAGCGACCGGGTAACTTCAGTCAGAACGACCTCGGCCACGGCGTCTCGCCACTCGAGGCCTGGCCTTCCTTGGCACCCCGTGAGCCTGGGGGATCACAAATAGAGTTCCAACCTTCAGACTCCCGCGCTGGGTCTGGCATCGCCCCCTCCTGAAACGCACCGAGAGGGGATCTCCGACCGAGCCCGCGAGCCGTGGGACCGATGCCGTCCCTGCCGGCGCCCTGCTCGCGCTCCGGGGCACCCTGGGCACTTCGTGAACCTGGGGGAGCAAGATGAGAGCTCCCACGCGCAGATTCCCGTGCCGGTGGTGGTACAGACCCACCGCCCCACGTGGTTGCGTCAAGCGGGTGTCCTCCGCCAAAAGGAGTGCCAGCACCCGACGGGGCCGCCTCGGGGTGAGAACTACCCGAGGGGGCGCCCGCCGGGGGGCGAGTTCCAGTCGCATCGAGGCCAGGGGGCAAGGGCTAGAACAAAGTCCGCTGCCTACAGGCACCCGCATCCGTGGTGCCTGCCCTGCTGTGGCGATCGTCAACCGAAGATTCGCCTCCGGGGGGGGGAGACTCATCCCCCCCGACACCAGGCACCTCGACACCAGCGCAGCGGTCCCAGAACCGTTGTAAAAAGCACGTCTGTTTTTTCCTGTTCTGAGCCGCTTCTTGGCCCGTGTTCCTGTTTGAAGAAACAGATTTCCTGTCAAAAAAACATATCGACCCCCCTGGACAGGCTGTCAGAGCCCATCCTATGTGAGGTCTTGGGATGGGCATAATTGTGTTTGCGAGAACACGAATCATGCCTTCCTCCACACATAGCGCCTGCCAGAAGAGCCACAGATGCTTCTCCCTTTCTCTCTCTTTCTAGAAGGGGGAGGTGCATACGTCTCATGCTTCGCTTCTCTTTTTACGAGTGGAGATGCATCGATGCCGGTGAACAGATTATTTTGGCGCCCTTTCTGGGAAAAACCAGACGTGATCGTCGGGAAAGTGGGGCGCATACTAGACGTGTACTAAGACGCGTACTAGACTAAATTGCATGTACTACAGGCCCGATTGCCTTACTGGCATCAATTCGGAGCGGCGGCCGTGAGGGGGGGGCCGAACGCACGTCATCTGGGGGGGAGGGGGGTCCAGAACGTGGGCTACAAGTCCCACGTGCTGGCCCCGTGGGGTGTACCAGGTAAATCGGTCCAGATTCGACGGCTTGTAGCCACTGCTGAAGCAGGCTACAAGTGACGCGCACACCAGGAAATCTGGTCAGTCGTCGTCGTTTCGGGGCGTGTCAGGGCGTGTCAGGACGGGTTGTCGCACATCAATCTGGGTCGGGCTTCCCTGGACTGTCACAAGCCACCAGCGTTCAGAACGTAGAAGCGACAGCTCGGGGGGTCACACATC
>Ga0209186_1001802_pt1 | contig 15572 bp, 17 predicted proteins | sample SidtaG_FD_187426 | JGI IMG/M metagenome (GOLD analysis project Ga0209186, IMG submission 187426) | Marine algal microbial communities from Sidmouth, United Kingdom - Sidmouth_Male2 metaG (SPAdes) (version 2) | ecosystem: Host-associated > Algae > Red algae > Unclassified | place: Sidmouth...
GGGGGGGGGGGGGGGGGGGGGGGGGGCAGGTTGACGTCGGGCGCGCTAGAATAGACTTTCCTAAAGCGTTCTTGACGCGCTTCTTTCATGGAAGGAAAGCTAAAGCGGTTTCCTCCCCGAAAAGCTCGGGCACATACTTGAGGTACTCATGGTCTCACCGGGAAGAGCAACGAAGCGGGTTTGTAGGTCGTGATCACCCATTCTCAAAAGTAGGATCGCTGGAATCATCGATTCCGCAGAAGCTCATTTGATCCTCAGGACAAGCTCATTTGATCCTTCATTTCCGGTAGAATAGACACTAGTCTCAAACTTAGCATAGGATAGGGGGAGATCAATGTCGCAAGACCGTCCTGGAAACAGTCCCGACAGTGGCGTTCGGACATTACTCAGGATCATCCTTGAGATCAAACGAGGATCACTGGAGGACTTTTCCGCAGATGGTCTGCCGGATCAAATGGAAAACCAATCGGCGCCTTCTTGGTCGCTGGGGGGGCTATAAGTGGCTGGCCAATGAGCGCACGGAGGCCGTCCGCCGGTGGTCCACTTTGAAGGACGTGACCTTCATATTCCGTGTTCCACGAAGAACACTGGCGGAGAGGCGTCGTCGGGATGCGCGCGGCGACGTGGGCTTGCGCCGGCCCCTCGGTAGGACCCGAGCGCAGACGGCCGTCCGCGTTGCGTTGGTGGTGAGCATTTCCAGCGTGCTGGCGGTTTTCTCAATACCGCCGCAAGCACGAGTGCTCCCCGCACGCGTGAGAGGCCCGCGGGCATACGCTCCCGGGTGGACATGCCGTACAACATGGCGGCTGTGTCCGACCTTTCCTTTCGATTACTATTTCGCATGGAGCGTGAAGACTTCTGGGCGCTACTGGGGCTGAAACGGGGCCGGCTCGAGACCAACGAGGAGATGGCCATTTTGTCGTTCAGCCAACCAGTCCCCGCAGAGTGCCGTCTGGCCATGGCGCTGCATATTCTCGTGGGTGCATCCTACTTGGACGTCATGCTGGCGTTTGGAGTGGGACGAAGCACTGTCTTCTATATATTTCGACAGGTATGCAATCTCCTTGTTTCTGTTTGGCGTGCTTGGGAGAGGGTTTCAGACTATGTCACGCTGCTTCTCTTATTCTTCGTGAGACGGGCATGTACTGACTAGGTTCGGCTCCTGAATAGTGCCTTGTCGGGTACAGGTGTTGGACGCATTGGATGACGCTGCTGCGCTTGAAAACATTTTTTTTCTTTCCTCTCTTTCCGAGTGCGTGCGGCAGAGCGAGCTTTGCCGGCGCGGCTGCCGCAACCCACTGACGGAGTGCGTGACATCTTTGGACGGTCTCGCTGTCAGGATCTAGCGGCCACGTCTGTCCGCCGTGCCGAACCCCACCGGGTACTACAATCGTAAGGGCTTTTTAGCGGTCAGCGTGCAGGCCGCTGTTGGGGCGGACGTAAAGTTCCAGTTCTTATCTGTGACCATCGCAGGCTCGTGCCATGACAGCACCGCCTTCTCGGTGAGCGGTCTCTAGAAGCACTTTTCCAACGATAGCTGTTTTCCGCTTGGTTTGTGGGTGGCAGCTGACGACGCTTACATGACCAGTATGCGGATACTCCTGCCCTGCCCCGGCCGCCGTCTCCTTCGGGAGAGGGATGCCATCAACTATTGGCAGTCGTCATCTCGGATCTTCGTCGAGCAGACATTTGGACAGTTGATCGGACGTTGGGGCATCCTGTGGAAGCCCATGCGCTTCTTTCTTCCGGTTGTTGCGAAAACGCTACGCCCTTGTGCGAAGAATCTCAACTTTTTGATCGACCGAGACAGTTGTTCTTTGGTGGACCCGCTAGAGAGTGACATAGCGGGGGGGTCGGGGGAGGTTCATTTTCAGGGCGACTGTGACATGGATGAAGCCCGACGTCATCGCAATCGCACATCGGAGAAACGTCCTTTGCGTGTGACAAAGACGAGGGCGCTGAAGTCAAGTGGCATTCGACGGCCGGCGTAGAAAGGTTGTAATTTTTAACTTAGGTATCACCACCACCCCCTCCCCTACTGTCGCCGTGTGCCGCGTCGCTTTTACTTCGGACCTTGCGACGGTTATGCCGCCGCGGTCGCCCCCCAGCCGGCTCTTGGGCGGGCTTCGCGCGAGATGCACAATACCTGCCCAGCGTACATCGGCCGAGTCGCCGGTGACGCCTAGTAATGGGCGGGCGGCGGCTCCTCGGTGGCTTTGTCCGGCTTGGAAGGTGACGGCTGCTCGGCGGCAGACGGACCGTCGGCAGCCGACGGCTCGTCGGTGGCCAACAGCTTGTCGGCGACCGGCGGCTCTTCGGCAGCCGGCGGCGCGTCAGCAGCCGTCACCGCTTCAACGGCCGCCCCGTCGACGGAGGTCGGCTCCTACTCGGCGGTGGCACGGCCAGCGGCCGCCGCAGAATCGGCGAAGCCGCCGTCGGCCCCCACCCCGTCGGCCCCACGGGGTTCCGTGCCCCCCGACGCACCCCCCCGCAATCCCTTCTCCCACCACCCATCGCCCCGCGGTCACTCCCACCTCCACTTCCCGCCGGACATGCGCCGCGACGCGGACCGCCAAGCACCGCAAAAGCGTCCCCCGCCCGGGCGGGTGCCACCTCCGCCGCCGCAGCGGCCTCCCTGACGACGAGGACTCCCGCGGCGGCGGTGCCGCCACCCCGTGCGGGTCGGGATCCCAAACCACTTCCTGCCGCCGCCGCGGCAGCGTCGTCCGCTGGCGCGGCGCGCATGCCGGCGCCACCCGCCATGTCTACGGCGGCGGTGGCCGCGCCCGCCGGGACCGCGGCCGTGTCCGCGCCCGCCGCCCGACCCTCCGCGCCGCCGGCAACCACGGGCGCGTCGCTGGTCACCGCCGCACCCACCGCGGCCGCGTCGGCGAATCGGCCCGCCTCTTCGGCTGCGTCGGGGTCGGCGTCTGCCTCGCCGACGGCGTCTGCGTCCGTGTTGGCGTCGCCGACCTTCCCCACCGCAAGCGCCTCTGCGCCGAGCGCCCCTTCCGTGCCGCCGTCCGTCGTGTCGGCGGCGGCGACCGCCTCTGCGGCGGCGTGGCCACCGACGGCGCCGGTACCGCTGTTAATGACCGCCGCCGCCTCACGGGAAGACCAGGGCACCGCGCCGCCGCGGCCAGCAGCCGCCTCCGAGGCCACGTCGTCACCGCCCGCCGCGGCGGCAGCCGGGATGCGCGCGGCCTGCCCGCTCCCCCTCCACCCCGGCGCCGCTCCTCGCTCCGGCCGACCGGCGCCCCACCCCGAAGAGGCGGGCGATGTGGGCATGGGAGGATGACGTTTCAAGCTCTGCTGGATGCTGGTGGTGGACAGCGAGCAAGAGATCACATTGGGTTGTACAATAGAACGGAGCGAAGCAGCAGAACGAAGAAAATAACAGAAAGAAGGCGCCGCAGAAAAACCAGATCTGCGCGAAGCGCGATAACCTTACAAGTCGGGTTCAGTAAGCTTGGAAATTTGCGAAAGAAGGTGCTTGAGCACAAGCTGAGTCGTGGGGACCTCGGAATCTTCGACCAAGTCCCGGAGAGCAGCTCGCACCTGATCCATCACGGCGCCCAGCGCTTGGGCGTTGTCGCGGATGTCCGTCGCGACGGAGACGGCACTCGGACTCACGACGGCCTGAGCAACACCCGACAAGGCCTCCGTCAGCCCTCCCATGCCCTGGATGGCCACCTCCGCCACCTTCGCCCGCATCGCGCGCCCCTGTACACGTGCTCCCACAGAGGCACTCCCGGGCAATCCAAGCTCACACTGCGCCGAGGGGGGGAGAGAACGCAGTAAAAATCCCATGACGGGTGTGCCAAAGAGCACGCAGTGAATGTACAATAAGCGGCTGTCACCATTCACAAACAGTCTGAGCCCCCCCCACGCACTCTTACCAGTACCCTTGTGTCGATCATTGGCGACCGTGTAAGCTGAGCGTAGGGACCGGTACTGCGTCTCGAGCGTCGAGGCGTCGCGCGGACCGGGGTATCGACACGGGTCAATGCCCTGCACGTCGTCCTCCCTAATCCCCTCGACGAGCTTGGGCGGCGCGGGCCGATAAAACGAGCGGTTGTACATGGGAGCCACCGTGCCGGTCCACAGCCCGGCATGCGTGCGGTCGAGCTCTGCCCGAGACAGTGGTAGGTTTACTCGTTCCACTGCAAAGCGATTTTCGTCCGCCGTGATGACGTGGAACTGACGAGCACAATCATTTGCGGCAAAGTCCGGCGCCTGTGTGGCCGGGCCCGGGCTTGACGCCGAAGTCGAACTGCTCCACGCCCCGTAATTGCTGGCAGCCGTGAGCGCAAACTGCAGTCCGCGGAGGGTCATTGCCTTGAGACGTGGATGTACATTCGTGCGGGCCGGACGGACCGCCGCCGCCGTGTGGGTGCGTCGGCCCCACCGCCGTTGATCCCTCGGGCGAGCCCATCGGGGAACCGGCGACACGGCCAGTCCGATTTTCAACGAAAGGCGCAGACGCCTCACCAGCGCGTGCGGGGGTGACGCGTGTGCAGCCACGCTCTGCGGACCCGCCGACACGGTCGTCGGGGTTACTCGTACCCATCCGAAGAGACGGTGCCCGCAAGGGGCACCCGTTCGCGTCAGTCAGTGCGCTATGTGCGTGCCCCCAAGGGGGCACAGCTAAGCTAAGGCAGGCACAAAAGACCTGGGTAAAACCCCGGACTATCGCACACATCCCCGTGAAGAGTACCTACACGGGGCATGGCTTTATTTCGGGGCGACCCCCGGTGTACCACAACCATGGGGTAAAGGCCGTGCAAGGACCCTCCACCATGGTGGCGGGCGAGCCATTACCCGTCCAAGTGATGCACTTGGGCGCTCTGCCCTTGCGACTGACAACCGAAATGACCGTGGGATATATCGACCCCTATGAGGGGCCAACCTATGAGGTGTCCGCGGACGAGCTCAAGGAGCGCGACGGGACGGCCAAGGAGAAAAAAGAACCCCCACTCCCAGGAGTGGACGCGTTGTCGGTGCCCAAAGAATGGTCCGGGGCCCTTAAGGCCCTCTTGGAGAAACATGCACCCCTCTGGGGGGGTACCCTGGGGTTGATACGCGGTGTAGAACACCGCATTCGGTTGAATCCCGGGGCTGTCGCCAGGAGGCAACACCCGTACAAGGCCGAGCCTTTGGCCCGGGAGAGAGAGAAAGCCGAAGTCGAGCGCATGAGCTCGATGGGGGTCGTCGAACCCTCCACTGGGGAATGGGATAGCCCTGTAGTTATGGTGCCGAAGCCTCATGGCTCGGTACGCTTCTGTATTGATAACAGAAAGCTAAACTTGATGACCGTCAAGGACGCGTACCCCATTCCTTGGATGGATGAGTGCATAGATTCCCTAGGGGATGCCAGGGTGTTCGCCACCCTGGACTGCAATGCGGGATACTGGCAGATACCAGTAGCCGAGGAGGATAAACACCTTACGGCGTTCACGTGCCATTCGGGCGCGTGGAAGTGCGTACGCCTCCCCTTTGGGTTGTGCAATGCCCCCGCCACCTTTCAAAGGGTTATAGATATGATCCTAGCAGGAGTCAAGCGGCAGATATGCATAGTATATCTGGACGACGTTATCGTCTTCTGACGTTCCCCAGACCAACACTTTTAACACCTCGATGAGGTGTTGACATGCCTAGGAAAGGCAGGTGTCACCTTAGGGAGGAGCAGACAACAGATTTAGAAGAACTAAGAGGACGGCTTCTAGCCGCCCCCATCATCGCTCTCCCCAGGAGAGACGGGCACTCAATCGTTGATGTAGACGCCAGCTATGAAAAGCTGGGTTCTTGCTTACAGCAACAACAACTCAATGGGGATTATCACCCCATCGGCTACTATAGCCGCGCTCTTCTCCCTGCGGAGAATCATTACTTCGCCACCGAGATAGAGGCGCTCGGCGTCGTCTGGGCGGTGACCTACTTGAGGTCATACCTCGAGGGGGCAGAGCTTTTGGTCCGGTGTGACCACCGGGCTCTACTATCGGTACTCACAAACATGAGTCCGAACGCCCGGATAAAGCGCTGGCGACTCCGATTATCGGAGTACACCTATGAGATCCGGCATAAGCCGGGTAAGGACCATAAGGTCGCGGACGCGTTATCGCGCCCGCCCACAGAGGGACTCGACTCGACTCCATTGGACGAGGATATCCCCGTCATGGCCATCGAAACCCGGGAGAGTGACGCCTTAGAGGCCGCCACACCAGCCGAAGCCCCCATGGGGGCGCTAAAGGCCCAAAAGATCATCCTCGGCCAAGCACAGGATGCGTTCTGTCAAGAACGGCTGGAAGAACTGGATGTTCTTTCACCACCCGACCCCAAGTGGAGTCGGAAAGCCTTCTTCTTTCGAGAGAAGAATGGGCTCCTATGCCAACATTCAGTATATGGGAGGGATACCCAAGTGGTCACCCCCGAGGCGCTGAAACAGCGCCTCTTACGATATCAACACCAGGCGGTGTTAGCCGGGCACCCCGGCTCGCGGAGGATATATGGCACCCTCCGCCGGTATGTCTACTGGCCTACCATGGTAGTAGACGTATATAAGCACGTGGAGCAATGCCCCGCGTGCGCTAAGAACCGCCTGTCCGAGAGGAGGCATACATCCACTATGAAGCTGTTTCCAGCTCTCGAGCCCTTCTCGGGGCTCGAATTGGACTTGCTAGGCCCATTAACCTGCTCTTTGGGTGGTCACAAGCATGTGCAGGTCATATGTGACCGGTTTACCAAGTTGACGCGGGCCATCCCGTGAAGGGATGCGACAGAACTGACGGTATCGTCAGCGTTCATTGATACTTGGGTGACTGCCTATGGCATCCCCGACTCTGTCCTTACGGACAACGGACCTCAGTTTGCCTCGGTATATTACCAGGGCATTTTCGGGTTACTGGGTATAGCCTCGAACTATGCCTCTCCCTACCACCCCCAGACTAATGGTCAGGTGGAAGCATACAACCGCACCTTGGTGCGGCAGCTCCGATGCTACGTTGCGGAGCATGTGACAGAGTGGGACAGTCATGTGTCCCTCCTTACTACTGCGTACAACACGCAGGTGCACGCGAGCACTGAGGAAATCCCCTTTGCCTTCGTGAGCCCGACAAGGCTCCAGCGTGTTGGCAGGGAGCGCATGCCTCAGCTTAGACAAGCCCAGGAGAGAACTGAGGACGCCTCTACGGAGGCGGAGCAGTACGTTGAGGACCTTAAGTGCGGGATTAATGACGTTGGATAAGTAACCAGTAAATAGCGACCGACCCTTGACGCACGATAAAGCGAACGCTATCGCCTTAGAGGCGAGGAAGAAGAACCTTTGTTCGTGCAACATCCGATGGGGAGCCGGGGGTGACGACGACGGCCAACCCCGGTCCCATGATGCTTTTATTATCAGACGGTAAAGGGGCGGGGTCGATCGACCGAGCGATCATAAAGATCGAATAACCACCAACATAGAGACGATAAAAAGAAAGGACAGACATACAAGACGGTCGTAGCCTCCCTAAGGGCGAGCCACAAGTCCGTTCAATCCTCCACATGAATGCTGACCAGTCAGGGGGGCTACCGGGCCCAATATCCAAATATTAAGGAAACATGCTACAGACCCCTGCATTGAGATTCGAGCCGTCCCGGCGATCCGGCAGATCGACTGATCCGCCACCACGAACGCCACGAGTGGCAACCAATCAGAGTGTCGCGTAACGACGCGCGAAGGGGCGTGGGGTCGTTACGCCTTGGACGGCGCCTGCAAAGGGGATCGGGGAGACCCCTGACACCCTCGTGCCAGGCGGGGTGAGGGATCCTGGTGCGCGAACGGGCGCGAGCGGCCCAGAATGGCCGATGCGTTCCGGAGGGCGTGGACGGGCAGCCTCTGGGCACCCACCGGGCGGCAGCGTCCGCGCAGGCATCAGATCGGCCTCTAAAGGGGTGGGGGGGCCTTGTGCCCGCGTGCCGCAGGGGGAACAGCCGGGGGTAGCTTGGCGGGCCTGTGGGCTCGCCCCTTGGTATATATACCGGGGGTTGGGCACGGCGAGGGCCTGTCCGGTTCCCAATGCCATCAGGCGTCCGGGTTAAGTAGCCCAGTTGGGCAGGTTGCGGTGGCCTGCGCTTCCGCACTTGTTGACCTCTGGGTCCTTCGTCTGCCGTGCCCCGTCCGTCGCGAGGCGAGGCTGTCACGGCCGTGCCCTCGGCGGGTGGGGTTCGTTGCGCCTTAGCGCACACGGTGGGCGGGGGAACGGGGTCGGGCTCATAGCCACTGAGGAGTCGGGTGCGCGGCTTGTGTCCAGCCGGTTGACCCTGGGTCGTGCGGTGAGAGCGTGGGCTTGTGGTCTTGAGGGGAGGGGAGAGGGCGCAGCGTTGGCCAAGGTCTTCCGCCCGACGCGGCGTGCCGGCGGCACGATCAAGGCCAAGATGGCGGGCGGCGGCAGCGACGTCCAGATGGCCGACGCGGCCGGCGCGGCTGGTAGCGGTGCCAATGGCGCGGGCAGCCCAGCGGGGCGAGCCGGGTTGGAGGCGAGCGTCCGCTCGGGGTTGCGGCGAGACGGGTCGTCCGCCGACCATGGGCGCGACATGCGTGGCGGCGACTACCCGATAGGGCGGAAGACCAAGAGGCCGAGCAGCCGCTCATCGTGGGGGCGGAGCCATCGCCTCGCAGGCGGACCTACTTCAGCCCCCCGTCCCTTTGGACACGCGACGGCGTCCCCGTCATGAGTGAAGACGTTCTCATGGACGCGGCGAAGAACAACCGCCGCGTGGCGTTAGTTTGTATTGAACAAGGCCATTCGGGCGTCCCGCCGGGGTTCATTGAAATCCTCAACGAGGTCCCCGACGACCATGTCGAAGCCATCGTGGCGGAGGCGCACGGCAACGCCAACTATGGCAACCAAGGCGAGGCGCGGCAGGCCTATGAGGTTCTGGCCTTTGCCAACGAGCTGGTCCGTTACGGACGCCTGTTCCATGACTTCCACTCGCGTCTTTACGCTGGGGCCCTCTTCTTCCCCATCGATCAGATGGGGACCTCTGAGGTCGCCGACAACAACTTCGGGCGTCTGCGTCGGGCTTGGCTGGAGGAAGTCTTCCCGTCGCGCCGTACGGCCACGGAGTTGTCAGTGCCTTTTGCCGAGGAGGCGGTCTCGGAGTAGTTCCTCGATGAGCTCATCGAGGCAGCTCAAGAGGCGGAACACGCCGTGGAGGAGAAGTTTGACGCCCGCACATTGGCGTTGACGTCCCCCTTTCGGGCGCCGACTTATGCCCCCGCCCATCGGCGTGCTCAAGACGCTGCTCGCATCACGAGCCGCGGGCTGCTTCCCACCGCTTGGTGCTCCGGTGTTATCCGGGCGCCCCGTCTTTTCGACTTTTCGCGGTGGTTTCCACGCCACCCCCGCTGGTGGTTAAACCGCGGGGTGTGCATGGAGATGCCTTACGCACTGTCCTATATGGCTCACAAGCTGTTCGATGAGTTCAGTGCCGTCTGGCACGTCGTCATCGAGGAGTATTACTACTTCCTAGTGGCCGGGTGGGTGCATACCGTGTTGACGGACAAGGTCTTCGCCTGGCTCGATGCCAAGGCCCTTAAGCGGATGTCCAAGTTGGATTTGCACCGTATGGCCAGCGGGCCGGGTGGCCAGGCGATGCTGGACAGGTTCCACAAGATGAACAAGGCCGCGGAAGTCTTCCCGTGGACCATTGTGGTCAAGGACGTCATTCGACGGGACACGCAGACGCGTGCAGCGCGTCAAGTGCACGTCCATTTGGACTCGTTTGCCGAATACGGGTTCATGCTGAACCACCCTTGTCGAGGCTTTGCGTCTCTTCCCGTTTGTGGCTGGGGGTCGGACGACGATGGCGATACGCCCGCGGCGGCAGCCCAAGGCAACGGCGGTTTTGTCCGCAAAGGGACGCGGGCGGCCGGTGGGCCTTCGCGTCGAGCTGCTTCCCCTATCCGGCGGTCGCTCTCGCCGGTGCGCGAGACGCGCGTTACCGCCGCGTCCGGCGGACATGCGCGTTCGACGCAAGAGGACGTTTGGACTTCGCCTGAGGCGTTTCAGGCAGCGGTGGCCTTGCTTGGCGATGAGCCGAGTCGTCGTATGGACGGGCAGCGCGTGCTTCGTGGAGTCGGGGCCGCCGCCCTGGCCTCGGCGTGGAATCGCCAGACGGAGGCGTTGCGCCGGGCGGTTCGTGACGCCCATGGCTATGTCCTTGAGGACGCCATTTCGGTGTTGGCTCGGGCCATGAGCGTGGCAGCAGACTCTGCGGCTGCCTTCGACCTGTTCGCTCAGGAGGTCGAACGTCTGCGCCAAGTGGCGGCGGTGCCTCCCTCGCCTGTGCGTTTTGACGCGGGTGACATCTTCGGCCGGCGTCTCAGCCGTGACGACGAGGATGAGGAGGCGCCTCCGCGCAATATGCGCCGTCGCAGTTCGTTGGTGGACGGGGGTCGCCGGGGGCACTTCCGCAACTGAGGCGGGTGGTCTAAGACCGGTGTGGGCTCGACTTGTGTCTTTGCTTTGTTTGGCTTGTTTTACTGCCGATGCCCGTCGGCAGGTGATGCTGTGGCGGTGTTTTATACACCTTGCCCGCTCATGGGTTGCTGTCATTTGGACAGAGAGGGATTGGCTTGTGTAGCATTGTTGGTTTTCCTGTTAAAGTGAAAGGCAACTAGTGCCCATGTGGTCATATCATTATGGTCTTTTGACGCGTGGGGGAGTACCTCGTGCGATGCACAACCCGCTTTGGCGTCGGAGTACCAGGGGGCGCTCTCCCGTCTGGGGGCTATAGGCGTCGCCTCTGTACATTGGTACATCAGGTCCTCCACCGTTGTGGTTACGTCATGGACCGAAGGTAACAGTAGCCCTTTAGGGTCGGATCCAACCCCTTGGGTAACAGGCGCGGGTGGCGCGTCATTGCCCTGTAAGGATGGGAGGCAGGGCCACACGTGGGTGTACGGCCGATGCCACTCAGAAAGCTCGGCGAAACGCCAAAGATCCAACCAGGGGTCGTGGGGGATATTACGCGTCCGTTTGGGTAATGTCTGTCGAACCCAACAAATCGGTAAAGTCTCCTGAACTGAATTCGATCGGTTATTCTCAGTCCAGTTCAGTGTGATTCGAATTTCGCCATGGGAATTCGAAAACACTCCAAGAATGGTTGGGGACCACTTTGGTTCTTGGCGTTGGGGGGTTACTGCCAACGCCATTTCGGCTTGATTAAGCCTGGGTGATCGGCGGGTGCCCCGAGACGGGGGTGTGGGATTACTCCAAGAGTACCCCGCAATTTTCTTCTTTTTCCTTCCGAGGAATCGGATGACCAAGTTCCGAGGAAGGTTTTCCAAGGGTTCCCAGGAATCGTCCTTGGGACCATAGTCAAACCATCGGACCTTGGCACTGTAGATGCCATTGCTCCGACGGAGCTTCAATAGGCGGTCGATGACGTATTCTTTGGGTACTGGAGGTGTGCTCTCAGGCTTATCGAGTCCGTCCAGTAGTGGATGTGGGGTCTCGTCTGGGGTCGACGGCCGTGGGGCCGGGTAACATGGTCCCTCTTGACTCTTCGCTCTTCGCCATTCACGTCTACGACGTAGGTAGAATCATCTGCGTCAAGTACGACGAATGGGCCGACGGACCTGCTTTGCAGCTTGTTCTTTTGATGTTGGTTCGTCGTATGGACGTTGTCACCGACACGGACACGTTTGTTACATGTATCAACGTTCGAGTCGATGTGACGCTTGTAGAGTTGTTGAGTCTTTTGCAAGGCCTCTACGACGGCTGGAATTTGCTGTCTTAGCTTGGCCATGAACTCACGCTTACGCGCTAGGGGTGACCCATCATTGAGGGTACCCTTATGTGTCAATGGCGTCCCTGGGGGGAGGTTGCGGACCGAAAAACGCGGGATTCGTCTCGGGATAACGAGTTCGAATGGCGCAATGCCTGTAGATCTCTGTGGCTGGCTATTTTATGCCATGGTCAATACGGGCAGTAGCTCATCCCAACGGCGCGGGTCGTCTGTGACGTTATGTCGGAGTTTCGTACCCATGGTACGATTGTACATTTCGACTTGAGCATTTGTCTGTGGGTGGTAGGCCGTGGTGCGCACTGTTTCGGTGCCTAGCACTTTTATTACGGCAATGAAGAAGTTAGACATGAACTGGGGCCCTTGATCCGATAGGATTCGGTCAGGTGGGCCATAACGGGCGACCCATGCGTCGATAATGGCTGATGCCACGAAGATTGCCGTTATGCGCCGTAAGGCGACGCATTTGGTCAGCTTGGAGAAGCGGTCGGTAATAAACAAAATGAAGCGGTTACCAGCTTTGGTAGCGGGGATTGGCCCGAAGATATCGGCCGATAGGTCTGTCAATGGTTCCGTAGCTGGGAAAAGCGCCAGTGGAGACGTGTGTCGTCGTAGTGACAGCCGATTTTGGGCGCAGGTGGTACACTTGATAATAGTGTTGTCGATATCCGTGACAATGGATGGACAGTATTACCGACGCCGCGTGGCGTAGTACATCCGGTTTATACCCGGGTGGGCTGACACCGTTGCGTGATGTTCCAACGTAAGAATACGCTCGCGTAGGCTTTCCAGGATGACCAATTCGTCGCCGTACGGTGCGCGCCTGTAGAGGCCGTGGCTTTCATTTTGAAAGAAGGCTTTTGCCGTTATGTGTGCCACTAGTTTGGCCAACTCGACGCAAAACGCGTCGGTTTGTTGGGCTTCCGCGATATCGTCGTATTCGACGGGGGCCGGCATGTCGGTACCCGTGTAGCTCCCCGTCAGAAAGCCATTGGCCGTCTCGGCCAATGCAAGGCATGGGATATCATCGTTGATATCTTCGACGGCGGCGTCATTGTCCGTTCGGGACAAGAAGTCTGGGGCGTGATGCGATGCACCGGGTTTGTACTGCATGTCGAATGTATATTCGGACAGCCGTAGGCGCCATCGCATCAACCGGCCACTTGAATAAGTGGTGCTGTAAATCCAGCTTACGGCTCGATGGTCGGTCCTTAATAGGAAGCGATGTCCATCGAGGAAGTGTCTGAGCTTGAGTACGCTCCACACAACGCCAAGGCACTCGCGTTCCGTTGTGGAATAATTCTTCTCAGCTGGGCCGAGTCCACGGCTCCAGTAGCCAACCAGTAATCTAGTACCGTCACGTTGCACTTGCAGCAAGGTGCATCCGAGTTGGTCGGCGCAGGCGTCCACATCGACAATCACCTGGCCTTTGGCCGTTGGCAGGGCCAAGATTGGTGGTGAAAGGAGCGCTTGCCGCAGGTCGTCGAAGGCCGCGAGGGCTGCGTCTGTTGGCTTTGGTAAGTCTGGAGGGACCTCCGCGCGGGTCATTGCGTTGAGCGGCTTTGCTCGTTTGGCAAAGTCTTTGACGAAACGTCGATAGACATTGCACATTCCAAAGAAGCTTTTAAGCTTGGTCTTGGTGGTGGGGAAAGAAGCGTTCTTCAACGCGTCGACGTTCTTATTGGGAACATGGAGTTGACCCGGTCGGACAATATGTCCAAGGTACTCGACTTCATCGGAGGACCAGGTGCATTTCTCAAGATTGAGAGTGACACCGGCTTCACACAACCGCGTTAAGACCACATCGACGTCCCTGAAGTGTTGCTCTGCAGATGCAGAGAAGATGATGACATCATCTAGGTAGACGAGGCAAAGTTGCCACTTGATTCCAGACAGTATAATGTCAAGGGCCCGTTGAAACGTAGTGGGGGCGTTCGTCAGTCCGAATGGCATGTACAGCCAATGGTAAATACCCGCATGCGTTGTAAATGCAGTCTTTTCTCTGTCGGAAGGGCGTAGGGGCACTTGCCAATAGCCTGCCGTACAGTCCAGGGAGGTGAAGACCTTCGCATCACCTAAGGAGTCCAGGCAATCCTCCATCCGGGTAGAGGGATAAGCATCCTTATTGGTGATGTTGTTGAGTCGTCGGTAATCGAAACAGAAGCGGGCCTCACCGTTTTTCTGTGGTAAGATGACGACGGGGCTTGCCCATGCATTGTGGCTAGGTTCTATGACCTTGAGCTTCAACATCTTGTTGATTTGATCAGAAATGATCTGCAGCTTGAAGGGACCCGTGCGATATGGTTGTGCCCGGATAGGGACGGCATCCGCTGGGGTTACAATGGCATGCTCAGTGGCGTGTATAGTACCGAGTGTACCGTCCCACATCGCGGAATGCGTGCGCAGCATCTCCGGGATTTGCTTATGCAAGTGCTCCGGTGCTTCACTAAAGTCCACATCCTCGACAGGGTCGTCGGACGTCGATGTATCCTCACCGGTTGGTGTGTTTTGGGTTGCCTTCTCCTCTGTTATAGAGGCCAACATGGGCCCTTGAAATGGTTCGGCGAACCCGAGGATGCTGTTTTTACGAACTATGGCCTGGGCCGGCCCGAAGTTGCAGACCCTAACGAAAAATGGCTCATCGGGTTTGACCAGTGCAACGCCACGGGCGACTGCCACTGACTTCTGCCGACATGGGCGGATGTTGGGCGAGATGGTGACAGTGCCAGGGGTGGCGCAGGTCGCCAAAACCCATTCCTCCATTCGTCCTTTGACGCGAACCTGGCGACACCCCCTTACATTAGCAGGTTGGTCTTCCCACGACCGTTCCCACTTATTGGCAAGTAGGGTGGCGAGGATAGGCCCTCGCCTCAGGTTCCTGGTGACATCACCGACGTGGTCTTGCCACACAACCTTCCTCAGGCGTGTGAAGATGGCTTCGACATGGTTATCCATGAACTCGGTACCGAGAGTGCATGGCACCGATAGGTGTTCGGCGACAAAGAATCGGTCGAAGACCTTGGCGCATCCAACATTTAAGTACAGATGTATAGCATAAGTTGCTATGAGGCGGTTTTTGTTTGCATCTTTGATGCGGGGTGTGCGCTCGAGCTTCTAAGCATAACTCTGCCAGTTGGCGGGTAAGACATTACGTCGAACCAAATTTATGCCGGCCCTAGTGTCCAAGACAGGGCGACAGCTGTGCATTTCCCGTTGGCAAGGGCCAATAATGGCCGCGATCTCATAGTGCCGATGTGCCGGGCTTAGTATCCTTGTGACTTTACGTCTTTTACCAGTTGGCGATGATGCGAAGGGCAACCTGTTCAGGGGCACCCGGCTCGCTCGTTTTTCGAGTCGGAGGACTCGTGGCTATCGCTTTCAGCGGTTGGTTTGGTATCCTCCGTTACGTAGTTCACGGCGATAACGGGCGGACGGCGTTCACGTGGCCGATACGGCTCAGCGCATTGCGCAGCGAAGTGACCGGGCTTGTTACAGTTGTAAAAAGTATCGGTCCTCGCCTGAGGGGACTCCTTCGGAAGAGGGGAACGGGACCGTGCCCGCGGTTGGGTAACCAGGAAGGGGCGGTCGACATTGGTATGCCGGGTTGGCATGGGTGAGGTGTACGCCACCTTAGTCGTCTGAAGACGAGGCAGCTTAATCGATTGGCGAAGCTCACTCGTTCCGTCCCAATACATCTGCGCAGCAGAGATGGTGTCCGCCAGAGTGCGCTTGGGGAACTGCCCGTCCAATACCCGGACATGAGATTGGATAATCTCGGACAA
>Ga0209186_1001804_pt1 | contig 15567 bp, 6 predicted proteins | sample SidtaG_FD_187426 | JGI IMG/M metagenome (GOLD analysis project Ga0209186, IMG submission 187426) | Marine algal microbial communities from Sidmouth, United Kingdom - Sidmouth_Male2 metaG (SPAdes) (version 2) | ecosystem: Host-associated > Algae > Red algae > Unclassified | place: Sidmouth, United...
AGGGCAGGAGCAGAGTATGGATTTTTGTTATTGTGGGCGGTCATTTGTGCGAACTTATTTAAATATCCCTTTTTTGAATACGGCTCTCGTTATGCAAATGCAGCAGGAGAAAGCATTATAGATGGATACAAACGAATCGGAACATGGATGTTGATTGCCTATTTTTTGATAACCATAGCGTCGATGTTTTTTGTGACGGCTGCCGTAGGATTTGTGACAGCAGGTTTTTTAGAAAATCTATTTGGACTCAATCAATTGACAGACTTTAAGTTACTGACAACCTTGATTCTTTTTATTGTTTGTGTAGGGATTTTGGTATTGGGAAAATACAGTGTTTTGGATTCGATGATAAAAGTGATTGGCAGCGTTTTGTTGCTATCGACTTTGGGCGCATTTATTTTGACGCTGATAAATGGACCAATCGAAAAAGTACCCAATTTTACCCCGCCCGAAGTCTGGAACGATACAGGGATTTTGTTTGTAATTGCCTTGATGGGATGGATGCCGACGGCTGTGGATTTGTCCGCTTGGAATAGCCTTTGGACGATAGAACGCATCAAACAAACAGGCTACAAACCAACTTTAAAAGAAACCCTTTTTGACTTTAATTTTGGGTACATTATTTCGGCAATACTGTCCGTTTGCTTTATAACTTTGGGCGCATTTATTATGTATGGTTCGGGCGTGGAGATGTCCCAACAAAGTGCTACTTTTGCGAATCAAGTGGTAGAGTTGTACACAATAACCATAGGAGAGTGGAGCTACTTTATTATTGCAGTGGCGGCTTTTTCGATTATGTTTGGAACGTCTATTGCCGTATTTGATGGCTATGCCCGTGCATTGGAACGTTCTTTTGAATTATTGTTTTTTAAAGAAGAAGACCAAGAAACCTTATTGAAAAGCCGTACTTTTTATATAGTTTCTTTGTTGGTCGTAGCGATAGGTGCATTTATCATCATAGCCCAATTTATTTCTAACCTAAAAGCATTGGTAGATTTGGCGACAACGATTTCGTTTTTGATTGCGCCATTGGTGGCGGTTGTCAATTTTAAGCTGGTGACGGATGAACGATTTACAGCAAAAGAATACCACCCACCCCAATGGCTGCGTTTGTTGAGTTATGCAGGTATTGTGTATTTGGTGGGTTTTGGCTTGCTTTTTCTTTGGGTGAAATTTATTTAACTTATTGTAATTGTGCCTTGAAATTGACTGCTTTCGAGGTTCTGTCTGTGCAAAATAGACTCGATAGTAGCGTTATAGCAAACTGGTTTAAATAGTTTTTGTTGTTTAAGTAGTTTTTCGGTTCTGTCCTTGATAGATTCGTTTTGCTATAGTAGCGGATAGCGAGACCCTGCGTAGCGACGAAGCAAAGACCGTTCTCTCCTTAGCAATGATAAAAAATAAATTCCTCATTTTGGCTGGGTCGCCAGTCCGATTCGATATATTTTGTTTAAAAGCCTCGTCGTAGTTTTGCTACGCCTACGTTTTTGCCCGATTCGGTGTTCCAATCATCTATCAAAAAATCTCTTTGCGGGCTTATTTCTTAATCATTGCTTATCTTATTTTTGCTTTTAACCATAGTTTTAAAAAAGTAAATTTCCATAAACTATTTTTGATAGAATCATTCATAGACTCTATCTTTTTGGCATATTGTTTAAACAACTCAACCTCTTGTTCTTGGGAGTTTTTTTTGGAGAGTAATTGAAATAAATCTGTTCCTAATAAAATAATGGGATTGTCTAATGCTCGTTTTCTGACAAAATAGACAATGGCTCTATTTTCACTTTCTATAAGGCTATTGACTTTGTTTTCATAATGTAAAATTATTTTGATAAATTTTAAAAGTATTTGTTCTTCATTGTTTAGTTCTTTGATTTCAGGACGCTCTAAAAGCCTATTGAGCCAAATATTTGCTTGTTCAAAATTTTCTATTTCAATAGAAAGAACAATGATGTCATAGAGCCATAATTTTTGTCTATGCCAGTGTGTATAGAATTGATGCTCTTGATAATCTTTTTCATAACTTGCATACAATTTATCCGTATTGATTTGTTTTTTGCTTTGAGTTAAGAGAATGTATTCTGAAAGAAAAACAATGTAGAAATGCATCTGCATGGCTTTGTATTGTTTCTTCTTAAAATTTACTTTCTCATATTTTTTCATGCCATAGTCAAAAGCCTCTGAAGATTTAAGAATTTTTGCCACAACAAAATAGTTTTGATAGAATCCTAATATGCGACGAGGTGAAAAATTAGCGTTGGGAATTAAATTAATAGCCTTTGTCATTACAGATAACATGGCGTCATAGTCTTGTAGGATATAATAAACCATGCCTTTGACATGATAATAAAGACCTAAAGCCTTAGTAGAAAGTGCTTGGTTTTCATCTTTCAATAAAGGATATTTTTCTTGTAAGGAAAGGGCAGGATCTGGTTTTGAGGTTAATGTATGAATTTTAGAACTAATGTCTTCATAGTCATCAATATTGCGAATAATCAACTGATAATTTTTCAATTCTTTATTGACTTCAAGGTATTCCTCTGAAGAACGCCCATAGTTTTTGATATAGATAATTTCTCTTTCTTTTTTTAGAGCTTGGTTGAGCAAATCAAAATCCTCAAGCTCTTTTGCTTTTTTCTTAACGGTTCTAATTAACTCAAGTGCTTCTACAATCAGTCCTCTATCTGTTAAAAGAGTTGCTTGAAATATTTTATCATTAAGTTTTGTATTGAGGTAATGTTTTTTGTTAAAATTGCTCAAAGATTCTAAGATAGAATTATAAAGATATTTTGATTTGATGCTAATATTTGCAATATTTTCTTCTGAAATAAAAATCTTTATTTTCTCTAAGTTGAATTCTTTTTGTTGTGAAATTATATCAAATAAAATAAGGTAATCTTGTTTTTTTTTGGGGCTATATATATTGGCGTATTGCTTGAAATATCGCTTTTCATTGCGACTCAAGTTGTTTATCAATCTGTTTAGTTTCTCCAGGTTAGGCATCTTTTCTAATTATAAGTGTTTTTTTCAAATAGATAGCAGTAGTTTTAATTGTTTAGATTCTCTAATATGAAAAAGTAACACAAATATAAATTTAGCATAAATGCGTTGTTTTTGACATAACACAGACGTGATGTCCTAAACGCTTCTGTTTAAGACAAATAATAAATTTTTATAATGGGGTATTAATAGTTTCAGGAAGAAATAGCAATTAATTTATTATAAACATAGGTTGTAGATTTGTTTCAGCTTATAAATCTCTCCAGTTTTATAAGTTGCAACATTCATTAATTGTCAACCAAATATAATAATTTATATTTCAAATTTCATAATATTTCTCTTGTTTGTGTTCTGATATTATGTATTTAGAGTTATTGTTTTTTTTGCTTTTAAATTTTGGTAATCAGGATTTTATATGCATTATATCTTTATTGAAATTATGTTTTGATAAATGACAATAAAAATTAATCACTATATAATTATGCTGTTTTATTTTCGTATCGCTCTGGTCATTTCTCTTTTACCTATAGGACCAGGAAGGGATTCCAAAGTAAAACCAACTGATTTTAAAGCTCTTTTTACACTGCCTTTGGCACAATAAGTAGTCAATATACCATTGAGTTTCATAGAATTGTATATTTTCTGAAAAATGTCTGTAGTCCACAATTCAGCTTGGGCGGTTGGTGCAAAAGCATCAAAATAGACCAAATTGAAGTATTGTGAAGGGAGTTTTATGTCTTGTAAAGGTGTTTGTTTTTTTGTTACATAAAAATTCTCTGTAACTTGATGTTGTGCTTCCCAACTTACCTGATGTAGTTGATTGAAAAAGTGAATGGCCTCGTTATCTGCATTTAAACCATCTACATAATTCAACTCTTGCCAATTGTCAATAGGGTGTGCTTCGATGCCTGTATAATGAATGGTTGCAGGTTTTTTTTGATTTTCGATATAAGTCATCAAGGCATTTAAACCTGTACCCATTCCCATTTCTAATAAATAAATTTCGTCTGCTGTTTCTTTGATGGTTTGCAATCCTGCTTCTATAAAGACATGCTGTGCTTCTTGAATCGCTCCATATTTTGAATGATATGCTTCTCCAAATTTTTCTGAATAAATGGAATGTGAACCGTCTTGGGTTGTGATGATTTTTTGCATGTTGGTGTTGTTGTACCGTTGTGCTGTGGTTTTTTTGTTGTGTTGTATGCATTGGAAATTATAGCAATTATATTTCACGCAAAGAGCGCAAAGAATTTCAACGCAAAGAGCGCAAAGCTCAACAGAAACCAATCTCTTATATGAAAAACACTTTTTTCATTTTCAAATAGGACTGTTATAATGCAGTATTAATAGCGTTTCAACCGTTTAAGATAGCCTCGATAGAAGCGTTATACCAAACTGGTTTAAGTAGTTTTTGTAGTTTAAGTGGTTTCAGTAGTTTTTCGGTTCTGTCCTTTATAGATTCTTTTGGTATAGTAGCGGATAGCGAGACCCTGTGTCACGACGAAGCACCAAACCTTTCGCTCCAAATTCATATTGTGCTGTAATTGATTAGTGCCATTGTGCTGCGGTTTTGTTGTCTAATAAGAAAAAAACCACAGCACCACAGCACTACAATACCAAAAACCTACTCAACAACCAATTTACTCGTGCTTTTCCCTTCTTCCGTCAAAATCTCGACAAGATACAAGCCTTTTGGCAATGCCTTTAAATTTATCTTTTGTTGTTCGCCAGCCATTACATTCTTTTTGTCCAATGATAAAACGACTTGTCCTTGATTGTTTAAGACATTAATTGTCAGTTTATTGAAATAACTATATATGTCTAAATGTACCAAATCTTTAGTTGGATTGGGATACAAATGGAATGATTTGTCCTGTAGGCTTTGAGACTCAATGCCAACGGGAGCATCGGTTACTTCTTCTAAGGGTATATTGGCAAATGTCACCAAATTGGAAGCGACAATCAAATGTGGGTTGAAACTGTCTTCGCAATCACAAGAGGCATTGGTCACGCAATCAGGATTATTGACATTACAAAGATCTACATAGTCTTCATCAAAAACATAACGCAATTCAATCGCATCTCCACCAATATAATCGGTCATATCAAAATCAAACCATTTGGCAATGGCTCCAGGACACCAACCTGCTCTATCATGGAACCATTCTCCTGCTTGAGGTTGGCAACCATCTGGATTAGGATTGCACATTTCCCAATTGTGTTGTTCAAAGGTTTCAACGCCATTGACCCAAATATGGTGGGTATCTTCGTGAAATTCTGCGGCATTGCCCGTATTGTTATCGCCCCAACCATGTCCCGTCGAAACCAATTTTAAGGTAGAAGCCACGGCATCTTCTGAATACTGAAAGTTAAGGGTTTCGGTGGGTTGTAAATTCGACATATTGCCAAAATCATAGGTATCTTGCCACATAGCATCTACTGTACTGTATTTATAAGTTGGTGTTCCTTCTTGATAGTCTAAACGCAAATTGTACTCAAAGCCATTTCCAAAGGTTACATAGTTGATTCTAAAAGCGACCTTTCCTTGTAACAGCGACATATAATCGGTCAAGTCAATGGAGTGATCACAAGCTACACCATACGGCGTAATGTAGCGAATGATTTCAATCCATTTGCCATTGTGTCCCTTCACATCAATACTCGCCACTCTATCCCATTCATCGCAACCACCAGCAGGACATTGAATATCCAATGTACCAATAATTTGGTCATAAGCCCCCAAATAACACGGCAATTCGGCTTCAACAATAGCCGATGGAATCGACACATTAAGCACTTCTTCTACAATCGCTTCGGTCATGACATCATTGGCAGACGCAACCACTTCGATATTGACGGTAGAGGTTGCAACGGCATCATAATTGTTTTTTGCTTGAATATTAATCGTATAAAAACCATAATCAGCAGGAGTCCACCAACTTGTATAATGGTTGTTTCCCCAATCTTTTGCCAATACACTTTCGCCATCAATCTCAAAAATAACTTCTTTGACATTAAACAATTCAGGGAAGCCAATATCCGCAATAGCCGCCAATTGAATCGCTGATAATTCTGGAACAATGACGGTTCCTTGTAATGGACTTCTTGCTTCAATAGTTGGCGTAAACGTCACTGGATCTAATACTTGAAATTTTGCCGTTAAATCTTCGGCAGGATCAAAAGTCGCATCGCCGCCTTGACTTGCTTTGACACTCACTTCACCTGCTTCGCCTGTCAGTGTCACCGTATTGCCATCAATTGTCGCAGGTCCCGACACAATTTCAAAAGATACAGGTAGGGCAGAAGAGGCTATTGCACCGATGTCAAAAGGCGCATCTGTGGTCAATTTATTGGCTAACGGCTCAAAAGTAATCGCTTGAAAACCTAAGTCCAATTCACCCCCAAAATTTGACGTTTCTCCTGTCAAGGCAAAATTATATAAGTCCGCATCTCGTTCACCATCTCCTACCTCTGAAATCAATTTAGTGATGGTCGTATTGTCTTCACCAGGAACACCCTGATTGCATTTGTAATACACTTCCAAACCTTCGGAAGTAGCATCAATTTCGTTATCAATCATATCTTGGATTTCCTCTTCTGACAAAGCCTTACTCCACAACGAAATTTCATCTACACGTCCCCCAAAATAAAAATCAAGATTACTCAAAATACTTCGCCCAATGGCAAATCCGACATTGGCATCTCCAAAAGTTCCAGCCGCATTGCTTTCCCCTTTCAAGGTACCATCAATATATAATTGAACTTTGCTACCAGTATAGACCCACGCAAAATGCTGCCATTGTTCTGCCACAACACTAAATGCAGGAGCGACATATTCATAAAGCGTTCCATTCGATTGATAACGACATTCTATAATCCCATTATCCAATTGAATCAAATAAAAACCAGCACTTGCCCCACGAGGTCCCATCATGCCTTGTCCATATTCCAACGCATCGGTATAGAACCAGCCCGTCATCGCAAAGGCTTCCGCATCCGCAATATATTGAGAAGCTCCATCCAACAAAACATAATCCTTATTAGCTCTGTCTAAATGCAAATACTGTCCCGACTGCCCTATTAAAGACAATCCGCTAAACACCAGTAAAAAAACGAGAATCAAGTAATTTTTTTTCATTTTATGTATTTTATCTTTTGAATTGTTTAAGTCGTCTAAATAGTTTTTGTGGTTTGTGTAGTTTTTGTGGTTTGTATAGCTTAGTAATGATAAAAAAATAACTCCCGCATTTTAGCGTCGATATTTTCCGATATACTGCGTTAAAAAGCCTCGTCATAGCCCTGCTATGCCTACGTTTTTTGCCTTGTCTATCAAAAAATCTCTTTGCAAAAGATGGCGGACTTATTTCTTAATCATTACTTAAACAAAAAATTATATGGTTAAAGAAATAAAGATGAACCGCAACCACATAAACTACAAAAACAACATAAACCACAAAAACTAAAATCACGGCATCCACCAAACTTTCACTTCTTCCTCATCACTGCCCATCAAACCCACCTGAGCAGCCCAATTATCGAGATTGTCAATTGTCTCTGAAGGCGGATAAGGGAATCTAAAATGGTTCAAAGCGTCGCCAGTACGAGGCGTTTTTCCCGTTCTACGTTCCAAACTATAGGCTTCCCAGGGTTGTCGGAAAGCGTCCAGCCATCGTTGAGCATAGATTAACTCTAATTTATTTTCTGTTTCAAAGATACTCAATCTTGGATGATTTGACACGGCAAACAATTCCCCAATAGACAAATTTGCCGAAGCATTGACCCAAATTTCGGAATTACTCTTGACATTTTGCCAAAATTGCAGAGAAGCGACGACGCCCACGCTGTATTCTCCTTCTGCAAAAGCCTGATCCATCGCTACACCCAATCCACGCAAATACGCCTCAGCCTTGATAAAATGAACCTCCGCAGCCGTCAAAATCACTTCTGGAACATCTCGTTCATCCCGAATCAAATAATAGTTGAATGGCGCATAAATATTGGCTTGTCCTTTGATTGTATAGTTGAAATCTCGTTGAGAACCATAAGGCGTTCCGCCCGATGCAGGTGTATCTGATGTTGGAACTTGCGGAAAAGCTACCCAGTCGTCTTCATTATTTGGTTCAAAAAAGATGTAGGCACGAGGATCAAAAATCCCACTGCCATTCGCTTCGTCGTTTTCTGATAGAAGCCCCCAAATTGTCGATCCCATCCGCAATTTATTGTGTTCCCTAAATGACCAGTGCGAACTTTGTCGTTCCCACGATTGAGCTTTAGGAGACATTACGACATCTTCGCCATCCTCAATCACAGGCAATGCGCCCTCCAAAATTTCTGCCAAAATAGGATAGGCAAAATCAGGGTTTTGTTCGCTCATCCGCAATGCATGACGCAAGCGCAAAGAGTTCGCAAATTTAATCCAGCGATACAAATCTCCTTGAAAAAAAGTATCAAAATTATTAATACTGACATAGGCTGTTCCTGCTTCTGTCGTAGGATTTGGATTGATATTTATATTGTCCGCCGCCCATTTTAATTCGTCCAACAAAAACTTATAAATATCTTCTTGTCTGTCAAAAGTAGGTCGAGCAAAGTCCAAATCTTGATAGCCTTTTCCTGCATCAAAAAATGGAATATCCCCAAACAAATCCGTCACCCGAAACGTCTTATAAGCCGTCATTATTTTGAGCATCCCCCGCACATTATTCAAGGCTTCCGCTTCGACCTCTTCCTCCATCTCCACCAAGCGACTTTCAATCTCCCGAATATGCGCCAAAGCCATATAATATTGCGTCCACATTTCCTCCGTTCCAATACTAATATTTTGAAAGGTTGCAGCCGTCAAAGCCGCTTGTTGTGTCAGTCCATACAACGTCTCATTGTGCAAATAGAACTGTTCATTCCATCCCAACTGTATCGATTCCACCACCGTATTAAAAAGCGGTCCAATATCCGTTTGCGTCGGAAAAAAAGGATTCTCATTCAATTCTTCAAATCCTTTTTCACAAGAAGTGGAAAAGAACAAAGTAAAGCCAATCAGTATAATCGAAAGTTTTTTCATTTTTTATAATATTATTATTAGGAGCGAACTGTCAGGTGCTTCGTCGTGACATTTAGTCCTGCTATCCGCTAATGGATGGCATCTCCAAGATGCCTTCCATTTTTTCACGCACTGTACCGTCTTGCAAGGCATTTCCAAAATGCCTTGCATCTCCAAATATGAACCGAAACGGCAGCCAACGCAATCATCCAACCGCTCCTATCAGGGCTATTTTAAATGGTCTCAACCCGAAAGGAAAAAACGCCCCTTCGATAAAAGTCCAGACCATCCAACATAGACCCGATGGTAGTGGTATGGCAAGTAGTTTCTGTGGTTTTTGTTGTTTCTGTAGTTTTTGTGGTTGTGTTATTTTAGATACTTACTACTTGCCATAAGAACGGACAGCGGGCCTTTCCTTCACGATGAAAGACAAACCGTTCTCTCCTTGTTTAGTTTTTGTGGTTTATGTAGTTTAAGTGGTTTTTGTAGTTATTCAGATTACGGCAACTACAGCACCAACAACCAAGAACCAAGCACTAAGCACTAAGAACCAACAAAACTAAAAAGAAGCATTTAGCCCAATACTCACGGAGCGAGTGCCAGGAAAAGCTGCCCATTCCAAGCCTTGAGCATTGCCAGAACCGCTAATACCTTCGGGATTCACTCGGTCGGGTAAAGAGGTGTATAAATAGAATAAATCTCTACCAACTAAGGAAAGTGTCAAGCTTTGAAATACTTTTGTTTTTGCTAAAAGATTAGATTTGAGTTCATAGGATAAAGCAATTTCACGCAGCTTAACCCACGAATTTTCTTGGATGCCTGGCGTACTCAAAAAGCGACCCCAACCGCCTGTATTGCCGATGTATTTGAAGTAATGATGAACGACTTTATCATTGACGGTACCGTCCGCATAAACACCCTCTAAAATCACGCCAACATTGCGTTCATTGCCCTCCGAATCTACATAAGGCAAACCGCCACCATTGCGTTCTTCAAGCGTCTCTGGACTTTGACCTGTTTGCAAGCCAATGACATACGAACCTGCGTAAATATCACCGCCCCATTTGGTATCGACTAACGTGCTGACTTTAAGTCCTTTCCACCCTAAACGCATCGTCCATCCACCAATAAAATCGGGAGAGGCATTGCCGATGGGAACTTGGTCTTCTGTCAAAAGGTAATGTGTCCCCTCATCGTTTAGAATGGGTTTGCCTGTCTCTTCGTGATAAACATAATCATAGCCGACAATCGTACCATATTCTTGTCCTTCTTCTACCACAATGGCAGGACCATTCAAGCCCCAGATATTTGACAATTCCAAGCGTTTTGCGCCATCGCCTAAGCTGACAACGACGTTGCGATTGCGAGCAAAATTGAATCCCGTTTCCCAAAAGAAATTCGGCTTTTTCATCAAGACGACATTGAGAATTGCCTCGATTCCTTTGTTTTCTAATTTTCCTGTATTGATTTTAATTTCGTTTGCACCCGATGAAGCAGGTAGGGGAGAGTTCAAAATTTGATCGAAGGAATTGATGTAATAATAAGTCAAATCAAGATTTATTTTGTCATCCCATAAACCCACAGTTGTTCCGATTTCATACGAATTTGCTTTTTGTGGTTTTAAGGCGATGGGCGGAATCGTTGTAGGTAAAGTCGCTGTTTGACTTCCACCAAAATCAGCCGTCTCATAAATGAAATCGACTAAGAAAGGTAAATCATCCGAAGCCGTTTGTGCATAAGCTCCCCGAACTTTCCAAAAACTTAACCACGATGGAAATGTAGAACTAAACGCTACGGTTGGCAGAAAACTCAAAGAGGCAGAAGGATAAAAATAATCGTTGTTGTCAATCGGTAAAGACGATGACCAATCATTGCGACCTGTCAATTCTAAAAAGGCAAAATTTGCATAACTCAAATTTAAAAAACTATAGATTGAATTGATTTTTTTGTTGAAACGAAATTCGCTTAATTCGGGCGCATTAAGTTCGCCTTCATAATTGTTGAAAGTGTACAGTCTTGGATTGACCCATTCATTGTTTTGGTTTTTGGCACTAATGCCATAGCCATCTCGTTGCCATTGTGTCCCTCCAAAAGAAATACTCGCATCAAAAGGTGAATCAAAAATTTTGTCTTTGTGAAGCGTTAATAAAACTTCGTTGTTGTGTACAAAATCCCTCGTTAAACTATTGCCATAAAAGCCATTTTCTATGCCCAATGCATCGGTAGGATTTCGACGTTCTTCAAACTGATCTAAGGTGAAATCTAAGCCTAAACGCCCTCGCACATTCAACCAATCGGTAATTTCATACGTCATCGTCAAAGCTCCCAATAATTTCCCTCTATCAAAATGTGTATTGTTGTTGTAAGTATTCCACCACAAATGCGGAGCCGTATAGGTGAAAGGATAACCGCCTTCAATGTCGCTATAATCATTGCGAGTGCCATCGGGCAAAAAGTTGATTTCTTCCTCTAAACCTTTATAACTTCGAGGCCAACTATACAAAATTCCTTTCCCAAAAGAACGCTCATTGTCATCGCCTAAAGTCGGACTATTCAACCGATAATAGTCGGTATAAGAAACCGCTAAATCCATTTTAATCCGCTTAGAAATATCCAAACGAGAACCTAAATTAATCGTTGTTTGATTGTAATTGCTATTGGGAATAATGGCATCATGTTGAGTTCGTGTCATCGACAGTCGAATACTTCCCAAATCATTGCCACCCGAAAAAGAAAGGTTGTGTGTCGTTGTATTGCCATTTTTAAAATACTGTTTTAAGTTGTCAGGTTGTGGCGTAAAAGAACGCATTTCACCATCCCACCAACGCACATTTTGTCCTTCCATCTTTGGCCCCCATGACATTCCTGTTGAATAAAAACCAAAGGATTCCGTAGTCGGTTTTCCCAAAGGCCCGTCATCGACATGCACTGTACTTGGATACAAATATGTTCCATCACCATCTGTTGGCAAAGTGGGTTCTAACAAACTAATCGGACCACCTGCGCCATACGTATTTTGCACATCACGATAGTAATAAGGCTGTGTAATTTTGTGAATAATCGAATAGTTCACGCCCAATCCTTTACCTTTCTTCCCTCGTTTCGTCGTAATTAACACAACGCCATTTGCTCCTCTCGAACCATACAAAGCCGAAGCTGTTGGTCCTTTCAGAATATCCACACTTTCAATATCTTGGGCATTGATGTTGTTAATGGCAGAACCCCAATCCACCCCTCGACCAATATTTGTCAAGCCAGGTTCATTTTCCAAAGGCATACCATCTACCACAATAAGCGGTTGATTGTTCGCCGAAATATTGTTGTTTCCTCGAATCACGATACGAGACGTTCCGCCATCGACGCCATCAGGCGCAGCGATTTGAACCCCTGCCGATTTTCCACTCAGCGAATTTACGATATTGGGCGCATTAGACATCGCTATTTTATCACCCGTAAAACTTTCGGTAGAATAGCCAACTTCTCGTTTTTGCCGCTTAATTCCCAAAGCCGTTACCACAACTTCCTCCAACTGTTCCGAATCATTTCGCAAGACGACATCAATGACACTTTTGCCCTCAACAGGAATTTCTTGTGTGACACAACCAATGTAACTGAAAACTAATGTATCTTGTGGGTTCTGTATTTTGAGTTGGTATTTGCCATCAAAATCCGTAATAGTGCCTAATGTGCCTGCTTCTTTCGACTTTGCAGTCACATTTACGCCAATCAAAGGAAGAGCATCTTCTGCGGAGATAATCGTACCTGTCACTGTATGTTGTGCAGCCAAAGACAAGCAACAAAACACAAAGATTAAAGAAATTAGCGTAAAATTTTTCATAAATATTTGATTTAGCATTCTGTCTCACAATTTGATAAAAAAAACTCATATTTAATAACAAGATTCCTACATTTTACCAAAAGCGAAGAAAACCGACAAATTCCATGATACCAAAAATCGAAATCTGTGCCAATTCTCTTCAATCCGCCCTCAATGCCCAAAAAGGCGGTGCCAATCGCATTGAACTGTGTGATAATCTCTTAGAAGGTGGCACAACTCCAAGTTTAGGCGTACTCCATACCGCCAAAAATCTTTTAGACATCGACATCTACGTCCTCATTCGGCCCAGAGGTGGCGATTTTTGCTACAACGACCCCGAATTTCAGGCGATGCTCCAAAACATCAAATACGCTAAAGAAATCGGTGCAAATGGCATCGTTTCAGGCATTTTAACCGAAAAACAAGAACTTGACATCCGAAGAACCCAAGAACTCATTGAAGCAAGTAACCCATTGCCTTTCACTTTTCATCGAGCCTTTGACGTTGTACCTAATCCTTTCAAAACCCAGCAAGAACTCATCAAATTAGGAGCAACTCGTATCCTTACATCAGGACAAAAACCGACTGCCATCAAAGGAGCATCCCTACTTCAACAACTCATCAAAATAGCTGGTAAGCAAATCACAATACTCGTTGGTGGAGGCATCACTGCCCAGAATATCCAAAAACTCAAAAACGAAACCCAAGCCCCCGAATATCACTTCTCCGCAAAATCCACCAAACAAACCGAAAATAAAATACCCATCTACGAAACAGATATGAAAAAAGTCAAAAAAATCGTTAAACTACTCAAAATCTAATTAGGCTACAAAGGACAAAAACTTATTAATTTATTTCCGTAATTTAGTACAGAAAAATAAGGAGACAACGGTAGGCAGCTTCGTCGTAAAGCATGCTCCTGCTGTCCATTCTCATCGTTTTGCCCAACTCAAACCTGCCACCCAAAAAAACGATACCATTACCATCAGGTCTAGCTTATAAAGGTCAGAACCAAAAAAAAACTTATATGGACTTAAATAACTTATATGGTTTAAAATAAATATGAACTGAATAAAACAAACATGAAAAATACCTTATTCCTTCTACTAATCCTCCTAACCACCCACCTGCAAGCCACCATCGAACTCCACCAAAACTGGGAATTTCGACAAGCCAACAAACAGGAATGGCACAAAGCCACCGTACCAGGCACCGTCCACACCGACCTCCTCCAAACCAACCAAATTCCCGACCCATACTACCGTAACAACGAAGAAAAAGTCCAATGGATTGAAAAAGAAGATTGGGAATACCAAACCACTTTCGACATTCCAGAAGAATACTACAAAAAAGAAAATATAGAAATCACTTTTGAAGGCTTAGACACCTATGCAGACATCTACCTCAACGACCAAAAAGTTTTATCCACCGATAACATGTTTCGTACATGGACAATCGACATAAAACAACACGCAAAAAAAGAAAACAACAAATTACGCATCTACTTCCATTCCCCCATTAAAAAAGCACTCCCACAATACAAAGCCTTACCCTACGAATTACCAGCAGGCAACGACGCAGCCGACGAAAAACTAAGCATCTTCACCAGAAAAGCTCCCTATCATTATGGATGGGATTGGGCACCTCGCATGGTCACATCAGGCATCTGGCGACCCATCGTACTCAACGCATGGAATGAAGCCAAAATCACCAATCTACAAATCAACCAAAAAACCTTAACAAAAGAAAATGCAGAGATAGAAGCAGTCTTTACCATCGAAGCAAAAAAAGCCCAAAAAGCCAATCTAAAGATCGAATACTTCCTTTCAAATGATGATGATGGTAAAATTAGGCATTACCTTTCTGATAAGAACGATCAGAAAAGAAAAATCATCACAAAAACCCACAAAATCAAACTAAAAAAAGGAACACAAAAAATTACCATTCCCATAGAAATTGATGAGCCAAAAAAATGGAATCCCAACGGAAAAGGCTATCCTTTTTTATACGAAATCAAAGGAGTCATTTTCAATGAAAATAAAAAGATGCTCGCCCAAGAGCAAACCAGAATCGGGCTAAGAACCATCGAACTCGTCCAAGAAAAAGACAGCATTGGAACGTCCTATTATTTTAAAGTAAATGGAGAACCCGTATTTATGAAAGGAGCGAACTATGTTCCTGCCAATAGTTTCATTCCATCCATCACAAACAAACGCTACCAAGAAATCATCAAATCTGCCGTAGATGCCAATATGAATATGCTTCGAGTATGGGGTGGAGGCATTTATGAAAATGATGTTTTTTATGATTTATGCGACGAAAATGGACTTTTAGTATGGCAAGACTTTATGTTTGCATGCAGCATGTATCCAGGCGATACCGCCTTCGTTAATAACGTCGAAAAAGAAATCACCCAAAACATACAGCGTTTACGCAATCACCCAAGCATCGCCCTATGGTGTGGCAACAACGAAATGAACGTCGCATGGCACAATTGGGGTTGGCAAAAACAGTTTGGATACAGCCCAAAAGATTCCACCGAAATTCGCCAAAATTACCTCAACCTCTTTGAAAAGCTAATCCCTAAAACACTCAAAAAACAAGACCCAACAAGACCCTACGTTTCCACCTCCCCCCTAAGCAATTGGGGAACACCCGAAAACTTCAACCACAGCAGCATGCATTATTGGGGCGTTTGGCATGGAGAAGAACC
>Ga0209186_1001809_pt1 | contig 15554 bp, 8 predicted proteins | sample SidtaG_FD_187426 | JGI IMG/M metagenome (GOLD analysis project Ga0209186, IMG submission 187426) | Marine algal microbial communities from Sidmouth, United Kingdom - Sidmouth_Male2 metaG (SPAdes) (version 2) | ecosystem: Host-associated > Algae > Red algae > Unclassified | place: Sidmouth, United...
TCCGATAGCTCTTTGGCAAGATGCTGATGAGCCTCTTCAACGCGTCGGCTGTCCTCACTGATGCAAAGCCAGGCGATATGGATATGCTCCCTCGAGTCGTTACTTTCACGACGTGACCGGACTTCATCCAAAATCTCCGCCTTCGAGGCGTCGAAATCTTCGAGCTCAAGGCCACGTGAGTCAAAAATGGTAAGCGGAATCCCTTTCTTTGTGTAGGCATGGACCCCGTGCGTGACGGGTATATCATCTCCAGTTGCTGCCATCTTTCCTTGAAAAACTTCGTTGACCAACGTGCTTTTCCCTACGCCCGTGGAACCGACGATTAATACGTTGGCATGTCCACGTTCCTTGGTGACAAGTTCAGGCTTCTCCCCTTGGCTTTCCTCGAGTTCGAACCGTAGCCACTGACCGGCAAATGGCCCGACCGACTTCGAATCCTCGTACTCAGAATCATCTCTTCGTATCGAGAGCACAGGATACTCTTGATCCGTGTTTGTAAGCAGCAGATCCCCTTTATCAAACAAGGATTTTGTATCTCGAACCGCAGCGATCAACTCTGGAATATATGTCTCAGCCATCAAGCCTCGGATCGATCGATGCCCATGCCCGGGATACAAAACTTTCACCACGTTGGGGAGGGACGCATCATCATCGGAAAGATTGCCATATCTCTTTAAAAGAACGACCAAATCTTCGTCACCCACAATTTGCAAGTACCTCAGCTTCGGATGAGGAACAGGTTCCCAGCCTTGGAGCTGCTTCATGTTTATGCCCTGCCAGAGCGCGTGGGGCGTACCAAGCGTTACAAGAATCTTGAGATACTTGTGGGCCTTGTATTGCTCGGCAGCGCACCGAGCCACAATCCCGCCAAAGCTATGGCCGACCAACGTAACATCCTTCCAGCCAAGCAGCGAGAACAAGCCGGAGATCTCTTGGGCGGCGCCTTGAACCGCATAGGATGGTGTCCGTATGCCGAGGCGTGGATTGATGACCCCGTGATAGGCCCGAGAGTCGTAGGCCCAGACTGCATCACACATTCCCCTTTCAAGCAGGGTTTTCGCGATGGGTTCCATATCCCATGCCTCTGAGCGGATCCCGTGGATAAGAATTGCCTTTCGCTTTCCATCGGTGTCGCCACCTAAGTGAAGCAAGCTTGGAATGTTCGGTCGGCTCATCGTGTGCTCCTTCTCTGCCTTACTAGGCGCTGTCCATAGCAGGATTTCACAGTTTCCAAAAGGACCGCTACAATCGCCTCTCGGAAGCGGTAACTGCTTCTGACTGTACTTTTTGAATGCCGGGAGCTTTGAAACACGTCGTGAGGTTGCCATATGTTAATCAGTGAATTGTTGAGTCTGCCGGACCGTGTTCGTCAGGGAGATTTTGTGCTCAAGCTGGCCGAGGGTGTGTCCAAGGCGGACGAGACCTTGGGCAACTACGTTGTCACGGACCAGTTGGCGGACTGCTTCGAACGCGCGTTGGGGCTGATCGGCTCGGCAGTTGCTGAGAACAAGAGCAAGGGCTGCTACCTCCATGGTTCGTTTGGTAGCGGTAAATCGCACTTCATGGCGGTGCTCAACCTGATCCTCGACGGCAACAAGGACGCTAAGGCGATCCCCGAACTCGCTGGCGCGATCACGAAAAATAACGACAAACTGGAGGGAAAAAAGTTCCTCCAAGTGCCATACCACATGATCGGGGCTGACTCGATGGAGCAGGCCATCTTGGGTGGCTATGTGAAGTTCATCGAAAAAACGCATCCGGATGCGCCGCTGCCACCGCTCTATCGTTCGGCGGATATTCTTGCGAACGCAGATGATTTACGGGCGTCGATGGGAGACGCCGCCTTTCTCTCGAAACTGAACGAGGGGCGGTCATCAGACGATGGTTGGGGCGAACTGGCTGGCGAGGCTTGGACCGCAGAACGGTACGAAGAGGCCCGCGCCGCCAGTCCGAACTCCGACCTCCAAGGCGAGCTGGTCAGTAGCGTCGTGGCCAACCATATTCCGTCGGCCAGGCAGAGCGAGGATTTCGTGGACCTGGACACAGGGCTCTCGATGATGTCCCGTCACGCGAGCAAGATTGGCTATCACGGTCTGATTCTGTTTCTGGACGAACTCATCCTCTGGCTCGCTACCAAGGCGGCGGATCAGCAGTTCCTTGCGACTGAGGGTCCGAAGCTCAGCAAACTGGTGGAGTCACAGGATGTCGACCGCCCCATCCCAGTGATTTCGTTCGTCGCCCGTCAGCGTGATCTCAAAGAGCTGGTTGGCGACAGCGTGACTGGCCAGGAGCATCTCCGGTTCATGGACTCGCTACAGTGGTGGGACGCCCGGTTTGATCAGATCACCTTGAAGAACGAAAACCTCGTGGACATCGCCGAACGTCGGGTGCTGAACCCGAAAGACGAGGCGGCTCGGCAGAAGATCGACCAGGCGTTTAAGGAGACGGAGAAGATCCGAACCGAGGTTCGGGATATGCTGCTCACCAGTGACTATACCCCGGAGAAGTTCCGCCAGATTTACCCGTTCAGTCCCGCCTTCATGGAGACCATGGTGGAGATGTCGTTCCTGATGCAACGGGAGCGGACCGCTCTGAAGGTGATGTTGCAGTTGTTGATCGATCAGCGTGATTCGCTTGAACTCGGACAGATCATCCCGGTGGGTGATTTATTTGACCCGGTAGCGGAAGGCGCCGAACCGGTCATGGAGCAGGTCCGGGTTCGTTTCGAGCACGCGCGTAATCTTTACCTCGAACGCTTCAAGCCTCTGCTGGAGCGGGACCATGGCCTCACGGTTGAGGAGGCAGCTTCCCGTCCGCATGACGACCCTGCCGCCAAGGCGTTGCGGGACGATGCGCGTCTGATCAAGACCCTGATGCTCGCTTCGCTAGCCCCGAATGTTGAACCGCTGCGCAGCATGGATGCCCGCCGTCTCGTCGCGCTGAATCACGGGACGATTAAGAGCCCCATCAAAGGACAGGAAGCAAACATCGCGCTCACCAAGTGCCGTAAGTGGGCGACTGAGGTCGGCCAGCTTCGAGTCGGTGAGGATCCGGTGAACCCGACGCTGTCTATCCAACTCAGCGAGGTCGACACGGACAGCATCCTCGAAAAGGGAAAGGCCTTCGACAACGAGGGCAACCGAGTGCGGAAGATTCGTCAGCTCATGTTTCATCAGCTCAAAATCCCGGACGGGGACGACCTTCGAGTCGAGGTGGATGTGCAGTGGCGGGGAACACGACGTCGTTGTCACTTGCAGTTCGGAAACGTGCGCGAGTTGCCCCTGCACATGCTGGAAACCTATGGAGAAAACTGGACGGTGGTTATCGACTGGCCTTTCGACAAGGAGGGCTTTGGCGTTCGGGATGACGAGGCCCACCTCGCAGAGTTTCGTGAAGAGTTTCCAGAGGGCGCGCGTACCTTGGTCTGGTTACCCTCCTTTTTCGGTGAGAGCGCGATCCGTGATCTGGGCCGGTTGGTCGTTCTCGAGAACGTGCTTAAGGGCGACAACTTCATCAATCACACCAACCACCTTCCGGCCGCAAGTCGCGATACCGCAAAGAACATGCTGGAGAATCAGCGTAGCCAGCTTGAGCAACGTCTCTTGCATCTCATGGCGGTTGCCTATGGTATCCAGAGCGGGGCCGATGGCATGGACTCCGGGAACTGCCTGGAAGGGCATGAACACTTTCAGTCCTTAGACAACGACCTGTCCCTGCGGGTGCCTGCAGCTGCCAACCTTCGCGATGCGCTTGAGGATATCTTGTCGCAGGGCTTGACCGTCACCTATCCGGGACACCCGGCCTTTGAGGACGACGCCAGCCTGACACTCGGGCAACTCCGCAAGGTCTTCGGCGTGGTCCAAGAAGCGGTTAAGAACGGCGGACGCATATCGGTGGATCGAGCGATGCGTAAAACGATGCGTCAGATTGCAAACCCGCTCCAACTCGGCGAGATGGGCGAACAGTACTTCGACCTTGGCAACCACTGGCAGAACCACTTTGTGCGTCGCCAGCAGGATAAGGATGAGGGAGGACCATGGACGGTCGCCAACATGCGTCGTTGGATGAACCAACCAGAGAAGGCCGGGCTGCCTGAGGCGGTTCAGGATCTTGTGATTCTCTCCTTCGCTGCGCAGACGAACCAGTCCATCTCCCTGATCAACACGCTCATCGAGCAACCAGAAATCGGAAAACTCCAAGATGAGATGGAACTCCGCAAAGTGGAGCTCCCATCCGAAACAGACTGGAAAGCTGCAGCCGCACGTTCGGGGCATCTCTTTGGCCTAAATCCGAATCCGTTGCTTAACGCCCAGAATGTGGCCAACTTCAGTCAGCAGGTCCGATCGATTTGTTCACCCGAGAGCCGCAACGCCTTGGAAGCTTTGGTGAATCGCCTCCGGGATCTTCCCCGCACTCTGCCCAGTATTGCCGACGACACTCCACGCCTTTCAACTGCCGTGGTCGCTCAAGGGCTGACGACGTCTTTGTCCGGATTGGAAGATAACGCCTTGGTGGAGGCAGTTGCCGCTGCCGAAGAGTCCGTGGTCGATGCGGCTGTCGGAACGGCCATCAAGCAGGCGGGGGCACTCATCGCCGCGTTGGATCGCGCTGATTGGGAAAGCCTGGACACCATCGGTTCGCTGAGTGGTGAGCACGAAGGGGCAAGGGATGGCATCCTCTCTGCTCTCGCTGAAGCAGCCTCCCAGGACGAGCATGTGACGGGCCTCGCTGGTGCGTTGAATGAGGCTGAGCGCCAGGCAAAACAACTCATACGGAAAGCGCTCGAGGCCCCACCTGCTTCTGGAGCCAGTGGCGTTACTGCGGCTCCTGTTCCACTACCACCAACGCCTCCCAAGCCAGCGCCAGGTGAGAAGGTTGGTGCGTGGTCGGTGGGTTCGTTTGACGAGCTACGGACCAAGGTTGATGAACTCGAATCCGAGGCCGCCGACTTCAAATCATGCGAGATCGAAATCACTTGGAGAGTGCGTGAGCGGGGTTGAGCCGAACCAGCTTGGGCAGGAGGTCGCCCCCCGGCTGGAACGTTTGGGAACGCCGATTGGCCCACATGTCATCGGCATCCACTCGCGCGACCCTTGGCAACATGGCGACTCGATCCATGTGGATGAACGGTCGATCGCGGTCCGTTGGTGTCCCTCTGAGTTGACGATCCGCGAGGCGCTTCTGGAAGCCGGTCCCGAGTCCCCGTTGGTGATACTTACCCCACTACCGGACAGCGAGCTCGGTCTCGATATTCTGAGTCGACTTGATAGCGGGCGCTTAGGCCGACTGAAGCCGTGGGAGAGCATGAAACGAGCTTTTCAAGCACGACAGCTTGATCCAAGGGTACGGAAAGCGAACTGGCTAGCAGACGTTCTCCTACGCAAAATGCCACCCAACGGATTTGCTCCTGCCCCTGGAGGGGTTCTCCAGCGTGGACGTGTCCTCAAGGAAGTGTTCCGTCATGTGCTCGGTTGGGCAGATCCGGTCATCGATACGGCGGGCGTCATCCGCTGGTCACTCGACGGCGGATCGCTCCCCGCATGGCGAGCGCTACCGGCGGAGGCCAGGGCTGATCTTCAGCACTGGGTTTCTGAGGAATCCGGAGCAGTGGCGGCTCAGCTGCTTGAATGCCTTCAGGAAGGCCCGGGGTCGCTGGTCATCGGGCTGACACTGGAGACCCTCTTTACAGAGGAAGGCAAAGAAGGACTCGTTCGCCTTGAACGACATACGGACGGGCACTCTGTGCAGAAAGTCTGGGGCGAGGCCTGGTCTAAAGCTGCGTTCGAGGTGTTCGACGACCTAGATGACGCGAAGGCTCGCACGGCTATTGACCGGGTGGACGACCTCCTGGCGGACCTCAAGGTCGAGGAGGCGGCATGGCGCAGCAGCGTATCGCGCGTTGGGTTTGCCCAGCGAATTGATCAACTGGCCGACCGCTTGCAACGCGAGGTAGACCGCCCGACTCAGGGTGGGATGCAGAAGCTTTGGGCGCTGTGCAGCGATGTACTCTCTCACCGGCTCGCCAAGTCGGATGCCGAGCAGTTCCGAGTCGGACGGATGGAGATGGCCGTTCGCTTGGTGGGATGGCTTCGACAGGACGCGGTCCCGCCTCCCGCAACTTTGGGTGAGTTCACGGAGCAGATCTTTGAACAGGACGCCTTTGTGGACTGGGCACGAACCCGCCTGATCGATGGGGATCCTGCGCCAGCCCTGGCCAAGGCCTACAACAAAGTGTGCGGCAAGGCTCGAGAAGCGTTGCAGGGCCGTCACGAGGCGTTTTGCAGCATGCTGTCCGAACATGGCGCATCTCCAGCGGATGTATTGAAAGTAGAGGACATCTTGCCGGATCTCGTGATCCCGTTGGCGAAGACGACAGGGCGTAAGCTTCTGTTCGTAGTCATGGACGGGATGAGTCTCCCGGTGTTTCACGAGTTGTCCACCGACCTTTCCGAGAACCATGGTTGGCATCCTTTGGCCCCAAGGGGGAAGCCTCCGCTCAGGCCAGCCTTGGCGGCACTGCCTTCGACGACCGCCGCATCCCGTTCGAGCCTATTGTGTGGCACACTCGGGGCGAAACAGAACGAGGAGAATGGTTTTCCCCGCGCCCTACAGCAGTTGCCTGGATCTCCACGGCCCCGCTTGTTTCTTAAGAGGGATCTCGCGAAGGGAGGCGATGCGGGGTTGAGCTCTGAGTTCGCCGAGGCCCTGCACTCAGATGCGCCTTGCATCGGTTGTGTAGTCAACGCGATTGACGACAGTCTGACCAAGGGGGAGCAGATGATGGTCCCTTGGGAGATCCGCCACCTCCCGATGCTGGAACGGATCCTCGCCGCTGCTGCTTCGTCGGGCCGAATACTCGTGATGACCAGCGACCACGGCCACCTACTGGAACAAAACAGCGAGTCGCGCGATTCCGATACGGATGGTCGATACCGTCACGAGAGCACCGCCGACCTCGCCGATGACGAACTGTTGATTCGAGGAGACCGCGTTCTGAATTCAGAGCATACGATTGTGTCCAGTTGGCGTGAGGACGTTCGCTATGGCCGGAAGCAGGCCGGCTACCATGGTGGCATCCATCCTCTCGAGGTGTTGGTCCCGGTAGGAGTGTTTGCCACGTCCGAGCCAGAGGGCTGGGAAGAGCATGTGGTCCGCCCTCCCGATTGGTGGTTCGCTCCCGATGCCAGCGTTGCCTACGTCTCGCCGGTGCCACGTCCTGTTAAAACGACGGAGCCCAAGACTACCCCAGTAGCGGTGACTGGCGACCTCTTTGAAGCAACGGCTTCTACCTCATCGTTGCTTGAACAACTTTTGGCCTCACCCATCATGGAGGAACAGCGCGCCATCCATCCGCGGGCCGCAACTGAAGCCAGCTTGAAGCGCCTCGGCGAACTGCTTGATGCCTTGCAACGATTCGGAGGAACCGCGAGCGTTTCAGCCTTGGCGCGGGAACTAAAGTTGTCCGACGTTCGCATAGGAAGGACCGTCTCCTTCGTCGCACCTCTCTTAAGCGTTGATGGATACGCCGCCTTGGAGTTCGAGCGCGCGTCGAACACCGTCCGGCTTAACGAGCGTCGACTAAAGGAGCAGTTTGAATTGTCATGAGTATCAGTCCTGAAAAACGAAGAGACATCATCGACGCGCTTCGGCGTGGAACCGTTCCCAGTCAGGGGCTGGACGAGTTCGCGGTCGGCCTTGACTGGATCACCGAGGCCCTCGACGACGAACTAGCAAAAGTGAAGAGCGGTGGGAGCGAGTTCAAGGCCATCCGGGGCGAGTATGGCTGCGGCAAAACCTTTTACTCTCGTTGGATGCAGGAACGTGCGAAGCGAATGGGGTTCGCCGCCTCGGAAGTCCAAATCTCGGAGACCGAAACCCCGTTGCACCGACTGGAGACGGTCTACCGCCGACTCTTGGAGCGGCTATCGACCGCGGCTTGCCGAGACGGCGCGTTCCGAGACATCATCGAAGGCTGGTTCCATGCGCTGGAACAGGACGTGCTCGCCGAGCTCGGAGACGCCGAAGTCAGTGAAGAGGAACTCGGCCGCCGAGTTCAAACGTTGATGGAACAGCGTCTCGCCCAGGTCGCCCGCAAAGCTCCTTCTTTTTCGGCCGCGCTTCGTGGGTACTTTCAAGCGATGGAAGAAAACGACTTGGCAACTGCTGAAGGGCTCGTGGCCTGGCTCTCCGGCCAACGCGGGGTTGCCGCCTCGGTGAAGCGTGTTGCGGGCATCAAAGGAGACATCGACCACTTCGGTGCGCAGAATTTCCTACAAGGCCTTCTCCTGATTCTTCGCGATTCTGGATATGCTGGATTGGTACTCGTGCTGGATGAGGTCGAGACCTTGCAGCGAATGCGCAGCGACGTGCGTGACAAGGGGCTGAACGCCCTCCGCCAGTGGATGGACGAGATCGACAAGGGGGCCTTCCCCGGGCTCTACTTGGTGATTACCGGCACACCCTCCTTCTACGATGGCGACAAGGGCATCCAGCGGCTGAATCCCATCGCCCAACGACTCGCTACCGACTTCAGCCCCGATGGTCGCTTCGACAGCGCGAGGGCTCCACAGATCAAACTGCGTGGGTTGGATATGTCGCGCTTAACTCTCTTGGGCTGCAGGATCCGGGACATCTACGCGTCTCACGCGAAGTATCCGGACCGCGTCACTCAAAAGGTCACCGACGGTCTTGTTGAAGGCATCGCCAAGCAAGTGACAGGTTCGCTAGGGGGCAAGGTCGGGATCGCGCCACGTCTCTTTTTGAAGAAACTCGTGCAGCTTATCGACAAGGCGGGGGACGTCGAGGACTTCGACCCGGTTCGGGACGGAGCGATAAAACTACAGGAATCCGAGATGACACTTGAGGAACGAGGTTCAGCCGCAGCACAGCGAGCCGACGACATCGAGCTTGGAGATATATGAAGCCCTTCGACCGGCTACATGACTCGCTCCAGCACCACATCGTAAACACTCTTCAGTGGCGGGATCTCCGTCCGTTACAGAACGATAGCATCGACCCGATCCTAGACGGGAAACATGTACTGTTGTTGGCACCGACGGCCGGCGGAAAAACCGAGGCAGCGATCTTCCCGACGCTCTCGCAGATGGCATCGGAATCCTGGGAAGGGCTGAGCGTTCTGTATCTTTGTCCGATCCGTGCGTTGCTCAACAACCTCCAACCACGCTTGCAGCGGTACGCCTCGTTCGTCGGCGCACGATGCGCTGTCTGGCACGGTGACGTGGACGAGACAGACCGCAAAGTGATTCGGAGGGAACCGCCCAACATACTGCTGACCACACCGGAATCCGTGGAAGCCATGCTCATCTCGCGGCGAACGGATCACGAATTTATTCTCTCCAACGTTCGGGCAGTGATCGTAGACGAAATCCACGCTTTTGCTGGCGACGACCGGGGCTGGCATCTGCTTGCTGTTCTGGAGCGGCTTGTGGGCCTTCGCGCTGACGTGCAAGACATGCAGCGGATCGGCCTCTCCGCGACCGTCGGCAACCCGCCCGAGCTGCTGGATTGGTTTGCTGGGCATGTCTCTGGCGAACGCCTCGTCATCAACCCGCCGGCCCCGCGCATCGCGAGCCGTGACCCCGAGGTCGAGTTGGACTACGTAGGGAGTCTTGATAACGCGGCCGAGGTGATCAGCCGCCTACACCGTGGCGAGAAGCGTCTCGTGTTCTGCGACAGTCGTGCCCGGGTCGAAAATCTCGCGCGCGCCCTTCGGCAGCGGGAGGTCGATGCTTTCGTCTCTCACAGTTCCCTTAGCGCGGAGAAGCGCCGCCAAGCAGAGGAGGCCTTTGCGGAAGCCCAAAACTGCGTCATCGTCGCGACAAGCGCCTTGGAGCTTGGAATCGACGTTGGTGACCTCGACCGTGTGATCCAAATCGACGCACCAGCGACGGTGGCTAGCTTTCTGCAACGCATGGGGCGCACTGGGCGTCGGTCAGATGGCGTTCACACCAACTGTCTCTTTCTTGCCACCAAAGACGACGCGCTCATCCAGGCGGCCGCCCTGATCCGGCTATGGCAACAGGGATTTGTGGAGTCCGTTGAGGGGCCACCTCTCCCGCTCCACGTGGCGGCGCAGCAAATCCTTGGCCTCCATCTGCAGGACGGCGCGATGGCCCTACACGATTGGGAAGCAACCACCGCTCGAATGATGAAGGTCTACGGTGAGCCTCGAGCGCGCGCGGTGTTCCGTCGCATGATCGAGGAAGACATCCTGGCCGAAGATCACGACGTTACCTGGCTCGGCGAAGAAGGAACGCGGCTCTACGGTAAGCAGCACTTTATGGACGTCTGCGCGGTGTTCACCAGTCCCCCGCTATACACCGTTCTGAACGGAAGGCGGGAGGTCGGCTTTGTCGATTATTCCAGCCTCTTCCCACGAGACGGTCAGCCCGTCCTCCTGCTTGGAGCACAGGCCTGGCTGGTGAAGGAAATCGATTGGAATCGTCATGTCGTCCATGTGTTGCCCACCGACCTTCAAGGACGTCCGAGCTGGCTAGGCGATGGCGTGGGGCTCGGAAGGGTTATGTGCGAGAGCATACGTGCCATCGTAACCGGCCGAGAAGTGTCAGGCATATGGACCCGCCGCACTCGTGACCATATCGCTTCCATACGCGAAGAGTACGACTGGATTCCCCGAGACGGCTTCCCCTTGTTAGAGCATGCAGACGGTCGACAAGCCCTCTGGACCTTCCTTGGCAAGCGGATCAACTTCACCATCGCCCGGATCATGCAGAGAAGATTCGGAGACAAGGTGAAGTCCGACAACCTATGCGTGACGTTCCCCGGCCACGTGGACGTAGAGACGATCCGCCAACGGTTGGCGGAACCTGGGGAGCTGTCAGGACTCCTGACCGAGGATGACCTCGAAAACTACCGGGAGTCCATCAAGTTCAGCGAGTGTCTACCGGAGTCACAGCTGCGGGATCTGGTCGTCCAAAGGCACATGGATCAGGCATGGCTGGCAGAGCCACAGACGGCGATCCGGAGAATCTCACTTAAATAGCTTCTAGTGTCAGTTTTCTAAGGATTGTCGGATCATGTTTATCTACAGCTTGTTACGTATTCATAAACTCAAGCCTGACGGAATAGATGATGCGTCCTAGCTGTCTAATTGAATCAAACGTAGATGCTTTGACTCGATCTTTGGTTTTCTTGAGGACGCTGCATCTGCGTCTTTGTCACGAGAGGTACCTGTGGGGCCTTATGTCCCATCAGTTTGGCCTGCTCGGCCATGAAGGACCAACGGTGGTAGCCGACGGCAAGTCCCAGTGCGGACCAGCTGTGCGAAGCCATCCCGAAGAGCGGGCCGGGATTCTTGGTGATCCCCTTCAACTTGTCCTTCCCACCTCCGAGGTGGATGAGGCGCTCAGGGTGTGCGGGGTCGTTGTAGTAGGCCCAGATCCACTCACGGATCGCTTGGCCCGCCTGGGACTCGGTAGCAGACGTACGGCCTGCGACGAGGTTGCGCCAGGTGGCGTTGGCCAGCCAGCCGACGTGGTCGGTGTTCAGCCCGGACATATACAGCGCACCGGCTATCAGGCCTCCCCACTCGATCGAGTCGATGGTGCTGCGGCCGATCGTACTGCCGTGGCTGGCGAACATCTCGAAGATCACGAGGTCGACCTTCTCCTTGCGTGAGTGGAACGGGACCTTGATCAGGACGGAGTCGCCCTGCTTGCTGTTGTTCTTGGTGTGGGCAGCAGCGCAGGCGTGGTACAGCGCGGCGTTGCACACGGCTCGTTCCTGCGACGGCGTAGTTCGAGCAGTTGTACAGGACGGCGCCGCTGTGCGTGGGACCTTGGTCGATGGCCAGGATCATGGGTTCGGTTGGTATAGGCATGATATGTTGCTTGGAATATTATTTTTAACTTGCGTGACCCAAAAACGGTCGGGCGTTTTTTATTTTCACTCCCGCGACCCGGGTGTCGAAGCAGACACTAGAAAACAGGGGACTTTTGGACTTATCGTTTTACAGTAAGTTTTCGTAAGTAGTTGTAACTGTAACAGTTGCACTCCCGTAGCCCAAATTTGGGCCCTCCCCCTATGGGGATAAACCCTGCGGGCTCGTGAATTTTCTTTTTCATAAAACTGGCCACGTAATCAATCCCCCAGAAAACGTGCCGATGGCGCCTTCGGCGCAAGGGGCGACGTTTAAGGGGGCGGGTCAGCTATACGTCTCGTCTCGTACGTGTGGAGTTGTACGGGTCAGGGGTACGGTTCTTTTGTCTGCAGGGGGCGCGGCTCGTAGCCCGGTGTTCGGTTGGCACGTTCCTGTTCCTTCTGCTTGTGGTCCTGCCACTTTTCCACGTACGCTGTCATGGTCAGTAGGAGAGGCTGTTCGGCTGCTCGGCGCGCGCGCTCGGCGGTGCCCAGTTCCTTGAGCATGGCTCGGGTGAACTGGTGCCCGTCCATCTGCGTCGCGGCCCGGATCTGTTCGATCGTGAACTCGGGCGTCGCGCCTGCTTCGAGGTCGTCCATCCGCGTTGCGACCAGTGCGGCCGCCCTGCAGTAGCGTTGGTCGATCTGCTCTGCCCGGGCGACGGTCAGCATGGTACGGGTCTTCCGCTGCTTGATGAACTGCGCCACCAGGTACGGGGTGACGCCGAAGGCCTGTGCGATCTCCCGTCTGGACAGGATGCCCTGTCCGGTGAGGAGAATCATCTGGTCAGCGGCTTTCGGTGACGGGGATCTCGGGGCCTTGGGGTTCACGGGCTTGTAGACCCACGGAGGTGCCAGGCGCTTCTCGACGCCAGTGATGGCGATGGCGCGGAGCTTCGAGCGGTACGTGTCGGCGGTCTCCGGCCGTGCCGCAAGCAGGTTTTCGCAGCGGCAGTCGGTGACGTCGAGGTTACGGTGGAAGATCACTTCGTGCTCGAGGCGGGGCATCGGGGCGAAGGTGTCCCACATGAGCTCGGCGAGCCGTACCAGTTGTCGGTGTCCGTCAACGCGGAGCCGTACGCACAGGTATCCGACGTCCGAGAACGCGTGCGGGCGCCACCCCTCCGGAGCTAGCCAGTTGGTGGCGGTGGGCGGGAGCGGTCGGGACCGCTGCTTGCCATGGGGCAGGCGGAGCACTGACTGCATGCGCTTTGAGGCCGAGTACTTCTTGCGTTCGGGGAGGGCTTCCCAGGTGGCCTGGCGCTTGTACTGGGGGCGTGTAGATGTCAGCTTGTAGACTACCCCCCAGGTGTCGATCGCGTAGCCCGGGTAGGCTTTCAGTGGTACGGTTTGGCGAAGATCTTCCCGGGGCCAGGTGGGCTGAAACAGCATCTCGGCGCAGGGGGTCGGGATCGGGAGGTCGTCGCCACGCGGTCCTTCGAACGCGTCGACGGGCGGGACATAGTCCGAGTCGATATAGAAGTTGTGCATAAGGGCATAAGGGGTGATGGGTAAAAAACCGCCCGAGGGCGGGTTGGGGAACCGATAGTGACCTTCAGCCTCTTGGTGAAAGATCTACCTTGTCAGGAGCTTGGCCTGGTGGACGGCCACTAACTTTTCTATGAGTGGCATAGGGTGGGTGCAGTTCAACTCGTACCACCCAGATAGCCTTCTGGCTCCTCGTCGGTTTGGAGAATAACCTGCACCCGAGTTTCGGGAGCTTAGTCAAGGTCCGGAGAACCATCTGCCAAGTACACTTGATGTATCTTAGACTGAAGGGGCGACTCATCTTGCACCTCCATCTAGATCCACCGCCTTGACGGTGTGGTTCTCAAGAAACTGGTCGAGGTCGCGTTGACGGTAGAAGATGCGGCGCCCGATCTGTGTGAACGTGATCAGTCGTCGTTTCGTGTAGCGGTGAAGGGTGCGGGGAGAGATCCGAAGATATTCGGCAGCCTCGCTCCGAGTTAGGAATGTGGGGTTCATGGGCCCTCAGAAATTGTGATTGGAAGGATTCGTTTGACGTTCCGTGGCAACGAGATGTTGCAGGAAGTCGCGGGGCGACCTGTTTGGTCGCCGACGTGTTACGGATCCGACCCAGAATCACTGGGCGAGGGATGAATATCATCTATGAAAGATGTACCTTGAGCCTAACGGCTCGCGGCAACATGTCCCCGGTGCTTGAATCGAACGGTTCCGGGATTGGCAGACTGGTTAGTCGCTTTAGACCTGCCGAAGTGGAAGGTCATGATCAACGGGGACGTAGAGCCCTCAAGGAGGCGAAGAGACTGAGTCTCCCCGGTCCTGGTGGGACAGGTGTTCGATTCGCCCAACACACTCCATCTCCCCGGACGTTTCCGGGCGATGCATGATTGTTTAAGTTGGGCTGACAGGGTCATGGAAAGTTTATAGCGCAGGCAGGCCGGAGTTTTCAAATAATTTTTAAAAATTGTTAAAATACCAGCCGTACCTCTCGAATTTCTCTCCCACCTCTAGGGTAACAAGCCCCAGTATTGCTCCGCTTCAGTTCTGGTGGCCAAGCTGCGGTAGTTGTTGAACAGCAGGTCTGTGTTCTGCGTGTGTCCAAGCTGGTGGGCCGTCTTCGCTGCGTCCTGGTGCAGTGCGATGTGGTACGTAGCGAAGGAGTGTCGAAGGCCGTTGGAGACCCAGCGAATCCCGGTGTCCTTCTTCAGTTTGGTGCGGAGCTTCCGGAACGTGCTGTCCGGAGGGCTGAGGGGGCCGCTGACCTCGGCGAGTGGTTCGAGCCATGCTCGCAGGTTGTCACTGATTTCTACATGTCGCGTGCGTCGCTTCTTCGCTGTTTCTGGTCGTACGAGTATCGAGCCGTTCTCGAAGCTTACGGATCCCCAGTCGAGTTTCAGAATCTCTGTCGGTCGCAGGCCGGCAAAGAAGCCGACCGCAAGATGGGCCACGATCGAGGGGTACGCCTCGACTGCGCGCGCCAACAACTTTTCGACGTCGTCCACGCTGTACGCCTCGGGCAACTTTTCATCGATGGAGGCGTTCTCGATGGAGGCAGCGGGATTGATCTCGATAAGTCCACGCTTGAGGGCAAAGTTTAGGAAGCCGTGGATGAGGCGGCGGTTCTTGTTTCGACCTACCGGGGTGTTGGTGTGCTTATTCAACCAACCGAGGATTTGCTCGCGCGTGAGTTCGTGAAGAAAGGTGATCTTCCCTTTTCGAAAGTAGAGGCCGAGCTTGGTTTCGATCTCGTTGATCGTGGCCGGTCGGCGGTTCTGTGCGCGCTTTGATTGAACGTAATCCTCCATCAACTCGGCGACCAGTATCTCCTTGTCTGGCGCTTTGTTCATCTTGATCCAGTGCTTGGCCGCTTCGACCAAGGTGGCTCGACCCTCCAGCAAGTCGAGTGCCTGCCGGGCATCCACGCGCTCCTTTGAGTCGAGGTCGAAAGCGCCTGCACCTTGATTGGCAACCGCGACTTTCATGCGCTCCGCATAGCCCTTCGCTTCTTCGAGCGTGGGGAGGGTTTTACGCACACGCTTGTCGTTGTGGTTTATTTCAACTTGCCACTTCGAACCACGCTTGCGTATGATCGCGCCTGCGAACTTTACTGACTTCTGATATGACTTCTTCTTCGACACTTGGAACCTCTTGGGACGTGATTGTAACACAAT
>Ga0209186_1001811_pt1 | contig 15550 bp, 19 predicted proteins | sample SidtaG_FD_187426 | JGI IMG/M metagenome (GOLD analysis project Ga0209186, IMG submission 187426) | Marine algal microbial communities from Sidmouth, United Kingdom - Sidmouth_Male2 metaG (SPAdes) (version 2) | ecosystem: Host-associated > Algae > Red algae > Unclassified | place: Sidmouth...
TGCTTCGTAACCCGGATCTGCGTATCACCGAGATCGCTTACGAGGTCGGCTACCAGTCGCTGTCGCAGTTCAACCGTAGCTTCCTCAAGTATGCCGGTAGCTCCCCTAGCGACTTCCGCCATACCCAAGCCACCGGTCAAGGAATGCTCGCTGGCTAGTAATTCACCGCTGTTCAGGCATCAATTACCTATGCCGTAGCCACGATCGATCTCGGGAGAGCCATGGCACAGAAACTATTCTATCCTGCGCCTCCGCTTCCCGAGATCATCGAGGTTACGAGCGAAGACATCGAGCAGATGGAAGCCGCCTTCAATTGCCCGATGTCGGATATCACCAGCCGAAATGCGATCGCGATTGCGTTGGAGCGTGTCATCAGCGCTCCCCCAGTAAGAGTTCAGTTCTGCGAGGAACGCAGGCAAGCCTGTGCCCGGATAGGTGACCTCACGATTCCACTACCTGAAGAAGTTGCCCTATGGCTTGGACGAGCTCTCCGAGGAATTCCGGTCTCTCCTCGCCTTTTCCATCTCCACACAGCCTCAAACCCAACTCACTCGCCGACCAAACCCCAACCTTCACCCTCACCGACCAGATGACAGCTGTGCTCCCAAAATCAGCTCCTGACCTCCTGCTCTCCGTGCAAACTACCCAACTCACTGTGCACCGACTGTATGCCTGCGGCCCCTATTGCACGGACGGTTGCCCCACCTGCCCGGAGATTAGCGACCTCACCATCGATTTGCCTACGGACGCAGAAAATTTAACTAGCGACGATCTCCCTGCGCTCGCCAACCACATCTCCGTGCTTACCACGAGTATTCCATGCTCTTCGTGGCTGCTAGTAGCCCCTCGGAATTCGGCCACCCTCGCCTCCCTACTTCTGGAACAATCCCTCGAACGCCTCGACAGGCTGGTCCGCCTCGATCCGAACACTATTCTCATGAACAATGACATGGCTGAACTCGCCGTTGCATAGCCGCTTGGACAAGAATCGCGTACACCGAGCCAACACACGCAAAGCAACGAAACTGAATGAAAGCTACTCTACTGCTGAACCTGGACGAAACCGTCCGAAAGACACGAAATCATGAATAGCTCAAGCATCACTACATGGGATCCGTTCCGCGAACTCGGACAAATCCAAAACCGCATTGCCAATCTTCTCACCAGTTCCGAAACCGGAAGTCGGCTGACCCCACCTGAGGCCGACTGGGCACCTGCGGTGGACATCGCAGAAGACGACCACTCCTATACCATCACCGCCGACCTTCCCGACGTAAAGAAGGAAGATGTCAGCGTCAAAGTCGAGGAGGGTATTCTAATTCTTTCCGGCAAACGCGAGACGGAGATCGAAGAGGAAGACAAGGAAAAGAAGTATCACCGGGTGGAACGCTCCTACGGCAGTTATCTCCGCCGGTTTGAGCTCCCCGATACCGTGGACGCCGAAGCGGTAGCCGCGAAGTTCCGTGAAGGGGTCCTCACCATCAGCCTGCCCAAGGTTCCCGCAGTGGAGCCGAAGCAGGTCGAGGTCACGGTGGACTAGATCCGCACCCCAGGTCCGCTTGCCGTTCGTCAGCGTTTGATGCGGCAGGCGGGCCATCTCCTTTCAAAACGATGAAGATAGCCATCTTCAGTACTAAGCCGCATGACCGAGATTCGCTCGGTATTGCGCTTTCGCTCAAGCATGAGCTATCCTTCTTCCAACCCCGACTTGACTCGGCAACGGCTCTCTTGGCGGAAGGTTTCGACGCCGTCTGCGTCTTCGTCGGAGACCACCTCGACGAAGCCTGCCTAAAGAAGCTTGCCTTCCAGAACATTCGCTTTGTCGTCCTCCGGTGCGCTGGATTCAACAACATCGATATTCCGGTCGCTGAACGACTCGGCATTCAAGTCGCTCGAGTTCCAGCCTACGCACCTCACGCGATCGCCGAACACGCTGTCGCTCTAATTCTGGCGGTAAACCGCAAGACTCACCACGCCTACAATCGAATTCGTGAGGGAAATTTCTCGCTCACTGGGCTCATGGGATTCGGGCTCAAAGGCAAAACAATCGGTGTCGTCGGCACTGGTTCGATTGGGAAGATCTTCGCCAGGATCATGCTTGGATTCGGCTGTCACGTCGTAGCACACGACCCATTTCCCGATCAATCACTCATCGATGACGGCGTCACCTACCTGTCACTAGACGAGCTACTCCCGCGTTCCTTCGTCATCTCCCTCCACTGCCCCCTGACCTCGGAAACAGAACACCTTATTTCCACTCAAGAACTCGACCTTATGCCCGATGGAGCGGTCTTGGTGAATACTGGAAGAGGCGCCCTGATCGACACGCCAGCTGTGATTAACTCTCTCAAGTCAGGTCGCCTCGGAGCCCTCGGTATCGATGTCTATGAAGAGGAAGACGCCCTGTTCTTCGAGGACCATTCTGGTGAAATTCCACGCGACGATGTCTTCGCCAGGCTACTCACGTTCCCCAATGTTTTGGTCACTGGGCATCAGGGATTTTTCACCAAGGGTGCCATTGACGAAATCGCGCGCATCACCGCCTCCAACTTGGATCAGTTCGAGTGCGACGGCACCTGCGAAAACCAGGTCCGACTTGCGAAGAAGCCACCTAAATCACACGGATGAATACAGCCATACTCTGTAGCGGCGGCGACTGTGCTGGCATGAACCCAGCGCTGAAGCACTACGTCGAAGCCACGATCGAACGGGGTGGAACGCCCCATTTCATCCACCGAGGTTTCGAAGGCCTCATCGACCGCGATATCCGAGCGGTCGGCTATAGCGACGTCTCCGGTATCATTGACCGAGGTGGAACGGTCATCCAGTCCGCTCGGTCAACTCGGTTTCGAGACCCGGCAGAACGCGCCATCGCCGCAGCCAATCTCCGCGCCTTAGGAATTCGCGGCTTGGCCGTACTAGGCGGAGACGGATCCTACCAAGGCTTGAAACTTCTCTGCGAAGAACACGACGTCCATGGAATCGGCATCCCGGCAACGATCGACAACGACATTGCTGGCACCGACTACTGCCTCGGTGTCGATACCGCCCTCAATGCCATCGGCCACTGCCTGGACCAGATCCGGGACACTGCCGCGTCGTTCCGACGTGCCTTCGTGGTCGAGACCATGGGCCGTGACAGTGGCTACCTGGCGCTAGTCAGTGCAGTTAACTCCGGTGCCGAAGTTTGCCTCGTTCCCGAGATCGCCTACGACCTCGACTCCATTGCCTCACGCATGGCTCAAGAATTCGTCAACGGAAGGTCCTATGCCATCGCCGTTGTATCGGAGGCCACCGGCGCCAGCGACGAACTGCTCGAGCTGTTTCGGAACAAGGTCGGTATCGAAAGTCGGCTGACAGTGCTCGGGCATATCCAACGCGGAGGCTCCCCGACTGCCGTTGACCGCCGCGTCGCCTTCGAGTTCGCCGAGGCCGCGGTCTGCGGTCTAGAAAGTGATCTCACGGCTGGAGCCAGCGCACTCTGCTACCATGGCGCAAGGGTCGTTGAAAGCCCGGTCGGTTGCACCAGTTCCTCCCTCCCTGGATCCCTGCTCCGGGCGGCCCAAAGGCTGGCGTCCTAACCGGCAGAAAATCGTCAGGCCCCAGCCGGTGCAAGCACTGCTCGACCCTTGGCAAAGCGTGCGGAGCCATCTCCAAAGCTGAGGGGTAATCTGTCATCAGGTTAAGAAACCCAACACAACCATGACAGATCGAATCTACAGCAAAGACGAAGCTCTCCGCCAACGCCTACTCTATCAGTGGAACGAGGCGACAGCTACCTTCACCATCCACAACGGCACGCCAGCTGTCGATCGTAGCCAAGGCCACCTGGATCTAGCCGACCGCGCCGCCAACTTGAGCTTGGTGACTGTCGATGACCGTATTGCCGAACTCGAACAGCGCCAGATCGGTGAAGTCGTCGAGGCGATTGAACGTATCGAGAGCGGAGACTACGGCACCTGCCAGCGTTGCGGAGACTTGATCGACAATGCCCGGCTCGAAGCCATTCCCACCGCTAGCCGCTGCCTCGATTGCCAGAGCAAAACCGAAACTACCACACGGAGGGACTACTAAAACCGTGCACTCTCACAATTTGAAAAACCGGACCCTGAGGCTTCGACTTACCCTGCTCGTCCGCGAATTCTGCCAGATCATCACGGCCTTCTCACTCGGAGCCCTAGTGGTGTGCGCCCTGACGTCCTGCTCCCCGCCGGACGCAAATTCCGGCCGTGGACTTCGCCTACCCGAAGGGAACGTTGCCGCCGGCCAAGAGGCTTTCGTCAGCCTGTCCTGCCATCGGTGCCATTCGGTCGATGGCGTGGACCTCCCAGAAGAGGATATCCCCGCCACCGGAATAGACATCACCCTCGGCGGCGAACAGACAGTGGTCAAAACCTACGGAAGCCTGCTGACTTCGATTACCAACCCAGAGCACGTCGTCCGCGATAAATATAAGGCATTAATAGAAGCATCCGGAGCCAGCGACATCACTTCGATGATGCCCGTGATGAACGAACACATGACGGTCCAACAGCTCATTGATATCATTGCCTTTCTTGACGATCACTACTCTGTCGTAGTCCCCGATTACGTCAACCACACCTACTCTTACTAACACTCACTCTCACACTCACTCTCACAACCCAAACAAAAGGAACAATAGCCATGACCAAGCCAAACCATCAGAAGCATCCAAAACATCTCACCGGTCACACCCACGCCCTTGTCGTTCTCGCATTGATCATTGTCCTCCTGATTCTTATTAGCGCCTAGCGGAAGAATCCGGAACAACTCAGCCCGTAACGACAGAAGATGCACTCCCTCGAATATCTCGCCCTCATCTGGGCTGGCGCCCTAGCCGCCGTCCTAGCGGCTCGAGCGACCAGACTGACTCCCGTCGTCTACTACCTAGGCGCGGGAGCAGTTTTGGTAAACCTGGGCCTACTACCTGCGGATCCCGATCCCTTCATCCGCGCGCTGTCAGAGGTAGGTATCGTTTTGATCATGTTCGCCCTCGGATTTGACGAGGACGCGAGCACCTTTCTCAAGAGTATCCGGCGTAGCTGGGGAATTACCTTCTTCGGTGCCCTAGCTCCATTTATCGTCACCTACTATCTTGCTCTCACCTTCTGGGGAGAACCGCGCGTCGCCCTCCTTTGCGGGTTGGCACTGTGTGCCACTGCTGTCTCTATCACCGTCGTCTCTCTCCGGGGGGAGGGCCTTCAGTCAAGCCGAGTGGCCACCCGAATTCTCACCTCAGCCGTGCTCGATTCGGTCGCGTCTTTGGCATTGGTAGCGATCGCCATTCCGTTGGTCACCGGACAGGTCGAGACACTGACGATTGCGTCAGTCGGTGGAGTCGTAATCAAGACGATCCTGTTTTTCTCATTCGTCTTTCTAGTCGGAACCTTAGTCGAGCGGTTCCAACTGTTTCGCGTCTTCGGCTTCGAGCGAGGCCAACACGCCATTCTACAACTTCTTCTCCTTTCTCTAGTGGTCGCGCTGGTCGGGCATCACTTCGGATTCCACCCTGCCGTCGGAGCTTACATGGCAGGTCTGATGCTCAAGCCTCACTACTTTGGCAAAGACCGACCAGCGGAAGACTATGTCGGTAGCTTCGCCGATACCCACCGGATCATCGATAACGTCGCCTTTTCTTGGATTGGGCCAATCTTCTTTGTCGAACTTGGAAGCCGAATTATCTTGGATCTTGAGATCGTTCTAGCTGTCGCTCCTTGGGTCTTCACTCTAGCCGCAGGCATCGCGCTCGTTCAGGTCGGAGCAGCCGGGCTCGCCGCTCATTTCACCGGCGGCATGGATCCGGCCGGCAGTCTAATGATCGGCTTGGGAATGCTCGGCCGGGCCGAACTTGCCTTCGTCGTCATGGACATTGGCTACGTTCAGTTCGAGATCTTTTCCAGAGAAGTGTTCTACACGTTGATGGGAACTTGCTTCCTGCTGAACGTCACTGTTCCAATCGCCATCCATCTCTGGAAACCCCACTACGACAGGGCTCAAGACAATCTCCGCAATACGAGGCAGACCGTCGGAGAAGGTGATCCGCTCCTTGAGGATAGCATCTAGCCAGCACGATACCTGAAGTCGGCCTGAACCGCGTAGTCTCGTTGCCGCCCCTGATCCTTGATAGGCTCGGCACGATCCTAAGAGCCGGGATCTACGTGCTCATCGGTGAGGTCGCAGGGGCGGCGGGCTACCTCGTCCCCGCTTCGCTGCTCTTTGCCGCAATCGTGGCGGGTGCGACTGCAGTGTCGTTTGCCTACATGTCACGACGCCTTCCCCTCAATGGTGACCTGATCCAATGATCATGGCGTTCCTAGTCCTCTACGAAATCTCGGGACAAGGCATCCCCTCATGGTTCGGTGTCATCCACCCGAAACGTCGCACCCCCATCCGTGCCACTCTTGTCCTCGGTCGCATCGTTGCCATCCTCGCTCTCTCTGGCTCAGTCGGCCAGCTCGTCAGGCTGACCTCCTCCGTAACGCTGACGATCTTTCTTTTGGTGAACGGAGCCTCATTGGCGGTACATCTGCGCGATTTCCAATCAGGTAGCGGTCGTCCCCTCCGTCCCATCCCCGCCATTGGCGTGGCCTCGCTAGCCATCCTCCTGTGCCTCGGCTTACTCGGTTTCGGCTTGCTACGTCGGTGGGTTCGCCCGCGATTCGCAAGCCACGCAGTGCCCTATCCACTGGACTGCCGGAGGGTGTTTCATGGACCCAAGCCAACCACTCACTTTACTCCTCGTCTTCCTCACAGGCATCGCCCTTGGTGCCATCCTGTTTCGACCCAGCGAAGGCACAGCCGGGACGATACCCGGAAGCCCAGGTGTCTGGACTTGTCCGGGGCACCCCGAAGTACGTAAGCACGGCCCCGGTGCCTGTCCTTCGTGTGGAAACGAATGGTTCCTGCTCTGACCGGTTCCTGATTCGGATCACCGGCATCCGTCCGAGCCCCCCCGCCCCCTCAAGCAACCTTGCCCGTATCTTCCTTAACTCCTCCAATTCGATTCAAGAATGCATCGATACGCTTCCACTCGGTGTACTCGAAACTTCGAGACGTATCCGATTCCCCCCCGACACGGGACGCGAGCCAACCCATCAGAAAGCGGGTCAATCTGCCATACTTGGGGTAAGCAAGTGCACCCGCGAAGGTATCTGAGTAGTTCGGAGTCCAGCCGGTCTTGGCTAAGAACTCATCGACCAATTGTTGAGATTCCGGATAAGCCGAGTCACGATCCTCAACGACACTGAGACTGACAGAGAAGAATGCGGAGACGGTAGCTGCTGAGATCGTCTCTAGGTTCTTAATCACGAAATCTACCAGTGCCGGATGGTGCTCTCCAAACTGAACACTCCCCCCGAGGATAAACACATCGATGCCTTCCATATCGATGCGAGGACACGGATACTCGATATCGACGAGGTCCACATGAGTGTCCCCTCGATCAAGACGGTGGGCGATGAACTCAGCAATTTTTTTGCTCTGTCCGTAGCCGCTTTGGTATCCGACAAAGACTTTAAGCGTCTGGCCGCGGCGGAATTTGTGATGCATTGGTTTGGTTCCTCGGAGTTGTTTGTTGGGTTGAATTGATGATGTGAGCTTACAAAGTTTTTGGTTTCAGTAGTGACTTCCCAGGTTGCTTGACTCGAATCAGTCCAGCCGTGTGCCTTGTCCGCGGGATAGCTCTGGTCGAGTAATGCGCGACTCCTAGCCATTTCAATCAGGCGTCCTCCAATCCTGCGTTCTTCCTTCGCACTCCCTGCAACCAAGCGGCCACGACAAGCCCGAACAGTAGTATGGCTACGACCATCAAGAGTCTTGGGAAGTAGCGCTCCACTGCTCCTCTATCCGCCAAGCCAGGATGGACTTCGGCTCCCGTAGCATCCACTGCGATGACTTTTCCTCCCGCATCCCTGGCCACCGGAAATTTCACTGTCACTAGGCCCGTGCCTCGCTGTTCGAGCTCGGTTTGCATGTGAATCTCTAGTAAATCATGGGAACCGACTAGCGGCGGGTCAAAAACCAACTCCACGGTGCCGCTGCCCGGAACCAATGACTCGAAGCCAACATCAGCTCCGGCCAGTGGACCGACTCCTTCGACAGCCGTAGGGAACACCAACTCTGGGTGATAGACCAATTCGAAATGAAGCGAAGCCAAACCATCAGCACCTTCCCCACGAACCCTGAACACCGCGTCGATGTCGGTTTCGTTCACCAGAACGACCTGAAGATGAAGCGTATCCGGACTTGCTTCAGCCATGCGCAAAGGTGCGGAGACAAGGCCAAGCAACAGAGCACTCATAAGAGCAGATCGAATTGACATAGGAAGGCTCATGACTTTTCAGAGGCTGAAGATTCGAGATCGGCCACGAGTTGTCGGGTGGCGACGATGCGGTCAGGTGTCAGCGAAAGGGAGTCGATGCCCTCTCCAACGAGGAATTCAGCGAAGTCGGCTTTGTCGCTTGGCCCTTGGCCACAGATGCCGACCTTGCAACCCTCCTCATGGGCGACGCGGATTAACTGCGATATGCTCCGAGTCACGGCCAGGTCTCTCTCGTCGAAATCGGCGGCCAGCAATTCGCTATCACGGTCGATGCCGAGGGTCAGCTGGGTGAGATCGTTTGAGCCGATGGAAAACCCATCGAACCGTAGGGCAAATTCGCGAGCCAGGATGATGTTGCTCGGGATCTCCGCCATGACGTAGACTTGGAGCCCATCGGCCCCGCGTTCGAGCCCCTCGGCAGCCATGATTTCCAAGACTAAGTCGGCCTCTTCCAAGGTCCGGCAGAACGGGATCATGACGGTGATATTGTCCAGGCCAAGCACCTCCCGCGCCCGGCGGATTGCCTGGCATTCGAGTTCGAAAGCCGGGCGGTAGAGCGGGCTGGTATACCGAGCGGCACCACGGAACCCGATCATCGGATTCGACTCTTTCGGTTCAAACAGATGCCCACCTAGTAGCTCCGCATACTCGTTGGTCTTAAAGTCGCTAGTGCGGACAATGACCGGACGCGGGTAGACGGACGCTGCGATCTGCGCCATCCCTACTGCCAAGGTTTGGACAAAGTAGTCGGCTGGGCTAGCGAAGTGCCGACTCAACTTCTGGATTTCACTCTCCACTTCTGGATCCCCTAGTTCTCCGGCCTTGACCAAGGCCATGGGATGAGCCCGAACAACGTTATTAATGACAAACTCAAGCCGGGCCAAACCAATGCCGTCGGTTGGTAGTTGCCACCAACGGAGAGCGGTGTCTGGACTAGCGATGTTCATCATGATGGCCGTCTGCGTCGAAGGCTGGTCGTCGAGGTCGATGTCCTCGGCAACATGCTCCAGTAAGCCCTGGTAGACCCGCCCGGTCGTCCCTCCCGAACAATCGAGAGTGACTTCCTGCCCATCGTCGAGAAGCCGTGTCGCATCACCGGTGCCAATGATCGCAGGGATACCGAGTTCGCGGCTGACAATAGCGGCGTGACTGGTTCTGCCGCCATGATCGGTGATGATGCCACCAGCCAACTGCATCAAAGGCACCCAATCGGGATCTGTCTGCTCAGCGACAAGAATCTGCCCTTCCCGAAAGTCCGCAGCATCGGCAATCGAGGACAAGACTACAGTTGTTCCACTGCCAATCGAGCATCCGACGGACTGACCTTCGGTGAGGATCAAAGAGGAATCCGGCGGCGTCTTCAGCTGTGACGAGTGAAGGCTAGCAACCGACCGTCGAGATTGCACCGTCTCAGGACGCGCCTGCACGATGTAGAGTTTCCCAATCTGACCATCGAGCGCCCATTCGATATCCATGGGACATCCGTAGTGCTCCTCGATCTCGACAGACCAGCGAGCCAACAATAGGATCTGCTCTTCGTCCAAAACGAAGCGATCTCGCTCGTCCTCCGTCGTCGGGATTGTCTGGACACGACTCCCGACGCTGTCGTCGTAGATCATCTTCAGTTCCTTCTCGCCCAGCATCCGGGAAAGAACTGGGCGCTTCGATAGGTCAGAAAGCGCAGGCTTGAACACTCGATACTCGTCCGGATTCACCACTCCCTGCACAACAGTCTCTCCCAAGCCGTAAGCGGCGCTGATGACGACGACCTCGGGGAAACCGGTCTCGGTATCGAGAGTGAAGATGACGCCGGAGGCACCGGTATCGGAGCGAACCATTTTTTGCACCCCGACCGACAACGCAACCGAGAGATGCTCGAAGCCTTTCTGCTCCCGATAGCTGATCGCCCGCTCAGTGAACAACGAGGCAAAACAGCGCTGGCAGGTCTCCAACAAGTCGGCATTGCCCTGGACATGAAGGAACGTCTCCTGCTGGCCAGCAAAACTAGCATCGGGGAGATCCTCCGCAGTAGCACTCGAGCGGACCGCGACATCGGTAGCGCATTGTCCGTAGTGGTCACTCAGGGCATGGTAGGCATCGAGAATTTCTGCCTTCATCTCTGGCGGAAAGTCGGCGACAAGAAATGCCTCACGCAAGGATGACGTGACTTCTGGCAAGGTGGTCTTCCCAGCGGCCAGTCGCTCGTAGGCGTCTTCGATGACTGGATCGAGCCTGTTGTGGGCAAGGTAGCCTCGATATGCGTTAGCCGTCAGAGCGAATCCCTCCGGCACACCAATACCACGGTCCTTCAGAGATCGAGTCATCTCTCCCAAAGAGGCATTTTTGCCACCGACAATGCCGACGCAAGTGCGATCAACTTCTTCGAAGCGAAGGATGTTCGCGGTCTTTTGTTGGCATTCCGGGGCCGGAGCAGACGGGGCATCAACAGGCGGGCAATTACTGTTTGTCATTTGATCGGAGAAGAGCATTGGATTCAGAGTGGATACGAGTTCGACAAAAACAGTTTAGCGGAGTAACTTCAAGACCTGGTCCGTTGTCAGAGTCGCCATTTCGTCACCGTGCGTTTCTTGTAGCCAATTCAGCAACTGCTTGCGGTGGTCGATACTTTTCGGCGCGATGAGAATCCCCTCTTTGGTCAGGGACACTTGGAGTTCAGAACCCGGTTGAAGTCCCAAGAGTTCGCGGAGCTTCTTAGGGATGATGACTTGGCCATGTGAATTCAACTTCATGATCGCAGTATGCAGGAGCGACCAGGAAAGCGCTCCGCAACAATTGAGGGGATTGACGCGAGCCTTGTCCTCCTTCCGTTCCCTGACGCCCGCCGACGCCCGCCGGGGATCTGAAATCCTCCACCGATAGCAGAATCGGCTCAGCTTTGGCCAAGGCCCGGGAAGCAGACCCATCCCAAGCCCGATAGTCTGAAGAGAACACTACAAGATGCCTGTCGAATTTCGAGATTACTATCAGATCCTAGGGGTCGAAAAGACCGCCACCCAAGACGAACTGAAAAAGGCCTTCCGCAAACTTGCGAGAAAGTACCATCCGGATGTCGCTGAGGACAAGGCTACCGCCGAGGACAAATTCAAAGGAATCAATGAGGCCTACGAAGTCCTCAGCGATCCCGAAAAACGCGCCAAATACGATCAACTTGGTCAGAATTGGCAACAGGCCGATGCCTTCGCAGGGCAGGGATCAGGCGATCCTGGCGGAGATTGGGAATACCACTTCGATGGCACTGGCTTCTCGGATTTTTTCGAGCACCTGTTCGGTCAGCGATCGGGCGGAGGAGGGTTTGGCGGATTCGCGGACTACGCTGGGGCCCAGTCGGCTGGTGGCAACGCGCCGATGCGCGGACGCGACATCGAAGCCGAACTCGTCGTCTCCTTACAGGAAGTCCTCCATGGTGCCGAACGTATGCTCAACCTGCGCCGAGAAACCCATGGAGGTGGAGGAGAAGGCGACACTGTGCGGGTGCGAATCCCGAAAGGCGTGCTCCAAGGCCAACTGATCCGCTGCGCCGGACTCGGAGAACCTGGCTTCAACGGCGGCGAGCGTGGCGACCTGTTTCTCCGCGTCGTCTTACAACGCCACCCCGACCTGACACCCGATGATAGTGATCTCCACTGTGATCTCGGCATCGCCCCATGGACAGCCGTTCTCGGTGGTAAGGCGACCATCAACACGCCTCATGGCCCAGTCACCATCCGTATTCCCGAAACTTCTGAGGTGGGGACCCAACTCCGACTACGGGGAAAGGGCCTACCCACCGGGAACGGCGACAGCCTCGGAGATCTCTACGCACGCATCGTCGTCGAACTTCCCCAACCCCCACTCACCAGCGAACAACGAACGGCTTGGGAGAACCTTCGCGACTTGTCCCAATTCTTACCGACCTAAACTTGCATGACAACGAACGAATCGAACCAATCTCTTCCCGTCGTCCCCCACCCGGACGCCTCGGCCGAACCGGAACCCCTCGGGTTAGAAGCCGCCAGTGAGTTAACCGGAATGCATCCCCAAATGGTAATCGAATTCGTCCGGGCATCACTGGTCGTGCCGAGTTCAACAACCCGCCCCGCCGGAGATGCGGACGCCGAATCGGAACCGGCGGACCCCGCCTTCGATGCCGCAGCGCTCTACCGCCTTCGTCAGATCGAACATCTCCGCACCCACCATCAGGCACACCTACGCACAATCTGTTTGGTCCTTGGACTCCTCGACCGAGCCGAAGCCGCCGAGAGGGAACTACGTCAGCTTCGTGACCGAACCTACTAACGACACAATGAGCACCTACACAAGATCCCACCCCTATCGGATCGTGCTCACTGGTGGGCCAGGCGGTGGCAAGACGACAGCCGCAGACATGTTTCGGCGGGAGATCGGCGAGCGGATCGTCGTTGTGCCCGAGTCCGCCACGATGATTTTTACTGGCGGCTTTCCCCGTGATCCGTCGGACCACGCAGTGGAAGGCGTGCAGCGCGCAATCTACCACGTCCAACGCAACCTTGAAGATGTTCAGTCGAAGCGATTTCCCGACCGAGTGTTGCTCTGCGATCGCGGCACAGTGGACGGCGCTGCCTACTGGCCGGAAGAAGACGATTCCGGATTCTATCAGGCGATGGACACCACCCTTGAAGACGAACTGGACAGGTACGATGGAGTCATTTTTTTTGAGAGTGCCGCAGTTGGCGGCATGGGAATCGAGGGCGGCAATCCGACTCGGTTGGAGTCGCTTGCCGAAGCGGCCAAGCTTGATGCTCGACTACGGAAAATTTGGTCGAACCACCCGAACTTCAAGGTTGTTCACCACGACCCTTCTTTTCTCAAGAAGATCTCGCTGGGCCTCGCCGTAATGGAAGAGATGATCGACGATCTACGCCATGACAACAGCTAACAATTCTTCTTTGGCTCGTCCTTGGCCAATCCCTACGCAGACCCGGACGGTGTCACAGACGAATATGAAGCATGAAACAGCTGACCTTGAATTTCGGCGGAACCGGACAGCCGCCCACCAATGCTGACATTGCGGATTTACTCGACCACATCGGAGCGGTGCTCGAAACCCAAGCCGCGGGGCCATTCCGAATCAGGGCCTACCACCGCGCCGCCGATACCATACGGGCGTACTCGCAACCAATCGCTGATCTAGCAACCGACTTAGATTCCCTCGTCGCCATTCCGACCATCGGCGCTGGAATGGCCGAGACCATCGCGGCCTTCGTCGCCACCGGGCGTACCTCAGTTCTCGACCGGCTGAATGGTGATCTCTCTCCCGAGCACCAGTTTTCCTGTATACCAGGAATAGGCCCAAAGCTTGCAGCCGAGATCCACGAAGATCTCGGTATCGATACGCTGGAAGAACTGGAAATCGCCGCCCACGACGGCAGGCTTGAGTCACTACCTGGAATTGGTGACGGACTTGTCCGCACCTCCCGGGCCGTGCTTGCCGACATCCTCGGCCCTCGCCAGCGGCACAGAGAGAAGTCCAACCAGTCTGAAACCATCCCGTCTGTCGCGACCCTACTAGAGATCGACGCCGAATACCGAAGCCAAGCAGCTAGAGGAACTCTCAAGATGATCGCGCCGAAGCGATTCAATCCCAACGGAAAGGCCTGGCTACCTGTCCTCCATACCGAGATCAACAACTGGCACCTCACCGCACTGTTCTCGAATACCGCACGAGCCCACAAGCTCAACCGGACGAACGACTGGGTCATTCTATTTTACGAACGGGACGGTATCGAAGGACAAGCTACCATTGTCACCGAGAGTCAAGGCCCACAGAGAGGCCAGCGTGTCGTTCGGGGTCGTGAAGCAGAGACGGGCTAGACCCTCACCTTACTTGGGTGACTTGCCTACTCAAGGAACTCCGGGACGGCAAGAACCGGGCAAGGAGCAGTCTCAAGAACCCGCTCGGTTGTGCTACCTTGGAACAGATCGAGGAGACCATGATGACCGGCCGTGGACATGGCAATAAGATCGGCTCCGGTCTCAGCTGCGTGGCAGCTGATCAAGTCGCTCACCGCCCCGCCTTGAAGAGGTAATGACTTACAGGACCAATGCCATCCGGCGCGTTCAAGAGTCGTGACAGAGGGGGCGTCCCCAGGATCGCCTACGTGAAGAAGCTCAACTTCAACCGTCTTGACACCGAGCCACGAAAGCAAAGCTCCTACTACTCTCACCGTACTCTGAGGGCGTGGAGAACTAGCAATCGGAACCAGAACTCTACTGATATCGACTTGACCATTCTCCGGTCGGACAAATCCATCCACTCCATGAGGTACGAACAATGTCGGAGCTACAGAGGATCTTGATATCGGTACGGCCGTCTGGTCCTGCAACCAGTGGGCCTGTGCAATGTTGCGATGCGAAGCCAGAACCACGAATGAGACCCGATGCTCTTCCATGTAGTCACGGCAAATCTTTACAGTCCGGCCATGGTGACCGACGAGCTTTGCCACAACCACCTCACCGGGGTCTCCCCATCGGGCCAAGGTCTCGCGCACATGCGGAAAGTCCTGCGACGAGATATCCGCTTCCTTGTCCTCTTGCACGTGCAGGAGGCTAAGTCCCCAGTTACGAGCCGCGGCCAATCTCAACGCATGGTAGAAGGCCACCTCGCTTGCGGCATCCAAAGTCGTCGGGTGAAGAATTGTCTGGTGTTCTGGCATCATTCCGGTTGTCTGGTTTTCTTTCTAGTCGTCGAACACATCGGACACCTCACGCCGTGGAGAGAAGGGTTGTTGTTCCCCAAAACCGAGGCGCAAAATGATGGCAGGGTCACCATCGAGAGCAAGATCTCGGCGCAAGCCGGCGCTAGTTCGGCAATCTCACACGGCTGGTTAAGCTGAGCACTGGCTACACCGAGCCGAGTCAGATTGAGAAGCAGTCTCTCGAGCGAGATGCCAGCGGCTACCCAGTTCGAAACGTTCTCCTGATCAACCGTCAAAACCGCCAAATGAGACGAAGAATTGATTCGCTCAAGATCGACTTCATTCTGATGCTCCGGAGTCAGTAGCCGCGAAACCAAAAAACGACCGAGGCGACGAGGAGCCGGTGGCCATACGCGTAAACTTTAGAGGCTGGTAATGATCTGTTCGAGGGATCTCCGCTTGCGTTTTTCCTGGGTGGCGGAAGCTGCGAGACGCCTTAGCTCAGCCGCTCTTGATCCGCCTCTGAGGAGGCCTC
>Ga0209186_1001812_pt1 | contig 15548 bp, 7 predicted proteins | sample SidtaG_FD_187426 | JGI IMG/M metagenome (GOLD analysis project Ga0209186, IMG submission 187426) | Marine algal microbial communities from Sidmouth, United Kingdom - Sidmouth_Male2 metaG (SPAdes) (version 2) | ecosystem: Host-associated > Algae > Red algae > Unclassified | place: Sidmouth, United...
AAGCGCACCACGCGGTAGCTCACGTGCGGCAAACAGGCCAAGTCCAGCTTGGCCGCCGGCCACCAGGGAGTTGGCGATGAAGAACCCGGCTGCCGCCGCCCCATGTTGCCGTACCGCCAGAGTGTCGACCGTCGACAGGTCGCAGCGCAGAGAAATCGGCCACGACTCAAAGGGGCGCATTCCCAACCCGACCACCGCCATGCCGACGTCACGGCCGCACGGCGGCGACCGTGGGTGCGCCCCACCACCCAGCAGGCGTCTCCGGTTGTCAGACTCTTCCCCCAACACGTTGGCCAAAAACGTCAGAATCGACAGCGGCAGCGCACTATGTGCGGGAAGGCCAGCGGGAGGCTCATACGCAGCGGGCGTTTGGCGAGCCGTCGCGGGCCCGGGGCGGGCCATTAGGCGGGCGGGCGACACGCCTCGGGCTCCGTGCACGGCCGTCCAGCGCCCGTCCGGGTCGGTTTCAGCTTGTCGGACAATGTGGGCCGCCGCACGCACTTGCTCCGCAACCGCCCCAAAGTGACGCGCAAAGCCACCCATCAGGACTTGTTCGACAAAGGTGCGCCTCAGCCGCTGTCGGCTCGCAGTGACCGCGTCTGCGAAAGCATCGCAGAGGATGACGCGGCGAAATAGGCCGCCAGGAACAGAGAGCGCCGCTTCGCCAGTAGAACCAGTCCCGCAGAACGCGTCACAGACCAAGTCACCAGGCTGCGAGTTGCGCTGCACGAGCTCCGTGTTGAGTGCGACCGACTTTTGCTCGGGACGGAGCTTAACCATGTCCCCATGCTCGTCCTGGATGTACACCGTCTCAGCCGCCGGCAGGTCTGGCACATTGTCAATGACGTTGTCATAGGCTCGGTACCGGGAGGGAACGCACCCAAACACCTGGTAGTTGACCATCATGTGCGCATGGTGCGCAGCAGCGCCAGCCCGTGTCGCACAGATGATCAGTTCCGACATGTTGGACAGCATGACGTTGGTCCGGCCCCGCGGCAGCCGCCCGTGAACCCCCCGCAGCGCATAAAGAGGATGGCTGCTGACAATGAACGCCGCCTGCGTCTGAAGACTGCTCGCCGACGCTGCACCAGCAGGTGTAGACGAGCTCTTGCGACTCTGCTTCCCCTTGCCACGGACGCCGCTGCTGCTGCCGCCAGGCACGTGGTCGACCGACCCTCGGAAAAAATCAACCCACAAGTTGACCTGGGACCACGCGCCATAGACAAGCACGTGACCGCCGGGGCGAAGGAGTACGCGACAAATCTCGACAGCAGAGCGCGCGTCGTCCACCGTGAGCACGTCGTGTATCGCGTGAGGATTGCCAGCGAGTCGCCGCGTGTTGAAAGGTGGATCCATCAACATCAGCTGTAGACTGCCAGCCAGGGCCGGCCACGGTTGCAAGCACGCCCCGCGCGACAGCACCGCATCAGGCAGGGCAGAGGCCATGCCGGTGGAGGCACTCTTGTAGTCGTCGTTGCCGTCCTCGGCTGCAAGAAGGTCGACAACCAGCCCAGGGGGTATCCATCGACGCAAAGACGGAGAGCCACTCAGACGCAGCGCCGCAAGCTGCGTAGCGGCCTTCGCCTTGGACTCCGCCTCCGCGACTGCATGCGTCGTGACTAGGTCCTCTGCGCGACACTTGTAAACGCGATACACACTTGTCGCCGCCCAATCAATGATGCCGTTGGCCACCGCCACGGCCTCCTCCGCCGCCGCCGCAGCGCCGTCACCACATTCGTCCGCTGCACGTGACCGACCACCAGCCGACATGGATCGTGCAGCTGCATCGCGACCAGCCGCTCGCTCGGCAGCACGGCGACGAAGGCGCCACATCTCGAGCGATGTCGGCCGCCAAACAACCGCACGAATGTCCCCTGCGTCAGAGTCGTCGTCTGCTTCCTCCGGCCTGCCACCGCCATCACCTTCCTCTTCGTCAGAGTCCGATGACGCCCAGCCCTCGTCGTGTACGCGCCCCCCGCTGCGCATGGGTCCTCCTGGGTCAACAGCGGACAAGCCGCCGATGACCGCATGGAGGATGCGCGGACACCGACCTGTGGACCGACGCCAAGCCGGTGGACGGTAGTGTCGAACAGACAGCCGCCCGAGACCGACGCCCGAGGAAGTCCCCGCGGAGGTGGACGCCGCGCCTCCGTCGCTGACGAGCTCGGTGATTGAGTCGACCGACGTCGCTTGGACCAAGTGCGTGATGAACATCGATGCTGCAGCTCTCAACTGCGCGTCCGCATGAGGAAGCCGTCTGCCCGCGGCGGGGTCCGCAGCGCCCGCGGAGAGCGACGGCGCGCCACCGACACGTTTGCGGTATAGGGACCACCGCTGGAAGGAAGGCGCGTACACAGCGCCATGATCCGCAGGACGGGAGAGCGGCGCAAAAGCGACGTCAGAGGATGACCACAAGATGTAGGGAGACACCATCGCCTCGACGTTCTGGAAACCGGCGCGTCTAGCCAGCGCATTCCATCCAGCCACGACGCGCTGCACGGCGTACCGCACGTGACCGACGACAGAAGACACCCATTCAAAGTCCAAAACTGTCTTCCGACGACCGCCGTGCCGCATGACCACGTCGACGTGGGCGATCAGCGCGTAGTAGCGCCCAAACCAAAGGATGATCTCAAAAGGTGAGAGCGTCCCGAGGGCAGCTTGACAGCCTGACGAAGGGCCGATGAAGTCGCCCGCGCCAAAGTCGGTGGCGAGAACGGGTCGCGCCGCAACGGGAAGCGGGACGGCCCCTAAGCCGACCTTCCGACTGGTTGACGCACCGCCAATGTCGGCAGGAAAAGCCAAAAGGTCGTCCCAGTTGCCGGTAGACGCCAACAGCAGCTCCCACACACGAGTGTCGACCTCACCTTTTGCAGCCGCCTCGAGCAGCTGGACACCCTTGTAGTGAAACAGCAGGTCATCGTCTGCGTTGGCAACGTCCGCTGTCACGGACGGTGCGGGGGAAAAGGCGGAGCTGCCGGAGCGAAGAACAAATAAGCCTTCAGCTGCACAGCTGTCAAAACCGCCAACAAAACGCTTGAGCTGCCATGACACGGCGTACGCGTCTGCAGCGTCGGCGTCGTCGAGCCACGAGCGTGCAGCAGGATCCGTCGTTCTCACAGACCGCTGCAGAGCCCACTGTTTGACGGCCATCCAGCTTGCCGGCGGCTCGCACGTCGACACGCTGGCCCAGCGCTCCGCAGGAAGAGAGGCCGAGACAGCACCAGTGACAACCCTGCGATGCGACAGCATGTAGAGGTCTCGTAGTTCTGCAACGCAAGGGAGCAACGTAGTAAACGGCAACGACAGGCAACCGCCGTCCGAGTCGTCTCCACACGAGGCATGAACCTTGACAACAACATGCGTGACGCGCTCATCGCGAATCGAGGCCATCGGACGCTGCAGACGTACTCCCTCGGGCGCCGCACGGACGCACGCGACAGCGACACGATGCAATCCGACTGACCGTCAAAGACAGGTGCATCGCCGAAGGCGACACGCTCACCCCCGTCAAACGCGATCGAACAAGGCCTTCACGCCCGCTCCCACGCCGTGATCAGTTCAGAGCCGGACCCTTGCGAATGCACCTGTAAGTCAGTCCACAGATAGTAGTCGCGAGAAGTCAGGGACGGTAACGTTACCGTCCGAAAAGACAACGTCGACTTACACAAGAGAAAAACAACCGTTCTGAAACGAACGAACCAGTGGAAAGAGCGATGAACGAATGCCCCGGCGGCGTGCGAAAGCCCAGCAATAGGTCCGCGGCTCGCGTTCACACGGCCGCAACGATGTCTTGTATCAGAACGTCGCAACCGCGGCGATGAAGTCGAGGACGATTTCGTTGTGCTCTTGCTGCATGACTTGTGATGAGCACAGTGCTCTCAAGACCACAGCGTGACCGACTTAAAACACTGCGCCACGTTATTCAAGAAGGACCAGCGATTGCCAAGTGGCACATTGTTTTTCAGGACGGTAACGATACCGTCCCGAAAAAGAAACTGCACGCTTTTTGGGGGACGGCAACGATACCGTCCCAAAAAAAACAGTGCACACTTCTTGGAGGACGGTAACGATACCGTCCCAAAAAAAAAACTGCACACTTCTTGGGAGACGGTAACGATACCGTCCCAAAAAAAAAACTGCACACTTCTTGGGGGACGGTAACGCTACCGTCCCATCGCGGATGAACGACATTGTTTTTCGACGGTATCGATACTGTCCCATCGCGGACTGCCGAAAACGTTTGTGGACGGTACCGTTACCGTCCCAAAAAAAAAACTGCACACTTCTTTGGGGACGGTAACGCTACCGTCCCATCGCGGATGAACGACATCGTTTTTCGACGGTATCGATACTGACCCATCGCGGACTGCCGAAAACTTTTGTGGACGGTACCGTTACCGTCCCAAAAAAAAAAATGCACACTTCTTGGGGGACGGTAACGCTACCGTCCCATCGCGGATGAACGACATTGTTTTTCGACAGAATCGATACTGACCCATCGCGGACTGCCGAAAACCTTTGTGGACGGTACCGTTACCGTCCCCGAGAAAAAACCTGCACACTTCTTCGAGGACGGTACCGTTACCGTCTCGAGAAAAATCTGCACACTTCTTCGAGGACGGTACCGTTACCGTCTCGAGAAAAAACTGCACACTTCTTCGGGGACGGTACCGTTACCGTCCCATCGCCGATCGACGATACTGTGCGGACATACAGGTGCCCTTTTTTCTGCGGACGGTAACGATACCGTCCGATGATTGACCGGCCTCTTCTTGATGAAGAACGCGCCGTCTCCAGCGACCATGCGAAGACTTCCGGCCGTAAAAGGCTCAAGTCTTCAAAAGCACAACGGACATGAGGCAAACACACCAAACGTATCAAGCACGACCATGCATCCCCTCTCGTACATGAAGCACAAATCAAACCGAGCAAGGCAAACGAACCAAACGTATCAAGCACGACCATGCTCCCCCTCTCGTACAAGAAGCACAAATCAAATCGAGCCACACCTGTCTAGCAATACCAAGCATCCAGACGTATAGACAGCACTCATCAATGGCGGAACACAGTGCGCGGCAGCGCCAGGTGGATCGCATTGTCCAACGGGATGTCCTTGTCCTGCACGTACATGTGAAGCCGGATGCAGTGGCTGTAGTGGAATGGAGGCGCGCTTCCATCCGCTACGTTATCGGCGGCACCCCCACGCATCTCATGCGTGCGAGCCGCCAGCCGCGCGGCATTGTCCGCAGCACCGGCTCCGGCGTGCACAAAGTCGCCACGGACGATGACGACAGAGTAGGGCGGAATGAAGACGAGCTGCGGGGAGATGGCCGACTCGTCGGGATGACCAGCCAGCAAGTGCCTTAAGACGTGCACACTGCCGGGCCAGACGCGCAACCAGCTCCCGTCCGCCCCAGTCGCCATCACGAAGTAGTTGTACGCCGGCGCCGTCGTGTACTCCGACAGCGCAGTGGTCGGGCCAGTAGGCGCGGATGCCGACGCGCCTGCCGACCCCGAAGAAGTCGGCGGTGCCCCCGCCGGGGGTGTCGTCGGTGCGGGCTCGGTAGATGACGCGGGCCGTCCCTGGCGGAAGTGTTCTGGTACCTGCGTCAAAGGAAGTAACGCGTCGCCGCCCGGCCCGTCGGCGCCCACGCCCGCCCCTTGACCGACCGAGACAGTTGGAACATGCCGCGGGTTGGAGTCGACGTGGGGTAGCTGCGGACTGGCGGCGCTGGTCGTCAGCAACAGCCGAGAACCAGTCTTGGGAACGCGAACACATAACTGCCCGCCTTCCTCGCGTGCGCCAACGCGAGAGATGACCGCATGCGCAAACGCTGCCAGCACCACGTCCGTGCGGAGCTTGGTCACGTAGGCCGACTGCACCGCCTCAACCTCGCTGCTGCAGACGTGCTTGGGCAGCAAAGTCAACCGCCCTTGCCCCGACGCCAGCGCCTTGCCGTCCGTCCGCCAGTTGTCTTCGTTGTGGATTGGCGACCACACGTCCCGTCGCCCGGCGGCAATGCCGTCTTCTCCAGGAAAAAGGGACAGCGCGTGCACCATGACGGCGTCGACGTCGGTCGCGATCGACGGCGACGCCAGTGCGTGCGACAGCACGACCCAGCCCCGCTCGTGAAGCACCACCGCGGCGCGCAGCGCTCCAAAGTCCGCCTCTGCCCGGTTTGCGGGCAGCGACGGGCTAAGTCCGCCCACAGCGAGGTTGAGCGCGCCGGCTGCTGGATCCAGGAGGCTAAACATGTCGTCGTCGTCCACCTCAACGCGGCCGCCAACCGCTCCGACAGGGGATGGCGATACGCGTCCGCGTGACGACCAGGTAGCGTCCAACTCGACAGCCGCAGATGACACTCGGCCTGTTGCTGCAAAGTAGCTGTCGACGTCGCACGACGCCGTGAACCATGCACGCGGTGCAAGAAGATCCCATGCTTGGTGCTCGGCCGGAATGAGCGTCGAAAACGCGGGCGCAGTGGTCGTGCTCCAACATCCACGCGCAATGGAGGCCGCATGTGCCAGACCTTCAACCAGGGGCGGGACGATGTCCTCGTAGGGCTCGGGCGTGTGGGGGAAGACTACGGCGAGACCTTCCATGTCCGCGGCTTGCCCAGCGTCCACCGCGTCAGGTGCCCCGTCGACATGATCACCTTGGGCGTCCGCAGCAGCCGATGCCCCGATTGCCGCCATGGCTCGGAGCGCTGCTCCGCGGCGAGAGCCATGGCTGCCGGCGCTGGCAGTGTTGCCGCGCGGTTCGACCACCGGGGACGCACGTTCTGTACGGCGGCGCTTCGGCGAGCGCTCGGACGCGTCCGCAGCAGCAGAAACGTCAAGGGGTACCCCACGCTTCTCGCCGACGGCAACGTCGGCGGTAGAGGCCGCCACAGCGCCAGAGTCGCTCGGTGCGGCAGACGCAGTGGCCTCCGGATCAGGGACATCCTCCGAGTCCGAGATGAGGCCGGCCGCTGCCGCGTCGGCGGCGCGCTTGTCGGCCTGAGAAGGCACCTTGTCGGCCGCCGCCGTTCCCCCCGCCGACGCCTCCTCAGCCAACTTGGCTGCCGCCGCCTTGTCCGCCGCGACCTTGTCTTCCGCCGCCTTGTCGGACGCCGCCTTTCCCCCCACCGACGTTTCCTCGGCCAGCTTGTCGGACGCCGCCTTGTCCGCTGCGGCCTTGTCTGCCGCGGCCTTGTCCTTCGCGCTGTCGTCTGCCGCCGCCTTCTGCTCCGCCGCCTTGACCCGCGCCGCCTCGTCCTCCGCGGCCTTGTCTGCAGCCTCCTTCTTCTTGGCCGCCGCCGCCGTCTTGGCATCCGCCACCTTCTTGGCTCTGGCTGCCGCCGCCTCATCGGCCGCCGCCTTTTCAGCGGCCGCCTTGTCGGCTGCGGCCTTGACCTCGGCGGCGGTGGGCGGAGTGACGAATAGAGTCATGGCATCCGACCACTCTGCCAGGTGCGCGACCACATGGCTGTCGTGGTGGGGCGGGATCTTCTTGCGCCCGGCGATGGGCGGCGGCTCATACGACATGAAGAGGTCGCGCAGCTCGTCCAACACCGACTTGTTGCAGCGCGGGCGGCAAAGGTGAAAGATGTCGAACGGTCTGGCATCAGCTTCTAGAACAGCAGCACCGGGGGAGCGCGCCTTCCCCGCCGCTGCCACAGCCTCAGCAGTGCCGACTTCGGCGCCAGCTTGGTCAGCGGCTTGCTTTGCAATGGCGATGGCCTTGCGCCCGGCACGCAGAGCCACGCGGACGAAGAAGCCCAGGGAAGTAAAGAAGCTGTTGTCGTCACCACCCTTGAGCCGCACGACCTTGTCATCGCGCATCTGCCCGGTGTAGTCCCACCCAATGCTGAGCAGAACCGTCGCATAACCGTCAAGGTCCGCTTCTTTGACAGCAGTCGGCTGCAGGAAGCCGGCCGAGGAGACGCTCTCGACAGAGATGGCCTTGCTCCCAACCTTCCTCCGCGCTCTGCTCTTGCCCTTGGAACGCCGTGGGTGGCGCTTGGCGCTCGACTTGGCCGCAGCGCCCTCGTCGTCGTCATCGTCCTCGTCCGAAGGCGTCGCAGGCCGCTCAGACGCCTCCAACAGGTACACGATGCGTCTGAAGGACTTGGGCGCCGCCATGCCAAACAGCGCAATCTTGCAAAGCCGCTTGAGCGACTCTGTCGCGAGCGGCTTGCCGCTCTTGCCGACAGGTGTAGCACCGTTCTTCTCAATCTGGGTGACAATGCCCGTCACATTGGCCGTCGCGATGCGAAGTAGTTCGCGCGGCGGACGTACGGGCACCACGTTCCCGGCCTCTTCAGCCGCGGTGACTGCTGCAGCGTGCTTGGCGTCCGCGGTCGAGTCCATCTGGGTCTGCATGGCAGACACCATGTTGCCCATCCAGTGCAAGTGCTGCGACTGGGACGTCGGGTTGTGCACCAGGTTGACCGCGTTGGCGCGCGCCCCGAGCGTGAGGACGTCGCTCGGACTCAGGCGGCGCTTGTCGGTACGTGAGACCAGCTGAACAGCAACGTCCTTGAACCCAAAGCCCGCGACGCCGCTCTCGTTCAGCCGCCGAATGGCCTCCAACCGATGCGCGCCGTCGATCAGCGTGTACGTAAGAGCCTCCAGGGCGCAGACCTTGATGGCACCGACGCCCCAGTCGTAGCCCTCCCTCGTCATGGAGTGAACGAAGTTGAGGACGCCTTCCTCGACGATCTCACGTGTGGTCAACTCAGGCACCACGATGGAAGTAATAGCGACGTTGGCGAACGCGTACACAAATGTCGGGGCCTCGCCGGCGACGGGCGCGGCTTCCAGCGGCAGCAGCTTGTCCTCTTCGGCAACATCGTCCTGCGCGTCGACTTCCGCCTCGTTCTCGTCGTCGTCCAGCACAACGACGATCTTGTCGTCTTGTTCGACCGCAATCGCGTCACTGCGCCCCTTGTTCTTGCGCTTGGTGACGGGCGGCTCCTCCTCGTCGTCTTGCTCGTCGTCGTCCTCCTCCTCCTCCTTCGGAACGGCCCCGATGTCCTCCGGAGCTTCATACTCCCCATCGGAGTCGCGCTTGTCGTCCTCATCGGCATCATCGTCCTCGTCCGCCTGCTGCGGGCGTTCCTCGGGATGAACACGACGAGGGGGCACATACGGCCGCGCCGCGCTCGCGCGACCGCGTCCGCGACCGCGCCCACGACCGCGACCGCCAGGGGCAGCCGACGGCGCGGAAGAAGAGCCCCCTGAACGACCCGTCGCGCTTGCCGCTCCTCTGCCTCGGCCGGCCGTCGTGCGAGCGGGGGGGCCAGCGGCCGCCGCGGCAGCTGCCGCCGCCGCTGCCGCAGCAGCGGCCATCACAGGATCGTCCTCAGGCGAAGGTTCGCGGCGACCACGACCACGACCGCGAGCACCGCGACCGGCCGAGGCACCGCCACGCCCAGCGCGGCGGGCAACTACCATAGTGACAGGGACAAGGGAAACGGTCTCGTTCAACGGCGGGAATGCCACGGCGGGAATGCCACGCGGAGAGAGCAGATAGTGGGGGAGTGGGGGAGTGGCACACGGGCCCTGCAACAGAACACACGTGGGCCGCTGGGCCCAGAAAAGAGCAGACCACTTGAGGGCACGGTCCTAGCTCGCACACGAGTCGCCAGAGGCGCACACGTGCGCACGCGACACGAGCACAACATCCGGCCCAGCGTCAGGGGGCACCACGTACGCCTTGTCACAGAGGTGACGCCGTCAACGGCGTGGTCAAATATTAGTCAAATCGCATCAGGCATCGGGCACGGTAACGTTACCATCTTCACAACAAAACCAGAAGAAAATCACCATTCAGGAAAGAAACCGGCAGACAAAGAAAGTTGGACAATCGAAAACATCACAAGTCTCAGATCAAACAACGCGTCAAAAGACGCGTGCAGAAGCCTCATTCTTGAAATGGGGCTGCGATTCAGGTTTATTTCAAATTACGGACGCGCCTGACGAAGCGAACGTTCGGAAAATTGGGGAACAGACAGCTGTCGCTGCACATGTCAATTGCAATTGATGGGAATGCCGCTGACCCGATGAACCCTTTGAAGGCTCCCACGATTGCCACAATGCAATGCTACGAGTCAGCTCGTCTCTCGCGCGCGCATATATCTTTACGTCGCCAGACACGCCTTGAATTTTGGGACAAGAACAGGTTTGGACGGTAACGATACCGTCGAGCAAAACATTTGCGCACATTGTCCAAAGCCCCAGCGCATGGGAACAACATCTGGGAACAGTACACCCGTCAGAGGAAGCTTATGCGCAAGGACGCCTTAGTGGTGGCCTTAAACTCTATATGAGTTGTGCGACAAATTCCAGTTGGACGGTATCGTTACCGTCCACCAAGAATTTTGGCTGATCGAACTTCAGTCGAATGCCGGCTTTCCCGGCCGCCATTCAGCGCCTTGGGGGGAGATTCAAGGTGTATGGGACAAAGGGAAGTCGTGAAGCTGTACATATACTGTTCATCAAAGTATGATATCGCCGATGAGGACGGTAACGATACCAGCAGATTGTCCAAGTGTCAAACGCATGCACACAACTTCTGGAGACGGAGCACCGTTCACAGGCAGCTGATGGGCCGATACGTGCTTCCTGTGGCCTGACACTTCACAACATTTGTGCGACAAAATCATGTTGGACGGTACCGTTACCGTCCCACAAGATTTTTGGCTCATCAAACTTGCCTCGAATGAAGTCCGTCCAGGCAGCCATTGAGGACTTAGGCTGTAATGGCAGGTGTGGAATGACAGCTGCTCGTCGTGTACTTCTACAAAACATGTTCATCAAAAGATGATATCGCCGATGTGGACGGTGACGATACCGTCCCGTTTTTTTTTTGCACGTTCGTCATCGGCAAAAAGCTTTCCCCCGGCCATGCGAGCTTCAACACATCACCTTTCGGAAGACGGCGAGGTGAGGGCGGCATCGATACCGACGACCAAGACCTTTGCAGGGTGTCCAAGTGTCAAACGCATGCAAGCAACTTCTGGAGACGGAGCACCGATCACAGGCAGCTGATGGGCCGATACGTGCTTCCTGTGGCCTGACACTTCACAACATTTGTGCGACAAAATCATGTTGGACGGTACCGTTACCGTCCCACAAGATTTTTGGCTCATCAAACTTGCCTCGAATGAAGTCCGTCCAGGCAGCCATTGAGGACTTAGGCTGGAATGGCAGGTGTGGAATGACAGCTGTTTGTCGTGTACTTCTACAAAACATGTTCATCAAAAGATGATATCGCCGATGTGGACGGTAACGATACCGTCCCGTTTTTTTTTTAAACGTTCGTCATCGGCGAAAAGCTTTCCCCCGGCCATGCGAGCTTCAACACATCACCTTACGGAAAACGGCGAGGTGAGGGCGGCAACGATACCGACGACTCAGACCTTTGCAGATTGTCCAAGTGTCAAACGCATGCACACAACTTCTGGAGACGGAGCACCGATCACAGGCAGCTGATGGGCCGATACGTGCTTCCTGTGGCCTGACACTTCACAAAATTTGTGCGACAAAATCATGTTGGACGGTACCGTTACCGTCCAAGAAGATTTGTGGCTCATAGAACTTGACATAATTCCGTCCTTCCCGGTTGGATTTCAGGATATCGGGCTTGGTCCAAATTGTGGAGTGACAACGCATGATACCAGCATGTACAGGTGTGCGTCAAGCGTAAGACGATATTGTCGAGGAGGACGGTAACGATACCGTCCCATCGTATTTTCAGACGAGAGCAGTATGGACTCGGGGCGAGTGCTCATGAGGACGGTATCGTTGCCGTCCCCAACATGTCTTTGGCACTTATTTCAGACCCACACTGCCTGCCTCGGACAGACAGAAACATCAGATGGCGAAGAGAAAGACCTACACTACAAAACACAACATGCATGCCCTGCTGATGCAAGGACTCAATACTGCAGGCCGAGGGAGGTGGCTACCGTCGGCGCAAAGAGCACCACGTTCGGGAGCGTCTCCCCGTCAGTGAGCCAGCGACCGAGCTCGGCAATGTCCGTGCGGATCCGCCGGTTCCGGCCCCAGTTCAGCAACCTCGCCGGGGGCACCCTGCCGGGCATAGTTGCCATACCCTCACCTCCCGGCGGACCACTGCCGCCGGCATTGCGCCCGCCAGAACCGCACCCGTCTCCGCCGTCTGCAAGCCGCGTCCAGTCGACGCCGCCACACGCGGACCGTAGGGCGGCGCCAAAGTCCCCGTTCTCCGCCGTCATGAGTTGACGGGCCGCCAGCGCTTGGAGCAGCACCACTCTGATGACATGGAGCCATCGGCACCCCCACGCGCCCATCTGCTTGTCCTTGTGGATGCTGACGACGCCGAATTGGCCCGCCCGGAGCGCGAGACCCAAGCGGCAGCCGAAGCACTTGCGCCCAACTGGCTCCCGCGACGGCATCCAGGGCGGTGGCCGGGTCGCGCACTGCGACCTGGGCAGCGTGCACACGTCCGAGTGCAACGGCCCATCGACGCAGGCCGCGAAGCCGGCGCTGTTGTCCGCGTCGACGCACTCCGACCGATCGCCCGAAAGCATGCTGCCTCCGCTGCTGCCGCTGTAGTCAAGCCCACCGCCCCGTGACTGCTTGAGGCAGTGCATACAGATGCCCGCAAGGCAGCCCGTTGGCCCATGACGCGTCACATCGTTCGCGTCCTGCGCCGAACGGAATGTGCGGCACTTGGCGCACGGCGGCGTCGTCGCTCCCGTCGCGGGGCTCGAGTCCCAAATGGCCGCGGCTGCACGGCGGCCCAAGTCCACGGCTTTCTCGATGATACGACCGTAGGCGGCATCTCGGTTGCCGCTGGCAATGCCAGCAGCAAAACGGATAGGCGCCACCATCTGGCGTGCCGCCACCGCGCTTGCTGTTGACCGAGGCGGCTGTCGTCGGGGGGTCACAGGTGACAGGAAGAGCTGCCGTTGCCCACCCCCGTGCGACCGCCCAGCCCTGCCTCGGGCGCCTGATGAAGATGACGATGGCGCTCCCAAAGGATGAAGGGGGCCTGCAGATTCGACATCACCACCACCGGCAGCGTCGAGCAATGACAGCCCGAGAGGCGGGTCGTCGGGGAGCGAGTCCACCAGGGAAAACATGTAGTCCTCTTCCTCCGGGGCAACTGCTGCTCCACCGACAGAAGCACCGCCCACAGAAACCCGCTGCGGCCCCGGCGCGGGGCGTGTGGTCGCTGGCCCGGCGTCGTCCGTCGTCGCCCGCCGTCCGCCGCCGCGCGTCGGACCGCCCAAGGTACGGCCGAGCGGGGTCACGCGCGGCGTCGTCAGGCCCGGCAGCCTGCCCATAGTCGACGCCGGGAGAGGTGTCGTCCGCCGCTTGTTCCGCTGACCGTCATCGTCCTCCTCAATGTCGTCGTCATCTGACCGCGGGCGCTTGCGGGTCGACGCGACGTCGCGCGCCGCATTCGACGCCTTGAGGGTACAGAAGTCGCACCGCGCAAAGCCGCCATCGAGGCACGATTGAAAGTCCTTCCGCTCGACGCCGTCAAAGAGGGAGTCAAACATCCACCGGCGGCACTCGCTTGGCGGTAACTGCGCCCACTTGCGCGCGTCGCCGAGGGCGGCAACATCCGGCACAATGGACTTGGCTTGGTCCAAGTCCGACGTGTTGTAGCCACGCGGGTGGATGACCAACGCCGTCGACGACCCGGCGCCCTCCCGAGCCAATCGTCCAGCCCCTTGGAGTAGGGCAAGGAGGTGACGCGGGCCAAGAAAGAGGGCCCACCGCAAATTCTTGATGTCCGTACCCGTCGAGACGGCAGGTGAAGCGACGACAATGACGACGCCGACGCCCGGCTGGCTGAGAGCGTTTGATATCGCGTGGGCGACGTTGACGAGCGGCCGCCGTCCTCCACCAGATGTACCGTGCGACTGATGGTCGCCACCGACTTGGCCACCGCTGCCCATGCTGCCGTCGGCCGCAGCGCCTTGTGAGTGGTACTTTTGCACGACGACATCGTCCAGGAAGCCACCTGCTTCGGACAGGCGGACCGTCTCATGAAGGTGGGCGGCAATGCCGTCGACCTCGGCGACCGTCTCGCAAAAGTCAGCAATGACCGCCGAGCGTCCCTGCCGGTCCCCGCTGCCATTGCCGATCTTGCGCACTTGTGTGATGACCCGCTGGGAGATGGCCTTGTGAAGCGGCCCATTCCCATCCTCAAACCGCTCCGGATAACGTCGAAAAGACGGACCGATACTCTCGACCATGTACCGCGTCAGCGCTTGACGCGTCGTTGAGGCGCGCACAACCGCCACGGGGCGCCTCGAGCTGACGCCCACGCCGGCCAGCATCGGCTCAACGCCAGCCACGGGCGCCGTCGCGGTGAAAAGGAGGAGCGGACAAACAAGATCGGCCAGCACTGTGCGGAGCTGGAGAAGCGCCTCGCGAAAGCTCGAGCCCCACAGCAACACCAAGTGTGCTTCGTCAATGGCGACGCGCGCGAGGCGCCCGGCTGCAGCGAGGCGTCGGACGACGTCGGAGAAGATGACAAAGTCGTGCACAACGCGCGCCATGTCAATGACAAAGATGGACGCGTCGCCCGCGTCGCAACCACGCGGCCAGTCGCCGACCGTGATGCCCGCGGCCGTTGCCGCAGACACCATGTTAGCCGTCACCGCCCGCGTGGGAGTGAGCACGATGGTCACCGGGGGATACCAGGGGGCGGGCGGGCCCGCCCCACCGGGAGCAGGTGTAGTAGCGTACCCGCCGGCGGGTTCTTGCCCACCACCGACGCCAGCGCCCCTGCAGGTGGCCTCCTCTCGAGCGGCCGCCACTGCAGCGTCGGCTTCGACGGCGGCGGGGATGAGGAGAGTCGCCGTCTTACCCGACGCCGTTGGCATGACGAACAAGACGGTGACGGGGCCTCGCGTCTGCAATATGGTGTACACGCCTTCCCGCTGCTCGGCGTTCCGGTACATTCCAGCCCCGTACAGCTCCCGTGTCTTTGCGTCGGCCGCGGCACGCACCTCGTCCCGCGAGAGGCGGTAGGAGCGGGACAGACGCGCACTCACGGACCCGCCACCAGCCGACACAAAGCCGGCGGGCACTAGGCGCTCCAAGGAAGCACTGGGCGGGCCGCTGCGTGCGGCAACGGCGCCGCAGCCTCCGCCGACGCCAGACACCGACGCCAGTGCCGCTGTCGGCTGCTGCTGCCCGACGCGCAGCTGCTCGAGAGGATGCCTCAGTCCCGTCGGCAAGTGTGAGGAGTATAACAGCATGGCGGCGTGGTACATCAAAGACGCACGGTGGTAGAGGTAGACCATGGCGTTGTTGAGACAGTAGATGCTGTCCGAAGCGTCGCCCGCGTACGCAGAGGAGGCCGTGGCCGGCGAGTGCCCGCTCTGCAACTCCATCACCCGGCCCCAGTCTGCCACGTCCCCGTCGGCCGTGTGAAGCGGGCAGTACAGTGGGTGGGTGCGTTAAGGTTCTATCATGGAGGTGGCGCGAGCCGTAAGGGGGCAGCCTGATAAGACCCAGGCGCCCCCACGCTCTCAGCACCCGCAGACACCCCCACT
>Ga0209186_1001814_pt1 | contig 15524 bp, 4 predicted proteins | sample SidtaG_FD_187426 | JGI IMG/M metagenome (GOLD analysis project Ga0209186, IMG submission 187426) | Marine algal microbial communities from Sidmouth, United Kingdom - Sidmouth_Male2 metaG (SPAdes) (version 2) | ecosystem: Host-associated > Algae > Red algae > Unclassified | place: Sidmouth, United...
GCGTCACCGAAGGCAATCCGCAGATCACCCAGTGCGACGCCAGTTGCTTCGACAACCACTACGTCAGCAACAGCGTCACCAAAGAATACCTCGCCGGTATCGCCGCGCAGCGGAATGACAGCGCGAAGAAAGCGCCCGTCGTACCATCCACATCGCACTTAGGCCGATGACTTTGGAGATTTGATACGGATTGCCCTCAGCACAGGTCGGTTTCCAAACTGGCTTTACCTAGGTCCAGCATATGTGATCTCCATTTTTTATATTCTTTGTACGGTGGTGCGGGCACCCCGAAACCCCCGAGGTTGGCTCTATAGCGGGTAAAAATTTCTCTTCGCTGCCAGTCCCTTAAATTACCAGCCCATGACGGTCGAAATGCCGCCAACTCGGAAAAGTCTATAATCTGGCCCAGAATTCTCCCAGCGAGGTCCTTGCCTGGAACTAGTGCAAAAGAACCAAAATACTCATGATACGCACTTCGACTCTTAGGTCGGACCATGAATACCGCTTGGCTCCCGTTCTGATTCAAATCGGGAAGGAAGCAAAAGAATAAGGCGTGCTCCTTATAGACGTTGAACTTCTTGCCCACCAACGTCGATTCGGGATATGACATTCCAGAGGCCACAAAAACCGGAGGCTTTGTGAATTGGACTCGCAAATAGGGGTAATCGTGAATTTTTCCGTCACCGATATCCCGCTGAATCCCTCGCGATATATCACATAGATATTGACGCTCATGTTTCCAGTTTTGAACCAACGTCCAGTAGGGCCCATCTTCGGGCCCGACTCCCAGTTCCTGGACGAAGAAATCAATATTATGCTTTTTATAGAGTGCTTGATGATAAGCGCTCCTAATGGCGGAGAGAGCTGCTAACAACCTAGGTCCGCCCTCGAGACTATCGAGGTCCTGAAAAATTGTGTTGTCATGCTCATGACAAAATCCAGGAAAAACTGAGGCATTTCTCTTAACACCTTTTGAAAGAAAAGAAATTTTCCCGTTCTTATCGCTCCTTATCTGAAGGACATGACCCTCCTCAGTTATTGGACCTAAAGCTCTCTTCCTGGAAAGGACATGGCAGCCAACAGTAGGTTCATTGCAACCATCAAAAAGGCAGACGCGATCTCCACTCTTCATGAAATCTTTTCTTGAGCGATCCATTTCGGCGCGCCCACGCCTCAGTTGTTCTTTCCTGTCCATTTTACACGAGTTCCATAAATTTCTTGATCCGTTCGAAACCCGATTGGGGACGAGGAGCAAAATCAATCTAGCTAGTTAGCCTCTGATTATTATCTATGCGAGAATTAGCTCACTGTTAAACGGGGCTGCTGCTCGACTAGCCAATCTGCACAACTCCAAGCTCCTCCCAAACCGTTCTCCGGAAAGGAGCCTCCAGATCGATATGGCAAGCGTTTGCCATACGGAGGCAGAACCCTGCCATAGTGTGGCAGGCCTTTGCCATAAGGTGGCAAACCTCTGCCATACCATGGCAAGCGCTTGCCACACTATGGCAAACTCGTGCCATAAGCCGACTTGCCTGCAACGGTGTGTCTGACAGACTGGTACTATGACTCTTTTAGAACAGTTGAAGACCCTCTCCAATCCAGAAGCCTTGGTCGCAATGGAAACGCTTTGGAACCACCTGCTAGAGGGAGGTGAGGAACCAAAATCACCGGAATGGCACAGCGAAGAGCTCGCGCGGCAAGACCAACTCATCGAAAAAGGCGAAGCAACATTTAGCGACTGGGATGAGGCGAAGAAACGCCTTTTGGACCGAACTCGATGACAATCGAGATTCTTGACCTGGCGGAGGAGGACATTTACCGAGGCTACGTCTTTTACGAAAAGCAAGAATGCGGGGTGAGAGATTATTTTCTCCACAGATTAGAAATCGAGCCGATTTTACTGAAGTCGCTACTCGTTGTTTTACGCTAGCAAAACAAGGCTCCGAAGTGCGTACATGGTAGTATGAATTGGACCTCCTTCCTTGTTGCCCTCGCCGCTTTCCTCTCTCCTCTGTTCGTCCCCGTCCCGGCCCACGCCCTTGAAAAAGATGACGTGGTCGTGTTCCTCGGCGACTCGATCACCAGCCAAGGCGCGCGGCGTGACGATGGCTTCATCAAGCTCATCGACGCCAAACTGAAAGACGAAGGCATCACCTGCATCGGCGCCGGCATCGGCGGACATAAAGTGCCCGACTGCCAGAAGCGCCTCGAACGCGACGTGCTCGCCAAGAACCCGACTCACGTCGTCATCTTCATCGGCATCAACGATGTCTGGCATCACAAAAAAGGCGAAGGCCGCGGCACCCCGAAATTTTTGTTCCGGCGCGGCCTGATGAACGTGGTCGACCGCTGCGAAGCCGTCGGCGCAACCGTCATCCTGTGCACGCCATCGGTCATCGGCGAAAAGAAAGCCGACGGCGAAAACACCTTCGAAGGCGTCGCCGGAACCTTCGACTGGGACGAGATGCTCGACGACTACGCAAACATCACCCGCGCCCTCGCGCGCGAACGCCGCCTGACCTTGGTCGACCTGCGCAAAGATTTCAAAAATCACATCAAGGCCAACAACCCGGACAACAACGAACGCGGCATCCTCACCGGCGACCGCGTTCACCTCAACGCCGCCGGCAACAAACTCGTCGCCGAAAAAATGTTGGTCGGCCTGCGCCGCGCCGACTTCATGGTGCCCTCCGAAAACGGCTTGGTCGGCGCCGGGCCGACGCGCTTCAACCGCGACTGGTTCCAACGGCTCTGGTCCACCAAACGCAGCGGTTGGGCTGCGGACGCGGAAAAAGACCAAGGCGCCGTCGTGTTTCTTGGCGACTCGATCACCCAGGGCTGGAACGCGGACATGCGCAAACAGTTCCGCGACATGAAAGTCGCCAACCGCGGCATCAGCGGCGACACCACCCGCGGCATGCTCGCCCGGCTCGAACAAGACGTGCTCGCGCTGAACCCCAAAGGCGTGGTCATTCTCGCCGGCACCAACGATATCGAAGACAACGGCGCGGTCGCCGACGGCGCGGCCAACATGAAGGCGATTCTGGCGGCGCTGAAACAGCACAACCCGGACATGCCGATTGTGTTCAACCGGATGTTTCCGAGTTCGGCGAAGAAGGGCCGCGGTCCGGAAAAGATCGAAGCCTTCAACAAAGCCTTCGATGAACTGGTGAAAGGCGACTCGCAAATCACCGTGCTCGACACCTGGACCTTGTTCGCCACGGCGGACAAAGACGCGCAACCGAAGTTCTTTCCCGACCTGCTGCACCTGAACCAAAAAGGCTATGAGAGGTGGGCCGCCTCGCTGCGCCCGGTCCTGGAAACGCTCGACTTGCTTGACTCGCCCGCCGATGACTTCGAACTCGAAGACGGCTACGAGTGGTTGTTCAACGGCAAAGATCTCACCGGCTGGCAGTTCAAGAAAACCACGCAGCGGAATCCGAAAAAGCCCAAGCCCTCCACGGCGATGCGTCCGGTGTGGAAAGAGGACATCGTGTTCGACGGCAAAACCGAAACCGTCGACCGGCGCTACATCGCCGACGACGGCCGCCTTGTGGTCACCGTCCCGCCCTCCGGCCGGCGTTTCCAGCAGATGTGGACCACCCGCGAGTTCGGCAAAAACTTCACCCTGAAGCTCGAGTTCCGCGCCAGCCCGAACGCGGACAGCGGCATCTTCATTCGCAAGCCACAACTCCAATGCCGCGACTACCACATCGCCGGCCCCTACAAAGATCTGGAAAACTACAAGCCGCTCGATTGGAACGAAGTCGTGATCGAAGTCAAAGGCGGCAGCGCCCGCTGCACCTGCAACGGCGACGTGCTGGAAGAAGCCTTTGCCGTTCCCGCGTCCGGCCCGATCGGACTTGAAGGCGACCGCGGCCAAATGGAATACCGCCGCATCCGCATCAAGGAACAATAGGATGCGAGCGCTTCCGCCCAGCCTGCTAGTCCTGCCCGTGCTGGCAATCCTCTCAATGCTGGCGCTGCCCAGTTTGGCGCAGACGCCCCTGCAAATCGAACTCGAAGGCGAGTGGGGCGCCTCCAAAGCGGATGTGCGCAAGGTCCTGCACGCCTCCGCCGCGCCGCTGTGGCGACAGTTCCCGGACCGCGATCTGTCGACAATCAAAGTCGCCGCCAAAGGCGGACCGATCGTCTGGCACAAGCGCGGCGACAATGGCGAGTACACGGTGCGCTTAGACACCGGCGAAAATTATTGGGCGCAGTACGCCTACCAGTTCTCGCATGAGTTCACTCATATTCTCGCCAACTACGGACGCGGCGGCGACCGGAACAAATGGTTCGAAGAGGCCATATGCGAACTCGGTTCGCTCTGGACGATGCGCCGAATGGCCGAGGACTGGCAAACCAAACCGCCCTACCCGAATTGGAAAACCTACGGCCCGCACCTGCACAAGTACGCGCAAAACTTCATCGATAAAACCGAGGTCCCGGACGACCTCGCCGCCTGGTACAAAAACCAAAAGCCCGCACTCGAAAAAGCCGCCGACAACCGTCCGCTCAACCGGATTGTGGCGGTCGCCTTGCTGCCGATGTTCGAGACCGAACCCGAACTATGGCAGAGCATCGCCCACCTCAACAAACTCCGCGGCGAAGCCCGCGGCGCGGCCACGTTCGAACAATACCTGCAAGCTTGGCACGACAACGCCCCGGCCAAGTTCGGCGGGCGGATCCGCGAAATTGCTAAAATGCTTGGCGTTGAAATCGGCAAGCGCCCCTGATTGCCGGCCGGATTCTGATTGCATCCGCGCCAGCATCGATCGGAGAAGAACCGGCCTCGGGCACCTCAGACCTGCCTGCGCCCCAACCCAAGTGGAGAGCCGGAACACGGAAGGCCTGAGAGCGCGCTGCGGCGCAATCGGGACTGGCCCGCCGAACATGTGCGCGTTAGCGGGACAACACCGTCTCGCACCCTCGGTGCACTTGAGATTTTAGCGAAGCATTTTGTATCAAACTTTACTCTAACCGTTTTGTCGATTCATTTAAAGATAGAGAAATCAACCCAGAAACTTCGGATTAAAAACCGCGCGGTTATATAACCAGATGGTTTTATTAAATAAATTTACTATTTTTACTTTACAACCATTGAACCTTCGTCAAACGTTCAGAAGTTGGTTGCTGCGCCATGGAGGGGTGGCACTCAAAACAAGGAATAACACTGCGCCAATACACATTGGCTGGGAGATAAGAATGAAGAAATCCGGGTACGCACGAGGCATGTCGAAGACATTTAATATTTACACTAAAGGGACACACACTATGAAAAACTTTATCCTTTTCCTCGGGAGTCTTCTTCTGCTGGGCCTTTCGTCTCAAGCGCAGCAAATCACAGCTGCGGGTTTTAATTCGCCACCCGGAATGTGTCCCCCGCTGAACGGGGGGGATATCGATCCTGTGGAAATCCCGGATTTATGTCTCTCAGATAACCTCACAGTTTGCGTCGTAGGTAATTTCGCTATGAATGACACCTTCACCGTCAGGGTGCGCCAATTACCCGCTAATGTCGTAAACGTAGCTCAATTTACCGTGTTCAATGTCCCTGTGGGTGGACTCGTTGAAATTAATGCCGGCAAGATATTGGGACTCAGGACCGCTGCGAATTCATCAAATGACATCACAGTCGAAATCGTGTTTCAGCCAGGTTCGGGAGCGAATCCAACTATTCTGGTTGGTACGATCGACCTGCCCGTCTATACATTCCCGCCAGCACCACCGCCACTCGAGTGTGATAGCGCTGGTTGCCCATCACCGGCCGAAGTCTCGAACCGGTTTCCGGTTGTTAGCATTGGTGTCACCGGCGGGCCAGTTGGTGGCTGTGGACCAACGAACGTCGTGATCAATGAAGTGTTTGTCAATGGGTGTACAGATGTCACCATCGACGGGATAGTTGTCGAGAACGTTCGATGTCGCTACCAACAAGTGGTGACGATTGACTGTGTTACGAATATAAACGATCTATTAATTGTCGATAACACCGACCCAGTTATTACCAATTGCCCGAACAATGAGATATTAGACTGTACAGATCTCGATGCCTACGTGGCGCCGACGGGGATTATGGCGACCGACACATGCTCAACTGTCACGGTCACGCCCGACCTCGGACAACGGGTCCGGTTCGACCCCTGCATGACACTTACGGACCCGATTCTTGGCCAGATCGAAAAGGTAACTGCGGTCATCACCAATATTTGGAACGCCCAAGATGAATGCATGAATATGACGTCCTGTACGCAAGTGGTCTATTTCGTCGATACCAATGCGCCCACATTTGTCCCCCCAGATGATGTGACTTTGAACTGCACCGATCCTCTGGTCCCCTTTCCGGCCCCATTGCCAATCCCAGCAATGGACGTTTGTGATCAGGGTTCAATCCAAGCGATCCCGGGCGCGATGATGGCTCTGACTGCAGTCTGTCCAACGGTGGAAGTATTCCAAGTTATCTACACCGCGACGGATAACTGCGGGAACTCCACGAATTACACCCAGACCTTCTCTCGGGTCGATAGAACCGGCCCCATCCTCGAGTGCCCTGATGATCTGCGGATCAGCTGCAATGAACCAGTTCCAGCAGCTGCTCCGCTGGTTGCCACCGATACTTGCGATGGTGCCATAAACGCCATACCAGATGGCCCGACGGCTGTGCCTGGGTCATATAATTGCCCGACTACTGCTGTATTTGAAGTGGTCTATACGGCCACAGATGATTGTGGAAATATCTCGATGTGCACCCAAACCATCGTGCAGGTGGACACCAACGCGCCGGTGTTCGATTGCCCAGTCATGGCATTCATCGAAGGGGAGGACGCAACCCTTGGCGGTGGCACATCGGTGCAATCCGGCAACGCTGGATTCACGGGTACTGGATATGCGGACTTTGGCGGCGCAGCTTCTTTCGCCGAGTTCAACGTTAACAGCGCTGGTAGCGGCGGACCGGTCAACTTGATTTTCCGCTACGCCAACGGCAGCGGCGGCAACCGCACCAGTGACATCATCGTCAACGGCTCGGTGGTCGCATCCGCGCCCTTCCCGCCCACCGGTGGATGGACCACATACCTGCTGCAATTGTCTTCCGGAATATTTGTTCAAGGCAATAATATCGTGCGCGTGCAGGCCAGTCCGGGCGCAGGTCCGAACTTGGACAACCTGACTGTCCAGTCCCCGATGACTCCTCTGACGAATCTGTGCGACCAAGCCTATGTGCTAACCGTCCCCACCGTCACCGACGACTGCCTCGTGCAAGTCGTACCGACCTTGTTCAGCGCCTCCACGAACCCAATTCCTTGCGTCGACGGCATCTTCCAAGTCATCACCAATGTCTTCGAAGCCACCGATGGTTGCAACACCAGTTTCTGCACGCAAGTAGTCGTGTTCGTCGATGACACCGCGCCGATGTGTACTGACGCGACGCCATTGATGGTGGGCTGCGTCGCCGAAATCCCACCACCGATTACGACTCTTGTCGGCTGGACCAATGCCGGCGGTACGGCAACGGAGCTCTGCTCCTCGCTGACCATCACCTTACTCGACGCGACCGTCCCCGGCTTGGATTGTAGCCAGATCATCACCCAGCGCTATGTGTTCGCCGATGTCTGCGGCAATACTTCCACCTGTGTGTTGGAGATTACGGTCAACGATGACATCTGCCCGACCGGGACCTTCTTGCGCGCGAGCACGGATTTTGGCTGCGTCGACGAACCGCCCATGCTGGAGAACGTGTGCTATTGTGATGGCCCTTTGCTGACGCCAAATGTGGTCGCCGAGATCGACCCGCCCGGGGCGCAGGAGGTCAACCGCGACGGCGTGCTAATCGGTGGACCAGGCTCCTCGGTTCCGCTGGTCGATTTTCAGGCCGACATGCTTACCGCTTTTGCTGCCGGGTTCGGCGGAGTGATCGACTTTGAAGACCGGGTTAACAACTGGCCCGATGGTCCAAGCTTGGTGGCGGTTAATGGCTGCACAACCTTGACCCTCACCAACCCGGCGGAAAACTTTAATACCGGCGCGTCCAGCTTTGGAAGTTCGGGCGGAGGCGCACTCCTCGTGCCGACCGCCGCCGGGCCCAACGCTCAGGTGATTTTTAATCTCTCGGTCGCTGGCACCACGGGATCTCCTGGCGTGGTACAGTTCGGATTTTTCGTCGCGGAGAACCATGCCGACAACGACAATAACGAATATCTAGCCGAGTACCTGCTCAGCGACGGCTCGACAGCCACCCTCCGACAGACGACTCTGACGAATACCGACGACGACGAAGACATGTACTTCGGCTATCGAGCACCTGCCGGCCTGTTCATCACCCGTGTCATCGCCACCATGCCGGCAACCGGTGGCGGCCAGTTCAACCGAATGGACGATGTCGCCTACATCATCGGCTGCGAGTCGCAGGATGCTCTTGATGTGTTTGTTCCTGGTTCGCTGGTCGACAACTGCGGGGGCCAAGTAACCGTGGCGCCGGCCGATCCTTTTGAAACCACCAACACGGTGGGCTGCCGGACCATCTTGCTGCGCAATTTCGCCTTGACCGACGAGTGCGGCAATGTGTGCACCCAGTCGCAAGAGTTTACTTGGATCGGTGTTGAAGACCACGAACCGCCGACCATCGTGTTCGCCCCCGGCGACACGAATCTCGGCTGCAACCCGGTGTCGATTCCGACCGCTGCCGAAATCCAATCGATGATCATCGCCACCGACAACTGCGAAGTGGCCACGAACCAATTGGTCAAAACCGTGACCAACGTCACCGGCTGCACCACCGAACTGTCCTACTACTATCGCATCGCCGACGCCTGTTGGAATATTGTCGAGTGTGTCCACCGAGTCACCTGGACGACCGACACCACCCCGCCGGACGCCTCCAATGTCTCCGCGCTCAACCTGGGTTGCAATCCGCAATCCCTACCGCCGCCCAACGATCTGTCTGGCATCGACGTCACTGACGACTGCGGACTGGACAGCGTGACCATCCTCAATGCCACCGTCACCACCGCCGGCTGCAGCCGGGTGATGACCCGCTTCTACCTCGCGGTCGACAACTGCGGCAACTCGAACGAGTTCCAACAGACCATCACCTGGACGGTTGACCAAGAGCCGCCCTCCGTGGTATGGCCGCCGGACCAAGCATTCTGCGTCGACTCGGTTCAAGATGTTGACGACTTCCTCGCTAGCCTCGGCGAGAATTCTGTCGACGAACCCGGCGTTTTGCAATCTGCCGAGAACAATCCCTTCGACCCAATGCTGACAAACGCCTTTGCCACCATCACGGTGCCAGCGCCGCCGGTAGCCAGCCCCTTGGCAAATTGCCAGATCGTTTCCGCAGTCGCCAATTACACGGTCGCCAATGTGTCCGCGTTCAGCAATGCCTTTGTCGATATCACCGTCGCCGGCATGACCCCGCCCTCCATGGGCGGATCCACGACCACCGGCAGTGTTCTTGGAGTCAACGGCGCGACCGCGATGGCGCCCGGCCATCCGCCGGCAGCCCAGTTCCCGGCAACTGGTTCGGTGGAGTTCCTTGGGCAGACGGCCAGTCCGATCACGGGCGGCGGCACCATTCCCACCGAGATCAATCCCGGCGACGAACTCACCATCTACTTCTACGATGTGGTCGGTAACTTCGGCACCGACTGGACCGCCGACATCACCGTCGACTGGAAGATCACCTACTCCTGCAACGACGCCTTGGTGTTCCTTGGTGATAATTCGACCGACAATTGCGGTGTGGCCAACATCGCCGAACTCGGCCTGCACACCTCCGCCGTACAAAACTGCGAACTCACCGTCACTCGCGCCTTCGGCGTGTTCGACGCCTGCGGTAATATGACCCCCGGCGAGCAGCACTTCAGTTTCATCATCGACCCCGATACCCCGACCCTGCTGGTCGACGACCTCGACCTCGGTTGCAACCCCGGCTACATCCCGACCATCAACGAGTTGGAAAGTGTCAATGCCTTTGACGGATGCGGCTCAGTCGTTGTCACTGGTTCCATGATCGCCGCCGGGAACGACGGATGTCTCTTTAGCAACGTCATTGAATACATCGCGGTCGACCCTTGCGGTAATAGCGTGACCCAAATGCAAATGGTCACCTGGACCGAAGACGTCACCCCACCGGTGTTCACCAACCATCCCGGCGGCGGACACGTGGGCTGCGACGCCTCCGCAGTTCCTGTTCCGGCAGACTCGGATGTCAGCGGCACGGACGACTGCGGTACACCCGTCGGCACCTTTGTTAGTGGCATCACCAACGTCATCGACGACTGCACCACCGAAGCGCGCCACACCTACCGCTTGACCGATGACTGCGGCAACTTCTCCGAACACACGGTCATCTGGACCTGGACCTCCGATATGATCCCGCCGGACTTCATCGACCTACCACAAACCATCGACCTCGGCTGCAACGCCGCTGTCGCCGGCAGCATCCCGGCGCCGGACGACACGCGCTTCGCCGTCACCGATAATTGCGAAGTCGCCACCGCGTTCTGGGTGGGCGACTCAAACAGCCTCGTCGGTTGCGATGCGACACTCGTGCGCACCTACGCGGTTGTCGACGTCTGCGGCAACACCAACACCGAAACAGTCACCTTCAACTGGACCACCGACACCTCGGCCCCGACCCTCAATTACGCACATAACAGCGACCTGGGTTGCCTGTCGGACTTCCCCACCATTCCCGATGTGGTCGAGTTAGGTCTGGAAGGCATGAAATCCTTTGATCTCAGTCTGACGCCTGGAGTCTTGTTTGATCCGGGCGTGTCGCAGATGTTTGAGATTTGTGTTCAAGGAGATTTGGACGGGAACAATGAATTCATCGCCCTCGCGTCCTCTGGGTCCGGTGCGTTCGGCACGAATGTCATCGAAAACGGTGTACAATGCGGCTTTGAGGCCTGTACCACCTACGCGCTGAGCGCAGCGGACATCGCCCTGCTCTCCGCCGGCGGCATCATCACCTTCACCACGACGGCCGGCCCTCAAGTTGATGATCCTATTTGTCCGGACGGTCGTATGACTTTCGCCTTCAGCCAGTTGGCCACAACCGGAACGGTTGGTACTGCCGCTGCGCTGCTGCCATCGCCGGCGAACGAGGCCGCGATGATCCAGGCAGCTGCCATGGACGCCTGCGGTGGAGCCGTCACGGCATCCTTTATCCAAGTGGTCCAGCAGACCAATCAGTGCCGCGTCACCATGCTGCGCACCTATCGCCTGCAAGACGACTGCGGCAACATCAACGATGTCCTGATCGACTACACCTGGTTGCGCAACAACGAGACATTGACCGCCACCGTGCCCCCGCCGACCTTCCTCGGTTGCGATCCCAACATCCCCGCGCCGGACAAAGGAGCGGTTCTCGTGACTGGCCTCGAGGATTGCGGCACCTTCAGCATCGCCTACATCGGTGACACCACCGTGTACGCGGATTGCAACATCAGCGTCGAACGGATTTGGGAGATCACTGATGACTGTGAAACCATCCGGGTCAGCCAGTTCTTCACCGGTGTGATCGACAACTCCGCGCCGATCGTGGATGTTGATATCCCGGAAATTGATCTCGGCTGCGCCACGCTTGCTGATGTACCTCTTCCGACCAATGTCTCGTTCTTCGCCGAAGACAACTGCGTGAACTTGAACGACCCCGCCCAAGCGGTCATCAATGTTCAGACCCAGCTACGCACGGCTTGCGAAACGGTGATTGTGCACTTCTACACCTTCACCGACCAGTGCGGCAACCAAGTGCGCGCTCGCCGCACCATCCGCTTGCAGGAAATCGGCCAAGACACCGAACCGCCGCAGTTCGTCGATCTGCCGCAAGTGGTCGATCTCGGCTGCAACCCGGACCAACTGCCCGTGCCCGATGTTTCCAGCATCTCGGTCACCGACAATTGTGCCGTCGCCAATGTGTGGTTCTCCAACGACACCTGGACTGGCCCAGTCGACGATGCAACCGTCACCGATTGCACCCGCACCAATGTCCGCACCTACATGGCACAAGACATCTGCGGCAATATCAGTTCGCAGACCATCACCTTCGTGTGGACCTTCGACATCACGCCGCCGACCATCGACACCATCGATACCTCGCGCAACGCCGGCTGCGTCACCACCCCGCCGCTGCCGGACCCCGGCATGGTCACCGGCACCGACAACTGCGACGGGGCCGTATCCTCCACCTTGCTCACCGACCACACAGATCAGATCGGCAACTGCGACTTCGCCGTGACCTGGATCTACCGCCTTGCTGACAGCTGCGGCAACTTTGTCGATGTGACGACTCGGGTGGACTACCGTCTCGACCCGACCCCGCCGACCATCACCCGCGCACCAACGCCGCTGCGTGAACTCGGCTGCAACCCCTTGTTCATTCCCGATCCCGAACTCGGCCGCATCGATGGCTTCGACCAATGCGGCCCGGTGACCAAGTCGGTGTTCCGCGAGGACGAGGTCGTCGGCTGCACGGTGATTCTCACCGACACCTACACCCTCACCGACGAATGCAACAACCAGAGCACCGCCACCCAAATCGTCACCTACATCATTGATGACGAAGCACCGCGTTACGACGCCTTCCCGGTGGATGAAAACCTCGGCTGCAATCCCGCCACCATTCCGGCACCGTTCGACGGCGTGGTCGCACTCGACGACTGCCTCGTGACCACCAACATCGCCCTGTTGTCGCGCACCACCAACGACTGCTTGGTCACCATGATCCGCGAATACACCGCCGAGGATGGCTGCGGCAATATCAACAAACGCCGCCACACCCTCACTTGGACGGCGGACACCGTCCCACCCTTCTTCGTGGCGCCAACCCTCAACCTCGGTTGCAATCCAACCCCGATCCCGCCCTCGGATGTGGACTCGTTCGAGACGTTCGACGATTGCGAAGTCTTGTCGATCAACCTCGACGGCGAATCTGCGGTCGTCCCCAATGGCTGTGATCGCACGATGGTGCGCACCTTCACCGCGACCGACGCCTGCGGCAACACCTTCACCGGTGACCAAGTTGTCAATTGGACCGTCGACACCAAAGATCCGGTCATCGATCCGATCCCGGTCGACGATCTCGGCTGCAACCCCACCGTCATCCCGCTTGCCGACACAGGTATTCTGGTCACTCGCGACAATTGCGGCGTGATGCTCTCCTCGGTGATCATTGACGTGACCAACAACGTCGGCTGTATCTTCGAAGCCACCCGCGTCTATCGCGTGATGGACTTCTGCGGCAACTTCGCCGATCGCGAGGCCATCACCACGTGGACGGAAGACACGGAAGCGCCCGAAATCACTTGCCCGGCAGACGTGGATCTCGGCTGCAACCCCGGTGCAATCCCGCCCGCCGCCTTGGACTTGGTCCTCGCCAGCGACAACTGCGAACTCGCCTCGGTGCAGTTGCTCTCCTCCACGGATGAAACCACCGGCTGCGACTTCACCCGCACGCACACCTTCCTCGCCACCGATATCTGCGGCAATACCGCCACCTGCCAGCAGGTAATGAACTGGACGGAAGACGTCACTCCGCCGACCATCGACGACGCCCCGCTCGGCGGCTTTGTCGGCTGCGATGCAACCGATGTGCCGATGCCGACTGCCACCGATGTCACCGCCAGCGATGATTGCGGCGTTGACAGCATCGAAGTGGTCACCGAGATCGTCACCGGCGTGGCGCCCTGCACGGTTGAATCACGCCACATTTACCGTATCTCCGACGGCTGCGGCAACATCACCGAACACAGCGTCAGCTGGACGCATACCGATGACGCTGAAGCGCCCAGCTTCATCGATCTACCGCAGACCCTCGACTTGGGCTGCAACCCGAGTGGCGGTGTTCCGGCGCCGGACGACACCCGCATCGCCGCCGCCGACGACTGCGGCATCGCCAGCGTCTTCTGGCCGACCAACGGCAACGACATGGTCACATCCAATGGCTGCGACCGCACCATGCAGCGCTTCTACGTCGCCATCGACAACTGCGGCAAAACCGCCACCGGCATGGTCTCCATCACTTGGACTGATGATTTGGTTCCGCCGACCATCATCGCCACCGAACCCAGTCGGGACCTGGGCTGCAACCCCGCCAGCATCCCGCCCGCAGACGTGTCCCTCGTAATGGCAACCGACGATTGCGGCACCCCGGTGATCACCCACATCTCGGACGTCGAGAGTGAAGACGGCTGCCACCACACGCTCGTTCGGACTTACCGCGCAACCGATGAGTGCGGCAACTTCACCGACACCCAGACCCTGCTGTCTTGGCGTGAAGACACTACTGCCCCGACCATCGCCACCTGCCCCTCGGGCGGTGACATTGGCTGCAACCCGCAAATACCGCAACCAAACCCGTTACTCGTTCAAGCGAGCGACAGTTGCGGCGAGGTGACCGTTTCCGTGGAGAACGAAGTTGTTGCCAACACCGGCTGTGACTACACCTACACGATCACCTACGCGGCGACCGACGACTGCGGCAACAAAGCCACCTGCGACCAAGTCTACACCTACACCGTCGATACCGAACCCCCAGTGGTCGATTCCAGTATCGCTGGCGGAGACCTTGGCTGCAACCCGACGAACCTGCCGTCGGAAACCCCGTTGGGAATCACCGCCACCGACAACTGCGGTGCCACGCAGCCGCCGATTTTCATCAGCCAATCGACGGAGCAAATCGGTTGTGTCGTGACCCTCGTCCAGTTGTTCCGCGTGGCGGATGCCTGCGGCAACGCCGTCGAACAAGATATCTTGTACACCTGGACGGTCGACACCGACGCACCCACGCTCAACTGCCTGACCAACGAAGTAGTGGTCGAACGCACTGCCGACGGCGACCTAATCGTTCCAGACCTGCAAGCGTTTATCACCGCCTCCGACGCCTGCGGTGCCACCGCCTTCACTCAGGTGCCGGCCGCCAATGCCGAAGTCGAAGACGAACAAGACATCACCATCATCGTGCGGGATGACTGCGGCAATGAGTCGACATGCACCATCGCGCTCAAAGCCAACAAGGTGAACATTGAAGGCTTTGTCTGGACCGATTTGTCCATGTCCGGAACCCCGATTGACGTAAACCTTGCAACGCTGGGACTCAATGGCATTCCCGTCGAACTCTGCGAGATTATCCGGACGCCGCTATTTGTTGATCCATCGGCCGGCGGCGGAGGCAGTGGCGGAGGAGGCACCGGGACTGGCACCGACACCGGCCTGGCTCGTCCTGATGGTGGCGACAAAGGCGACCCAGTTCAAATCGGCGAGCAGGTGCAGACCAACCATGTGCTCTCGACCACGACCAGAACCTCGCCGACCGGTGAAATGGGCTACTTCGAGTTCCTCGCTTTGTCGCCCGGCGAATACATCCTGAGCATGGATCCGGCGGATCTGCCGGCCAGCGCTCGGCTCGACCCGAACGAAACCGGCGGCTACGGCACGGAGCGCTTGATTAAAATCAATCCGGACGGGTCCTACAGCCTGAACGCCGCCGACGGCACCGTACTCACAAACGGGACCAAGCTCTTGGT
>Ga0209186_1001815_pt1 | contig 15519 bp, 9 predicted proteins | sample SidtaG_FD_187426 | JGI IMG/M metagenome (GOLD analysis project Ga0209186, IMG submission 187426) | Marine algal microbial communities from Sidmouth, United Kingdom - Sidmouth_Male2 metaG (SPAdes) (version 2) | ecosystem: Host-associated > Algae > Red algae > Unclassified | place: Sidmouth, United...
TATTTAAGGAAAATTTGGTGAAGTATAAAGGAAAAAGAACAAGTCGAGAATATACATTTATTTTGTTCCTCATACTTAACTTCCTTCCATGAAATTATCACAAAACAATCCGTGGCAAACCCTTTCTTCCAAAGTTGAATACGAAAATCCGTGGATAAAAATCACCGAACACCAAGTCATCAATCCGGCGGGTGGACCGGGAATTTACGGCGTAGTCGGCTTCAAAAATCTGGCGGTAGGCATACTCCCACTCGATAAAAAAATGAACACATGGCTTGTCGGACAATACCGATATGCACTCAACGAATACAGTTGGGAAATCCCCGAAGGCGGCGCACCTACGGGTAGCTCCCCCCTCGAATCTGCCCGGCGTGAACTACAGGAAGAAACCGGCATCACCGCCCAAAAGTGGACAAAAATTCTTGACCTCAACACCTCCAACTCCGTCTGTGACGAGCGCGGCGTCGCTTATATCGCCCAAGACCTCACCTTCGGCGAAGCCACCCCCGAAGACACCGAAGACCTCCAAGTCCGCAAACTCCCTTTCCAAGAAGTATTCGATATGGCAATGCGTGGCGACATAAAAGACGGCTTATCATTAATGACCATTTTTAAAACTAAATTGATGCTGGAAAATGGAACGGTATAAAAGTGTTTCAACATAAACGTAGCACGGCGCTTCCATCCCGTGTATTCACGTTAAAACATAATGCAATGTAGCACGGTGCTTCCAGCCCGTTTTACGTTAGGTTAGGAAACATGGGCTGGAAGCACCGTGCTACGGTCGAATACCCCTTAGCAGTCCGTACTACATTTTTTTTTCGTATTTTTGTCAAAATTTAAATTAAAAAATATGTCTGGTGTCATGTAATATTTTTCGCGTAGCGAAAAACTACTCACCGCTCACCATTCACCAATCACTAAATATATGGTACAAACACAGATGACCTCCGCCGAATACATGGCAATAGAAGACAAACATGGTGCGCACAATTACCATCCGCTTGAAGTGGTGCTTGCGCGTGGCGAAGGCGTACACGTATGGGACGTAGAAGGGAAGAAATATTACGATTTTCTGTCGGCGTATTCGGCAGTAAATCAAGGTCACTGCCATCCGCGTATTGTTGATGCTTTGATTGAGCAATCAAAAGTTTTGACCCTGACTTCGCGTGCATTTTATAATAATGTACTCGGGCCTTACGAAAAATTCATCACAGAATATTTCGGTTACGACAAAGTACTGCCCATGAATACAGGCGTAGAAGGCGGCGAAACTGCCGTCAAACTCTGTCGTAAATGGGGCTACGAAGTCAAAGGCATCTCAAATAACGAAGCCAAAATAATCTTCGTAACGGGCAATTTTTGGGGACGTACTTTAGCAGCGATTTCTTCGTCTTCCGACCCAAGTAGTACTAAAGGTTTCGGACCGTATATGCCGGGTTATGACTTGATTCCGTATAATGATTTACCAGCATTGGAGGAAGCTTTGAAAGACCCAAATGTAGCAGGTTTTATGGTGGAACCGATACAGGGCGAGGCAGGTGTAGTAGTGCCGGACGAGGGCTACCTCAAGGGTGCTTATGACCTTTGCCAAAAGAATAATGTCCTCTTTATCGCCGACGAAGTACAGACGGGCATCGCGCGTACAGGTAAGTTAATTTGCTGCGACCATCATGGCTTCAAACCGGATATTTTGATATTGGGTAAGGCACTTTCGGGTGGTGTATTTCCGGTATCGGCGGTATTGGCGCGCGATGAAATCATGCTCACCATCAAGCCCGGCGAACATGGCTCTACCTTCGGTGGCAACCCATTGGGATGTGCCGTAGCGATGGCTGCATTAAAAGTCGTACAGGACGAAAAACTCTCGGAAAATGCAGAAAAACTGGGTGTTATTTTCCGCCGACGTATGCAAAATATGATAGAAAAGAGCGACCTCGTAAAGCTCGTTCGCGGCATGGGTTTACTCAATGCCATCATGATAAACGACGACGAAGAAAGCGAAACAGCATGGAATATTTGCCTGAAATTGCGCGATAATGGCTTGCTTGCCAAGCCCACACACGGCAATATCATCCGCTTCGCACCACCCCTCGTGATGACGGAAGAGCAACTACACGAATGTTGTGATATTATAGAAAAAACGATTCTGAATTTTTGAGAAAAAAAGTCTATAGTCGATGGTCGATAGTCCATAGGTAGGGGCGAGAACCTCACCCAGCTTTATCCTACAAGGAGAGGGAGTTATTTTGCGAAGCCAAATACACTCGACTCTGGGACTACTGACTATCGACTCTGGATTATGGACTATCAACTACCCATGGTTTACGAATTTCAAGGCTTCAAGCCTATTGTGCATGAGTCGGCATACGTACATCCGCTGGCGGCGGTGACGGGCAATGTCATTATCGGAAAAGATGTATATATCGGACCGGGCGCAGCGATACGCGGCGACTGGGGCGGCATTGTCATCGAAGACGGTTGTAATGTGCAGGAAAACTGTACGGTACACATGTTTCCGGGCGTGACGGTGCGCCTACACGAAGGCGCACACATAGGGCATGGCGCGATTATTCACGGCGCAGAAATCGGGCGCAATTGTCTGGTCGGAATGAACGCTGTTGTGATGGATAATGTCGTCATTGAGGAGGAATGTATCATTGGCGCGCTGTGTTTTGTGAAAGCTGATACTCGGATTCCGCGCCGCAGCCTCGTTGTTGGTAATCCCGGCAAAATCATCCGCCAAATCAGCGATGAAATGATGGCGTGGAAAACGAAAGGCACGGCACTTTATCAAGCCCTCCCAAAGATGTGCTACGAAACCCTCCGCGAATGCGAACCTCTCCGCAAAGTTCCCGAAAATCGCCCAACGCAGATGAGGGTTTTGGAGGCTTGGGATGAGATTAAGAAGGGGTGAATTTGTTCATTAAAACCTTTTAGGTGGTCTGGCTTCGAGCTCTTTTATTTTTTCTTCGAGCCATTTTTTATCGCTGATATGTTGAGTGGTCTCTAACTCTTTTTTGACACTTTCTAATGTTTTTTTTGCTACACGATGTTTTATTCTAAATAAATTTATCAGCATTCGAATGAATCTCTTGTAAGGGGGTTTATCTTCCTTCTTCATACTAACAAGTTGCTGAATATATTTTTCTGTCGTCTCAAAAGAAGGTACTGTACGGTCGTAATCCAAGCCAGTCTCATAGTCACATTTCGCAACCATAAGTTTTAAATTAATATCATAAATGGGATTGATGCGGTTGTAAATAATAGAAAAATAATCTTTCGTACCTTCATAATCGCCCCTATAAAGTGCCAATGCGCCGAGATTGAAATTTCGGATATCTTCCCTATCTTTTTCATTTACAAATGGGCTATATTTTTTGATAATTTGCTCTGCCCAATCATACTCACCAATGTGACAAGCCGTCGCAACCAGATTTTTGAATTTGCGAACAGGCATGGCATTATTTTCAAGCAAGAGATTTTTTTCTTCCAAAATAAGGTATAATTCAAACTGTTGTTGGTAAAAATCCGTATTACCTCTTTTGATTTGGTCTGCACAGAAATTGGTGAGTACAGTGGTACTTTCGCTCAACAAGGTAGCCGGAATTTGAGATTCAAATTTCTCTAACAAGCTAAATAAAGCATCGTAGTTTTGCGTATTTCTGTCGTTATTTAATCGGATGGTCGCTAAGTAAGTAGCAACCACTGGATGATGTCTGTATTCCGGTATAGCACACAGGTACTCAACTTCTTTTGAATTTAAAAAAACATACTTCCTATCTTTAAAATATTTCTGAAATGAATTTGCTGTAAGATACAAGTCGAGTTTTTGAAGTAAATAGTATAGGTCAAGTTGTTGATTGATTTCGTTGAGATTATCAGTTTTCTTAAAGACACCCGTTGTGTAGTAGTACTTCAATAATTGCCACTGAATTTTCACCTGTTGTTCGTGGTGTCGGCTACCTTTTTTCTCTTTGATTGCGTGCTTTTTAAATCTATTTGTATGTCTGTTGAAGAGGGCGTATTCCTGTTTTTCACGCAATTTACTTAATAACAAGTCATTGGCATAAACTTCCTGATTTTCGAGTGCTTCGATGGTCAAAAAGCGTTCGGTAAGACGAGTTAGTGCGTTCATTTTAGCGTTGAAGGTGGCTTTTTCTTTACTGCCCTGCATCGAACTACCAAATATTTTTTCATAAACCTTGCTTCGTATATTCTCATCCATTGCCTTCTTTCCAACTACTTCATTTACAAGCATTTCGAGTAATTTGACAACATATTGGTCAGTATTAAAATACCGACACGACACGAAATGCCGCAAGCCTTTGAGTTCTTTTTTGTCGAATTTTTCTAATAATTCAAGTAGTAAAAAACGCCTATTTTCTTTATTTGAAATCTTCATTTTTTAATGTAATTAATTGATTATCAATATTTAGCATTTCACAAAAATATAAAAAAAGTTTTATTTATTTTAAATAATCCGAAAGATAAGCTGAAATATTGCCTATACTTTTGTGGTATGAAGTCATGGGAATATGAGGATTAGCTAAATGACTTCATAGAATACTATATTACAAACTTTTTTAGAATTTTTAATCATGAGAAAGGTTATCAATCTATTTTACGAAATGACAGGCAGTTGGAAATGCTGTAAATGCGGATCACAAAATTACGAAAACAAATACGTGTGCAGTTGGGATAAATGTGAACATGAAAGATGTAGAAGTTGCACTAACCTGCTTGGGTAATTTGAATACTAATAAAAAAACGAAAAATATTTACGAATAAATTTAAAAAAATATCAATATGAATAGTGAAAATAAAATAATTACTCTAATAGGCAAAAATGGAGATTTGGAACTTTACACCAACCACTTCCTGATAGACGATTTACCATATTATTTTCAAGATATTGCAGAGTGGCATTTCTTGGATCATCACCCAACGGGGCTTAAAAATACCCTTTCAGTAGTTGCTTCTGCGTTTATTTTCTCCTTGATAACATATAGTGTGGGGTGGCATATTCTAGGAACATTATTGTTAGCTCTTGGTATTTACAGTATCGTGTCATACTTCACGGATAGAAAATATATTATTAAGATAAAATTCTACAATGGATTTATATTCGAATGGATAAGAGAGGGAAAGAAATCTAAGTGGGCGGAAATTTATAAACGAAACTGCGAGAAACTACTTGATACACTTCCACAAGGAAAGATAGGTTTCACATAGAACCCATTAACTTTAAAAGTTACAAAAATCAGGATTTCATATTAAAAAAAATTATCATGACAAAGAAAAAAGTAACAGTAAAAACAAGCAAAGGAACAAAGTATTATACCATCAACATTGATTCAGGGAAATATCGCTGTTCAAAAGACTCTAGTGGGATGTTTGGTTCGTCAACCAGTTTGGGCAAAGCAAATAATCTTAATGATGCACTTTCGCTCATTCGCTCTCATGCAACGACTAATTTCGGTACTGTAAAGAGTGTCGATATTAGTTAGGCAAGATGAAGAGAAACAAGCCTCTAAAAAAACATATTTTTTACCATATCACAATCAAAAATTATTAAAAATGAATACAACGAAATACTTGTACCTGCTACTGCTATACCTTATTGTAAGCGGAAGCGTTTTGGGGCAATCGAACACGGACTGTACAGTTTACATGGGATATAGTCATGAATCCCCGGATGAAATAATCTCAATCAAGGTTAAACATCACGGAAAACAAACTTACACTACTGAATCAGCAGCACGTTATGGCAATACGGTTGTTTACGGCGGAGATGTTGTTATTACGCATGATTATTACGGGGAGATGATGGAAAAAGGAAACATATCTTCTAATTTTTCATCCCGATGGGAAAATAGCACCATGCCATACGAATTTGATTCAGGACTTTCATTTTCTGAAATCATCAAAATACAGGGGGGAATTGATGATGTCAATAACGAAACCAATCTTTGTTTGGTCGAAAGAACCAATGAATCATCTTATATTGTTTTTCGAAATGCAGAAGATAGGTGCTATGTACACTATATTGGCGATTCTGGTCAGTCGGCTCAAGTCGTTAATATTGGAAATAGCTGCGGCAAAAGGGCTGTTATTCATGAAATACTACACAAAGCAGGTATGTACCATGAGCAAACTCGTCCCGATAGAGACCAATACATATCAGTCAATTGGGTAAATCTTGATGGGCAGGATTGGGTTAATCAGTTTACACCACAAGGCCCTGAGACTTCGTCAGGTGCATATGATTTTGGCTCAATTATGCACTACCCACAATATCACCAAGATGTCACAATCAATGATAATGAACCTGCATTTTGGGTATTAAATCCCGATTTAATTCCTAACGGTGTTACGATTGGGGCGGGGCAAAATATGAGCGATGGGGATATTTTTGCCGTCAATACTATGTATCAAAATTCTTGCTCATCTTCGGGCGGACAAGCCTCAAATGATGAATGTAATGACGCCACTCCAATCTTTGATGGTGACTGTATAAGTGCAGATGCAGCAGGCGCGACCCAATCTTATCCACCTGAAATTTGTAGCGGAATATTTCTCAGTGAAACAGCCTACGATGTGTGGTTTTCATTTGTAGCTCTAAGTGACAGCGCAATTATAGAAGTAACTCCCTCTTATGATTATGACCCTGCAATTGCTTTGTATAGCGCGTGTTCAATCGGTAGCTCTCTTGGTTGTGTAGACGAAGCAGGGGGAGCGGGTGACGTCGAAAGCGGTCTTGCCCCCCAACTTAATATCGGAGAAACCTATTACATTAGAGTTTATAATTATGAATTAGGATATGCACCCGCCGAATCTACTACTTTTGATATATGCCTTAACTTTATTGATAATGGCGGTGGTGGTCAGCAAGGACAAGAACACGATTTCTACATAGAAAACCTCACCACCGATACCAATTCATACAATCTTGGTGATGCGATTGAAATTGACTGTGATCAAGTAACAAATAACCCTGATGCCGAAGAAGTTACGGTATGGGTAGAATTTACACTTCGTACACTATCCAATAACATCGTAGAAGTATTTGGTGATAGAAGTTCCTCACTTGGAGATGGCGACGAGGATGCTTCTGAAGGAGTAAACGATAATATACCCAATTCAATTTCAGCAGGACAATACAAAATCTGTGCGGAAGCCAATTACGATAATTCGGCAGCAGAAACAAATCCCAATAATAATTTAGAATGTAAAACCATCACTATTACAGATGGTGGTAATGGTGGGCAGAGTTGTGATACGCCCCAAATTACATTTTTTGAACAAACAATAAATTATGACACCAATGGAGACGCAGAAGTCAATGCCATTTGTAATCAAATCGAAGGTATTGACAAATACTACTTCGAATTTGAAATAAACGGACAATTACATTACAGTGATTACAGTAATGTAAACCATGAGACAGCTTATGTGCCTTGCGGTAGCACAGTAGCCGTGCGTGTATTATCCTTATGTTTAGACGGTAACGAAACTGAATTCTCAGCTTACGAATTTGTAACCACCGAATGTGAAGAAGAAGGCTGCCCTGACATTAACCTTACTTCTAATATAGAAAATCAAAACTGCAACACACAAGGTAGCATAACCCTCACTCCCACAGGCGGACAAGCCCCCTACACCTACGTATGGAGCAATGGGCAAACAGGCAACACTATCACGGAAAATGCAGGTACATACACCGCCACGATTACAGATGCCAATGGTTGCACTACAAACGGCAGTTTCACTATCGAGAGTACAGGAACAAACCTTAGCATTAACGTACAATCTACCAATGCCACTTGCGACAATCAGGGAAGTGCAACAGCTACCACATCCGGCGGACAAGCCCCTTTCACATACACATGGAACGATGGATATGAAGGCGAAGACCGCCCCAATTTACCAAATGGAACTTACACGCTTACTGTCACCGATGCCAACGGCTGTACTGCCCAACAATCCGTCACGATTACAGGCGAAGGCACGCCCTTGACTTTATTTCAAACTGAAAATCCATCGACTTGCGAAGGCGGTACAGGCAACGCATTAGTGAGCGCAACAGGCGGCAATGGAAATTATACATTTGCATGGAGCAATGGCGCGACTACGCCACAGATTAGCAATGTATTGGCAGGAACTTATACCGTTACCGTCAATGATAGTAACGGCTGTTCAGCAACGACTTCCGTTGAAATTATGAATGAAGAATTTACCATAGATTGTGTCATTCCTCAAAATGCAACTTGTGGCGCATCTGATGGCGAAATATTAGTCAAAATGCTCAATGCCACGCCACCACTGACCTATCTCTGGTCAAATGGTACAACCATAAACCCCGCAACAGGCTTGGGCGCAGGCAACCATACCGTAAGCATTACCGATGGAAATGGCTGTACAATCACGACAAGCGGATATATCAATTACGATGTACCTATGTACGAATTTGTCACCACGCCCATCTCCTGTGCAGGCGAAAGCGATGGCGCAGTAGAAGTCTACCCAACGGGGGGTACGCCGCCATTCACCTATACTTGGGCAAATGGAGAAACCGGACCTTATCTCAACAACCTCGGTGCAGGCACATACAACGTCATGATATCAGATGCCAATGGCTGCAATAGTAGTCGAACAGTCACCATTGAAGCACCGCAACCCATGTCCGTAAACCTTGCTTTGACTGCCGACCAATGCGGTATCAGCGCAAACCCAAACGGTGGAACATCGCCTTACATTTACACTTGGGCAAATGGCGAAACGACCAACGAATTAACTGATATACAAGGCGATAACACTTACCGCCTCACCATTACGGATGCCAATGGCTGTACCCATACCGACAGCCTCTACATCCCAATTGATGCAGGAATGCCAGATACCAACTTTGACTACCTCATAGAAAACGGGCGATTGATGTTGATGGGAAACCCTAACATGACCAACGAATGGTTAGTAGATAGCAAATGGTCGTCCAACATCACCAACCCACAATTCCCGGCTATCCCCGGAACTATGGTCATGGTTCAATACACCATCACCAATCCCTGCGGCTCTGTAACCACCAGCGAAATGATAGAAATACCCAATAGCATAACAGCATTGGACGACAGCGAAATACTTACAGGCATTCAAATCTCGCCCAATCCATTTAATGACTATCTTTTGATAGACATGGGCACTTTACGCGGCGAATTTGAATTAAGAATATACAATGCACTCGGACAAGTCATATTTACACAAAATGAGCGAATTACGAACGCTCAATTACCGATTAATCCAAGTATTAGAGCTTCGGGCATGTATCATTTAAGTATTATCGAAAAACATACACAGCGTATTTTTACTCAAAAGATAGTTAAGGTAAATTAAATAGAATCCGTATCCTTAATAATTTATTTTTATTTGAAAAATTGTAAAATACTGATTATTAGATATTTATATAAAAAAATACAATAATTTTATTTTATTCAAACCAATAATCAAGAAAGATTATGTACCAAAAACGAAATACCTTTGTATTGGAAGTTCAAATGAAATTCCATTATAAAGAACATACAGCAGTTATGTGTGAGTCGAAAAGTCGGCTACAAGGAAGTGGTTTGTGATGTGGTATTCTCACCACAAGTATGCCTATGGCACACTTCAACAAGAAATGTCCCCGTGTACATCGACGGATGTGGGGGCATTTCTTCACTTTCTTTACGGAAAACTGTTGTACATAGCAACGATGAAATAATAAGTTGAACATTTGGACGGCTTCTTTTGCCCTCATTTTTCCTTTGGAATCAGTCATAGTATCAGCAATATTCCTTCTTTCAAAGAAAAACTGAAAACAAAATAAACTCGTCTAAATTGTCCAACTTATTATTTCCTCGTTACTTATTTTTTTATCAAAAAATAACGATTAAAATGAGATTCACATTTACAAACACAATCATCGTACTACTCTGCTGCTTATGTACGCTATCTTACAGCCAATCAAATGATTACGTAGAGGGCGAATTACTAATTAAGATAAAACCCAACCGAACAACGGCACAAAAAAATAATTTGAAGATTATGCTTACGGCAAATGTCAAAGATATTTACACCAGCCTTGGCGTTGAATTATGGAAAGTTCCACAAGTCCGCACGAAAGCGGATATGGATGCACTCATCAACCAATATAAAAATCATCCCGATATTGAATTTGTTGAACCCAATCACCTCATCAGGCTCGAAGAAGCTCTGGCAAGCGGTGAACCGGACGACCCTGCATTTGCGAACCAGTGGGCATTGAGAAATATCGGTCAGAATGGTGGTACACCCGATGCAGATATTGACGCACTCGAAGCATGGGATATCACGACTGAAAGCCCCTCGGTTGTGGTTGCCATTATTGATACCGGCATTGATTGGAAGCATGAAGATCTTGCTCAAAACATCTGGCAAAACCTCGGCGAAGACGCTGATGGAGACGGCAGAGTACTCGAATGGGACGGAACTGAGTGGGTCTTTGACGAAGGGGATAAAAATGGCGTTGATGACGATAATAACGGTTTTATAGACGATTTCATCGGCTGGGATTTTAGAGATAATGATAATGACCCTTATGACGGACATTCGCACGGTACACACGTAGCGGGTATCGTAGGCGCACAAGGCGATAACACTACAGGTATTGCGGGCGTGACTTGGAATGTACAACTCGCTGCCCTCAAATTTTTCAGCGATGAAGGTATCGGAACAAGTGCAGACGCAGCGCGCGCACTCAATTATGCCATACAAATGGGCATGCCGATCAGCAACAACAGTTGGGGAGGTAGTAGCTACAACCAAACCTTGCATAATGCTATTGACAGTGCGAAAAACAGTGGTCATATATTCGTCGCCGCAGCTGGAAATGAATACGGCGCAGATATTGATACTGACCCTTTTTATCCGGCAAGCTACGATCTCGACAATATCATCAGCGTAGCCGCTACCGACCATAATGATTTACTTGCTAACTACTCCAATTTTGGCGCAATTCACGTCGATTTGACGGCACCCGGTTCATTCATCCGCAGTAGTACGCCTTTTGATAGTTACGGTAATCGTAGTGGTACTTCGATGGCAGCCCCATTAGTGGCAGGTGCCTGTGCTTTGCTACTGGAAGTAGAACCCAATCGACCATATACCGACCTCAAAGCTGCCTTACTCAATTCGGTGGATACCAACTCGGATTTGACCGGAAAATGCCAAAGCAACGGCAGACTCAATCTATACAATACATTGACTTACTTCGGCTTAATACCCGAATGTAGGCTCAATGATTCCCTTACGCTATTGACCTTATTCAATATGGCTGATGGACCAAATTGGATAAATACATGGGATACAAACCAACCGATGGATACTTGGCATGGCGTGACACTCAATGCAAATGGCTGCGTCCAACGCCTTGATTTATTCAGTAATGGTTTGAAGGGAAGCATCCCAACGCAACTTGGCAACCTCAATTATGTAGAGCAAATTTGGTTGTATAACAACCAATTAAGCGGAAATATTCCGCCCGAATTGGGCAACCTAAGCAACCTCACTCATTTGGGATTGGGGAGTAACTTACTCACCGGAAGTATCCCCGAAGAAATTGGAAATTTAATCAACCTAACCCATTTAGCCCTCAAAAATAATGATTTATACGGTTGTTTTTCCGAAAATTTATACAATTTATGTGAGCAAATTGTTGGCGATAACATTACAACGGGCAATAATTTTCTTGCCCCGTGGTCAAGTTTTTGTAGTACACAAGTTGGTTTATGTGATTTGTATAGTTGCCGCCAATCTGATTCGCTCGCACTCGTGAACCTATACGATGCAACCGATGGCGCAAACTGGACAAACACTTGGGACATCTTGCAACCTATGACTACATGGCATGGTATTATGCTCAATGAATACGGCTGCGTCACTCAAATCGACTTGCGCTCCAACAAACTTATCGGCAACATTCCGCCTGAATTGGGTAATCTTGAAGCACTTGAAAGATTGTATTCACAAGACAATCAACTCACTGATACCATACCACCCGAACTAGGTAATTTATTGAATTTGAACCAATTATGGTTATTTAAAAACCAATTGACAGGCACAATCCCGCCAGAACTTGCCAACCTCGGCAACCTTAGCCATCTTGGACTGGGAACAAATCTACTCACAGGCAGCATACCGCCTCAATTGGGCAATCTAAGCAGTCTCATTCATTTGGGTTTGCAAAATAATCAACTCACAGGATGTTTTGATTTTGCATTGATGAACCTTTGTAGCCAACTCATGACCCAAAACATCAGCACAGGCAATAATTTTGACGTTACTTGGGAAGACTTTTGCGATATGGGCGATGGCATTTGTACACTTACTACTTGCCGACAAAGTGATTCGCTGGCACTCGTCACCCTTTTTAATAGTACAGATGGCGAAGATTGGACAAATACGTGGAATCTCTACGACCCCATGGATACTTGGCACGGCATTACACTTAGTGCGGGTGGCTGCGTATCTATTGTCGATTTGCGCGACAATGAATTGAGTGGAAATATTCCACCTGCGCTGGGCGATTTGATTAGTTTAGTCAGATTATACCTCCACGACAATGCACTAACGGGGAGTATCCCGCCAGACTTGGGCAATTTATACAGCCTTGAACAACTTTGGCTGTATGGTAATTTTTTGACGGGAAATATACCGCCCGAACTCGGTAATTTATCCAACCTCACTCGCTTAGGATTGACTAACAATCAACTCACCGGAAACCTTCCCTCCGAATTAGGAAATCTAAATAATCTCATTCATTTAGGCGTAAAAACCAATCAATTGAGTGGCTGTTTTGAGCCTAATTTACAAAATTTATGCGGACAATTAGAAACGTACAATATTGACTTGGGTAATAATTTTGATGGACTCTGGGACGATTTCTGCGAGAATAATACGGGTTTGTGTATGCCTTATATTTGTCGTCAAAGCGATTCGCTGGCTTTGGTCGAATTATATCAAAGCACAAACGGCGCGAATTGGACTATCGCATGGAATCTTAACGAATCAATAGATATGTGGTACGGGGTTGTTTTGAATGAAAATGGCTGTGTCGTAGAATTGAGATTATCTGATAATCAATTAGTTGGAAACTTACCACCCGAATTAGGCAGCTTGGAAAATTTGAGCCGTCTTTACCTTTATAATAATGAAATTTCGGGTAATATTCCGCCCGAATTAGGTAATCTTTACAATCTGCGCCAACTTTGGTTATTCAATAATGATTTGACGGGTGAAATCCCCGCCGAATTGGGTAATCTCATAACACTCACACATTTTGGCGTTGGGCGTAATCAATTGAGCGGCGAACTGCCTCCCGACCTCGGCAATCTTTACAACCTCATTTATCTCGGTTTACAAGCCAATCAACTCACAGGTTGCTATCCGCCCGATTTGCTCAATTTGTGCGGTCAATTACAATTTAGCAACAATGCTTACATCAGTGCAGGCAATAATTTCGATGCCGATTGGGAAGATTTTTGTGCAGAAGATTTGGGATCTTGCGATTTGGTCTTTCCGGGTGACCTCAATTTTGATGGTATTGTCAATATGCAAGACGCTCTATACTGGGGACTTGCACAAACAAATATCGGAACAGTACGCAGCAATTCAAGCACCAATTTTGAAGGACAACACAGTAAAGAATGGCAGCAAGTCATCTCACATGTCAACGGTAAACACCAAGATGCAGATGGCAACGGCGTAGTTGATGAGCAAGATTTATACCTCATCCTCACGCACTATGGCAAATCACACGCTTTTCAGCCTCTAAATTTTATCGCAAGCACCATCAATTACAGTATCGAACCGCTCAATACAATTTCCGATGCCACCACGACTACTTTTCGCTACGCCATTTATATCAATGACCAAAATGCACCCACCGAAGGGCATGGAATGTCGTTTGAAATAAATTTTGACGGTATTGAAGTCATAGAAGCAAGCATGGACGTTAGTGATTCTTCCTTAAATCCCGAACGGTATATCGAAAAATTTGACAGCACTACCAATATACTTGGCGTAGCTATGACTCGTACAGATCGCAGCAACAAATTATCGAACGGTTTGATAGGTATTGTCAGTGCCATTGTCATTTCTGAAGATGTACCCAATGGCGACCCTTTCGCACTCAGAATCCGTAAAGGCAGCATGATAAAAGCCAATGGAAAAATTCGCAGTATCGGTAGTATGACTTTTAATGACCGCTATTCCAATAGCAGCATACAAACTAATGAACTCAGCCTTTCGCTTTCCGCTACACACGCACAGTGCCTAACGGAAGGCTCCGCAACTGCACACATAATCGGTGGTACACAACCTTTTGATATTCAATGGAGTAACGGCGAAACAGCTCCACAAATTTACAACCTTGCGCCTGGCACTTATACCGTCAGTATCACTGATGCAGATACCAATACGACCACTGCATCCATCGAAATAGAAGGACAATACCTGCCCTCATATGATGAAAATGGCAACCTGATAGATTGCAGCATTGACTATCCCGTAGTCAGACCTCTCTTATACGCCTATCTCGAAGGTCCTTATAACCTCAACACAGGTATGATGGAAAATAAACTCCAGCAACAAAGACTGATACCTGCCGAACAACCCTATTCAGCCGATACTTGGAACTATAATGGCATCGAACGAATAGACTCAACCGCCTTGCCTACGGGTGCAATTGACTGGGTATTGGTCACCTTTCAGACCGACTTGACGCCCGATACGCGTATCGCAGAGGCAGCGGCTTTACTCCTCGAAGATGGACAAATATATTTTCTAAATGATAATATTCGATTCATGGTAGATGTTGACTCTGTTTATATAAATATTCGTCACCGTAATCATATTGCTATTCTGACTCCAGAGCCAGTTCCAATTAATAACTACACACTTAGCTATGACTTTCGGCTTAATGAAAGTTATCGCACACTGACCGCTTTTGGACAAAAACAGCTACAAGATGGCAGCTACGCTATGTACGCAGGCGATGCCATACCCGATGCACAAGGCTATGATATCAACGGACAAGATAAAGCACCATGGAGTCTGATTAATGGTAATTTTCTGATATATAACCTCGCTGATTTTAATTTAGATGGTGATATTAATGGGGCAGATAAAGGCATCTGGTTTAGTAATAATGGTGTGACTTCGTTAGTACCCAAGTGATTATAAAATAATCTACTTTAATCCCACATAAAACAAAAAGAGTCATCTCCTCACTGCAGGAAATGGCTCTTTTTTTGTAAATAAAAACTTCTATCCGTCAAGAATATCTATATTTGCCGTCAGAATAATGTTTGCTTAATACTCGATGTTCAAGTTTTTGTAATGAAATTTAAACGAATATATTCAAATTTTGTTTTATAGCATATCGAATGCACAAATTCTATCCTTCATAAAAGGCTATATAAATTTGGTTAATATAATTTTGAA